>Ga0224723_1000169_pt1 | contig 45059 bp, 41 predicted proteins | sample Balambano_FR2_Me_FD_161647 | JGI IMG/M metagenome (GOLD analysis project Ga0224723, IMG submission 161647) | Freshwater sediment microbial communities from Lake Towuti, South Sulawesi, Indonesia - Balambano_FR2_MetaG | ecosystem: Environmental > Aquatic > Freshwater > Lake > Sediment | place... | reverse complement strand
ACAGCTTGCAAACCTTTGGCCTTACCCCTGGCGACTATGCAGCGTCGGTGGGCTGGCTGGGTCGCGATGTTTGGCACGCCCATTGCGTGAAGCTGGATGACCAAGCGATTCAAAGCTTTGGCCAAACGGGTACTGGCGTCGCCCATTGCCCCTGTAGCAACATGCGCCTGGCCAGCGGCATGGCCCCGATTCGTAAAATGCTGAATCATCAGGTGCCGGTGGGGTTGGGGGTAGATGGTTCAGCCTCTAATGATGGCAGCCACCTGCTAGAAGAAGCTCGGTTGGCGTTTTTGATGGCGCGGGTGCGTGAGGAAGATGCCTCAGCCCTAACCGCTCGCGAAGCGCTGGAATTGGCTACTCGTGGCGGTGCCAACGTGCTGGGGCGCGACGACATTGGCTACCTGGCCCCTGGCATGGCGGCTGATTTTGTGACAGTGAATCTAGATCGCTTAACGCTTTCGGGCACGGTCTACGATCCGGTGGCGGCACTGATCTTTTGCCCTATCGATCGGGTGGACTACAGTTTCATCAATGGGAAAGAAGTGCTTAATCCTTACGGTTTGGTGACATTGAATTTAGCCAATCTGCTTCAAAAGCATCAAGCAATGGCCCAGAAGCTAGCCAATCACACCTAGCTAACTTAAGTTAAACGTAATTAAAGGATGATGTGGCCAAACGTTCGGTAAACAGGCTGTGAATCATAGAGGTAGCCTTTTAGACCCGCTCGTTGCATAATGGGTCTATGCTGGAGCTAACCAAAGATGTGCAGGCTTGACAGGGTGGTAAGAAATCGGTCTGACATCTTGCTACGGTAAATCGTTTTGCCCCTTCTACCGCTCTATGACTATCAGGGAACTCCTTAAATCGGGTATTGAGCAAGCTCGGCTTGGCTATTTTGAGGATGCCGCAGAGCAGTTTTCTCGAGCCATTCAGCTAGATTCCACCTGTGCCAAGGCTTACTACAATCGGGGCTGTGCCCATCGCGATTTGCAGCGCTATGAGGCGGCAATTGATGATTTTTCGATGGCGCTCCGGCTCGACCCAACCTTTGTCAATGCCTACATCAACCGAGGTAGCATCTCTCGGTTACTGGGTCATTTACCCGCCGCCCTGGCTGACTTAGACCAGGCCATACAACTGCAGCCATCAACCCTTAAAGCCTATAGCAATCGGGGCCGCATCAAGCTGGATCTAGAAGACTACCGTGGCGCAATCGACGACTTCACGGTGGTGCTTAGGGAACAGCCCAAATTTGCCAAAATTTTGCTCTGGCGGGGGTTAGCTTACCTCAAGCAGGGGGCACATACGGCTTTGGCAGAAAATCGCCGCGAAGCCTACCAGTGGGCCATTTTGGACTTGTCTAGCTTGCTAGAAGCTCAGCCTGATCACGCTGAAGCTTACAATTACCGAGCAGTGGCCTACTTTCAACTGCGCAACTACTATCAGGCCACCTTGGATATCAACAAAGCTCTGGAATGCCAGCCTGACTACGCTGAAGCCTACATTAACCGCGGCATGCTGCGCCACGATTTGGGAGATTTTCAAGGCGCGATTGACGATTACACTGCAGTTCTAGAGCTCAACCCTGCTCTGCAAGACCGTTCCTACAATCAAACCCTGGTGGGACTGGCGCTGGATAGCCCAGAGGATGCCACTCTAAGCGAAGATACTCCCCTAAATCTGCGCTTTCGACTGGCCGATTTGTACGATGGTCGTGGTCTGCTGCGGGCACAGGTAGGAGATATGGAAGGCGCGATCGCAGACTATACTCTGGCTCTGCGCTTTAATCCAAGCTGTGGGCGAATTCTGGCCAACCGGGGCCGGGTCTTTAGCCGTCAGGCGTGCTATCAGGAAGCCATTGCTGACTTTGATCAGGCTATAGAGCTAAATGCGGGCGATGCGCTGGCGCACTGCGATCGTGGCTACGCCCTCTACTTCCTGGATGAGTGGAAGCTAGCCCTGGAAGATTTTGACCAGGCTATTACTCTGGATGCCACGCTAGCAGAGGCCTATATCGGGCGGGGCCACACTAACATTCGCCTTGGCCACGGAGCTAACGAGGCCATGAACGATTTTCGTAAAGCCCTGGAGCTTTCCTGGGATAGCCGTAAGCTAGAGCGCTCTCGGTTGATTTAAGCAGATACTTGGCCAGATCTCTGAAAGATGACGTAGGGCTGTTGATAAGCGAAGTATGACATGTAGCTTCTCTAAAAACCTAAATTCCACAGAGTAAGCCCGATGGATGGAACAGGGGTCTGAAGTACATCGCCGTCGCTCGACACAGAGGATGGTTTTTGCCCCTAACCAGCGATGGAGATCAATGCCTTGGGCGGATACACCTGGACTAAGCGCTATTCCTGGCGACCATGCTGGCCCTCAACGGGCGTTGATGCAGTTTGGCGAGGCTGACGATAGCGAACAAGCGTCTCAAGCTGACGATACAGGTTCCCTTGATTCGCTTTCTCCTCCAACGGGCGATTGCCGCGATAACCCGCTAAATTTCCCATCACCATGAACACTAAAATGATCCATAACGGATGGCGTTTCCCTCGAGCCTTACGATAGTCGGGAACGGTCTGCAAAGCTTAGATGAGGTTCATGGCAACAGCGGCAAGAGAGGTTACCTTAAAGCTTGATTTTTATCTCGTCACATTGAATCAACCCTGGGTATCAAGTTAAAGCGGGACAGTTTTCTGTCACAGAATTCAGGAGCTAGGAGCTAGAAGATAGTGACGGCAACACTCCTGGCTTCCATATTCTATATTCTAAGTATCGGCCTCGCCCTCAAATAGGGTGTTCAGCGGCATGGCATTGAGGTTAAGGGCTTCCTGCAAGTAGCGCGACACTACATCCGACTGCCCGTGGGTAACGTAGATTTGTTCGGCTCCCGTATCCTTAATCGTTTGAATCAGCCCTGGCCAGTCGGCGTGGTCAGAGAGCACAAACCCCCGTTCATAGCCGCGTCGTCGCCGCGCCCCCCGCACGGCCATCCACCCAGAGGCAAAAGCGGTTTGGGGGTGCTTAAAGCGCTTCATCCAGCTGGAGCGATGGCCCGATGGAGGAGCCAGCACCAGATCGCCGGTGTACTTGTAGTCGCGGGGCATATCAGAGGTGCAGCGGGTCGGCACCATTGGGATGCCCTGAGCCCGGTAGATTTCGGTTAAGACGTGGATGGCACCGTGGACGGATACTGGGCGATCAGTCAGTTGGGCTAACTCGCTGAGCACCCGCTGGGCCTTGCCAAAGGCGTAGCAAAACAGAATAGAGGGACGTTCTGGATCCGCCTGCCACCAATCATAGATATGGCGAACGGTGACCGCGCCGCTATCCCAGCGGTAAATGGGCAAGCCAAAAGTAGCTTCGGTAATGAAGGTGTTGCAGGGCACTATCTCAAAAGGGGTGCAGGAAGGATCGGCACAGCGTTTATAGTCGCCCGACACAACCCAAACCTCATCTTGATGCTCTACGCGGATTTGGGCTGAACCTAATACATGGCCAGCCGGGTGAAAAGACACCCAAGCATTTCCTAACTTTAACGGCTCACCGTACTCCACCCCCCGCAATCTCATCTCTTGTCCCAGGCGCTTGCGTAAAATTCCCTCTGAACAGGCGGTAGCCACATAGTGGGAGGAACCAGAGCGGGCATGATCGCTGTGGGCATGGGTGATGAGTGCGGTATCCACACTCCGCCAGGGATCAATAAAAAAATCTCCAGCCTCGCAATACAGCCCTTCGGCACGCACAGTAATCAAAGCCACAGGTTCAAACCCACGATTAATAATGATTGCAGTTTACTAAGGCATGATCCTAACCCAGGAGCATAATTAAACGCTACGTCAAGTCATTACTATAGTCTTCTGAATAAGAAAAATTCAGTCCCGAATCCGGAACTGAATTTAGGTTCAACCCATACACTCAGCGATGTAAGTAATACTTATTGACCAAATAAGTTTTTGACAGAATCCACAAATCCATCGGTGGAGTCTTCAACGGCGTCGGCGGCATCTTCAAGAGCAGATTGAGTGCGACCAATGTCTTTTTGGGCTCTACCTTCAACCTGTTTAGTCAGTCCTTTGGTCTGGCTGGTAGCTTTGTCAACCTGACGCTGTACTCGACCTAAATCTTCCGTAGCACGCCCCTTAATCTGGTTACTGGTACCGGCCCCAGCGACTCGGTCAAACTCTTGTTCGGCTCGATCTTGGACAACTTTAGCCGCCGCATTAGACGCATTTGCCGGAACAGCACTACCCAGCCATAGATCTGAGCAGAGCATAAGGACTACAAACCCAACGTAAATCACACGCCTGGTTTGATATAAAACGGTGCGGATGGTCATGGAAAGTCTCCTAGAAAATAAGCACTGTTTTTGATGTGCTGATCTTCTTAGGTTATAAACGAAATGGATTGGCAATTACTCACTCTTAGGACATAGGTAAATCGATATAAATTTCTGACACTGACCTTCTGTTAACTTCAGATTAATGATTTTTCAGACTTAGATTCAGCTTTACTGACCCCCTAGAGATGCCTGCGTTACTAGGGTGAGTACGTATCCTATGAATCATTAAAGCTTTCTTTTTACCACTCAGGAAATAAACAACTCAACAGCCCACTACTCTGAGTTTCAGGCTAAACTGAGTAATCCTCAATGCGGTGCTTAACTAAGCGCGGCTTGAGGTGGCTCCTCTGGTGCGGCCCCCTGCCCATGAACACTCCCCGTCTCCATCCCGACACTATAGAAGCCGTGCGAGATCGGGCTGACATCGTGGATGTGGTTTCTCAGCACGTGGTACTGAAGAAGCAAGGGAAAGATTTTGTCGGCCTTTGCCCCTTCCATGAGGACAAATCGCCTAGCTTTAGCGTTAGCCCCAGTAAGCAGTTTTACTATTGCTTTTCCTGCGGAGCGGGGGGCAATGCCTTTAAGTTTTTGATGGAGTTGAACAAGCGCTCCTTTGCTGACGTGGTGCTTGATTTGGCTCAGCGCTATCAGGTACCCATCAAAACCCTGGAGCCGGCTAAGCGTCAGGAACTTCAGCGCCAGCTGACCCTGCGGGAACAACTCTATGAGATTTTGGCGGTCACGGCTCGTTTCTATGAGCATGCTCTCCATCAAAGTGACGGGGTAGCGGCCCTGGCCTACTTACGCAACCAGCGAGGGCTAAGCGACGGCACTATCCAGCGATTTCAGTTGGGCTTTGCGCCAGGGGGCTGGCAAACCCTGCACGACTACCTGGTGGAGCAGAAGCACTATCCCGTGGAGTTGGTTGAGCAAGCTGGGCTAATTGTGCCGCGCCAGAAGGGAGATGGGTATTATGACCGCTTTCGCGATCGCCTGATGATTCCTATCCGCGATGGGCAAAGCCGGGTGATTGGCTTTGGTGGGCGCGCCCTGGGTGACGAAAAACCCAAGTACCTGAACTCTCCTGACACAGAACTGTTTGATAAGGGCAAGACCCTCTACGGCCTAGATTTAGCCCGGGCTGCCATCGCTAAAGAAGACCGGGCTGTAATCGTTGAGGGCTACTTCGATGTGATTGCCCTGCACGCGGCAGGGATTGAAAATGTTGTAGCGGCCCTAGGAACAGCGTTGAATGCGGCTCAGGTGCGACAATTGTTGCGATACACCGAATCTAAGCAAATTTTGCTCAACTTTGATGCCGATGCTGCTGGGGTTAAAGCCGCCCAGCGAGCTATTGGCGAAGTAGAAGAGATGGCCTACCGCGGCGATGTTCAACTGCGGGTACTAACCATCCCCGATGGTAAAGACCCCGACGACTATTTGAAGCATCACAGTGCTGCCGACTATTGCACTCTAATAGACAACGCCCCCCTCTGGATTGACTGGCAAATCCACCAGCTCATTGAAGGTAAAGACCTGCGCCAAGCCGACCAGTTCCAACAAACCACCCAGGCTGTGGTTAAGCTCCTGGGCGATATCGCCAACGCCGATACCCGCACCCACTACGTGCGTTACTGCGCTGAAATCTTTAGTAATGGCGATAGTCGTCTGGTTCCCCTACTGGCCGAAAACCTGCTGACTCAGGTACGCCGCCAACGACGGGCCACCTCTGGGGAGGTTAAACAAGCGACGGCAGTCCCGGCTCCCCTGCCCAGTGCTAGTTCCCTCGAGCAGGCTGAAGCTGCCCTGCTGCGGCTTTTCCTACATGCAGCCAGCTATCGTGATGAAATTTGTCAGGTGTTAGAAGACCGGGACTTGCAGTTCAGTTACTCCCATCATCGGGCGCTCTGGCGACAGATGCAGCGACTGTTGGCTCAGCCTCAGCCCGCTGCTCCCCCGGTTGATTTAGTTAGTCAGTTGCGTCATCATCTGGCCGATTCTGGCTTGGCCAGTGTTTCGCTGCAATCCCTCCTGCACCTGAATGAAAAGACAAAACGCGACATCCTGCGTGCCCCGCTAGTTATTCGTGCGGCAGCGGCCTGCATGGAGAAAAACCTTTGCGAAAAACGCTATCGTCACTTCCTCACCCTCTGGGAAAAAACCGACTGCAGCGCCAACCCTGAGCAATTCGCCTACTTTCAAAGCCAGGTCTATGCCGAAAAACGCCGCATTGAAGCCCTGGAAAAAGAGCGCCAAGTCACCTTCGAAGATTTGGTCGCCATGCCCTGGGTTGGAGAGCAGTATGACTCCCTGGATCGCTAGGTCGATCAGAGGACGAGGTGAGCACCAAAACCCGCCTAATCCACAATATGCTGGCCAAATAGATAGAGCAGAAACACCATTGCCAGAGCTGTAAACACACTAGCGCTAAAGCCAAACCAGTAGACCGCTGCAAAAACTTTTCCCCAGCGCTGAAGCGCTTCAGTAGATACTGGTGATAAGGGCATCAAGGCTTTCACGCATTGCCGGAACCAGATCATGCCGGTAAAGTTAATGGCGAGTAGGGCGGTAATCACCGTTGCCGCTACTTGGACACCATAGCCCTCCCGACTAAAGGGATAGACCACATTGGTCATGCCATAAATCGTAAACCAGAGCGCCCCAAACAGGACTGCCGTCATACACACCCAGCGAGAGCGCTGTAGCTGCTCCCCTAGCCCCACTGGGCGGGTAGAGGGCGGTAGTTCAGCCTGACTCCATTGATAGAACACCCAGGTCAAACTCAGGGCTAGCAGCATGGCTAACCCCAAACTGCCCCGCAGCCAGACCGACTCAGGTACCCAGGCTAACCAGGGAACCAGGATGCCAGCATTGCCACTGTTGCGCTCAAAGGCTGGATCTCTCAACGGAGAGAGCCGATGGAGCAAAACGGCCAGCATCAGAGATAGGCTCACCAGGCTGCCAAACCCAGCCACCGAGAGTCGTTGGGTTACCCTCACCATGATGTTTAATGATCTCCCAGGGAAAGATATCGTCTAGGAGAATGACGCTTCTGTAACGCGATGGTTGCAGAACGCCAGAAGGCTGGGATCAATCCTTGACAACTTAGGGCTGGGATCAGGTAATCGTCAGAAAAACCGAGCTGATTGCCCCTGGGGCGCATCCTACATATCGCGCTGATACTCTTCTACGGCCCGCACTAAGTCGGCCTGGCTGGCTGTAGGAATTAAATCCGCCAGGGACACGGTAGTCTTACCGCCGCCCAGAGCTACGGGCGTGCTGGTTAAGATATCGACCAGGGCTGCCTCAGTAAAGGCGTTGTCGGCCAGCAGAGGATAGAGTTTTTCTGCCAAAGCCGTGTGCAGTTTAGCGTCACCCAGGTACAGGTGCCATTTGGCCACATCTAAATAAGCTTTATCGCCAAGGGCGGCGGCCAAGTCTTCAATGGCTTTGGCAGTGCCAGCGTTAGCCATAGTTAGGAGTCTCCTTGATCAGCAGGGTCAGCAACAGGGGAGAGAGGGGTGGGGGAGTAGTCGGCGATTGCAAAGATATACACCCCGTGGGCCACTAGGCCGACTAGCCAGGCTAGGGTAAACCACAATACCCACCCTACCCAAGCTGGGTTAAGGGTATGCAAAAACCACAACCCAGAGTTGACAGCAATAAACGCCGCAACGTGGACGGCAAAGTTCATGCGGTCTTCTAAACGGCGGTAAGCCGGGTCTTGACGAGTCGGTTGGCGGGGCCAGCGAGGCGGCATAGCAGCATCAACGTTCTACTCTTTTATTTTAAGGGGGTAAGGTTCATTTCCCACTGGCGGATGTATTCGTAAATGGCTATGGCAGCGGCAGTCTGTACGTTCAGCGATTCCACCACGCCATACTGAGGAATCACCAGGGTTTGGTCGCATAGGGCTTGAATATCTTCAGGAATGCCGGTGAGTTCACGCCCTAGCACCAGCACCATGCGTTGGGGCAGGGTAGCCTGCATCAACGACGCTGCACCAGGTTGAACCGCCAGGGCTACAATTCCGTAACCCTGCTGACGCTGTTGTTCAAGCCAGGTGGGTAAGTTCTCTAGGGAGGACTCTGCCAGGGGTTGCCATTGGTGGGTAGTAACGGCTACCTGGCGAAACTTGCGGTTGCGAGCCAAGCTCAAATCTTGCAGCACCAGCCTTTCCAAACGAAACGCCTCTGCCGTGCGACACAACCCGCCCAGGTTCATGGGATTTTCTACCAGTACAGCGCACACCGTCAGCGAGTGGCGAGGCAGGGTGGCATAGCGTTTACGGAATGACTCCATACCCTGATGAAGTAAAGGTTAACGGAATGCCTCCACAGCCGTCTGGCTGAAGGCAATATCTAGTGGTTGGGGCAGACGTTTTCTATCCCCGGATAGAGCTTTGACGTACTGAGACTACCGCTGGAATGGGTATACTAGGACAGTTAAGCTTAAGTTAAGGTGAAGCGATGCACCGCTCTAACAACTATTGGGGATTCAATATCACCTGCGTTTTAGCTGAGGGCGGGTGGCACTGGCGGGTTACGCAGACATCGGGCGCGTCCACCACCTCAACAGATATTTATGACACCCCAGACTTAGCAATCGAAGCAGGCAAGGGGTGGATTGTTACCGCCACTTTGCAAAATTCCCTCAACCGCTGCTTATCTGAATTACTGATGCGGAATGTACTGCATCACCAGGAGTATGAGAATTTGATGCGATCGCTGCAAACAGTCTGATCAGCGGATAGTTCACCCAGTGAGCTATCCGCATTCTGGGCGGGCACGGTAAGGTTCCACCCAAGTCCCAATGCTCAAGGAGGCTGGCCAAACAACCAGGCCCTTATCGCCCCTAGGCTGGCTCAATCAGCGAAATATTAGAGAACACAAATTCCTGCCCATCGGGTGCGCCATCGGTGGCGGTTTCAATCGAGCGGCGAGCCAGGATGTAATACTCTCCTACCGGTTCGTAGCTATCCTCAAAAATGCTTAGCCCGCCCTTTTGCTCCCCGGTTTCAGGATCGTGATACACCGAGTCGTAGCGATGGGATAGATAGCCCGCGCCAGTATCGTGGCTGCTAAAGGTGTGGATGGTAACTACAACCCCGTGGATATGACGATGCACCATTGAAACTTCGTTGTTGCGGACGTGGTACTTGTCGCCCTCAGCTTTGCCGCCCATGAGAATTTCCACCGTGCCATCGGCCAGGGTTTCGCCGTAGCTAAAGGTGTTTTGCCCGTGGGTCTGCTCAAAGCCGCGCCGCACCCGGTGAATGGCCACCTCAAAGAGCTGACCATGAATCGCTTTTTGAGCAGTTTCATCCGCTACGCCAGTCACCACTGGCTTAAGATCGGCACCGACTTTGGCCTGGCCTGTGTAAGTTTGGCCGTTATGGGTGTAAGTCACATCGGCGGTGTAGCCGGGGAAGTTTTGATCCCAGGTATAGCGGTTTTCGTAAGCGGCCCGAAACAGGTCGCGCGCAGAAATTTGGGTTCCAACCATGACAGGTCTCCGGATGTTAAGGTCGCGTCTATCTAGCTGCCCCCATGAGGCGGCCTTTCTAGCATAGCGACTTCGGGCTTGATGCTACCTCTGGTTTGGAAGTAGGGGTGGAAATCGGATTGTTGTGGCTTTAGCAGGGTTGTAGGGATGACACCCGGCAAGAATGGGAGGGTATAGCAGCAAAGACCTTTAAGCAAGGGCGCTCCAAAAGTGTCAGAGAAACGGGAGGCTGAGGCAATGGCATCTAGTGGTTTAACGCTCTCTTTTCCACTCCGATCTGATTTTCTTGCCCAGGTGGTGATACCTCGTGATTTGACTGCTATCGAGGCAAGACGGCTAGGAGCTTTTCTATTAACAATTGCCGTTGACTATCAACCAGAGTGAGCATTATGCAGAGTGAGCAAAAAACGTCTGTACTACTCTTGACAATTTACTCGAAGTCAGATCGTGAGGATATCAGCATCAAGGAAATCCGTCATATCTTAAATGAGTTCTATGGCAGTACATCGATGAGTTAGATCTCTGCTGAAAGAAGGCATGCAATTCGGTTAAGAGTCAGTTATTCTTAACTAAAATAGATTGAGGCTGTCAACGATGAAGGCAGTTGAAGTTACAGGCGTTGTAGATGAAGCAGGGCATCTGTCTCTCCATGAACCGGTGCCTTCGATGGCTCAAGGTACTGTTCGTGTAATTATTTTGTATCCTGAGCAGACGGAAGCATCTGAGCAAGATCCAGACGATACATCAGTGGAAGATGTCAAAGCAAGTTTACGTAGAGCCTTGCAGGAGGCAACCTCTGGACAGAGAATTCCACTTTCTCAAATGTGGGACGGAATTGACGTAGACACCCCTACAGCGTAGCTATAGCTTAGCCCGCAATTCTTCCTTGATGCGGTTGAGGATGGAGGTGTCATCCAGGCTGTCTAAAATGGTGCGGACAACGGCCTTTGGCCCCTCCGGCCCCCAGGTGGCCCCGTTGGCCAGGTAAGTCTTGGCTACCTGGCCCAGGCTATAGGTCGAAAGCCCTGCCACGGCGGCCTGGGTCATGGCAACGGGGATGTAGGGAGCTAGGGATAGCCCGCCAGTGGCGATCGCCGTTGCCCCCAGCAGCCCTTTGACCGAACTCAGCCCCACCGTAACCACCAGTTCGCTCAGGGTAATGCCGCCCAGACCCAGGGCAATTTGCTGGAGCAGCTTTAGTGCTGCCGCCTGGGTCATGGGCAGCGCATAGAGGCGCGACAGGGCAACAATCAGCGACACATCAATAATGGCCCCACTCAGCAAATCAGCTATTGTAATGGGGTTAAGGGCTACGGCGACAGCGGTAATCATCACCGCGTTCCAAATCGTATCGTTGGCAAGGCCATCACAAATCTGTCGCTTGCGCTCTAGAATCTCAGTGCTGACGGTATTGGCATACATCAGCGTGTTCAGGGCCACCAGAGCCTTGCCTTCGCGGTGCAAGACCTCCAGAATCTTTAGCTTTAGGTCATCTACCTGAGGCTGGCCTCGCACAGTCTGATGCGTCATCTGACCATTGGGCTGGGGGACGACCCGCACCACCAGCGGCGCAGCAGCGGCCATGACAATTTCATCGGGGGAGATCAGGTCTTGCAGGCGATGGTCGCGTAAGGTGGCGAAAATTTGCTGGCGATCAGCCTCAGGATACTGATCCACCTTGTTAAACACCAGCAGCATAGGCTTGCTGGCCTCTCGTAGGGCTTTGAGAGCTTCGTATTCGACTCGGGTAATATCGCCCGCAATTACAAACAAAATCAAATCCACCTGCTCAGCAATGCGCCTGGCCAGGGCAGCCCGCTCATCTCCAGCGACTTCATCGAGTCCTGGAGTGTCAATTAGCTCAATGCGAGAGTTGCCAACGCTGTGGAGAGAAACCGTCAGCAAGTCTGGCGTTTCCGCACCCAGCGTCTCCTGATTGACTGACCAGCGGGTACCTTCCACCACCTGGGTAACGCCGTGGGTAGGGCCAGTGGTAAAGATTTCTTCTCCCAGCAGCGCATTCAGCAGCGATGACTTGCCCCGCCCCACCAGGCCAAACACGGCAATGTGAACCACGCTGTGTTCTAGCTTATCCAGCAGACCATTCAGACTTTGTAGGGCATCTTCCAGGCCCATCCGCTCGCGCTGGGTTAGGTTGAGCCGCTGTACGAGATCCTGTAGTGCGGCCTGGGCGCGGCGGTAGTTGAAGTCATCCTGGACATCCTGAAATTCACCGACAATCTGGCTGAGTTCTTGCTCGACCTCCTCCCAGGTGGAAGGGGAGGAGGAAGGCAGGGCAGGAGGGACAGTTCTCTCATTCCAAGTCAGGGAAGCATCGACCCCTTCCCAGTCGGTGGCCTCGGTTGGGGTGGCATCGGCGTTGCGGGCAGAAGGGCGGTCGTGCGTCATTGGGGAGGGAGGGCCAGGAGAGTGACCTAGCCAGACTGGTCAGCCATGGGGAGCAATTTCAGCATAGCGAAGTCCGCTGGATGGTGGATTTCGGCTAAGGAGAGGGATAACCGGAATTTATCCCTAAGACCGTGTATCTACCTAGGGATGAATGGGAGAATAACTGAGGAACCCGCAAACCATAGATGAAATAAGCTTGGGAGCGCTTGGTTTCTGTCAAAATCGTCCTCCTCCTTCCGATTTTATTTAGCTGCGATGCAGGATAGTGCATTATCTATGGAGTTTAAGACACCTGGCCAGCAGGCAGTCTACTATCGCATTCTGCCCTGGATGCATGAGCTGTTTGGGGAATCTCTGGTTGTGTTTGAGGATGAGCCACTATTTATTGTGAATCTAGGTTCGGCGGTCGCTTCAACACGGGTTGTGCCCTGGTATCAGGATGAGACGCTGATTACTACGCGCGCTTACGTAGTCACGGATATCGAGATTACCCCAGAGCTCAGCTACTACCTGATGCGTGAGAACAACAACATCTACTTTGGCCGCTTTGCCTACGATGCTGAAGATGACATTGTGTTTGAGCACAGTGTGGTAGGGGCTAGTTGCGATCGCCTCGAGCTTAACCACTCTGTCACCACGGTCATTCGCATTGCCGACAACTACGATGATGAGATTGTGGCTCGCTGGGGCGGCAAACGGGCGCTAGATCGGTGGGCGTCTTGAGCTAATGCCAGAGTCAATCGATACGGTTCTGAGATTGGGGCAATGCATTGAGCAACGCCAGCAACTCACGCTCAAAGGTAACCTGGGCACGGTTCGTGCGTCCGCCGACGTAGAGAACCCCATTCTCCACCAGTGCCCAAACCTGGGAGTGAGATACGTAGCTCATTATGACACCCACCATCAGCAGCCCAAACCCGGTATACACCAGGGGAATACCAGGGTCGGCTTTAATTTGCAACCCGGTACTGCCAATCACATCCACCAGGGCCAGGGTAACGCCGTTAACGTCTGTCGATAGACCAGAGCGCACGGTTCCCACCAGTTGCCCCCCATTGTCATAGAGCAGCACTGAACCCTGGAGGTCTCGCGCCAGCAATGTTACGCCCTCACTGAGATCCGGCTTGGTCGGCACCCAGGTACCCCAGAAGCGAGGCCCACTGGTCTCCAGCAGTTTCATCGGTAGTTGCAGCACCGGGCTGTTATTGAGCTTTACCTGCACGGCAGCAATGCCCCAGTCAGCCTGGTAGAGCGTTACCCCTCGGTAGCGCAAAGGCTCATTGACGTGGATAGTTTTTTGCTGCACCTCAGTACCGGCTTGATCCAGCACAGACAAATCGGAGTAGAACTGATCGATGTTGCCGTCGGGGGTGTAGTCAATCCAAAACCGATTCACCCGCACGGCCCAATCCTTAGGAATTTGCGCTTCTGCCCAAGGGCCAGCATCAAAAATGTTGTGAATTTGAAACGTCTCACCGCTAGGCACCAATTCTTGGGCAAAAAAGCCCGTCATCGCTCCCCAAATGGCGCCCAGCAAAATCAGCAGCATGCTGGCGTGAACAATGATTGGCCCAATCCGCCCAATAATGCCCTTGCGCCCGTACAGCATCGTGTTGTCTTGAAAGACCCGATAGCGGCGCTGGCTAAGTCCGGCGGCCAGGGCAGGTAGCTCAGCATCCGCCAGTTCTGTACTGAGGGCTAGCTTTTGAAATTGCCGGGGCTGCGTGTAGTATTTCCACTGTTGAGCCGCACCCAAAGCTGGGAATTGGCGAGTAAAGGTGCAGGCTGTCAGGCTGGCCCCAAACAAAATCAGCAAGGCCAAAAACCACCAAGTGCGGTAGACATGATCCAACCCGGTGATAAGAATCACCTTCCAGCTTAAAAAGCCAAACAGTGCTGGATTCTCTGGATAGTTGGCCTGGTAGAACTCCAGGGTTTGCCCTTGCTCGATGACGGTACCAGAAACACTGAACAGCGCGATGGTGAGCAATAGGACAATAGCCAGCCTCAAATCTGCCAGTAGGGGCAGTAAATCTTGCCGGAAGTATTGGCGTATTCCCTGCCAGGGAGTGAGTTGAGGGGCCTCAGAAGTGGTCATAGGGCGGAGGGCGGAAAAGGGGAGGGCGGGGTAATGGAAATGCTGGGTTATTTAGAGTTAACTCTTTAAACCCTATACCAGGGTGGTGGGTAAGAGACGATTGAGGAGCGAAAAGACGCCAAAGACCAGCAGCAAAACGCCGCTGGCGGGGGTAATCCAGCTTGACCACTGGCGCAGTTCCAACAGCCGTTTGAGGGCGGTTGTAAAGGTACCAGCTAGCACCAGCGGAGCCACATAGCCCACAGCGTAAGCTAAAAGGAGAACTCCTCCCAGAAAGGGATTTTGGGTAGCTGAAATCCAGGCCAGCAACGTTGCCAGAACCGGCGTACTGCATGGAGAGGCCACAAGGCCAAAGGTGAGACCCAGGGCATAAGCCTTGAACCAGGTTGGCAGGTTCCACTGAGTGACCTCCGGGCCACCGATGGTAGGGAGTGATAATGGCAGCACACCCATTAGGTTTAGCCCCATCACAATCGCCATCAGGCTAACTGCAATAGGTAGGCCAATTGCCACCTGACCATAGACGTAGCCAAACAGCCCCGCTACCAAACCCAGGATAGCCAACGTAGTAGCCAGCCCTAGGGCAAAGCCAACTGAACGCAGCGCAGCCTCTTGCCGGGTATTAGTGTCATACCCGCCCATGTAGCCCACCATAATCGGCAGCATTGACAGCAAACAGGGCGACAGGCTGGTAAGTAGCCCCGCCAAGCCCACAATTGTCAGGCTTATGGGCGAAATGTGAGTAAGCTGGTCGCTCACTAGTTGAGTCGCCCACTGGGTGACATCGTAAAGGTAAAGCTGGAGGCTTGGGAGCATTTACAACCGGCACGGCAAAACAGCGATCCTAATTGTAACGGTTGCTCAGGTTGCAGGCTTTAGGCGTTAAGGTTCAGGTTTTAGTTACCTGATACCCGCCAGCTAACCCCTGCCTAGCTCAGATTACTCAAGTCGTCCAGGTTTGTGAAAATGTCGTCGGGGTTTTCAGGGGTAGAGTCAGCATTGCTGAGAAGTACGTCTAAGCTGGCGTCTAAATTGTCTAGGCCAAAGTCTGGTTCCTGGTCAACAACAGTGGATGAGGATTGCGCCAGCTGTAGCTGGGCTTCCAGGCCCTGCTCTAGTTCGCGGGTGCGCTGGTTGAGTTCTTCCTGATATTGCTCAATTTTTTCCGCCAGCTGCTGCTCGTATTCCACCCGCAGGGAACTTTCAATTTCGGTTCGCAACTGAGTTTCCAGGTCACTCTGAGAAATGTCCGCTGAGCGTTCGGGCAAAGGAGAACTAGCCTGGGCCATTTGCAGGCGGGCATCAAACTCTTCTTCCATCTGGATAATGCGCTGAGTCATTTCATCCTGATATTGCTCGATGCGTTCGGCCAGACGTTGGTCATACTCGATACGGAGTTCGGCTTCCAGGTGGGCTAACTGCTCAGCCTGGAGAGCCGTATTCGCCTCGGCTACACCAGGAGTCGAGCTTGCGCCCTCCAGATCTGGACTCATCCCCAGGGCTGCCACCGCCAGCGCGCGATCATTAGCGGCTTCGGCCAGACGTGCCTCGGCTTCGTCCTGGTAGCGCTGGATGGCCTCGGCCAAACGCTGGTCGTAATCTTGCTGGTAGGTGGCTTGGGCTTCGGCCAGTTTCTCGCGCAGGTGCTGTTCGTAGGCTTGCTGAATTTTATAGGCAGCCTCTTTCAAACGCGCTTCGTACTGTTTACGGAGGCGCTGCTCAGTCTCGCTGCTGGGGATGGCCATTGTCCCACTGACCGTTGAAGCATCGGGGTAGGGTTGTGTCAATCCATCGAGGGGAGTAGTCGGAGCCATTAACCCCTGGCGGGCCTGATACTCAGCCTCCAGTTGTTGTAATTGTTCTTCATATTGATTTTGGTAGCGCTCGATTTTTTCAGCTAGTTGATTTTCGTAGTCCTGCTGAAGTTGAGTGGTAGCCGTGCGTAGTCGCTCTTCGTGCTCCCGTTGCAGGGCATCGTTGCGGGCTTGACTCTCTTTCAGGCTGGCCGTCAGCTCATTAATCTGGCCTTGGCGGAGATAGAACCCAATAATCACGCCAATTAAAAAGATAATTAGCGACGCAATAATCATGCCTTGCATTGATTGCGGCATAGGTCATCTCCCAAAATCAACTATGCATAAGTGGACTCGGTTTAGTTTGCGCGAGTGGCGTTAAAACCGCGTCTAGACAGCCTATGCAGCACCACCCAACGTTGAGGACAATAATATACGCTGGGCTAAATTTGAGATCTGCAAGTTTTTGAAAATCATGACTTTGGCCCTGCTGTTACCATTTGTTGTGACGGCAGAGGAGCTGTTGATCCCTGGGGCCATCCTTTACAATAAAGAGATAGCGAACTGAGGGCATGGTCTGCTGACTGATTTAACGGTGGCGTCCCAGCCGACCGCTGGGTCTAGGGATTGGCAAGGGCAGGTGCTTACCTGGCTACAGCACTACATGCCGCGCCCTCACCTCGCTTATGGCTTCCTGGTAGATGCACTGGTTGCCACACTGTTTCAGAATCACAGGTTAAGCCCTGGCCAGGCTACTCCAGTCAGGCTGATGAATGCCCTGGCCGAGTGCTGGAGTTGTCTGGGTTGTTTTTACCCCGTTTCCAGTTTTTATTGCGCTGAATATCGACCTTGCCACTGCACCCTGGCCACCTTGATGGCTCAGGTGAACTCCATTCGCCCTGGTGCCGTACTAACCTGCCACTGGTTTTTGCTGACCAGTCATTCTGTTTGTTCTTTATAACTATTCTTTTGCCCATGACTAATTCCCAGAATCGAGACACAACCACCACTATGACCCCTCCCCAGGCGGCCCCTGGATTTCCTTCCCTGGAGGAGGATGCCGCCCTACAACTGGCTCACGCCATTGCCGCTGCTGCTGCCGAGCGCAAGGGGGCTAACATCATGATTCTGCAAGTGGGCGATGTGTCTTACCTGGCCGATTATTTTGTTGTCGTCACCGGATTTTCTACAGTGCAGGTGCGTGCCATTACGCGCTCCATTGAAGCGGCTTTAGAGCAGGACTGGAACCGTCGGCCCCTGCGAGTGGAAGGTCAGGTAGAAGGGAACTGGGTGCTAATGGACTACGGTGAAGTCATTGTCCACGTCTTCATGCCTGAAGCCAGAGAGTTCTATGACCTAGAAGCATTCTGGGGGCATGCCAACCAGATGCTCTATCAGCCAGTCTAACGAGCTGACTAACCAACCTGTAGACCTGACCTATAGCGTTTCTGATAGTCTATAGCTAAGGTTTTGTAGTGGGGGTGTAATGCCTCAGCGATGTCCCGTTCCGGCTGATCAGCAGCCTATTAATGAATATCAGGACGTGCGCGACTCCTGGTTCTACAGTTGGGGAAGCCGCGGATTAACCGGGTACCTCAAACCGATTGGACTGCTCTGGTTGTTAAGCTGGCTGATTACCGGGCCGATGGCGGCGGCTAGCTTTGTGCCAGCTAAGCAGCCCCTGTACTTTACCCTCAGTGCGGCAATGGGGGCCCTGGTGTTGCCGCTACTGGTGCTGGTGCAGCTTTACGTTGGGTGGGCTCATGTTGGCGGGCGGCTGCAACAGAAAACGGTGCCCTACGAAGAGTCGGGCTGGTATGATGGCCAGCTTTGGGTTAAGCCTGAGGAGATTTCTAATCGCGATCGCCTGATTGTGGACTACCAAGTTAAGCCAGTTTTACAACGAATTCGCAAAACCATTGGCATGATTGCGGCTTTACTGAGTCTGGGGCTAATGACCTGGCAATTGCTTTAAGATGACGGGGCTAACCTCGTTTTCGAGTAACTACATATTTAGTCCTTGAGCCAGAGCCATCACTATGACCAGTAGCCGGGTAAACCGCCATCACACTAGAGAATTACAGGTGCAACTACTACGAGAGGGGATTGTTGAGTCTAGCCACACAGCCCACATTGTAGTGTGTGACCCCAGAGGGCGAAATCTTTCGGTGGCCGGAAATCCTGAACTGGCCACCTTTATCCGTTCCGCCTTAAAACCGTTTCAGGCCCTGGCTGTAACCGCAGCGGGGGCACTAGAACGCTATAGCTTGAGCGATCGCGACCTGGCCATTATGTGCGGCTCTCACCAGGGCACGATAGAGCAAGTACGTCAGGTTTTTCGGATTCTCTGGCAGTCTGATTTAGATCCCACGGCTCTGCGCTGCCCCATCCCAGAAGGCAAAAAGAGCCCGCTGGAGCACAACTGTTCTGGCAAGCACGCGGGTATGTTGGCGGTTTGTCAGCAACAAAACTGGCCCCTAGAAAGCTATCTGGATCGCAACCATCCCGTTCAAAAGCTGATTTTATCTCGCCTTTCTGACTTGCTGGGTATGCCTTCCGATGAGTTCATCATGGCCCATGATGACTGCGGTGCCCCTACCTACTTTATGCAACTGCGTCAGATGGCGACTCTCTTTGCCATGCTCTCCTCCGGCGAAAACCTGGACATGGAGCGCATCATCCGCGCGATGACCAGCCATCCTGACATGGTTGGCGGCCCCGATACCTTTGATACGCAATTGATGCAGCTTACGGATGGCGACCTGGTCAGCAAATCTGGGGCTGAGGGCATTCAGTGCATTGGGCGAGTGGGTGAAAGCCTGGGACTAGCCATCAAAGTTTTAGATGGCGCTAAACGAGCTAAGTATGCGGCGGCCATTTTTACCTTAAAACAGTTGGGTTGGATTTTGCCTTCCGTAGCCGATACTTTGGCTGAAACCTATATGGAAATTGGTGACTTTAAGCGGTTGGATGTCGTGGGTGACTTGCCGCTGACGTATTAAGCCATTGGGATATTGATTGAACACGAAGCCACAGAGAACGCGGAGAAGAAAGCCAGTGTCCTCGGTGCCACTGTAGTTCCATTTGCCTCGCCTTAATTACCCCTCAACCAGAGATAATAATCGAGGCGTAGCTAATCTTTAGGCCAACCCTATGACCACAGATATTCGCTTGCTGGTGCTGGATATTGATGGCACCTTAGCCGGAGCGTCTAACCAGATTTCTGCGCGGGTGCTGAAGGCTATTCAGCAGGTGCAGGAGCGCGGCGTGGCAGTGGCGATCGCCACCGGGCGCATGTATCAGTCGGCCCTGCGATTTCACCAAGCGGTAGGGTCTACGCTGCCGCTGATGGCCTATCAGGGAGCATTCATCAAAAGTCCTCAAACTCAAACGCTGCACCGCCATACTCCGCTACCCCGTCAGCTAGCGCTAGAGATTCTTTCCTACCTGGCACCGATGGAAACCAGTGGTGAGCTATCTATCCATCTCTATATTGATGATCAGCTCCATGTGCGAGCAATTATTGATCACACCAAAGCTTACGCTGAGCGTTCGGGCATTCAACCAGTGGCCGCGGGAGATTTGATCACTCTGATGCAGACGCATGAAACTCTAGAAACGACCAAGTTACTGGCCTTGAGTGAGAATACGGGTTTGCTAAGCGAAATTTTGGTGCAACTGGGGCAGCGCTATCCCACTGAGGAAATGTACTTGACGCGATCAGTGGAGTACTTTGTGGAGGCGACCCATCCCCTCGCCAACAAGGGGGAAGCCGTGCGGTTTGTGGCTGAAGAGTTGCTGGATTTAACCCCAACCCAGGTGATGGCCATTGGAGACAACTTTAATGACCTGGAAATGATTCGCTATGCAGGTTTGGGAGTAGCGATGGGGAATGCTCCGGCCCCAGTTAAGCAATCGGCGGACTGGGTGGCTCCAGGAGTTGACCAGGAGGGGGTGGCGGTGGCACTGGAGCAATTTCTTCTGTAATGCCTGAAAGAGAAGCCGTGATAACGGCCTCTGGGGTCAGGCTGTCGTAAAGTTCCGATAGAGTAACCACTCGGTAGCCCTGCTGCTCCATCAGTTTCAATAGGGGGGGCAGGGCCTGTGCTGTCTGCAGGCAGCGCTCCATTGAACCACCATGCATGACAAAAATTGACCCAGGGAAAATAAACCGTGACAGGTACCAGGTGTTTAAATTCGGCGTGCTGAGCAACTGCATCGTGTCGAAGGGAATCATCGAGGCCAGCGCCATCAGCGACTCATAGCCCGGTGTCAGCCGGATATGCTCAACCATGTAGCGGTTATAAAAACCCCGCCCAGGTCGATACCAGCGCAGAGGTTGCTGGATAGCATCGGTAATTAACTCGTGGGCCTGTTGGAAGTGGCGCTCAAACTCAGCCGGTGACAGAACCGCTGGGGTAGTGTCGGTGGTACCGTGATTAGCAATTTCATGCCCGGCCGCCAGGATGTCTGACAGAATTGTGCTACCGGGGTTGAGGTGGTCAGTAATCACAAAAAAGGTGGCCCGCACCGTATGGGTAGCTGTGCGGTTATACCGCTCCAAGGCCGCTACAATTAATCGGGTAGAAGCATCATCCCAATCGCCAGGGGTAGGAATGTCATCAATGGTCAGGGCGATCAGCTTTTCTGGGATTGGCGCATAGAACAGCGCATCGGGAAACATCCGAGCGACCTGGGTGAGGAGCGAGGGAGGAGCCATAGGAATCGAGGGTCGATTTGGATCTTAGATTTCCCTTTCTGGGAGGGGCAGAGGTGGGTGGCGCGATTTCCGTCTTTTGCCTTCTCCGCCGCTTCCGCCCTCTGTCCTCTGTCTTTTGCCCTGTTATGCCCGTCACCATTAACCTTCCGGCCATTCCTCTTGGGCTTCTTCACGGGTATTGGTGCGGCGTTCTGGGGTTTGCCGATCAAAGGTCATGTGGATGGAGCGGTTCTGTTCGCCATCGGCAGCCACAGCCATAATGGGGTAGTCAATGCGACCATCAGGAAAGGTGGTGTGGAACCGGAAGGTGCCTTCCGGGGTCAGTTGAATCGGCTGGCCGCTTATCGTGACAGTAGCATCGGGTTCTGTAGCACCGTAGACAATCAGTTCGGCATCGGCCACCAGCCAGAACTTACGGGGGCGGATAGGCGGCATAGAGGCCGCAAAGCCTATCCCCGACATAGTTAGGCCCGACACATTCAAACCAATGCCCGAAAGTGTAGGCACCGCGCCTAAAGCAGCAGGCCCAACCGCCATCCCCACCCCAGAGGGGAACACATGGGAGCTAATGGCTTGGGAGGGCACCATTGAGCCTGGCACGTGCTGCATAGAGCCAAACACCGATCCGGCAATGCGCTCCCATTCAGCTGGCTGAGACAGAGCATACATTTGCTCGTGTAGTTCTCCTGCGGGGGCTTTTTGGCGAGGGTCAATCAACGTCATCAGGGTTTTGCCGCGCAGGCTCTCATCCCAGGTGACGGTCAGGAAGTGATCTTCGCTCCAGTCCGAAGGGTAGACAGGAGGAATCCGCACCGTGTTGGAACGGGCCAGCACTAACCAGCGGCCATCAGCCGCCAGGTAGCCAATTTCCACCTGGTAGTCGCGATCGCTGACCGGAATCTGCAAGTACCATTCCCGCGCTAGCTCGTCGCAGTCGAACTGTTGCATACTGTGGGGGGCTTGATGCGTTAAATCCACATCGGTAACGTCATAGAGCCGTAGCGCTAGCCGCTCACCCCCCTGGCGGCGCAGATCTTCTTTATGGTGGTTGGGCGTATCCCAGTAGGCATAGGCCCACTGGGGGTCGCGAGGCATCAAAACAATGCGGCTTTCGCCATAGCCTTCTGGCAGCGGCGGCAGACCGTCATCAATGGTGGACAGGTCAATATCGCCATTGGCCGGGTGGCCTACCACATTGTACTTACTGGCCTCAATCACTGACTGATCTTCGGTGCCTGCCAAAGAAGCGGCGGCACTAGCGGCTAATCCCGCCGCGCCAACAGCCGCTGCCACTACCGGCACCGCCTCAGGTTCACGAATCGGTGGCGGTGGCTCTGGGGCGGGTGCAATTGGGGCAGGCTCGACTGGCAGTTCTACCAGGGCTGGTTCCACCGGAGTCGGCATAACTGGAACACTGGTCTCGACAGGCTCAACTATGTCCTCCAGTGCATCCGTAGCCAGGGCGGTCGGTGCCGGAGGAGCGACTTCATCAACGATGACTGGTGGGGGGGGAGTATCCACCACTGGGGGACTCGCTACCGGAGTTTCCCTTGGTGCAGGTGGTGGTGCAGGTGGAACCACCGCTGGGGGGGCTTCTACCCCAACGGTGGCTACTGGAGCCGTTCCCCGACGGCGAGTCAGCGCCCAGGCCAGAGCACCCAGCCCAAGTAGGGGCAAGAGCCACCACCAACCTAACCCGCCGCGTTCCTCAACGGTGGCTGGGGCCGTTGTCACTGGAGCCGAATCCTCCGGCGCAGGTTCGGCAGGCTCTGCCGCCGCAGGCGTAGCCTCAACCTCAGGGGCCGTACCTACTTCAGCGGCAATCGCCCCCGCCTCTGACTGTTGAGCCGTCGTCAGCACCTCGGTTCCTTGGGGCGATGTAGCGTAGCCCAGAAATGCTGCCGCCGCCGCATTGGGTGCATCTTTAAAGACAAAATAGCGGGGCTGAGAATAGGGATAGCGGGGGTCATCCGGCAGGGTTTGGTGCATGGAGACAATCTTGACCCCTTCCTGCTCCAGCACATGGGGGGCAATGGCATAGCTGATGCCATCCTTATCCAGGGCGGCAATCACCGTGGCCGTATCATCCTCTGCCACCGGGTCAGCCGTCGCGCCGGTTTCAAAGGGGGCAGTGCGAAATACCTCGTACTGGCTTAAAGACCGGCGGGTATCACTATCTTCTGGTCGATCTACGAATCGAATCGGGCCAGGGGTACCTCCTACCTCAGACCAGTCAGTAATTTCGCCTCGAAACATGGCGGCAAACTGTTCAAAAGTCAGGTTGCCGTTAAAGGGATTATTCGGCCCAATGATAATGGCAATCTTGGCGCGTTCTAGGGGCACTGTTTCTAAGCCCTCGGCCATCTCTGCCTCGGTCAGCGGGCGCCCAATCGCGGCTAAATCAACATCCCCAGCCAGCAGCGCTTGTAGTGCCTGGTCGCTATTGGTGATCTCTACATTCACTGCCGTTCCATCATAGGCTTGCTCAAAGCCCTCCTTAAGGGACTGGGTAGCAATGCCCAGATTAGGGGAGCTTTGAATGGCTAGCTCAGTGCCCGATGGCACCGACTCCGGCACCGGAAATGTTGTAGTAGCCTGGCTCACCAGGGTGGATAACGGCAACGCCAAGGCTTTAAAGCCGGCCTGACCAGCACTCAAGATTAGGAGGGCAGCAACGAAAATTCTGGATAGATACGGCATTGCGTCGAGGAAATCAAAGGGACTCTAACTGCGGGGAGGCACCCAAAACCGAGTCGAGCACAGGGATTTGCCCCTAGACATCCCCTGTCCTGAACTCAGGTCAGGTTTATACCCAAGAATTACGCTCAACTATCGCAGCATTCGGCGGGGTAGTCAATGGTTATAGACTACCGCAACGCCTAAAACCGAAGAAACGGCTCAAAGTTCCAAAATCTAGCCCCCTGCTCTCAAATTTCCCAGGCTTAATCGGCCCAGGTTCCAGATACAGCTCAGCTTGCTAGATGCGCTCTTGCAGGTGTCAAAACCAGGCCACACCTGCTCCGAGCCAGGGTTAAGCCTTATCTCCCTTGCCATAGCCTTGTTCTGACTCCAACTCTGCTGCTTTGGGGAACCTAACCTCATCCTCACCGTAAACAGGCTTGACCGGCACCAGTTCAAGCTGGCGGGGCTGGTTGGGTTGGGCGACCTGCCGCCGCCGATTAGAAATTCCTTCCTCGGTCGTTTCTTCGGCGATGACTTCGTAGAGAATCGCCTGCTTGTCGCCGCTGCCCTTGCGCAGAATACGCCCCAGCCGTTGCACATACTCGCGGGTAGACCCACTACCAGACAGCAAAACGGCGACCCTGGCTTCGGGTACATCTACCCCTTCGTTTAGCACATGGCTGACCACCAGAGTGGGGTAGTCGCCGCTGCGAAAGGCTTGCAAAATAGCGTGGCGCTCTTTTACTGGCGTTTGATGAGTAATTGCTGGAATCAGGAAGGTTTCGGAAATGCGATAGACCGTGGCGTTGTCGTTGGTAAAGATGATTGTGCGGTCAGGATGGTGCTGGGCCAGCAGATCCTCCAGCACCCGTAGTTTACCTTCGGTGCCCAGGGCAATTGTCTTAGCTTGCCGATGGGCTAACATGGCCCGTCGCCCCGCCTGAGATTGGGCGCTGGCCCGCACAAACTGTTGCCAGCCCTGGGCCGAACTAAGCCAGATGTTAGCCTCTTGCAAAAACCGATTGCGCTGGGCAATCAGCTGATCGTAGCGGGTTCTTTCCTGGTTCGATAGCTTGACTTTAATCGGCACAATTTGAAACGGAGCCAGGGCATGACCCGAAAGATCCGCCGCCGAGCGTTGATACACCACTGGCCCCAGCAAGTAGGTCAGATCGTCGTGGCGACCATCGGCACGGTCGGGCGTAGCGGTCAGCCCCAACCGATAGGGCGCAATGGAGTACTCAGCGATCACTCGGTTAAAGTCGCTGGGCAAGTGGTGGCATTCGTCGCAAATTAGTAGTGCGTATTGGTTGCCCAGGCTCTCGGCATGGATGGCTGCACTATCGTAAGTGGCTACCAAAATCGGTGTCCGATCCTTCGAGCCGCCCCCCAGTAAGCCTACCTCCACATCCGGAAAAGCTGCCTCTAGATGGGCATACCACTGATGCATCAAGTCCAGGGTTGGCACCGTGATCAGCGTATGACGAGGCGTGGCTTGCATGGCCAGTTGAGCCAGGTAGGTCTTTCCTGATGCGGTTGGCAGCACCACTACCCCTCGCCAGCGATGGTTAATCCACGCTTGCAGGGCTTCCTGCTGGTGGGGGTAGGGTTCCATCATCAGTTTGGGAGCCAACTCCAGAGGTCGAAAGCTCTGGGCCTGATCGTGAAAGGCAATATTCTCGGCTCGCAGATTTTCCACCAACTGGCGATACTGCTGGGCCGGAATGCGAAATTTTTCAATGCGATCATCCCAGTGGGCGAAATCTACCCAGCTTTTGCCCCGAGGCGGCGGATGCAAAATCAGCGTGCCCCGGTCGTAGGTCAGGGTTGGTGTACGCCCCATAGTCTGTGTTGATGCGTTGGGGGTATTGTACCGCCCTGATTAAACCGTGGCTATCAACTGCTTTTTCACCCAAATGTCGGCTTTGGCATGTTGGTAGCGGGGATCAGCATCTAGAGCAATGGCGCGATCGTAGGATTCAATGGCATTTCCATAGGCTCCTATTTCGGCCAACAATTTACCCCGGTTGAACCAGGCCTGGTGATACTGCGGATTGAGCGCCACAGCTTTATCGTAGGCGGCCAGCGCATCGGCATAGCGGCCTAGGCCACCAAGGGCATTGCCCCGGTTGCTCCAGGCGGCGCAGTAGGTGCTATCCAGCGCGATGGCCTGGTCAAAGGCGGCCAGAGCCTGGTTAAATTCAGCCTGCTCGCAAAGGAGGCAGCCCTGAGCATTAAGAGCATCGGCGGTTAGAGAATGCTGATTGATCTGAGGCATAGGTGCGGTTTAGACCTGTAAATAGGGAACAGTCTCTATTGTGGGCGGGAGACTCAGGGCTGCTGAGGGTGGGTCTTACTCTGCCACAGTACGGTTTACAACCAGGGAGAGCCTTGTGGTCAGGTTTAGTGTTGTGATCACCACCTTTAACCGCCTAGAACTACTGCAACGGGCGGTGGAGTCAGCCCTGGCCCAAACTTACACCGCCCAGGTGATTATTGCTGACAATGCTTCTACCGATGGCACCCAAGCCTACGCTGAAGGACTGGGCGATCGCATCACCTACATCCGCAACTCCACCAATCTTCAGCACGCGGGAGCGGTTAACGCAGGGGTGGCTGTAGCGACAGGGGATTGGGTCAAACTCCTGGACGATGATGATTACCTCGCCCCCAACTGTCTAACCGTAATGGCTGAGGCCATTGCGCTTCACCCCAGCGCGGTGATTTGCTCCTGCCAGGCCGCCCAGATGAACAACAGCGGCACTGAACTCAGCCGCACCTCAGCTACCGGGCCAGGCCGAGTTTTCTACGTTCCCCAGGTTGCCATCCACTACGGCATGTTGCTGGAGCAGGTGCCCTTTGGTACCCCGGTGCAGGTAGCAGTGCGCCGCGATGTGTTGGAACAATCTGGCGGCTGGGATTTAACTATGACCAGTTGTGACGATATTGACTCCTGGATTCGCGCCGCTGAGTACGGCGATGCGCTATTTATCAACGAGTGTCTGACCTACCGCACCGTATGGCCAGGGGGCTACGACCAAAAAATTCAGGTTCAGCAGCGCTTAGCTACCAATATTCTGATCAAATCTCGAATTTACCAGCGAGTTAGCCAACCCTATCGCTCTAGCCTTCCCCCACTGCCTATTCTGGCCAAATATCTGCATCTGCACTGGGGGTTGGTGGCCCTCAAACAGCGCCAGCTTGGTGCGGCTCTCAGTCTCAGTCGAGTCGGGCTATTCTCCCCACCCGCGTGGCATCTGTTGCTCCAAGCCCAGCGGCGACGGCATAGCCCCAATGCAGACAGCCAGATACCCAAAATTGTAGTGGCTGAGTCGAGAAAATCAGGTCTGCCAACCTAACCGTTGTTGAGAAAATTTCCAGGCATTTTTTGTAGGCTAAAATCACCCCAAGCCTTTTACCATTCCTATGCCCCAGGTTTCTCTAACGGAGTATTTGGCCGCTGTCCAGGCCGGTGAGTTAGTCAGCTTTTCTACCGATACGGTGCCAGCCCTGGCCAGCCGACCTGAAGCGGGCAATCGCATTTACCAGCTCAAGCAGCGCAGCCAAACCAAGCCCCTCATCCTCATGGCCGCCAGTCTCGACGATCTGCAACCCTACCTGGCTGGTACCGAAGTGGCCATAACTGAATGGCGGCAGGTTGCCGCGCGCTACTGGCCTGGTGCCCTGACCCTGGTGCTACCAGCTAGCGATCGCCTGCCACCTGCTATGAACCCAGAAAACACGGGCACCCTGGGCATCCGAGTGCCCAACCATCCCCTAGCTCGCTATCTCCTGGAGCGCACTGGCCCTCTAGCTACCACCAGTGTCAACCGTTCTGGGCAGCCGCCGCTAGCCACAATGGCCGCGATTAATGCCCAATTTCCCGAAATTTTTACGCTGTCTAATGTAGCTGTTGATGAGCTTTACCGCGACCTAGGCGAAGGCCCTGCCCCACATGCAGACCAACCCCAGGGGTCTGGCCAGCCCTCCACTGTAATTGCCTGGACGGGTCAGGGCTGGAAAGTACTCCGCCAGGGAACAGTAAGGCTCGGTTAGGATTTGTAAGATTAGCTCTCTCAATTCCCTATGAATCAACCCTTGGGCAACTCCGATGACGACCTCCAGGCACTGCAATTGACCTGTGATCGCCTGCGGCAACAATGCCAGTTCCAGGCCGCGTTTTTAGGCACCGCCTCCCATGAGTTGCGCGCCCCGATTAACCAAATCATTAGCTTGCACCAGCTTATCCTCGAAGATCTCTGTGAAAGTCCCGCCGAAGAACGAGAGTTTGTTGCCCAGGCTAATCAGGCCATTATCACTGTGCTAAAGAACCTGGATACTTTGATTAACGTGTCAAAGTTGGACATTGGTGCCCTCCAGCCCAAGTTTCAGGCCGTGGAACTAGCCCCTGTTTTTACCACGGTGCAGCAGCTTATGGAAATGAAATGCATCAATCGTCATTGCCGGTTAACCCTTACCTCTAAAGACAATGCCCTGACCGTGCAGACCGATGCCCAATGGCTACAACAGTTGCTTGTCACCCTGGTCGATGCGGCTCTGGCTGCTGGCAGCACTACTATTCAGCTAACCGCAAAACCTCAAGATGCCACCACAGTCGGCCTGGAACTAACCTGCGACGCTCGCCTGGAGCAGTGGTCCTTGGAGTCTCTTTCCTCCTCCCCTGCCCCCCAGCCTCAGCTTTTCCTCGAGCTTCCCCTTTCTCCTGGCTTTGCCTATCAAATAGCCGCACGCATGGTGCATCATCTCCAGGGCAAGATGGTTCAGGAGGTTTCTCTCAATCCTGAACAACAGCAAATTTGTATAACTCTGCCACGAGTATAGTCCTAGCCCCTGGATAGACTACATTACAGGTAACAGCTTGGCCTAACGCCCAGAGAATGCTTGGGTTGCAGCCAGTGAGGTACTATAGCACTAGGCGATTTACCTGACAGCTATGGCTCAAGACCTGCTAAGTGATGAGGCCATTGTGACCGAGGTGGATATCAGCCATCTGGTCATTGAAGACGATACCCCGGTGGATAATTTTCAGTCCGAAGTTCAACAGCGACTTTTGGTTGAACCGCTCTATAGCGCCGCAGCCCTGCCTGCACCGTTTTTGGCTGCTGCGAATGTGGGGCTGTTCTACAAGCTCAAGGGTGAGCCAGTGGTTCCCGATGCCATGCTTAGCCTGGGGGTGCAGCGGCCAGAGGATTTTTCTGAGCGACGCAACCGCACTTATTTAGCTTGGGAATTTGGCAAACTTCCCGAGGTCTGCATTGAGATTGTGTCGAACCAGGAGGGTGATGAGGTCACGCTGAGTCAGAAATCACGACAGAAGGGTAAAACCATTGCCAAAAAAGACCTCTATGCCCAAATTGGGATTCGTTACTACGCAGTGTTCGACCCGCTGCGGCAAATCCAGGGCGTGAATGATATGGATGGTGCGCTGTTGCGAGTCTGGTCTATTGTGGCCAGCGGCTACACCGAGTTAACCCCTAGCACTGGCCTAACTCGCCCCGCAGAATGGGTCTGGCTAGAGGCGGTGGGGCTGGGTCTAACCCTTTGGGAAGGCCCCTTTGAAGATGACATTCCCCGGCTTTGGTTGCGCTGGTGCGATCGCCATGGCGAGATAATTCCCACAGGTGCAGAAGGGCAACAGGCCGCACGCCAACAAGCCGAAATCGAGCGCCAGCGGGCCGACACCGAACGTCAGCGGGCCGAACGTCTGGCCGAACGCCTACGGGCCTTAGGGGTTGACCCAGAAGATCTTTGAGTCACTGTTATCACTGATTGCTGTGGGCGCACAGTGCATCTGCCCGAAAATTTGGTTAAGGCCACTGGAAGGTGCGGAAACACCAACCAGCGGCCAGTCTTGATCTCTATCGCAGTCGCGCTCCCCGATAGCGCATTTCCCGTTTGAGTAAATTTTGCTGGGCAAAACTGGGCATATCGCCCTAGTGCCCCATCAAAATAACGGAATCGCCTTTGGCCAGGTAGGTATCGCGGCTGGGGTGAATCATAATTTCCCCGTCGGCACGACGTAGTGCGACTGAGGGGTGGGTAATTAAATGGGCCATGCGCAAAGCGCTAATGGTGGCAGGCAGCACCACATGATCAGCCCCGGCCAAGCGCAGCTTTTTTTCGGTAGAAGGCAGTTCTCCTCGCGCCAGGATCATCAAAGCCGACCCCAAACACCGTAATAACCACCATGTAGACGGCATCTAACAATCCCCAGCCCGCCATAATGTAGCCAAGCACGGCCACCATTACGGCCAGTGAGAAAAAAACGATACCGGTAATAATGCGCCGAAATGAGCTATTTCGCATCTATGCCTCAGCCCAATGCCCTAGCTAAACTAGCCCAGCACCCAGTTGCATGAAAATCGAATAGGTCGCCAAATAAAAGCTATGGTAAAGGACGATTCCGTTTTAAGGAGTGCGGCAGGTATCAATTTGCGATACACTAAAAGCAAACTCATAACCACTTCAACTAAAGTCATCATTTACTCAAACTTCTAAAACACTTTATTTACAAGCTCCGGACATTGCTTCTCAATGGCAATGTGAGCCTATCCCTGTGAGATGAACGTTTGCGTTGACCCTCCTATTCGTTTGATGTTGCCACTATGACAGTTACCACTATTCAGAACCCCCTGCTGATTGGGGCCGGTCTACCTCCCTTTGATCGCATTAAGACCAGTCACATTGTGCCGGGAGTTATGGCCCTGCTCGATGATTTGACCACCGCCCTAGAAGTGTTAGAAGCTAACGTCACACCTACTTGGGCTGGCTTGGTAGAACCCCTCACCCATATTGAAGAACGCTTGGGCTGGAGCTGGGGTATTGTTGGTCACTTGATGGGGGTGAAAAATAGCCCTGAACTGCGGGCTGCTTACGAAGAAGTACAGCCCGCTCTAGTGCAATTTGCTACTCGCCTAGGCCAGAGCCAACCCCTCTATGACGCCTTTAAGCAAATGCAAGCCAGTGTCGATTGGGAACACCTAGAGTCCGCCCAACAGCGGATTGTGGAGTCGTCCATTCGCGAGGCTGAGTTGTCTGGTGTAGGACTGCAAGGGGCTGAAAAAGAGCGCTTCAACGATATTCAGCAAACCCTGGCCGAGCTTACCACTAAGTTTGCCAATAACGTTTTGGATGCCACCAAAGCCTTCAGCCTTACGCTCACTACCGCTGAGGAAGTGGACGGCCTGCCTCCCAGTCTGCTGGCGCTGGCGGCTCAGGCCGCCCGCGATGCTGGAGAAACCGAATCGACTGTGGAAAGCGGCCCCTGGCGGATTACGTTGGACTATCCTAGCTACGGGCCATTTATGCAGCATAGCCGCCGTCGCGACCTGAGAGAAAGGCTCTACCGAGCTTTTGTGACTCGCGCTTCAGCGGGAGAGTTAGACAATGCGCCGAATATTGACCGCATTCTGGAACTACGCTATGAAATGGCTCAGCTTTTGGGCTACCGCACCTATGCCGAACTAAGTTTGGCCCGCAAAATGGCGCCCTCTGTAGCGGCTATTAACAAACTCATGGAGGAGCTACGGGTAGCCAGCTATGATACAGCGGCCAGGGAGCTGGAGGAACTCAAAGCCTTTGCACACGCCAAGGGTGCTCCTGAAGCCGACCGTCTCACCCACTGGGATACTGTATTTTGGGCCGAGCGCATTCGAGAAGAAAAGTATGGCCTTAACGACGAAGAACTGCGGCCATACTTCCCGTTGCCCCAAGTGTTAGATGGTCTGTTCGCTCTGGCTCATCGCATCTTCGATATCACGATTGCTCCAGCGGATGGAGAAGCACCGGTATGGCACCCCGATGTACGCTACTTCCGGGTACTCAACGGTGGTGGTGAACCCATTGCTCACTTTTACCTGGATCCCTACAGCCGCCCGGCTGAAAAGTCTGGTGGAGCCTGGATGGATAACTGCATCAATCGGGATAAGTTCAATGGCAAGTTGCGGCTGCCGGTAGCCTACCTAGTGTGCAACCAGTCGCCTCCTGTAGATGGCAAGCCCAGTTTGATGACCTTCCGCGAAGTAGAAACGCTGTTCCATGAGTTTGGCCACGGGTTGCAGCACATGCTCACTCAGGTAAACTATACGGGGGCGGCTGGCATCAACAATGTGGAATGGGATGCAGTAGAGTTGCCCAGTCAGTTCATGGAAAACTGGTGCTACCACCGCGATACCCTGCTTACCCTGGCCCGCCACTACGAAACGGGTGCCCCCTTGCCTGAAGACCTCTACCGGAAGATCGTAGCCGCCCGCACCTTCATGACTGGCAGCGCCATTCTGCGCCAGGTACGCTTCGGTTGGACAGATATTGAACTCCACCACCGCTATCGCCCCGGTGGGTCAGAAACTGTGGCTGAAGTCAGCCGCCGCATTGCCGCCCAGGCTTCTATCCTAGAACCTGTGCCCGAGGATGCTTTTCTGTGCGCCTTTACCCACATCTTTGCTGGGGGCTACGCCGCTGGCTACTACAGCTACTTTTGGGCCGAAGTGCTGAGTGCCGATGCCTTTGCCGCCTTTGAGGAAGCTGGCTTGGACAACGAAACAGCCCTAGCCGAAACCGGCCACCGCTTCCGCGACACAGTGCTGGCTTTGGGCGGCAGCCGTCACCCAATGGAGGTCTTCAAAGCTTTTCGGGGCCGCGAGCCGAGTACCCAGGCGCTACTGCGTCATCGTGGGTTGGTGGTGGCTTAGGGTTAAGTCTAAAGACAGGATAGGCCCCTGGGTTGTCAAAAACTCCAGGGGCTTTTCTTGGCTTTTCTTAAAGAGAATTCTGGGCAGGCTGGCGGCCAGCAACGCAGTATGAACCCGTTGAGCCATAACAGTGCGTAAGTGTGGTGAAAACGACAAAGTTGGTGCACCGTTTTGTTAAGGTTGAATTAAGAATCCTCACTTTCCCCGATTGGCATTGGGAAAGCTATCGGGGTGGGATGAATAGACCTTAGCAGATGACCAACTCTAGAGACTGGAACCATGAGACATCAAGAATTTGGCCTGATTACCCTTGGGCAACCCCACCCACACTCTCTGGATGGAGAAGGTGCCGAATTCACTTGGTGCGGCGGCTGGTTAGAATTCACCCTTACCTTCAAGGATCCATCCCCTTCGGAACAGCAGGTTATGGAAACCGGAGTTTTTGAAGTTGCCCTGAATGTGGTTGAGCAGATTCCTTTTCTGTGTTTTCGGATCTTCCAGGTCGAATCCAGCCATCTGTCCGACCAGGCCAACCCCGCTATCCTGGTGTTACCTTGGCAAGAATGCCCGTTTCATCTGGTGCAGGTGCCGCCTGAACGGCTGCCAGCTTTTGACTACGTTATCCAGAATCCTAACTTTGGGTTACCAATAGCTGTTGTGCTGACCGATCTAGCCACAGCCAGAGTTAGAGCTTTGCAGCAGTTTACTCTAAGTCCATTCTTTAGCTGCTCGTTGGTCAACGCCTTGCTCAATACTTTCCCCTGCTTTACTCGACAATCCTATCCGGCTGCTGTGGATCGTGTGTTTGCTCAGCATCCCCTTAACACCATTGGTGACTCAGCCCGTATTCGCTGCTGTTCGGGAGTTAGCCCAGTGGTTTAGCTTTCCTATTTAGGAAAAAGGCGGACGGAAATATAATCCAGTCCGCCCTTTTTAACAACTAAAACGGCTGGGACTAGCGAGCGCTACGCACCTTTTCCCAGGCATAGTGAATAACAGCCTTGTTTTGATCCCAAGTGCCGGGGTTCTTATCTTCCCAGATGCGGCGAGCATCGGCTTCTACCGCAGACCAGGGGCTGCTGCGGAAGGGTTCGCGGGTAGCCAGACTATAGCCATAGTTTAGGGCTGGCTTTAGTTCGTCATACTGTACCCCCTTGTTGGCCAGCTTTTGATCATAAAAGCTGCGGAAGTCAGTTTCATACTCGCTAAAAGACCGCACGGCGGGAACTTCCTCAATTTCTACATCTTGACGACGTAGGGTTTCCTTAATGGTTTCGATCTTCTCGACAACCTCTTTACCGAGCACTACTTCTTCAACTACGCGAGCGGTTTTGCCAACCAGGGCGATTTCGTCCATTTCAACCATTTCAAAAGACCGTTCCTGGAACAGTTCGGGTCTGATATCGACTTGGCGGTTGACAGGGCGGCGGTTAACCCGAATGGTTTCATCGCGTAGAGCTACATCCTGAGCTACCTCGCGCTCGGAAACAACCGAATAAATCCGCATCCGGCCCCGTTCGACTTCACCCTTGCCGACCTGCAGATCTTCTTCAATCACTTCCAGTACATGCTCATCGCGGGCCGGGTCGCTAAGTACCAGGTTGGGGTTAATGCTCTGGAACTGAGCTGTCCGCTCAGCAATGTTAACCATGCTGAAGCTGGACATAATTTCAGCGGCTCGGGTAGCGGTACTGTCTGTAACGTTAGCTGTAATAATGGTGCCACCTTGGCGAACACCTTCTAAATACACCTCAGCATCGGGGCCGGGTAAGTTGGTGCGCAGGGCCGCTAGTTTAGGCACATCGTCTTGGTCGTCGTTTGTCAAAATATCCAGGTCTGCCAATGCAAACCCTTCATCATGAAGGGCTGTGTAAGCCCGCATGCCTTCATTGCGATCATCAAATAAACCAATTACGGTTTTCATGGGTTTGTCCTTTTGATTGAACTTGGTGAATGAAAACGTAACCTGAACTCTTGCGCTCGCCACAAGAATCACTCCTAGACAGGCTTTCCTTTGCCCATCTACGCCGAAGAAAAAACTTTCAAATGGTGGAAACTCAGTCGAAATGGTTTAATCACTGAAGACAGCCGTTATTTAGAAGAGGCATTTTCAAGGTCGATTTCTTCCACATCCACCACCTCATGGCGCAGGGTTATCGTTTGAGGTACTGTTTCCATATCACGACGTTTGGAGATGTGGATCTCCTCACGGAGCCACAACTGGGTCTTGCTAACCACTCTTTCTTCCAAAATAGGGATGATGCGCACTCCACCCTCCTCCCGCTCCATCGGAGGCGGCCCTTCCACATATTGATTAATTGGAATGTGGTGGATTACTAACTCTTCCCGGATAGCTGGAGCCTCGACAACCTCCTCTCGATGCTCAACCCGCTTGTGCACCCGCACTCGATTGCGAGGGATGGTTTGAGTGTCGAGGGTGACTTCTTCCGCCATGATTGGAATCACAATTTCATTGACGGTTTCATCGGCAGTAGCCGCTGTTTGGGTAGTTGCAGATACAGATTGGGGGAAAGCCATTGATGGGCCGACTTCAGCAGCCTCGGCAATTAGCTTGGCGGGCACTGGCGCTAACTCCTGGCTTGCAGATTCAGTGACCAAGCGGTCAGGCATAGGAGAGCGTTCGAGCGCCACGTTGCCAGCCAGGGCGATCCGCTGGACATCAGTTACTTCCCGGCGGAGCATCACGGTTTGGTGGGCAGTTTCAGTTGTGCGTTGCTTAGTAATATGCACTTCTTCCCGCAACCATAGCTGCGTTTCCGTTGTCGCCACTTCTTCAAAGATGGGGATAATGTGCACCTCGCCTTCGTCCCGCTCTAGGGGGATATCCCCTTCAATGATTTGATTCAAAGGGATGTGCTCAATCAAAACCTGCTCATGCACGAGGGGAACATTCACTACCTCTTCTCGGGTTTCAACCCGCTTGTTTACCCTCACTTTGCTGCGGGCTATTTCCTGAGTTTTCACTGTCATCTCTTCCTGGATGACAGAGAGCACCTTCTCTTCCACAAGCGGGGGCGACAGAGGCGTTGAGTCACTATTCTCCATAGGAAAGTCTCTCAAAAGTTGCTCTGGGGATGTTGGATTTGGCTGAACAGGCAAAATTCCCAGAAGATTTGGGTCGCTAATGGGTTCAGCGGTTACAAGGGCGGCTAAAGCCTGCGGCTTGGGGGGGTAATCTACCTCATCCTCCGGCTGAGTCGCGGCCACCAGGCTAGGCTTTGAAGCAGAGCGCTGCCGGGTTAACTGCCATAGCAGCAGCAGTAAACCCAACAGTGGCACCAGCAACCACCACCAAGACGGAAAATGCATAATAGCCTTGTCAGATTGATCAACAGTGTCATCAGCAACAGCACTATTGGTAATAGCACTATTGGCCTGGGCATCGTCTGACGAAACCGTATCGTTGGTTCCCACAGCCGTTGAACCAATTGACTCCTTTGGCAGAGTTAGCGGGCAGGTAAGCGTATAGGGAACGCCTGCTTTCGTCAGCGCTAAGACTACGGTTGTCCGGGTTAATTCATCAGTAACCGTTTCTGCGGTAGAAGAAACTATTGACTCAACGGTGAATCCATTTGCCTCAGCAGCTTTGGCACATGCTTCCTGGGCTGGCAACACATCTGCTGCAGAAATGTTGGGTTGCCCTAATCCTGGGTTAGCAAAACAGGTGCCTGTCGCCATAGCCATTGAAAAGGCGGCTAATCGGGAAGGTCGAGATAGAAGGAATCTCTTCATAATCTGTCAGCACAAAGCTCATTACGGGGCTGACCCTTTGCCAGCCGCAAAGGATCAGCCAGCGGTGGGAGAAGCTAGAGATAATGCAGTGATTTAGGAATAGGTTCTTGGCAGGTTAGAAAACCGCAGAGACCGGGATGGTACCCAACCCCCGCTGACCAACTCCACCCACTCTTGGTCTTGCTGCCCGGTTAACGTGATATGTTCACCATGGTTGAGGCGGCGCAGCACCCTGGAGCTGGTATTGGGGTATTCCCTAACTTCCAGCATTTCCCCTAGGGTATTTACATGAGCTTCAGTGTAAGCCTGACTTTGAATCCGATCTGCCGTAACGTACTCCCGAGACCGCTCCGTCGTCCGCACCCGATCAGCAGGTACATATTCTTGTCTATTGCGTCTCGACAAAAACCACAGCAGCAGCGGCAGGGCAATCAAGGGCAGTAACAGCCACCAGAAACGAGTCAGGTTAGCTTGGGGAGCAGCATTGGCGACATCTTCACCAAAGGAAACGACTCCTCTAGTGGCGCTGAAGGGGCAGGTTAACCGGGCAAAGTTGGTGCCGTCCTTGGTCAGATTGAGCACAACCTTAACAGTATCGGCGTCCACTGTCTCGGAAGAAATAACCTCAGCCCGAGCTGGATCATACCCTTCGGCAGCTGCTTTTTCGATACAGGAGCTTTCTGCTTTCTGCAGCATGTCAGCGTTAGATTGAGCGTGAGTCGGAACAGCCACAGTGACCAAAACTGCGGCACAACAAGCGATGACCAGAGATCGGTTCAAAGTCTTCATGACGTTTACTCCAGAAAAAACCAACTACTTCAGAAGTTAACAATTTCAAAAAAAACAGAGTTACAGAAGCAATGGACTAAACTCAATGTGCCTATACCCAGAGAGAACACTGGTAGTCTTAAAAAGGTTAGAACGCTAGCAATCTCAGACTTGATTCTTATCAGGCCTGTGAAAAAACATCAACCATTGGCTTGGTCGAAAGCATTTTGATATCACTGCAAGAACCCGTCCGATCCCAAAATCTAGGTTTGGAAGAGTCCTGATATTCCAGCTAAAGCTTCAACAAATACCGCAGCAATAAACGGAGTCTTGGAGCAACCCACCGACCTAACTATAGACATCAATGGTTAAGAGAACTATAAGAATCAAGCGACAATAAAAGTCGCTCATTATGCATCTGATTTTTGAAACTCACTGGCTAAAAACTCTATGATTAGAGTTTGGAAGAAATGCCCATATAGACAAACCTACTTAGACAGACTGCCTTGCCTTGCCACGGTAGACAAAGGCCGACTTTGCTGATATGGCAAGGGTTTCAACCGCTCTTGCCAGGGTTTTATTAGTCAATCAGGCTTTGAATTTATTCCTGGCGAGGTTAAGAATAGTTTATTAAAAAATATGATTTCAACTATGCTAACTTGCATAATTTTTCATTATTTACATTCTGATTTACAGCAGTTTATCATTATCGTTGTTGCTGGCTAAATCCTGATTGACTGGCAAAACTTTGGCTCATATCGGTTGTAGGCACGAAGTGACTTCTCTCTGAGTAACCGCGACTATACAACCCAAGTCGGCCTCTGCCGACTAGCTCATCCAGTCAGTAACCCACGCGGGCGGGTTTTGTCTGTGTCGGCGCGGCTTCTAACCGCCAGCTTCGAGGATTTTGTCAGTCAACTAGGGCTAAATTAGCTCCAAGTAGACAAATAGGCTGTTTGTGCCTATCGTCCACACATCAAGGTAGACCGGTTACTTATCCTTGTGGGTTAAATATCGGAATGAAATCATGCGAGGGTGGCCGAGGGCTTGGGTTCTGGGTGGGTCAAGAGTTCTGGAGCCAGGGGCAGGAGCTTTGGGGGCTTGGCCCACGTGAGGGGGATTGAGTATACGGGAAAACCCAAACCCCCTTTGGGGGGAGCCACCATCCTTGACCTACAAAAAATTCACGTTCTACAGACTTTTGGGGCGAGTCGTGTGAGGAATTAGACAACCTCTGTCATACCGGAATCTTTTAGAGGGCCACGACCATCCAGGTGAGCGGGTGTGCCATCTACATTTCGGTAGCGAGCTAACATGACCATTGCTAGATCGATATTTATCTCCTATCGCCGCCGTGACAGCATTGATATTACCGGGCGAGTTTACGATCGCCTCGTTGCCCACTTTGGTCAGGGAAGCGTCTTTAAAGACGTTGATGCGATTCCATTGGGGGTTAATTTCCGGCGGCATCTGGAGCGAGAGGTCAGCCATTGCCCGGTGCTGCTAGCGATTATCGGCCCTCAGTGGCTAGGGATAACCGATGCGCGGGGCAACCCCAGGTTGGCCAACCCCAGGGATTGGGTGCGAGTAGAAATTGAGACGGCTCTGCGGCGGGATAGTTTGGTTATTCCTGTGCTGGTTGGCGGAGCCGAACTTCCTGATGAGGCGGCCCTGCCCGAAAGCCTCAAAGGGTTAGCCTATCGTCAGAGCACCCCGGTGCGCCACGACCCAGACTTTCATCGTGATATGGATCGGTTGATTCAGCGCATTGAGGGGGTGTTTAATAGCCTGAAACTGAGTGGCCGCCCAACGGCTCAGTCTGGCTCTGGCCTGGTGACTGAACCTGTTACCGCACCTACTATTGCGCCTGCCGCTACTCAATCTGTGTCGTCCCCAACTTTGGGGCGGCGGCGCTGGCTGCGGCTAACTGGTTTAGGGCTAATCGGTGGAGGAGCGGCGGTGGCTGTGCGGCGGTGGGAGCCTGGGCTTCACACCTTCTCTCCTACCAAGCTGCCTGAGGCTATCCCTGACCTATCTACCCTGCCCGATCGCCTGGAAAAGGCTTTGGATGCGGCCACGGCCCCCATTCCCGATGCCACTGCACAGCCTCTGCATACCTATACATCGGTTACGGTGGATGAGTTTGGCCAGAACCTCTACCAGGCCCAGGTGTCTACCCCCAGCTACCAGGAGCTTTGGCTGGCGGCTGAGTTAGAGCCAATGGCGTTGCCCCTGGTAGAAATTCGAGGCGGGCAGTTTGTGCAGGGGGCACTTGATAGCGAACCAGGCTATGATCCCTCCCAACAGCCCCAGACCATTGCCGCGGTAGACTCCTTCTGGATGGGCATTTACCCCGTTACCCAACGCCAATGGCGAGCCGTAGCCCTGCTGCCGTCGATTAATCGAGCGCTGGCCCCTAACCCGGCCTACTTCGAGGGGGATGATCGCCCGGTAGAGCAGGTGAGTTGGCTGGAAGTGGTGGAATTTTGCGATCGCCTCAACCGCTTTGTAGCCGCCCACCACCCCCATTTGGCCGACTATCGCTTTCGCCTGCCTACAGAAAGCGAGTGGGAATATGCCTGCCGGAGCCATACCACAACCCCTTTCCACACTGGCTATACCTTAATCACCGACTTGGCGAACTACGATGGCACCCAACCCTATCGCCAAGAGCCAGTGGGACAATTTCGCGGCACCACCACACCAGTCGGAAGTTTTGGCCAAGCCAATGCCTTTGGCCTCTACGATATGCACGGCAATGTCCAGGAATGGTGTGCTTCTGAACAGGAGGACATCCCTACCACCACTACCAATGCCTCTACTGTCCAGGCTCAGGCCAGCGACCTGTGGATCATCGTGCGGGGTGGTTCCTGGCAAAGTCCGCCTCAGCACTGCCGCTCGGCCTATCGCACCAGCGCTAATGCCGAAACCCGCAGCAACCAGATTGGCTTTCGGGTGATTGCTGTCAAACAGTACTAGCACCCCCTGTCGTAAATATCCGCTAACTCAGCTTCAATGGCCTTGGTGCTAATGGCAATTTCGTAGAGAGAAGTCAGCAGTGAGGCCATGAGTAGGATTAAACTCATGCCAAAGAAAGCGGCTGCTAGTCGCTGCTGCTGAATAAACAGAGCAAACATAGACAACGTACACATAATAAAGCTAGACACCCCCAGGGCCTGCATCAGCCGAATTAGAGCGATGCGCTGTCGGAGGTTGACAATCTGCTTTTGCACGATGGCTTGGTAATAGTCTCGCTCTGAGCTGTGAAGTTGCCGAATCAACTGCGCCAGCACCAAAAAACGGTTGGTGTAGGCCAGTAGCAGCAACGAAATAGCCGGGAAGAGAAGAGCTGGCGTTGTAAGTTCCATAAAAAAAGAGAGGATTGCACACCTATGCATCCTCTCTCAAATTGAATGGGCAGACAATCTCAGGACACCCATTTTGGTTCTTGGACTTCCCCTCCTGGGAGGGGAACAGAGGTGGTTGCGCGATTTTGAACGGCCTATCCTGGACTAGGCGTTGGCTAACTCTAAAGAATCAGCCATGAGCCGCTCGTAGGTGGCCCTCATTTTCAGACCCACCAGCACCTGGAATAGACCGCTACCGTTGGCGGAGCCAGGATACTCCCGGTGCTTGAGCAGTAGCTCGGTCATTTCGCCATAGTATTTGGTGGAAGTGTTGCTGAGATGACTTTCGATGTAGATCATCTCCTCTAGCCGGTCGAACTGGCCGTCTACCTCCAGTACCGACACCTCATGGCCGTAGTAGCTGTCGGGGCCATAGTGCATGCGAATGCCCGGATAGGAGCAGGTGAGCTTCCGACCACAGGGAATCCAGTCGATAGTAGAGCCTTCATCAAACAGGTAAACGGGGTCAAAGCCCTCGATGTCCTCCCGCTGAATTAGCCGCACGCGCAGCACCTTCTTCTCTTCGTCGTTAGGGATTAGCTGGGTGGGCAGAATTTGAATCACCACATCAGCGTACTGCTTCTGAATATCAATGTAGGCTTCAAAGTCAGGCCGACGAGCGTTGATAGAGGCCAACACATCTTCGTAGGTGTGGCCGCGCTCGGCCATGTCGCGCTGAATCTTCCAGGTGATTTTAACTTCGTCGCTGATGTCGAGATAAACGCTAAAGTCGATCAGCTCACGCACGCGCTCGTCATAAAGGGGATGCAGCCCTTCAATAACGATGATGCGGTTGGGGTCAACCCGTTCAGGTGGGTCAATTTCGCCGGTTTCGTGGTTGTAGATGGGCTTGTCAACGCTGCGGCCTTCTTTCAGCGCCTTGATTTGCTCGTACATCAAATCAAAGTTATTAGCTCTGGGGTCGAGTGCCGTTACTCCGGCCGCCTTGCGCTGCTTGCGATCCAGGCTGTGATAGTCATCCAGGCAGATAACGGTCATCAACTCAGGCCCAAACAGGTCGCTCAACCGCCTTAAAAAGGTGGATTTACCGCATCCAGAATCGCCTGCTACACCAATTAACACGATTTTATCTGGCTTGCTGATCATAGGTTCCCTCTAAATAACTCCTGTTAAATGCATGCCGTTCAATAAAGACGCAGATGGGTCGGCAGCAAAGCGCGCCCCTATGACCCCACGAAATACCCCAAAAATATCTCGTCAAATATTGCGTTTGTGAAGCACAGAAGCCCAGAGTAGTCCAAGCAAATATGCAGGCTAACCTACGTCTTTGCTCAACCTGCCCTAAGCCCTACTGACGGTATCTAGCCTTATACGTCTGTCAAATTCAAGCAACGCTCTCAAGACAGAACCATCAACTCTGCCAGGAAGCATAAACGCCCTGTAGTGCCCTTCAGGAACATCGCTCAGCTCCAGACCAGTCAATAGCTAATAAGTATTTCTACCGCTATGAGGTGATCTTATCAGAAGATAAGTATCGCTCACAACTGATTTTTTGAGTTGGGGATCACGGCCTAGCCTGGGATACTCCCCCAATACCGGTTATCTTCTGCTCTCTGGCTTCTGCTTTCTACATGCCCATGATGCAGTAGCCCGAATCGACGTAGAGAATCTGCCCGGTAATGCCGCTAGCCAGGTCGCTACAGAGGAAGGCCGCCGCGTTGCCAACCTCAGTTTGGGTAACGGTGCGGCGCAGCGGGGCAATGTCCTCCACGTGATGGATCATATCTAGAATGCCGCCCACCGCTGACGACGCCAGGGTGCGGATGGGGCCAGCGGAAATGCCATTAACCCGAATATTATTCGGCCCTAGTTCCGAGGCCAGGTAGCGCACGTTCATTTCCAGCGCCGCTTTAGCAATGCCCATGACGTTGTAGTTGGGCACCACCCGCACCCCACCCAGGTAAGTGAGGGTGACAATGCTACCCCCTTCTGTCATCAGCGATTTGGCTCCTCGCGCCAGGGCCACCAGAGAATAGGCGCTGATATCCAGCGCAAGCTGAAAGCCAGACCGGGAGGTGCTGCTAAAGTCACCGGTTAGGTCATCCCGGCTGGCAAAAGCGAGGCAGTGAATCAAAATATCCAGCTTGCCCCATTCGTTTTGAATAGTGCTGAACACCGCCTCTACCTGCGCCTCATCCTGCACGTTGCAGGGCAAAAACAGGCTGGGGTTGAGGGGGTCTACCAGTTCCTTAACTTTGCCCTCTAGCTTGCCCTTTTCGTCGGGCAGGTAGGTGATGCCCAGGCTGGCCCCGGCTTGATGAAGCTGCTGGGCAATGCCCCAGGCGATGGATCGATTGTTGGCGATGCCCGTTACCAGGGCGTTTTTCCCAGTCAGGTCTAACATGGCTTTTGGTGATGATTCGCATCTTTTCGCATCTTGGAGTCTACGGGAAATTGGCCCTGGTGGATAGGGGCTAGCCCGATAGAATAGGGAGACGGTACTGGAACGGTTGCTATGGAAGTCATCCCCGCTATTGATTTGCTGGAAGGTCGCTGTGTCCGCCTCTACCAGGGCGACTACGACCAGTCGGAAGTGTTTGATGACAATCCTGTAGCCGTGGCCCGCCAGTGGGAAGAGCAGGGAGCCACCCGGCTGCACCTGGTGGATTTAGACGGCGCTAAGTCTGGCCAGCCCGAGAATTGGCAAGCGATTGATGCCATTGTGCGGGCGGTGAGCGTGCCAGTGGAAGTGGGTGGCGGGTTGCGCGATCGCGATCGCGTCACTGCCCTGTTTGACCTCGGGGTGCGCTACGCCATCCTGGGCACTGCCGCCATTGAGAATCCAGACCTGGTGGGCGAACTGAGCCGCGACTTTCCTGGCCAAATTATTGTCGGCATCGACGCCAGGGATGGCAAAGTTGCCACCCGCGGCTGGCTGGAAACCTCTGAAATAGAGGCCATCGACCTGGCCCAGCGCATGGAGCATCAGGGCGCTGCCGCCGTCATCTACACCGACATTAAACGAGACGGCACTCTCCAAGGCCCCAACATTGCCGCTCTCCGCGCCATGGCCCAGGCGGTATCTATGCCGGTGATTGCCTCCGGCGGCGTTGGTGCCCTGAAGGATTTACTCAAGCTGCTATCGCTAGAAGCCCACGGTGTCGCCGGAGTCATTGTTGGTCGCGCCCTCTACACCGGCGATGTCAGCCTCAAGGAAGCCATCCGCGCTATTGGCAACGGGCGCTGGCAGGATGTGCCGCCGTCTTTAGGAGAGTCAGCGTTTGGGTAGAGCTAATAAACAAGCGGCTCAAAGATCTCTAACCAATGGCTCAATATCGCGCACCACATAACGATAGTCTGTCGCTTGAACCACGGTTATGCAGCTCAAGGCTAATTGTTTGGATTATGTTTGAAATTTGCTCACAGGACGAACTTGTTAAAGTTTGTTGACATTTTTTTGTGGTTACTTCATCAAGCGCTTATTTTGGTACATTAGTAGCGCGCGCCGCATAGCAACCCTAATGCCCGCCGACCCCTGAGAGGCTATCTGCTGAGTGTTCGAGGTTATCCGTGGCGGATGATTGAGAACGTTATCTCTTTCAAAGCAGAAGCAAGCTACCACTCAACCTACGTTCTTACTCCAACTCTGCCAGAGTGCGCCCCTGAATCGAGTAATCTAGCAACTCCATCGGGTGCATCAGGGGCAAATGCTCCCCTCGCTGGGCCAGGTGTTTTTTAATTTGCAGGGAGCAGCCGGGGTTGGGGGAAGCAATCAGCCGAGCGCCGGTATTCAGCAGGTTTTTCACCTTCATCTGACCCAGTTCTTCGGCTACCTGGGGTTGCAGCATGTTGTAGACCCCGGCACTGCCGCAGCAAAGAGCCGCATCGATGGGCTCTCGCAGGGTGACGCCGGGAATTTGCCGCAGCAATTGGCGGGGCTGAAGGCTAATTTTTTGCCCGTGCAGCAGATGGCAGGCGTCCTGGAACACAATCGGCAAGTTGCCCTCGGTGAGGGGATAGAGCTTAGCCGTCAGGCCCACGTCAGCGAGGAATTCCTGCACATCACGAACGTTGGCCGAGAAGGCGTGGGCGCGATCGCGATACTCCGGATCATCCTGGAGAATGTGGGGATATTCCTTCAGCGTGTGGCCACAGCCCGCTGCGTTGATAATCACATAGTCCACCGCTGCCTGCTCAAAGATGTCAATCATCTGGCGGGCAAGTGTCTGGGCCTGGGCCTCTTCGCCCTGGTGGGCCGGTAGAGCAGCACAACAGCCCTGGTTACGGGGAATCACCACTTCACAGCCGTTAGCGCTCAGCACTCGCGCTGTCGCCCCGTTAACATCCGAAAAAAACACCCGCTGCACACAGCCCAGCAGCATTCCCACCCGGTAGCGTTGCTGGCCTTGGGCTGGAATTACCTCCGGCAATTCGTCGCGAAAACTCTCGGCGGTAACGGGGGGCAGCAGCGACTCCATCGCCGCCAGGTTGGGCGAGAACTTGGGCAGCAACCCCGTGCGCTGCACCAACTTAGACAAGCCCAGCTTCTGATATAGATACAACGGCCCCGCCGCCAACCGCAGCCGCTTGGGGTAAGGAAACAGGTTGAAAATCAGCGTTCGCAACAACCGTTCCGGCAGGGGGCGGGGATGGTTGCGCTGCACCTGAGGCCGCACGGCAGCAATCAATTGGTCATACTGCACGCCAGACGGACAGGCCGTGGTACAAGCCAAACAGCCCAGACAGGAATCAAAATGCTGTACCGACGCCGGAGACAGAGGAGCTTCACCGTGGTTGATGGCATCCATCAGGTAGATGCGGCCCCGAGGCGAATCCATCTCTTTGCCAATGACTCGGTAGCTGGGGCAGGTCGTCAGGCAAAAGCCACAATGGACGCAGGCGTTGATTAGTTC
>Ga0224723_1000168_pt1 | contig 45170 bp, 33 predicted proteins | sample Balambano_FR2_Me_FD_161647 | JGI IMG/M metagenome (GOLD analysis project Ga0224723, IMG submission 161647) | Freshwater sediment microbial communities from Lake Towuti, South Sulawesi, Indonesia - Balambano_FR2_MetaG | ecosystem: Environmental > Aquatic > Freshwater > Lake > Sediment | place... | reverse complement strand
TTTATTTATTGCGTCTATTCCATCTATATTTTTATTGGTATATTTTGGCTTTACCCGTAACTTTCCAATTTTATATTTCCCTGCTTGTACGTTGCTTGCAGGCATCTTCGTTGATTTTTACCTCATTAAATTAATTCGTGAAAATAAAACTGACTTTGCGATGACAATTCTTATGGGAATTTTCATCGTAAATACATCTGTTTTGATTTTTGTGATGCAAGGGCTTGGCATTATTGTTCCCATCGTCATTATGATGGTCTTGGTAGCCATCAGCGGTTTAGCAATGAGTCCAAAATATTCAACGCTAGGGGTAATTGCATCCTTAGTATTTGGTATTGCCGCATTTGGTTTCGATATTTTACTCGGTGAAAATCGCATTCGCATTCTGCAACTTGAAGTATATGTACCTTTCATCGCGTTGGGAATTATCTTGCCAATTTTTATAGTCTTGGCGCGCGAGTTTAATCGCTTCAGCCTACAAGTTAAAATTACATTGGGTATCTTAATTACAGGTAGTATTACCGTTGCAACAATTACGTATTTTGGTCTGAGCCGCGCTGGTGAAATTGTCAATTCGCTTTCAGAAAAATTTGAGACTAGCGTCGCTGAACAAACAGAGACCGAAATCTTACGCCGCGTAGAGGCGGAAGCCAGCAATGCTGATTTGTTATTCTCCACCGTAGAAAACAGCCTGACCGATATTGCTGAATATCGTGCCAGCCTTGAGAATCGAAAAGGGTTCTTTTCCAGTGGCGCGTATTGGAATTCTGCTGAGCGCATTTTTCAATTATCTGGTGGGCAGTTTGGCAATGCAGGCACAGATTCCGCTTCTGTGTTTATTTCTAGCACAGTATCTATAACAGAAGAAATGCTAGCAGATATTAACACCAGTATTTATTTAGACTTTTTAGGACCAGATTTTCTAGAAGCCAACCCACAAACCGTAGCAGTGTATTACATTAGTTCGTCAGGTTATACCGTTTATTATCCAAATATCAGTCTGGCGCAAAATGTTCCACCTGATTTTGACCCACGAACAGAACCGTTTTATACCACTGCAACGCCAGAAAGAAATCCAGACCGACTCCCACGCTGGACTGACCCTTACCAAGACCCAGCAGGCGCAGGAGCAATCGTCACATTGGCTGTGCCTGTCTATTCAGATGATAGTGACGAATTTTTAGGTGTGCTGGGCACCGATGTGAAACTTTCTAGCATTGCAGAATTGGTTTCAAGCATTCAATTAAGCCCTTCAGACTTTGCATTTGTGATTGACAAAAATGGCTTCATTATTTATATGCCAGAACCTGGCTACGAAGCCTTTGATATAAAACAAAGAGAAACCAGTGGAAGTTTATTAACTCGGCAATCGTTATTCGATACAGAAATTCTAAACTTAGAATTTGCCGCACAACGTATTGTTTTTAACCAAGCCAATTTAGTAGAAGTACCCATTGGTGGCATTAGCACGTATGTTGCCAGCGCCCCATTACCTTCTACAGAATACAAACTAGTGTTCTTCGCGCCAGCCAATGAATTAAATACAGCCATTCTGGCTTCGCGCCAAGAAGTGCAAAGCGAAGTACAAGCGGCACTCCAAAATGCTGGTCTTATCTTAATTGGTTTATTCATTGGCGCATTAATCATCAGCTTGGTAGTGGGACAAGTGATTACACGCCCTGTTCGAAGGTTGACCAATACAGTAGAAAAAATTGCTAGCGGAGATTTAACAGCCCGCGCAGAAGTTGAAACACAAGATGAAGCAGGTTTATTGGCAAGGTCATTTAATGAAATGACAGAGCGATTAAACAGCACACTACAAGGGCTAGAAGAAAAAGTTGCCGAACGTACTGCCGAACTTGAAATTATTAGTCAAAGCAATGCCAAACGCGCGGCACAATTTGAATCCATTGCTCGTATTTCGCGCATTATCAATTCAACACAAACAATGGAAAGACTCTTGCCACAAATTGTGCAAAATATTTCTGAAGAGTTTGGGTTTTATCACGTTGGTATTTTCTTGTTAGATGTTCACAAAGAGTATGCCGTCCTCGCCGCCGCAAACAGTGAAGGCGGAAAAAAAATGTTAGAGCGGAATCATCGGCTCAAGGTTGGCGAAACAGGCATCGTAGGATTCGTGACGCGGACTGGTCAACCTCGCATCGCGCTAGACGTGGGTGCTGATGCTGTCTTCTTCAACAATCCTGACCTTCCAGAAACACGTTCAGAAATTGCTTTACCGCTGAGAGTGGAAGCAGAAATTTTTGGCGCGTTGGATGTACAAAGTACTCAGACCAATGCTTTTTCAGAAGAAGATATTAACATTCTTTCTTTGTTAGCCGACCAAGTCAGTATTGCAATTCAAAACGCACGTTCGTATCAACAAAGCCGCGAAGCACTCGAACAAGCAGAAATTACAGCGGCACAAATGATTGAACAACAATGGAATCAATTCTTAAAACGCCAAAAAGTGACCCAATATCATTTTGATGGTGTCGAAGCATATCAGTTTACAAATGCAGAAAATAAACAAACGCATAACCTTGCTATTCCTTTAATTTTGCGTGGCGCACAAATCGGTACGCTGAAACTAAGTGCAACCGACCCCAATAAAACTTGGGATGAAGATGAAATTGCAATTGCACAAGCCACTGCCGAAAGAACTGCTTTGGCAATTGAAAATGCACGCTTGCTTCAAGAAGCCCAAAAACGCGCTACAAAAGAACGAACGATTGGTGAAATTTCTACAAAAATCGGCAACTCCATTAGTCTCGAGTCAATTATCAAGACTGCCATTCAAGAAATTGGAAATACGTTACCCGGTGCCGAAGTGGCTATTCAATTTAGTACAGAATCATCTGAGCAATAAAAATTGCTTAGGAGAATATCATGTTTACAAGTTTCTTAAACTACTTTCGCAGTGACGATGATAAAGACCCTGCATTCATTCGCCTAACGCGCAATATTGTGGTCTTTGTTATTTTCGTAAACATTGCCTTGTTGCCACTGGTCACTGGGATTGTGGGTGGTGAAGATGCCAGAAATCCAGTCGCCTTTATAGCACTTACCATTACATTAGTTCTTGAGTTAATTTCTCTGTATTTTGCCAACAGAAATAAATTAACCATGACGAAACTTGTAGTGCCGTTTGGTTTAATTCTAGCGGTATTAGTAATTGCCTCTGAAAGAAACGGTCTTAAGAACACAGCCCTGTTAGGCTTACCAATTATTTTGGTCATATCGGCTATCTTGTTAGGGAAACGCTCTATTTTCATTACCACCCCTATCGCCATCCTTTGCGTTTTATTTGTAGCATATATGGACTTAAGTGGCAGAATTGAAGTTACACGTGCTGGTGTAGATGATGCCATTATTATCCCCGTTTTGTTACTTGGCGCCGCATTTATTATCAACTTGCTCATTCTACGCTTGAATGAAAACATTGAAAGAGCGCGTGCCAGTGAAGAAGTTCAAAGACGCGAAAATGCACAATTAAATGAATTACAGGCTTCGCTAGAACAACGCGTAAGCGAAAGAACAGTTGAGTTAGAGCAAGCAAATCAAATTAACGAGCGACGCGCTCGTCAATTTCAAGCAGTGGCTGAGGTAACCAAAATCATTTCATCTATTCAAAACCTTGAAAGCCTTTTACCGCGTATTACTGAAGTGATTAGTGAACAATTTAATATTTATCACAGCGGTATTTTCTTATTAGATAGTAACAAACAATTTGCCGTGCTTCGCGCCGCTAACAGTTTTGGTGGCAGAAAAATGTTGGAGCGCGGACACAAACTAGAAATTGGTCAGATGGGTATCGTGGGATTTGTAACCGCAACAGGTCAACCTCGCATCGCACTAGACGTGGGGGCTGATGCAGTTTTCTTCAACAATCCTGACCTCCCCAACACCCGCTCCGAAATGGCTCTTCCGCTTCGTTATGCTGGTGAAATCATTGGCGCGTTGGATGTGCAAAGCACTGAGCCAAATGCCTTTAGCCAAGATGATGTGGATGTGTTGTTCACCTTAGCAGACCAAGTGGCTGTGGCAATTAACAACGCCAGAACCATTGAAGAAGCACAAAACGCACTAGAAGAAGCACAAATAGCCATTCGCAAATCTACATTAGAAGCATGGCAAGTGTTAAGACCTAAAAATTTACGTATCGGTATGGAATTGAAAGAGTCTGCTGTAAAGACACTTGAAAAACCGTTACAAGGTGAACATATTCAAGAAGCCTTATCAAAAGGAAAGACTGTCTTTACCAATGGCAATGAAAAAGAGAGAAAATTGGCTATTCCTATCCGCTTACGTGGTGAAGTGGTAGGAATTGTAAACATCAACGTACAGAATCAACGCGAATTAAGCCAAGATGATATTGAAATTGCAGAATCAATTTCTGAACGTCTTTCACTGGCGATTGAAAATGCGACCTTGCTTCAAGCCGCACAATATCGCGCCGACCTTGAGCGCGTGACAACAGATATTACGAGTCGGATTGGTGCATCCACAAGGTTTGAAACAATTCTGCAAACAGCGGCGCAGGAATTAAGCAAGGCATTAGGTGGCTCGGATGTGTTGGTGCAAATTGAACCTGTGGCACTGGAGTTAAGTGCTGGCAATGAATGAGACAGGTCAACCCGTAGGAATGAATCGGTTTTGGAGTCTGTATGACAGAAGTTAAGCACGAGTCAGAAATTTTATCTTCACAAAAACGCACAGCCAATGTGATTACTTTAATTACATTCGTGTTAATGGTGCTTGTTGCTATTATTACGGTTTTCTTTGTGCCAAATGAAGATAAAACCATCATTGATAATTTTATGATGCCTGGCATGGCTTTAGGTGCTGGCTATAGTTATTATTTATCACGCAAGGGAAATCATGTTCGTGGCATTTATGTTTTATTAGGGTTTATTGCCGCTGTTTCGGCACTATATCCATTAGCGGCAAATAATGTCGGCTGGCAAACTGCGATTGGCATGTTATTAATTACAACCAGCATTGCAAATGGCACTTTACCAACAAAAACCGCAGGGAGAATTTCCTCAGGCGCATTTATCTTTGCAATTCTGATTGTATTAATTGAGATATTCTCGCCTGGCGTAACAAACATTCCTGTTACCACTGCTTCCATTATCATCACTAGTATTTTGGTGGTTGTTTATTTAGGGATTATTTTCTTCCGCTTCCGCCAATATGCTTTACAAACAAAACTTATCATCACATTTATCGCATTGAGTATCATTTCTGTAAGTGCGGTGGCATTTGCTATTAATCGTCTAATTTTGGGTGAGTTGACAAACAGAGTAAATGAACAATTAACCAGTGTAGCCGCCACATCGGCAAACTCTATTAGTGAAGAATTAACTTCTCAGATTAATTTTCTGCAAGTACTTTCGCGCGATTCTCTGTTACGTAGTTCTCTGGAAAACCGAACGGCAACCAGTGACTTGTCAGAAATTGAAAACCTTGACAGACAATGGCGTGAAGCAGTAGCCGCCAACAATACAAATCAACTGATGCGTTCTGTGCTTCAACATGAAGCATCAAATAGATTGCTTGAATTTAAATCGAGTTTCCCATCCCATGTAGAAGTTTTTGTCACCGACATATACGGAGCCAATGTTGCTTCAACAGATATTACCTCCGACTATTATCAGGCGGATGAAGAATGGTGGCAAAAAGCCTATAACAATGGACAAGGTGCAGTGTTTATCAGCCAACCTATATTTGATATAAGCACAGAAACGCTATCGTTACAAATGGCTGTACCAATTTTTGATTCACAAAACACAAACATTATTGGCATTCTCAGAACAACTGTTGATTTGGAAATTCTTATTCCGATTTTAGAATTAGGCAGACCGGGTGAAACAGGTCGTACAGAAATCTACTTACCTGATGGCAGAGAGTTAGAACTTCATTTGGAAGAAGATGGAGAAATTGAGATTGAAGTAGAAGATGCCCCCCTTGATATTATTGAAATTCTAAAATTAAACCAACCCTTTATGGATACGATACACGATGGTGAATTAGTATTGGTGAGCCAAGCACGACTCATAACAGAAGTTGACCTTGAAGATGAAACACAAACAGCAGTGCAAAACCTTGCTTGGCGCGTGGTCACATTACAAAGCCGCGATGACGCCTTAGAAACAGTTGCAAATGTATCTCGCGTTTCACAACTACTTGGTCTTGCCGCAATTGCAATTGCAAGTTTATTAGCCGTTATTATGACCCAATACCTCACCAGACCCATTGCTCGCCTAACGCAAATTGCCGAACAGGTTTCATCTGGAGATTTGCAAGCCCGTGCCGAAGCAGAGTCACCAGATGAAATTGGCACATTGGCAAATGCATTTAATCGTATGACCAATCAACTAAGCGAAATCTTGCTCAACCTCGAAAAGCGGGTTGCCGAACGAACCACCGACTTGGAAATTGCACGTCGCCAAAGTGATAAGCGTGCCAGCCAACTTTTAGCAGTTGGTGAAATTTCCAAATTCGTCAATAGCGAACAAAAAGTAGATACCTTGCTTTCATTGGTCACACGCTTGGTTAGCGAGCGTTTTGGCTTTTATCACACAGGCATTTTCTTAATGGATGAAACCAAACAATATGCTATCTTACAAGCCGCAAACAGTGAAGGCGGACAAGCCATGTTGAGACGTGGTCACAAACTCAAAGTTGGCGAAAGCGGAATCGTCGGCTATGTTGCCAAATCTGGAGAAGCACGCATCGCGCTAGATGTCGGGCTGGATGCGGTTTACTTCAACAATCCCGACCTCCCCACCACCCGTTCCGAAATGGCTCTTCCGCTCAAACTGCGTGATGAAATCATCGGGATATTAGATGTGCAAAGCGACAAACCTGGTGCTTTCACCAATGATGATGCCAACACCTTAAGCATTTTAGCAGACCAAATTGCCATTGCTATTGACAATGCCCGCTTATTCTCACAAACACAAACCACTTTGAGCGAAGTGCAAGCCCTATATCGCCAAAACTTGCAAGAAGGTTGGAAAACCTTCAGCCGTGAAGAAGGAATGATAGGATTTAACCAAAGCCTTGCTGGAGGCAAAAAACTAACCGAACCTGTTGGCTCGGCAGAGATTCAACAATCCTTGAATCGTGGTGAAACCATAGTGATTCAACCCAATGGAAAACCTGAAGAACCTTCTATTGTGGTGCCGATTAAACTTCGCGGTCAGGTAATTGGTGTCATGCGCATCAAAGCACCAGACCAAACAAAGCAATGGACTAGCAATGAAATCAATCTTTCAGAAGCAGTTTCAGAGCGTTTGTCATTGGCACTTGAAAATGCCCGTCTCATTCAAGAGTCACAACGCCAAGTTATCAAAGAGCAAGCCATCAGCGAAATTACGAGCAAAATTGGTTCATCTATCAATCTAGAAAATGTATTGCAAACCGCAGTAGAAGAGTTGGGTCGTTCTATCCCCGGCTCAGAGGTGATTATCAAATTGAAAGAAGATAATGTGAATGGAGGCTCAGCATAAGATGAAAAACCGCTTCCGTTTTTTTGACTGGCTAGAGAATACTGCCTTCGGACGCCTCAACCTACGCTCAAAACTGACTCTCAGCAATATGCTGATTACACTCTTCGTCATTTTGAGTTTAGGTGCGTATGTGTATTACCGCACACAACAAGCAGGTGGTCAATTAACATCTCAACTTGAAGCCAACATCCGCAACAGAGTGGAAGAAAACTTAGCATCTACAAGTAGCGAACAAGCCGCGTTGCTCAACAACTTTTTTGCTGAATTAAGTGGCGACACTGCCATCATTGGCTCAACCATAAAAGATATGCTCGACAAACGCACCAGTCTCGACAATGGCATGTATTGGGATGCGCACACATCACTCACGCAAATTGAAGGCGGCAGTTGGGATAACCCCAACACAGAAATATCTTCTATCTTCATCCCAGCCAATGTGCAAATAACAGAAACACTGGTCCGAAAATTAAACACGCTCAAACATACCGAATTGATGATTCCATCATTCTTGGCAGATAACCCAGATATTGTGGCAATTTACTTCGGTGGCACATTAAAAGAGACTATTTATTACCCGAATATTGATTTAGCAAACATCGTCCCTCCAGATTTTGACGTGACCGGGCGAATTTGGTATGTTGATGCTTCGCCTGAAAATAATCCAAACAAAGAGGTGGTTTGGTCAACCCCATATCAAGATGCGGCATTAAATGGTTTGGTAATTACCACCAGCATACCCGTGTTTGACTCACAAGGTAGGTTCCAAGGCGTTGCCGCTATGGATGTGCAACTGACACAAATTACAAACGTGGTCTCCAACATTCGCGTTGGCGAAACAGGCTATGCCTTTCTAGTAGATTCAGAGAATCGTTTAATGGCATTGCCCCCGCAAGGATACAGCGACTTTGGGATTACAGACCCAACCCAAAACTTTGGTCAAATAATGGATTCGTCAACTTTGCCTGCCGCACCTAGTGAACTATTTGAAATTTTGAATCAAGTCTCAGCAGGAGAAAGAAGCGTATTCAATATCAAACTGGGCGAAAGTGAACGATTCGTTGCTTTTCAGCAAGTGCCAGAAGTAAATTACAAATTAGTCATTGTAGTTCCATCAAATGAAATGTTGACTGAAACTGCTATCCTCAGCACTCAAATTCAACAAGAGACAAGAAACACAATTGCGATTAGTCTTTTGTTAATTGCGGGTATTTTCGTTTTGGCTTCTATCACCTCGTTGGCAATTGGAAATCGCTTAACTACACCTTTACAATCATTAACGCGCGTTGCCAATGAAATTATTGCTGGTAATTTTGATGCCAAAGCAGAAGTTGAAACAAAAGATGAAATTGGAACGCTTTCAACTACGTTAAATACAATGACTGCAAATATTAAAGGAATGGTGCAATCGTTGGAGCAACGCGTGCATGAAAGAACTGCCGAACTACAAGAATCTTTAGAAAAGAATGAACGACGTAGCAAACAATATGAAGCCATTGCTAAAGTATCACAAGCGATTAACGCCACACAAAATTTGCAAGAATTATTGCCCCAAATTTCGCAAGTGATTAGCGGACAATTTGGCTTTTATCATGTAGGTATTTTCTTGAACGATGCTGGCAATCAATATGCTGTGCTAGGTGCCGCGAATAGTGAAGGTGGCAAACGCATGTTAAAGCGCGGACATCAACTAAAGATTGGTGAACAAGGGATTGTAGGCTATGTAACTGGAACAGGCAGACCACGCATCGCGCTCGACGTGGGAAGTGATGCGGTTTACTTCAACAATCCTGACCTTCCAGAGACGCGCTCTGAAATGGCATTGCCGTTAATGATTTCAAACCAAATCATTGGCGCATTAGATGTACAAAGCACAGAATCAAATGCGTTTACAGAAGAAGATGTAGATGTATTGAGTACCTTAGCAGAACAAGTGAGTTTAGCAATTCAAAATGCACGTTTATATGAACAAACTCAAAAATCTTTATCGGAAGCAGAAGCAGTTTCACGTCAATACTTTACTGAAACGTGGAAATCACTTTCACAAGAAAGTCGCATTGCTGGGTATCGCTACACCCCTGCTGGCACCACCCCAATCGCAGAAGATAACTTACCCGAAATTGCAAACACAGACCGTAAAAGCATCACAGTGCCAATCATCATTCGCGGGCAAACCGTTGGCGAGCTAGCAGTGCTTGTGCCAAAACAAGAACACATCAAAGCCGACCAAATGGATTTGATTCACGCCGTAGCAGACCGCGTGGGCATCTTTGCTGAAAATGCAAGGCTATTTGATGAAACATCTCGGCGTGCAGAACGTGAGCATTTAGTTTCAGATATTACGGCAAAAATCCGCTCAACCAACGACCCGCGTGAGATGTTAGAAACCGCTATACAAGAATTACGCGAAGCGTTAAATGTTTCGCGCATTGAAATTGTGCCACAAAAAGTTACAACGTCTGACAAATAAACCAAAACGTTTTGTAAAAGTAATTTGTGTAATTGATTAAAGAGGAACTATGTTAAAAACTTTAGCAGTATCAAATGAAAAAGGCGGCGTGGCAAAAACCACCACCACCCTTTCACTCGGAGCCGCACTAGCAGAATTAGGCAACCGCGTTTTATTGGTTGACTTAGACGCACAAGCCAACCTAACATTAGGTGTAGGCTTTGAGCCAGGCGAAGCGGAATTAACTTCCAGCCACATTATGCTAGATAACACACCCATATTAAGTGTGCGCCGCAAAACTGAAATTGAAAATTTAGATTTAATTCCATCGAGTTCACGCATTGAAACATCAGAACAATTTTTACCAGTGCGTACCAATTACACAACTATTTTACAAAGAGCCATAAAAGGAACACCAAATCTTCCTTATGATTACATCGTGTTAGATTGTCCACCTGCCTTAGGCGCCATCACCCGCAATGCGCTCGCCGCCGCCGATTTATTATTAATCCCAACCCAAGCAGAATATTTTTCTGCTTATGCGTTGAGAAATATGATGGGCTTGATTCGCCGCACGCGCGAAGTAGATAACCCAAATCTCGCTTATCGAATCTTAGTCACCATGTTAGATAGACGCAATAAAACACATCGCAACATTCACGAACAATTAAGAAGCACATTCGGCACAGGTGTATTAAACACCGTCATCGAGTTAGATACAAAATTACGCGAAAGCCCAATTGCTGGGTTACCCATTACACAATATAAATCTGGCGCGCGCGGTTCTACACAGTATCGCCTGTTGGCACAGGAGTTAATGGAATATGTCAAAGAAACAGAAAACAAACAAGCGGCTTGATAAGCTCTTCGGAGATATTCAACCTGAGATAAATGACTCAGGAAAAAAGAGCAAGCCTCCCGTTAAGAAAGAAGCGGTAATTCCTTCGCCTCCCACTACGGTCAAGCCTGCTTCTAAACCTGAAATCATTTCTCCAGCCTCAACAAAATTACCTGCCATCAAACAAACTGGCAAATTGGTCTTGCCAGAAATTATGGCACCCATGCCTGATTCAAATGGTGGTTCTATTTACGCCGCGAATTTTCAAGTAGGTGAAACGGATTGGGCAACCTTACGCTTAATTGATGAAACTGGAAACCGCGCATGGACAACCGATGAGCAATTGCTGATTAAGCAAGTCACTGACCAACTTTCGTTGGCATTAGAAAATGCGCGCTTGTTTCAAGAAACACAAAGGCGGGCACAAGAGTTAACTGTTGTTAACCAAGTCGTTTCATCTGTTTCGGCTTCGTTAGATTTGAAAAGCACACTCCAAACCATTGCAGATAATTTAGCCCAATTGCTTTCGGCTGGGCATGTGGGCATTGCATTAATGAATGAAGATAAAACAAGGCTTATTCTTACTGCCGATGCAAGCGTAAATTTTGAACGTTCAAATGATATTGGTTTAGCAATCCCGATTAAGGGAAGCGCAGCAACCGAAGAAGTGATTCGCTCACGCAAGCCTTTGTTCGTCAAAGATGTTGAAAATAATCCGCTTACAGCAAACATCAAAGATATTCTCAAACAACGCGGCACAAAAAATTTATTGATATTGCCATTGCTGGCTGAAGACGAAGTGATTGGAACCATTGGCGTAGATTTTTATGAACCAGAGCGTGTTGTTACACAAGACGAAGTTCGTATTCTTGAAACGATTGTGTTCCAAACAGCCACAGCCATTCAAAAAAGCAGCTTATTTGAGCAAGTTGAAAAATCTGAAGTCAACCTCCGTGCTTTATTCTCAGCCATGGAAGATGTGGTGTTGGTGATTAATCGCGAAGGGCGTTATGAACAAATTGCGCCAACCAACCCATCGCTCTTGGTGCGCGCGCCACAAGACATGCTAGGTAAAACATTTCATGAATTTTTGCCAAAAGAAATTGCCGATTCATTCCTAGCCAAAGTGACAGAAACATTTAATAGCCCTGAAAAAGTTCAGTTTGAATATGAATTACCGATTGGTGATAAAGTGCTTTGGTTTTTAGCAACGCTCACCAAACTAGATGCAGACCGAATCTTTTGGGTGGCACGTGATATTACTGAACGAAAACAAGCAGAAGAAGCCATTCAACGCCGCAACCAATATTTGGCTGTGTCGGCTGAAATTGGAAAAATCGTCACTTCTACATTAGACCTCAACACAATTTTTGCAAAAACAGTCAGCCTCATTACCGAACGCTTTAATTTTTATCACGCCGCTATTTTTATTTCAGAAGAAACAGGCTTCAATGCTATCTTACGTGAAGCCACTGGCAACGCTGGGGCTGAAATGAAAAAGGCTGGTCACTCGTTGGCAATTGATGATAAATCTATTGTAGGCAAAGTTTCATCCAATGGTGAGCCGATTATCGTCAATGATACAACGCAAGACCCGCTTCATAAATTTAATCCGTTATTACCCGAAACGCGCGCAGAAGCGGCAATTCCATTGAGAATTGGCACGCGCATTATCGGTGTCATTGATATTCAATCAAAAAATGCAAACGCCTTTTCAGAAGATGAAATTTCAGTTCTACAAACCTTAGCCGACCAAGTGGCTGTGGCAATTGACAACGCGCGTTCATTTGAACTTTCTCAACAAGCCGTGATGGAAATGCGCGAGATTGACCGATTGAAAAGTCAATTCCTTGCAAACATGAGTCATGAGTTACGCACGCCTTTGAACTCCATCATCGGTTTTTCGCGCGTCATCCTTAAGGGGATAGATGGTCCCGTCACTGAATTAATGCAACAAGATTTGACCGCGATTTACAACTCAGGTCAGCATTTGCTTGGTCTCATCAACGACATCCTCGACCTTGCCAAAATTGAAGCAGGCAAAATGGAATTGGCGTTTGATGAAGTCAACATCACTGATTTATCAGCTAGTGTATTATCCACAATGAGTGGTTTGATTAAAGACAAACCGATTCAAATGAAGCGCAATATCGAACCTGATTTACCGCCTGTCAAAGCCGATGCGATTCGTGTGCGCCAAGTGATGATTAACTTATTATCCAATGCCGCAAAATTCACCGAAGAAGGTGAAATCACGGTGGATGTTAGTTTATATAAAAACAATGGACGCAATGAAGTAAAGGTAAGTGTAATTGATACAGGTGCAGGCATTTCAAAATCTGACCAAGATAAACTCTTCCAACCATTCTCACAAGTAGATGCTTCACCCACTCGAAAGACTGGTGGTACAGGTTTAGGCTTATCCATTTGTAAGCAATTAATCAACATGCATGGTGGTGAAATTTGGGTTGAATCAGAAGAAGGCAAAGGTAGCAAATTCCATTTCACCTTGCCAATTTATCCAAAAGAAGGCGAAACCATTGCTGGAGAAAAAGTCATTTTAGCAATTGATGATGATATGCAAGTCATCAGTTTGTACGAGAGGTATCTGCATCCGCAGGGTTATCAAGTTGTCCCGTTGACAGATGCGACTCGTGCTGTTGAAAAAGTCAAACAACTTAAACCATTCGCTATTACTTTAGATATTATGATGCCGGGCATCGAAGGTTGGACGGTTTTAGATGCATTGAAGAGTGACCCAGATACACGTCACTATCCCGTCATTATTTGTAGCATCATCGAAGATTTAGAAAAAGGTTTCAATCTCGGTGCATCAGATTATTTGGTAAAGCCAATTCTTGAAGAAGATATTGTCAACGCGTTGGATAAGTTAAATACAGATGGTTCAATACGTGAAGTGCTTATTATTGACGATAACCCCAACGACTTGCGCTTGATTGGAAAAATGTTAACCGATGATGGCAGATATAAACCGATTCTGGCAGATAGCGGATTCAGCGGCTGGAACATTATCTCTTCGGGCAACCCGCCTCATGCCATCATCCTCGACCTGTTTATGCCAGACCTCGACGGATTCCAACTCCTCGAAAAGTTGCAAGGTGATAAAAAGTTGCGTGAGATTCCGACCATTGTGATTAGTGGTATGGAAGTGACCGTAGAACAAAAGAATCAATTGAAAGAATTTGGGCAACGCTTGTTGACCAAAGGTTCTTTCAACGAAAAAGAATTGCTGACATCGATTCAAAGGTCGCTAGAAAGAATTCAAAATTCAAAATAAATGTTATGATTTGATGACGCCGCCGTAAACGGCGGCGTCATCAATTATTCTTCAGGAGACTCACTCAACGTGTCTTTCATCATCAAATGCCTAGACTGTGGGCATAATGCACCGTACTACCCAACTTCAACTACTTGCCCAAAATGTAATAGCCAATGGCGTGAAGCAGAATACGATTACGAATTAATCGGAAAATCTTTACTTTCTAAACTCAACGGTAGAAGTTCAGACTTATGGCGTTATAAAGAATTATTACCGGTCCGAAACCCAAACATCAGCCTTTCATTAGGTGAAGGAAATACACCATTAATCCGCGCTGTGAATTTGGGGATGATGCTCGGTTGCCCAAACATTTACATCAAAGATGAACGCCAAGGACCCACTGCTTCGTTCAAAGACCGCCAAGCGGCAGTGACAATTGCCGCATTAAAAGAAGCAGGGATTACTGAACTCGTCGCCGCTTCTACTGGGAACGTGGCAATTGCTTACTCCGCGTATGCTTCTCGCGCAGGGATGAAGTTGTGGGCATTTGTCACCAGCCTTGTGCCCGGAGTCAAGATGCGTGAAATCGCGCTGTACGGCAGTCAAGTCATCAAAATCACCGGCTCGTATGACCAATGTAAACAAGTAGCGGCAGAGTTTGCCCGTCAACGAAAATTGTATTTAGATATGGGCGCACGCACCATTACATCTATTGAGGCGATGAAAACAATTGCATTTGAAATCTCTGAACAACTCACTGCCATTCAAGGGGAAGGCGAATCAACGCCATGGCGCACACCAGATTGGTATGTGCAAGCCATTAGTGGCGGCATGGGACCAATTGGTGTTTACAAAGGGTTTCGTGAAATGCAACAAATGGGCTGGACGGATAAAATCCCTGCCTTTGCACCGATTCAAACTGAAGGCTGTGCTCCGATGGTTAATAGTTGGAAAAAAGGTTTAGAAAAAGCAGAGCCTGTATTAAATCCAAAAACTAGAATTGAAACTTTAGCCACTGGCGACCCCGGACGTTCTTATGAATTTTTACGCGCACATGTAAACAATACAAATGGCGTCTTTGAAAGCGTTAGTGATGAAGATGCACATCGCGCTATGCATGTCTTAGCAAAAATGGAAGGCATTTCCGCTGAGCCTGCCGCAGGTGTAGCCTTTGCAGGTTTATTCAAACTGATTCGCGCTGGAGTCATCAAACCGAGTGATACTGTTGTGGTTAATTGCACAGGCCACACCTTACCGGCTGAACCGATTGTTCTGGGCGATAACTGGTCACGTGATGTTAAGTTCCCATCAACAGAAACACCTCAAGAAGGTTTACTCTCCGCACTCACAGAAGTTGCTCCAGAACGATTCCCGCGAATTGTGATTGTAGAAGATACAACCGAAGCACGTCGTTTGATTCGACGCATTTTACAGTCACAAGGTAATTTTACAATTTTAGAAGCCGCCAATGGACGTGAAGGCTTGGAATTAATTCAAAGTGAATTACCAGATTTAGTAGTGATTGACTTAATGATGCCTGAAATGGATGGCTTTACTGTCATTGAAGAATTGCGTAAAAAACAAGAGACTTCTGCTATTCCAGTAATTGTGGTGACAGCAAAAGAACTAACTCCTGATGAGAAAAGTCGTTTGGGAGGGCACATCCAAGCTTTGTTACAAAAAGGTGACTTTTTGAATGATGAGTTTCTTGAAGAAGTAAAATCTCTCATTAAGTAAAAAATGAATACAACACATCCGCAGACTGTGTTCATTAACAAAGGTTGGTATGCTTGTTAAGTAAACAAACTGCCGGAATTACAGCGGCTTTTAGTTCTGCATTATTTTTAGGCATGGCACCCGTCTTCGGGAAACTTGCCATCACCTACGGGTTTTCACCGCTAGAAGTTGTTGCATTACGCACAGGCTTTGCCGCCAGCATTATGTTTTTGGGGATATTGATTTTTTATCGTCGCTACTTATATATTTTTCCAATTGGTTTAGTGGGTTGTGTCCTTGCAGGTGCAATTAATGGGTTTGGTTCTATATTTTATTATCTCGCGTTAGAAAGATTAGATGCCAGTGTAGGTCAATTGCTATATTCTTTATATCCATTTTTTGTTGCCATTTGGCTCGCTCTAGACCATCAACCTCCCAGCCGTTTAACTGTTTTTAGAATCATACTCGCCGCCATTGCTGTATTATTGCTCACCAGTGTCCCAGATAAAAGCGTAGATTTTGTTGGTGTCATCATGATGTTAATTGGCGCCATGATGTATGCCCTGCATTTGCCTATTAATCAGCGCGTGTTGTATGAAGTTCCAGCACCCACAGTTGCGCTGTACACCTTAATTTCAATGAGTGTCATCGTCATACCCGCTTATTTAATTTTTGACCGTACACTTCCACCCTCAGATGTTTCTTGGTTGCCTATCATTGGCTTAACCTTCGTTACCGTATTCTCACGCATTGCTTTGTTTCTTGGAGTAAAAAAGATTGGCGGAATGCAAACCGCTTTATTAGGACTCGCCGAATTATTAATCGCTATCTTTTTCAGTAACCTTTTGCTCGGAGAAAACTTATCGTTAACGCAGTGGCTCGGCGCGCTCGGACTCAGTGTAAGCCTGATTCTCGTTATGTATGAAAAGCCTGCTCCTCTGCCATATGGTGGAAAAACTGGCTGGTTCTCATGGATTCGCCCGCCCAGTTTACCCAAAGAGACGTTTGGTCCGTATGAGTAAAAATGAATAAATGGGTAAAGTATGTATATACCTACCCCCACACATGCACCTGATTTCTACCTGAATGTTTGGCTTTGTACATGGCTTGGTCGGCGTGGTCTATCAGTACATCTAAATTTTTGCAGGTTTCGTCATATATCGCCGCGCCAATACTAACGGTAACGTTTAAGTTATATTCACCTTGAAATAAGTGTTTGGCTTTATCAAATTGCTGCAGGGCGAGATTAAAATCTAGGTCGCTAATTAAGGTGCATAATCTGGTGGCGATTTCAAGCGCGTACTCAAGCTTGGTGCTTGGCAATGCAAGGGCAAATTCTTCGCCGCCGAGCCTGCCAAAAATATCATTCCCGCGTAAAGAAGATTTGCAAGTTTGTGCCATTTGAATCAAAACAAAATCGCCTACTTTGTGACCATACTGGTCATTTAGTTTTTTGAAATCATCTATATCTAACATGATAATAGCAAGTGGTTGTTTTGATTCTTTTGCGCGTTCAAATTCAATTTCGACGAGTTCGTAAAACCTGCGGCGATTCAAAGTGGAAGTTAATGCGTCGGTGTAAGCCGCCTGTTGAACGGAGTCAAAGAGGCGCGCGTTTTCAATCGCAATGGCAGCGTGTGAAGCCAGCACTTCTAACAAATATTGGTCATCGTGGTTATAAGCGTTTTGTTGATACGCTTGGGCGGAAATCATTCCGTAAATTTGACCATGCAACATCATAGGCACTGCCAAAATAGATTCGGTGGGGTCGTCTGCGTTGGTGTCTCCGTAAAATTCAAAATGAATATGGCTGTTGTCCATTTCTTGCATGGTATTAAACAAAATAGGTTTTTGTGTGCGAACAATTTCACCCGCTAAGCCATGGTCGGCAAAATATTTTTTAGTATAGACGCGCCTGCCCGGATGTTCAATTGCAAAAATGGGGATAATTTCATTCGTTTTTGAGTCATAACCATCTACTACAAAATCATCGCAAGACATGACCTTGACAACTGTTTCATACACCACCTGACAAACTCGTTCAACATCTAAACTAGCATTGATTTCGCTGACTGCTTGATGTAAAACTTTTAAGCGCTCAACCAAATCGGCGAGTGCCTCTTGCGCCCAGATTCTTTCTAACGCGCCAGCGCAATGGGTGGCTAAATTTTTCAATATGGCTAATTGATAGTGCTGATAGGCATGAACTTGATAACTTTGAATCGAAAGTACACCGATTGTTCTTGCACCACTAACAACTGGCACAAATAATTGGGAAAGCGTTCTTTGTTTAATATTGCCAAACGATAAAGCAGGGTCAATATCAAAATGTTTTTCATATAAAGAAAGGAAGCCGCCCTGTTGAATGGCTTTGAGCATGTTTTCGCTAGGTCTATCGGGTGCGGCACCTTTTTGGACAACACGCTTCCCGTCAATCGTATCAATAGTTAACAATGGGCGTGGCTTGTTTGCTTTTTCAGGGTCATATAAAATTAAATAGCAGGCATCCCAGCCAATTAACTGGTCTGCCGCATCAAGAATAATCTGCGCGGCGGTTTCCGCATGGGCAGTGCTTGCCAGGTCTTTACCCAATCTGGCGAATATATCAATGTGTGTTTGCGAGTCATGCAGGTCTTCGCTCATCTTTCGATGAATATTACTCTGAAATTGACATTGGAGACAATTTATTTAAGTAGGTTGTTTTCTCTGTCTTAATGCTTCGTACACCATCAAAGCGGTTGCAATTGAAACATTGAGTGAATTAATTTTTCCAAGCATAGGGATTTGCACTTTCACATCAGCAGTTTGCATCCAAAAATCGGTCAGACCTTTATCTTCTGTTCCAACCGCAATAGCAATTGATTCTTTCATATTGACATTTGAATAGATTTCATGTGCTGATGGTGTTGCCGCTAATATCTGCATCTTTCTTGACCTTATCCATGCTTCTGCTTCGTGAGACTTTATCTCTACAACAGGCATTGTAAAAACCGCTCCCCTGCTAGCACGAATCACATTTGGATTCCATATATCTACACGCGGGTCACAGACTAAGACAGCATCTACTTTGGCGGCATCGGCAGTGCGGAGGATTGCGCCTAAATTGCCGGGTTTCTCAATAGATTCAGCCACAATCACTAAAGCGGGGTCTGATAATTTGATTTGGTCTAAAGATATTTTTGGCGTGGTGAAAATTCCAAGCCAGCCATCGGGGTTTTCTCGATACGATATTTTTTCAAAAACATTTTTGCTAACTGTAACTTTTTCGGTAGAATCAAATGCCAAAGGTTTGCTGACAAGTTCAGGCGCGGTCAGAAGCGTTTGTGGAATCAAGCCGCAACTTAATGCGAGAGTCAATTCATCAAAGCCTTCAACAAGAATCAAATTATCTTTTTGTCTTTGGCGTTTATCTTCGCGCAATTTGACGATGTGTTTTATTTTTGGGTTTTGAGTGCTGGTGATGTCCATAAGTTTATGTCACTCTGAGCGAATGCGAAGAGTCTCTACTATTATCCCAGAGATTCTTCGCCGCAAAGAGAAAGTGCGCGGCTCAGAATGACACTACTTAACCAACAACAAACATGCCGCTTGATGTGTTTTGCTTAATGTGACCATGGGCGGGTCGGATGCTTTGCATGATTCAATTGCCACTGGGCAACGCGGATGAAAACGGCAACCCGAAGGCACGTTGATTGGATTCGGTGTTTCGCCTTTGAGAATGATGCGTTCATGGCGCAAACGAGGATTTGGAACTGGGATAACAGAAATTAATGCTTTGGTGTATGGGTGTTGCGGATTTTCTAAGACTTCAAGCATGGTGCCAATTTCAACAATGCGACCAAGATACATGACAGCAACTCTATCTGCAAAGAAACCGACTGAACCTAAATCATGCGTAATAAAAATGACTGCAATTTGACGTGTAATGCGAAGCTCGGCTAAAAGGTTGATAACTTCTGCTCGAATAGAAACATCTAACATCGAAACAGGTTCATCAGCCAAGATAATTTCAGGTTCAAGCACAAGTGCCGCCGCAATCACAACGCGTTGACGTTGCCCACCAGAAAGTTCGTGTGGGTAACGACTCATATACACTTCAGCAGGTTTTAAGCCAGCATCTTCCATGGCTTTGGTCACACGGTCATCACGGTCAGAGACGTTGGCAAAGCCATGTACGATTAAGGGCTCAGTAACAATTTCTCGAATTGTTTTTGTAGGGTTAAGTGATTCATACGGGTCTTGAAAGACCATTTGAATTTTTCTTCTTAAATCTTTTCGTTGATTGTCGTTTAGATGCGTAATATCTCGCCCCTCAAATTTAATGGTGCCTGCGGTGGGGTCTTCAAGACCCATTAACAACAAGGCTAAGGTAGATTTTCCACAACCACTTTCACCAACCAGTGCAATCACTTCACTACGGCGAAGCGTAAAACCTACGCCATCTACTGCATGGACTTTTTGCACATCGCGCGAGAACAAAGCAGGGCGACCCACTTCAAAGTGTTTTTTTAAACCTTGCACTTCAAGGAAATGTTCAGCACTCATTTAGAAGCCTCAACAAGATGGCAACTGGCAATATGATTATTGTTACCAATAGAATGTAAAGCGGGTTGTTCTGTATGACATCTATCAAATGCGGCAGGGCAACGTGGTGCAAATCTACAACCTGCTGGTAAATTATCCAAACGTGGCGGATACCCAGGAATAGACGAAAGTTTTTTCTTTGGTTTGGTTAAATCAGGAAATGCTTTCAGCAATTCTTGAGTGTATGGATGTTTCGGGTCGTTATAAATCGTATCCACATCGGCATATTCAGCAGTCACGCCGCCATACATCACTAGCACTTTGTCACATAATTCAGCCACAATGCCTAAATCGTGCGTGACGAAGATAACAGACAAACCTAATTTTTTTCTCAAAGAATCTAACAACTCTAAAATTTGTGCTTGAATCATCACATCTAAAGCAGTGGTTGGCTCATCGGCAATAATGACATCAGGATTACAGGCTAAAGCCATAGCAATCATAGCGCGTTGGCGCATTCCACCGGAATATTGATGTGGAAAATGGTCACGTTGGTCAGCAGTAATGCCAACGAGTTCAAGCAATTGCGTTACACGCGCTGGAATATTTTCTTTTGGAAATTTCGGTTCATGCTTCAACACTGTTTCGGCAATTTGGTCACCAACCGTGCGAACTGGATTCAAAGCATTCATCGCACCCTGAAAGACAATTGAAATTCCGCGCCAGCGAATAGCATTTAATTCATCTTCACTTAAAGCAGTTAAGTCTTTTCCTTTATAAAAAACTTTCCCGTTCACAATTTGCCCAGCCGCTGGAAGCAAACGCAACAAAGCCAACATCAAGGTTGTTTTGCCACATCCGCTCTCACCCACCAAACCGAGCAATTCGCCTTCCTTCAAATTAAAACTAACATTTTCCACAGCCTTTGCAGGGGCTTGAGTATTACTGATGTAATGAATGGATAAATCTTGAACGGATAAAATAGCATCAGTTTGATTAGGTTGAAGCCGCGCCTCATGTCTGACCGCCGGCTTGGTTGCCAGTAGGTGATGTGTATCTGTTCTGGGATTTAATACCTGCTCCAGACCTTGCCCCAATAAAGTTAACCCAAAAACAATAAACACAATGCCAAAACCAGGCACCGTTAACGCCCACCATGCCCCGCTAGACATAGCACCGCGTGCAAAGGCATAATTTAACATCTGACCCCATGAAAGCGTGGAAGGGTCCCCCAAACCAATAAAAGATAATGTGCTTTCATTTAAGATTGCCAACGAAATCACCAGCACCCCTTGCACAACAAGAATTGGCATTACCAATGGCAGTACATGATTAAATACAATATGGCTTTTGCTTGCGCCAATGGCTCTAGCGCGTAAAATAAATTTGCGAGATTTGACCGCTAATGTTTGTGAACGGACAACACGTGCGGTTGTCGTCCAGCCTAATAAGCCGATGACAATAATAATATTTAACAAAGATGGTTTGGTTAAAGCCACAATGACAATCGTTAAGGGAAGGTCTGGAATCACCAGCATAATGTCGGTGAAACGCATCAAGGAAGTCTCCCAGCGTCCGCCGAAGAAACCAGCCAGCAGTCCAAATGAGCCGCCTATCAAAATAGAAATAATAGCCGCGAAGAATCCAACTGTGATGGAAATTCTAGCCCCATACACAAAGTTTGAAAAAACATCTTGCCCGGCATCATCTGTGCCAAACCAATGGCTAGCACTGGGCGGCTGATAAATATCTGCAATGCTAACATTTATAGTAGAAGATTGGTCGTATGGAGCGATGATAGGAGCAAATACAGCCAGCACTATTACAAAAGTAATCATAGATAAACCCATCATACCTGTGCGGCTTTTTTTGAATGATTGCCAAAACCCCAACAGCGTTGAGGCATCGGTTTGATTTGTAGCGGTACTTTGAAAAGTGGTTTGCATGTTTATTCCACCTGCACGCGCGGGTCTAGGTATGAATAGGTTAAGTCTGCTAATAAATTAGCGAGAATGACTGCTACGGCAATCAAAATGAAGACACCTTGTAATACGGGGTAATCTCGTCGTTCTACTGCTTCAAACACGGCACTGCCTAAACCTGGCCATGAAAACACAGATTCGATTTGGATGGCACCTGCTACCGTAAAGCCTAAATTTAATGCTATCACCGTTACCATGGGTAGCATTGCATTTTGTAGGGCATGGTCTTTCAAAATTTGAAAAGCACTTAATCCTTTGGCTTTGGCGGTGAGAATATAATCTTCGGAAAGTACATCTACCAAGCTAGAGCGCATGATTAATGTATATTCACCCATGAAAATAAGCGTATAGGTCAAGGTGGGCAAGAACATGTGCCAAATTACATCGCCCCATTGTTGTAATAATGGAAAAGAACTCATACCGGGCGTGATTTTCCCTCCAATTGGAAAGCCATTCGCACTGCCCCAAAATAATAAAACAATACCGAGCCAGAAAGTAGGCAAACTCCAAAATATAAGACTCAAGGTAGAAGTACCATAGTCAATCCACGTTCTGGCTTTCCATGCTCCCCATATTCCTAATGCCATGCCCAAAAATATAGAAAGGATTTGACCCAAGCCAATTAATAAAATCGTATTCCATAATCTTTCAGATAACATCTCTGAGACTGGGCGATTGGTGTCGTAACTAATGCCGAAATCACCTTTGAGTAAATTGCCAACGTAAATAAAAAATTGGGTTTCTAACGGGTTGACGTTGCAATTGCCAATTTTGATGGGGTTCAATGAATCGAAACAATTAATCACGGGTTTATCTAAACCAAAACGAACCTGTAAGGCTTCAATTGCTTCTTGTTTTAGGCGCGGGTCTTTCATGCCTGCACGAGCAGGGTCGCCTGGCAAAATGCGAAATAAAAAGAAATTAAGCACAATTACAAAAAGAATTGTAAAGATTGCCCAAGCAATTTTATTGAGAATAGCACGGCTTCGATTCAAGGTTCATACTCGATTCTATATGTCATTCTGAAGCGCGCTTTTGTTTTGCACGCTCAGGGTGACATGATAACAAATTATAGTACAGGCTTCAGATACATCAAACCTCTGAAGCCTGTCAACATCATAATTATTTTATGGGTTCAATTTGAACCAGAGAAGTAACATCCGTCAATTCAATTTTGGCTTGGTCGGTAATCCAGCCAGTGAAACGGTCATTGCGGTAGGCTTGGATGTTTTCTTCATAATATGGGATGATATACACCACATCTTCATGGGTAATGCGTTGCATTTCCCAAACAATATCTTTGCGTTCTTCAAAGTTCAACGTCACCTGTTGTTGGTTGTAGAGTTCATCATAAGTGAGGTTTGAGTAGCCTGTTTCGCTTGAACCATATGGAATCGCATCGGTGGTATATACATACAACAAAGCACTTGGGTCGGGGTCAGAGACCCAACCCCAAATCATAATATCAAAGTCAAAGGTCGGGCAGCATAAAGCCGTTAACGCATCTGCATCAAAGGCTTGTGGTTGTAATTCCACGCCTACTGCCGCCCACATTTCTGTCAGCAACTCTGCAATACGCGGGTAATCACTGCTGTCACTATCCCAATTGATGCGAAATGATAAAGGCAGTGAACCATCGGGCATTTCACGAACCCCATCGCCATCTGTATCCACATAACCAGCATCATCTAAAATTTGATTCGCCTTAGCAGTATCAAATTGATATTGTGGAAGCGAATCATTAAACCAAACACCTAACCCATCGGGGAGTAAAGTAAAGCCAGGCGTGCCAAACCCAAACAAAATTACGTCAATTAATTTTTGTTTGTCGGTTGCATGTGCCAATGCCAAACGGACATTTCTATCTCGCAGGGCGGGGTGTCCCGTACACAAACCACCTGAATCTACTGGGCAATTTTCTGGGTCAATTTGATTGAAGATAATATCCGTTACGCCTGGCGAAAATGGCGCGCCAGTAACAACTGTTACAGCCGATTCGGATTGTAAACTTTCTACGGCAGTGCCTGGCAAACTGCTTATCATATCCACTTGACCTGTTTTGATGGCTTGCACCAAAGCGTCCTGATTATCAAAAACTTGAAAGATAACTTCATCCACTTTGGGCGGTGTAGCAAAATGCTCTTTATTTGCCGCCAAACGCACAAATTCATCTGAAACATATTCAAGCATCTTAAATGGACCCGAGCCCATCATTTCAACATTTTCATACTCCAATTTATCCACCCCTTCCCAAATATGCTGAGGCAAAATATACAAAAACACTAACTGACTTTCAATGTTTGGTATCGCCTCTGTTAGAGTAAGCACCACTTCATTATTTGCAGTGGCTTCAATCGTATCAAAATAGGTGGTGTAATATCCATTCAAATAAGGATATTCAGGCGTATCTTTATATAAGTTATAAGTGAAGGCTACATCTTCGGCGGTTAAATCTTCGCCATCATGGAACTTCAAACCATCTTTAATTTTGAACGTCCAGACCGTGCCATCATCCGAAACTGAGGCACTTTCGGCAATGCTCAATGTAAACGAACCATCTAAATTCAAATCATACATTGAGTCATAGACCAATTCAAAAATGGTGTATTCCACCGCCAAAATTGCCATGCCAGGGTTAAGGTTATCAGGACCGCCCGCCCAACCAATTCTTGCAACCGCTGGCGTACTTGCACTCTGCCCAGTACCACAAGCCGAAACAAGCAAAGCAAGCACCAAAACAACGAACAATATTTTCTGTTTCATCTCTTCTCCTCTTGATTGTTACACAAATAAATTGCGCCACAGCAGATTAAACTGCCATGGCGCAGATTTCACCAAAGATGATGATTCAATGACCCTATTGAGGAATTCATTGGTATAAATTTTACTGTACTTTCAAAAATAGGGAAAGCGGAGAATATTGCATCGTCATTGCGAGCAGGCAGAACGTCCCGCAGGTTTCCTCAATGGTTTTGTTGATAATCATCAACCTGCGGGACGGTTAATCATCTTTGGTAAAATCGCCAAATGGAAAACCCAATCAAACTCACAGAAAGATATGAACGAAACGGCTGGCCCTCACTCAAGAGACCTGACCTCAAATCACCTGCTGGATTAACTCTCCCGCTTCTGACCTCGGTCGAGCGGATACGCTCCCATACACTTTCATCTCAGGGACACATTGCCTGCATCAAAGATGGAACCTACTCTTCCGATGTATATACCATGTCTGCGAGCGGAGCGAATGGAGGTTGGTTATCACGAATCTCAACAGATAGAACCCTCGTGCCATATTGGGATGATGAAACACCACAATGGTCACCCGATGGCAATTGGTTAGCATTTACGTTGAATGGTCATGTGCATATTGCTTCAAAAGATGGAAGTTTGCCAAAAAAAATCACAGACTTTACATCATCAGCCAGTTCGCCGCGTTGGATGCCCGATTCAAAAGGTTTAATCGTTTCATTTGAAAGACATGATGCCGACCAATTACTACTAACCAATATTGATGGAGATTACCCGACTGCATTGACCAATGACACAATCGGCGACCACTGGGATGCGAATCCATCTCCAGATGGAAAATACATTTTATTTAATCTGCGTCGCTTTGATGATTTGAATCGTTTAGATATTGTTCTGCTTGAAATTGCAACTGGCAAACAAATTACTTTATACGGCAAACCATCAGTACGAGCGGTTTCACCGAAATGGTCGCCCAATGGCAAGTGGATTTCGTTTATTGCACAAGAAGGTCAACGCGAAGAACTGTATTTAATTAAACCAAATGGCGAAGGTTTGCATCAATTCACAAAAGGTGGGCATGACATTTTTCAACATGAATGGTCACCTTCGGGGAAACAGATTCTTTTGGTCGTGAATCGCAATGGTTCATTTGAGTTAGATGTCGCCGAAGCAGAAACAGGCAAAACCGTACGTCTAAGAAGCGAGGTGGGGATTCATTCCAATCCGAATTGGTCAAAAGATGAGTCATACATCACATTTGAATTTGAGTCACCCACAGTCACAACTGATATTTTCAAAATGGATTTGAAAACAAAACAAGTGACTCAACTTACATTTTCAAACCCGCCTGCTATGCAAAACTATCCGTTTGTGACTCCTGAAATTGTTTCATACAAAAGTTATGACGGTTTAGAAATTCCTGCGTTTTTATATCGTCCTAAAAAATCAAATGGCGCGGCAATTTTGTATCCGCATGGTGGACCAAAAGACCAATATAGTTTTGCGTTTGATGAAGTGGCGCAATATTTTACAGCAAAGGGCTATACATACATCGCGCCGAATTATCGTGGCTCGACTGGTTATGGCAAAGATTTTGAACGCGCCAATTATGATGATTGGGCAGTTGGTGATATGCAAGATTGTTTGTATGGCGCAAAATATTTGCGGACGTTGAAAGATGTTATGCCAGATAAAATTGGAATCGCTGGTGGAAGTTATGGCGGATACATGACGATTGCTTCATTATCACGTGACCCTGAATATTTGTTTGCATGTGGCATCACAAAATATGGTGATTCAAATTTGGTTACATCGTGGGCGCAATGTGAAAAACGATTGAGACTTTATACAGAAATATTTTTAGGTCATCCGTCTGATAATTTGAAAGTGTATCTGAAAGGCTCGCCTATCACTGAAGCGAAGAATATTCAAAAACCAGTTTTGATTTTACATGGCTTGCTTGATACGATTGTCCCGCCTGAAGCGAGTGAAGAATGGGTCGAAGCATTGAAACGCGAAAATAAAGTGTTTGAATATAAAACGTATGGCAATGAACCTCATGGCTTTTTACGCCGCGAAAATTTATTGGATGTATATGAAAGAATGGAAAGATTTTTAGATTGGTATTTGTTGCCGAGGTAGTGTTATTAGTCTGAAAAGTCTTACAAGTCTGTGATTGATCTATTAGTTAAAAGAACTATTAGACTTAACAAATGTCTATAACTTTTCCCATTCTGCTCTTGTCAGACCTGATTAAGTCTTTTCTTTTGACAGGTCCAAATGCAGGCATGGTTTTATGCCTCAGCCATTGTTAAATTAATCCCTGCTACTACAGGAAGTTTGTGTTTCATTCTTAAGCCTAGCAATAGCCAATCTTCTAAAGCACTTTGTAATTCTTCACGGCAGGCATCCAAAGATTGTGCATTTGACCAGACACCATCAAAACCTGGGGTTTCACCATAGTAAGTATTATCTTCAAGTTTTTCATACTCGGCTAAACGCATGGCTTCACGAATATAAGAAGTTAACATTTTCTGGGAGTGTCCAAATTCGAGGATAAAGCACCCTTAAGTGTGTCATTCTGAGCCACGCTCTTGCTCGTTGTGGCGAAGAATCTCGAAGATTATCGTAGAGACCCTTCGCATTCGCTCAGGGTGACACGAATTTTCGTGTGTTCGATGCTGGACACTCCCTCTGATCGAGTAGAAACTGTATCGCAGTTCCCAGTTCATGAGATATTTCATATTTTTGATAGTATGGTAATAAATCGGGCTGGAACAAATTTTGCTGCTACAGATCCTATATTAATGGGAAGAGGTGGGCTTGATAATGGATATTGGCAACAAAATAGAAACGATTCTGTTCTTCCTGGATCGGAAACTTTTGCTGACTTAGGCGTTGCTTGGACTTATAACCACTACAACCCAATACCCGTTCTTCCTGGTCAATTTAATTATGCAACATACACAATGGCAAAAATGAACAGATTTATGGAGCAGACATTAATACAAGCATATTATGGATTACCATAGGAGCAACATGATGAAATGTATACATATTTATTTGCTACTGGTCATTTCTTCAATTTTACTTTTCCTTAATTCTTGCATTCCTAATAATTTAATTTTGACTACTACTTCGACACCAACTGTAAGTAATAACTTGACTCCAACTACTTCTGTTTCTCCTATGATTCCATTACCGTCCGAACAAGCAAAAGAAACAGTTCATGAACTAATGAAGACTAGTGACAACTGCCTGTTGCCTTGTTTGTGGGGCATAATTCCAGGAATAACAAAGATTTCTGATGCAAAGATTCGACTAGATAAATCCTTAACTTTGTTAGAATCGGATTTTCCAACCAACAGTAGATATGGAGGAGTTCATTATTCTTATCCTGATACAGGCCCTTTTGATGGAGCTTTTGGAACAATGTATTTGCTGTCGAAAGACAATGTAGTAACTTCAATAGTTTTAGATGGATACGATACTATTGCTCAATATTACTCCATTCAAGATATGCTAACAAATTATGGAATCCCAGAAAACATTTTAATATATACATTCAGCGATTCTTTTGGCGAGAACGAACTTCCATTTGTGATTACATTGGACTATTCGAGTCGTGGAATTTTAGTATATTACAAAGGGAATGGGGTGGCTGTTTATGAAACAGAATCAATTCAACTCTGTTATGACAAAGAAGCGACACCACCAAAACTTATATTGTGGAACCCCGCCTTTGAAAATTTGATAGGTGATAAAGGCTCAGATTACATTTATACTATCTGGCAGAAAATGAAGCCTCTTGAATATGCAACAAATATTAGTAACGATGACTTCGTAAAGCAATTTACTAAATCCAACTTTGACCAGTCAATTTGCCTAAATACTCCTTCATCAATTTGGCAGAATTAAACCAAAAGAATTTGATATGCACTTTCAGCCAAATCAAAACTTGCTGAAACAAAAACCAACTATCCGCTAGGGGTGAGGCGTTAATTTATCCAAAAACCTGACTGGTCTCCGCGAAAGCCTAACAATCTAAGGCTCTTGTCTGCACATGAGTTTTGATTGGCAGTGGTTTCCTTAAGACCTGTCAGGTTTATCAAAGACTTCAGAACTCTATCCGTTAAAACGATGCTATACTTTATGTATCAAACGAGGCAAAATGAAAACAGTTAACCTTGAAGAAAGAATCACAGTCAACCCCAATCAATGTGGCGGACATCCTTGCATTCGTGGCATGAGAATTCGAGTGATTGATGTTTTAGAATTGCAAGCCAATGGATTATCTTCTGCTGAAATTTTAGTAGAACTGCCTGATTTAGAACCCGAAGATTTGCAAGCCATTGCTAAATATGCGATTCGTAAATTAGACCATCCTGTTTTAGCATTGGCGGCTTAATGAAACTTTGGGTGGATGCTCAACTTTCACCTGCTATTGCAGTTTGGTTGACAGAAAATTTTGAGCAAATTGAAGCAGTAGCAGTTCGTGACCTGGGCTTGCGTGAAGCAGAAGATACTGTAATTTATTTTTCTGCAAAAGATGCCAATGCAACCGTAATGACCAAAGATAGTGATTTTATTGATTTACAAAAAAGACATGGCTCCCCACCAAAGGTCATTTGGGTAACATGTGGGAACACATCGAACAAAGCACTGCAAAAAATTCTTTTAGCAAATTTGCAAAAGGCAGTTGAGTTGTTAGAGGCTGGCGAAAATCTTGTTGAAATTACAGGGTAATCAAGCCAATAAGACTTTTGAAGTCTGCTTGCCAACTGATTGGTAGCAACCGATTTGATAGACTTCGGATCTGGTTAGAATCAGAAAAGAGATGCTACTCATGTCAGCGTCTCTTTTTGATTTTTCTACAAATCGCTTTCTTTCAAGGCTGCTACTTTCATCAAATGTCTGAGTAGACCAACTTTGAGCGGTTTGTTCCCATGTATAGGAACTGAAATTCTTTCTATGAAGCCTTCTTTTCCGTAAATGTGGTGACTTCCATTAATACGCAATAGTTTCCAGCCACGTTTTTCTAAAATCTTTGCAAAATCAGAACCTCTGACAGTTTTCATACAGTGATTTCAAGTACTCGGCTATCTGCGGTTTGTTGTACGGGTTGAATATCTACTGATAAACATCCTTCAATGGCTTCTTGAAGATTTTCAAATAATTCTTCTAAAGTTTCGCCTTGTGTGGCACAGCCTAGAATGGCGGGTACTTCTGCCCAATACCCACCTTCTTCGGCGGGATGAACTACAACTTTGAGCTTCATTTTTTACTCCTTGATTGAAATTAATTTTACACTATAATTTATGCAAGCACTTTAACATGTGATTTGCTAAGTTAAGACTTCCGAAGTCTTCTTGACCAACTAGATGGTAGCAACCGACTTGATAGACTTCGGAAGTCTGGAGATTGAAAGCATCGTCAATGAATATAAACCTGCCACACAGACTTGGGAACTTTCATACTTACTCACTGACCATGCTTCGACAGGCTCAGCACAAGTTTAGGCTCTGTGGTTGCAATCACTGACAGTGCTGGCACATTAACATCTCAACAAAGATATGTTTCGACAGGCTCAACACAAGTTTGCCATTTGGTGGAATCCACACGATTCCCAATTCCCCAATCTCCAATCTCTAATCTCCAATTCTCCATTCCCCAATTCCCCACTATAATTCCTTCCATGACAACCTTCTTCAACTACGACGACTTAACTTGGGATGAAGTTGCAAATCTCCCACGTGATACACCATTGGTTTTGCCACTCGGTTCAGGCTATGACCATGCTCAATTGCAGAATCAATTATCAAATCCAGAACGATGCGGTTTACTTCCAGAATTTCCGTATGGCTGGAGAAATAGCGGGCTTGAAATCCCAGATAAATTTTTTTGGCAATACATCATCAACCTGTTAGATAGTTTGCGTGATGATGGTTTTTCAAACGTGTATTGCCTCGCCCCCAACGGCATAGACCCGCAATCATCAGTTATTAGTATTCAGTCGTCAGTTTTTTTGCGCCAGTCACATCCTTCGCTTTATGAACAACCGAAATTCATACCCCCTGATAGTGAACGTAACAAAGTGATTTTGATTCCGATTGGCCACACTGAGCAACATGGTTTTCATTTGCCGCTTTCGGTAGATACCATCATCATTGATGCGATTGCGAAAGGTACAGTTGCGTTTGGAGATAAAAGTCCTAATTTGGCTACGCGCAGTTTCACTTTACCCGTTATGCCTTATGGAGTTAGTACACACCGCGCATCTTTTGCTGGCACGATGAACGCTGGCGGGCGCGCCTTTGAAGATTTTTGGATGGCTGTGATTGATACGTTGGTGATTCGTGGATTCAACCGCTTCTATCTGATGAGTGGGCATGGTGGCAATACCTCATTCTTGGTCAACATCGTCAAATATGCTGGTGAACGTCACCGCCGAATTTTTTGTGCCACCACTTGGTTACATACATCGGGAAGCATTGGCTCAGAAGCGATTAAAAAATATCGCACCTCCCCCATTGGCGGAATGGGTCATGCCTGCGAATTAGAAACATCTTTCTTATTACACCTCCGCCCCGATTTATGCAAAATGGAAAAAGTAGTAGATGAAATTGATTTCGTCTCTACACCTGATTACTACATGGATTGGATTGAAGGCGGAAGTTTAGTCGCCAACCCGCCCTGGGATGATGATACAAAAACTGGCGCGTATGGCGCAGGTAGCCATGCCACCCCCGAAAAAGGTAAATTATGGCTTGAAGCCGCTATTCAAGAAAAAGCGAATCATGTTGAACAAATTAACGAGCAACATGAAAGAAGAGAAAAAAGAAGAAATGAAGGCTATGGGCTGTGGGGGAAGAAATAAAATTTTACTCACGCACCCAGTTGACAACTCCCTCAAAACTCGCTAAACTATACGCAATGGCAAAAGCATCTGTTTCACATATCAATTCTAAAACGCTACTCCCCAGCGCCATTAATGGTTGGGAAATGTTCATGCTTGACCAAGGGCGTTCTCCAAATACAGTCAAAGCGTTTTTATCCGATGTTAATTTATTAACACAATATGTAGCACCCGATAAAAATATTGGAAGTATCACTACCGAAGAATTAAATAATTTTTTTGAGTGGATGGAAAAAAAACGTGGCATTCCGTGTAGCCCAAAAACATTATCACGCCGAATCACTGCTGTAAAATCATTTTTTCGTTGGTTACATCAATATGGTGCAATTTCAGTTGACCCTGCTGAAAAAGTTTTACAACGCTCGGCGATTAGTCCACTTCCGCAAGTTTTGACCAATGATGAATATGATGCGGTTTTACTTTCAGCAGACCGCCATCGCCGAGATAAAAAAGCCGATGCCCGCCCTTATACATTAGTTTATCTTTTGCTAACAACAGGTATTAAAAAAAGTGAATGTTTAGGCATTCATCTTAATCACATTGATTTAGATGCAAAAAATGGACCGACATTATTCGTACGTTATGCTAGCCCAGCAAATCGCTATAAAGAACGAAAAATAGAATTAGAAGAAGATTGGGTTGCCGCATACAAAGAATATCTTGCCCAATACCAACCTGTTGACCAAGTCTTTGCATGGTCGCCGCGTAGGTTGGAGTATTTACTTGAAGATATTGGTGAAGAAGCAGGTTTGAGCAAGCATCTTTCATTCGATATGTGTCGCTGGACTTGTGCCTTACACGATTATCAAAACGGAATCGAGCCTGACGCAATCCGACAAAAACTTGGCGTATCCAAAATTCAGTGGCGTGAGTTATTGATTAAGTTGAAACAATTGAATGGCGAAACAAAGTAATAACATCATCCCGCAGATTCTAAACCTGCGGGATGTTTTTTTCTGGGCGCGTAATTGAAAAATAAATTACATGTTTTGTTTCATCCGTCAAACGATGTGCATGAGCAGGGCGAAAGCCTGGCACCCAAATAATTTCATCACCTGCACATAAGAGGGGCCAGTGGTTACGCGCGCGTTGCGGCACTTTTTCATTGACGAAAAAATCGGATATTTTTTGTGTATGACCTTCCATCCCGAGTGGAGAAAAATGGTCGCCCATTCGCCTCACTCTTAATTCAAGTTGTTTGGGTAAACTTTCGGCATCTAACCAGACCTGATACGGGTCATCATTTTCTTCGGCTTGTTCTTTTGCCAAAGTAGGTAAACGCCAATGTTCAGAATTAAACTTCCAACCACCTGCTAATGAAATTTGATTTGAAATGGAAACTGAAATGGATTCATCACTCGGCATTTGGGGCCAAATATCAAATGGCAATTCTGCATTGGATGTGCAAACATAAATCAGGTTGGCTTCTTTTACTAAACATAAGCCACCTTTCAAATCTACATTGGCAGAAGCATCGCTTGAGTTAATCACCTGAACGGCGCGTTCTAATGCTTGAAAGTTGACATCAATGTTTGGGCGTAGAATCCGCATGGCGTGCTTGACCAAGTTTCGTTGTAGTCCTTTTGAAGCGGATGAAAGTCGAGTTACATCAAAAGATAAAAAGGTCTCATGGGTTTCAATAAGGATTTCATCCCATATTGCTTGTAAAGACTCAACAACAAATCCATAATCACTTTTCAAAGAGTGTGACATACGCACAACCGCTTCACGAAATTTTGGGTTATACGTTTCTAGCGTAGGGATGAGAAGATGACGAATACGATTGCGTTGAAAGTTTAACGAATCATTGGTCGAATCATAATGAGGGCGCAACCCATTGACAGCGCAATACACAACTGTTTCCTCACGCCATACATCCAACAACGGGCGAATGACTGGAATGTCAGGATCGAAGGTTTTGATAATTGAACGATACGACATGCCTTTCAAACCATTCATGCCACTGCCACGTAAAAAGTGCATCAGGATTGTTTCCACTTGGTCATCTGCCGTGTGACCAACCGCAACGGCTTGGGCTTTATATTTTCTTGCAAGGTCAAACATAAAGCGATAACGCAAATTTCGGGCGGCTTCTTCAATTGATAATTTATTTTTTTCAGCATGGGCTTGTACATCGGCACCATCAATCACACAACGTAACATTAAGCGAGTTGCCGTTTTTTCTACCATGCGACCATCTGCCTGCGACTCAGGTCTTAATTTATGGTCAAAATATGCCACAATAATTGGGTAACCCGCCTGACGTAATACTTCCATCAAACATAAACTATCAGGTCCTCCAGACACACCGACAATAATCGGTTTGTCTTTGACAAGCCCACATTCTTTTTCAAGAATTTTTTCAACAAGTTCAATCATAGTTAAATTTGATACAGTTCTACCAACACGCCACCTGTTGATTCAGGATGAATAAAAGCATATTGTTTCCCATCATCCGCCTTATGGGGTTCTTCATTAATCAAACGAATATTTTTTGATTTTAATTGAGATAACATACCCACAATATCATCCACTTGCAAACAAATATGGTGCATACCCGCGCCACGTTTGGCAAGATATTTTGCAATACCAGAATCATCTGTTGTTGGCATCACCAATTCAACTTCAGCACCATCTAATGGTAAAAACGCAACCTGTGATTTTTCAGCAGGCACATCACGTAATTCATGTAATTCCATTCCTAAAGCATCGCGCCAAAACGCGAGTGATTTTTCCATGTCTTCAACCACAACAGCAACGTGATGAATGGATTTTATTTTGGGCATTTATATTCTCCTATGTCATTGCGAGCCGCACATTTGTTTTTTTTACGGCGAAGCAATCTCAAACTTAGCAGTCACAAATTATCTTAATATTTCCAATGCAACAGGCAAGGCAAGTTTTGCCCATTCCGCATACATTTTGCCAGATGGATGCAAACCATCGGGCGCGATTAAATCAGCATCATTGACCGCTTCGCGGGAGATAGGTGTAACATCTACATACGCGATGCCTAATTTTTCTGATTCTTCTTTATTGATTTGATTAAACGCATCAATCTCAGTGGCAATTGCTTCTGCATCTCGACCTCGAGCAAACGGGGTGACTCCCCAATCTGGAATCGAAACGACAAAAACTTTGTTTTTATCTCCACCAGCATATTCAATGGCTTTATTTAATAAGAAAATAAATTCCTGACGATATTCTTCCTTATCATAGCCACGATACTGATTATTGACACCAATCAATAAAGAAACCATATCATAAGGAAGCGTGAGTGTTTCTCTTTGAATGCCTTCCCACAATTCAGATGTCGTCCAGCCTGTGCGGGCAATGATTTTGACTTCAACATCTCCGCCTATTAATTCAGCCAATTGATTAGACCAACGTTCATTTTCAGGCACACTTTCGCCAATGGTGTATGAATCACCAAGCGCAAGATAACGAATTGTAGAATTTGAAGAAGGTGCATCAGGTGTTGGGGTTGTCGTCACAGAGCCTCCACAAGAGATGAGAAATAGACAAATAAGAAATATGATTATTTTATTCTTAAACATGCCCTGATTTTAATGCAACAAAGCCATTCTAGCGAATGGCTTTGAAAATTCCTTTTTTATGTTACTTCTTTATGGTCTGCATAAAAATTTCAACTGCTTTGGGGTCAAAATGTGTGTTATTGAGAGAGTAAATATGCTCAACAACCTGTTCTTCTCCCCATGCTTGGCGATATGGACGGTCTGACCGAAGCGCATCCCACACATCTACAATCGCAAACAAACGTGCAGACAATGGAATTTGCTCGCCATGCAACCCACGCGGATAGCCACTACCGTCCCATCTTTCGTGGTGACAATATGGAATATCTAAGGCGGGGTGCAAATAATTAATTGGCAATAACAATTCGTACGCATACGTTGGGTGCATACGCATAATCGTCCATTCTTCGGGTGTTAGCTTATCTGGTTTGAGCAAAATATTATCAGGGATGCCCATTTTGCCAATATCATGTAACAAAGCACCGCGTCGCACATGGACTAAGTCTGCACTGCTCATACCAACAATGCGGGCAAGTTTTAACGTCATTTGAGTAACGCGCAACGTGTGCCCTTCTGTTTCTTTATCACGCAAATCCAACGCATGTGACCAACCTTCGATGGTTGAATCATAAGCAAGGGCTAGGTCTAAATTTGAGCGTTGTAATTCTTCAAAAGATTTGACGCTATCAATTGCCATTGCGGTTTGACCAGCCAACGTTTCAAAGAAATCAATCCAATCTTGTGAGGCTTTGAATGGTCGGCGGAAGATAACGTTGAAAACGCCGATCAGGTTTCCCTTGACGATAAGAGGCGTGGAATAAACTGCGCGTCCATCTTCTTTGATAATGGCTGATAAAAATGGGTCTTTCGACTCATCTTCATTAATCATATCTAAAAAAACAGTGTGGCGTTGTAAAGCGGCTTTTCCATTGATGCCATCATCGAGCCTTGAAATAAGCGATTGCATTTCTTCGGTGTGATTACCCGTGACCGCAATGGTTTCAAGCATCATCATAGATTGATTAAATAATTCAATTTGAACAATATCTACATGCAGTCGTGTTTTTGCTTCATCAAGTACTGTTCGCAATGTTAATCGCAAATCAGTTGTGCCGAGAATAGCAAGGTCAATGGCACGTAAAGATTTCAAACGATACAGTTGTTGTTGAATGGCTTCTTCTGTGCGTTTGCGTTCAGTAATATCTACCGAGAGAATAAAGAGTCCTTCGGCAACTGGTTCAATGCTTAATTCAAACCAACCTGATTGACCATCTGGATATACAAATTGATTTTCAATGCGGGCTGGCGTGCGTTCTTTCATGCAATGGCGTAATTTATCGAATAAAGGTGTTTCATCAATACCAGGGTACACTTCCATCATCGTACGTCCAAGTAATTGTTCTTTTGTTACATGTCCTTGATTCGCAACCACATCATTCACATATAAATAACGCCAGTCGAAACCAATAATCTGACAACCCTCTAGCATCGTATCAAGCACACGCATATATTTTTGATTGACTTCGATTAACTCATCTGAACGCTCTTGCACTCGTTTATCTAATTCTTGATTCAGTTGATGCAATTCACCTTGTGCAATGCGGCGTTCATGCACTTCACGATTTACAAAATAAAAAGAAGTTAACAACAACAAAACACTCACGATTGCCGCAGAGGTCATTGCAACAATCGTATTCCGCAAATATGTTGAAGACATATCTGACCAATACAAAAGCAAATCATTTTCTGCCATTTCCATCTCGGCGATGATTTGACGAATCGCATCCATCGTCTCTTTGCCTGCACCACTTAAGATAACTTCTTGAGCAGATTCAAACCCCGCCTCCTCTCTTAGACGCACCACCTGCTCAATGCCCCTCAACCTTTCATCTACAAGCGGCATTAACTGTTCGAGCCGTGTTTGTTGCTCTGGTTTATCTACGATAAGAGATTGAAGTCTTTCTAGATTTTTCCTCACCCCTGTTTCAGCATCAATTGAGTTGTAATATGGTTCAAGATATGACTCATCGCCAGTAATAACGTAACCGCGTTGGGCGGTCTCTGCATCTACAAGCAATGTTAAGGTTTCTTCTAATTTGGTCAGTGTTAATAAAGTTTGGCTAACGTGGGTGTTGCTGTTTATCAGAGTCGTCAAGTTAACGAACGAAAATATTCCCGCTATGAGCAAAATTGTAATGGCAATAATGAAGCCTATATTTGAAAAATTACCTTTAATGAAACGTTTCATCAAGTCTAATTTTGTAGCATACAAGATAATCTACAAGATATTATAATGAATTATCCCCTTTTCAGGCTTCAAAATAGGCTTCAAATGAACCATGAAATGATTAAGAATAGACCTCCTGCAAAAGTGCGCTAGAGAGCGCACTCTACACAATAAATTTATTTTTTTCTTTGTGTAGTTGGCGTTCTCTAACGCCAACTATAAATAAAATACTGACTTATGCAAGAAGTCTAATATATTATTTTTTCAAAAACAAGGCTGGGATTCGAGATAGTTTTCCCCACTTGCTTAACGAAGCACGGCGCGTGAAGACATCATAATCATTTTTCTCAATTACATCCAAAATACCTTCGTAAAAGACGGAGGCAGCGCGGATGGCAAGTTGACCTTCACGTTCAAGCAACTCAATGCCGGGCTTTGAATCTTTGTATAAATGGCGGGTGCGATTAATTTGAAAGCGCATAAACTCACGCCAATTTTCGGTCACTTTTCCTTGAGCAATATCGTTTTCTGAAATGCAAAATTGTTCCAATTCTTCGCTGGGGAAATACAAACGTCCATTTCTATAATCCTCGCCTACATCGCGCAGAATATTGGTCATTTGTAAAGCAACCCCTAATTTGATGGCATAAGGAATTGCTTCGGCACTTTTAAAGCCAACAATATACATGCTCATCAAACCAACTGTGGAAGCCACGCCATAACAATATGTGGCAAGTTCGTCGAAGGTTTGGTAGCGGGATTCGTTCAAATCGCGGGCAACACCATCAATTAGTTGCAAGGCGTAATGGTGTGGGATGTGGTATCGGGTTAAAGCATCTGCCCAGGCTAAAGCAACCAAGTCGCCCGTAGGTGGCGAAGCGGTTTTTACAATCTCACGCCAGTAATTCAGTTCAAAATCTCTATCTTTTTTGTAGTCAATTTCATCCACAATATCATCTACTGTACGGCAAAAAGCATACAAAGCTCGAACAGCTGAGCGTTTTTCTTCGGGAAGCAAGCCTGAGGCTAAATGAAAAGATTTGCTGTGTTTGGCTGTGACTTGCTCCGCGTGCCTATACGCAGTTTGCAAGGAAGCGTCGCCAGCCCAGTAGGAAAAGAAGGGTTTGGCTTGCGGGTGCGGTTGAATATGACCTGCAAGGTCTAACAGCCTGCTTTCCCATTGGGTGGTGGTTTGCATAAGTTTCTCCTGGTCGAAATAATCTGAACTGCCCATATCACTATTTTTGAATTTTACGGGATTTATCGGATTTGTCAAGGTTTTGCAAAACTAAATCTTGACAAATTATAGACAATGTGTAGAATAGAACTATTCAAGGAGATTTTTATGAAACCTACCGCTTTGGTAATTGGTGCGGGAATTGGTGGAATTGCCACCGCCGCCCGCCTCGCAAAAAATGGATACGATGTGACTGTTTTGGAAAAAAACGATACGCCCGGCGGTCGTTGTAACCAATTTATTGAGGAAGGTCATCGCTTCGATATTGGTCCCACCCTGTTTCTGATGCCCGAAGTTTGGGAAGAAACCTTTGCCTCTCTCGGCGAAAAAATGAGTGACCATTTGGATTTACGCCGCATTGACCCAACTTATAAAGTGTATTTTGACGACGGCTTGCAATTAGAATTAACTTCTGATATTGGCAAGATGCAAACTCAACTTGAGAAAGTGGAAAAAACGGCTTTCAGTGGATTTTTGAATTACATTGCCGAAGGCAATAAGCATTACAAAGTGTCTTTAGAAAAATTTGTGGGCAGAAATTTCTTGAATATTTTTGAATATTTCAGTTTGAAAAACTTGCCTTTAATTTTTCAATTGAAAGCATTAGGAAAACATTACACAAATACCAGCCGATTCTTCAAAGATGAAAGATTGAAAGCCGCGTTTACATTCCAAAACATGTATTTGGGATTAAGCCCCTATGATGCACCTGCTACCTACTCACTTTTGCAATATACAGAATTAGCTGAAGGGGTCTGGTATCCGATGGGCGGCATGTATGCAGGGATTCAATCTTTAGTGAATATTGCTGAAAAGCTGGGCGTGAAGTTTGTATATAACTCAGCCGTGAAAAAAATACACGTTGGAAAGTCAAAAGTTGAAAGTGTTGAAACATCTGATGGAAAAACTTACACTGCCGACATTTTTATCGGCAATGCAGATTTGCCATACATTTACAAAGAACTTTTGCCCGATGTGAAAGAAGCAAAAAAGTTAGAAGAAAAACTTTATACATGCTCCACCATTATGTTTTATTGGGGCGTGGATAAACAATATCCGCAAATTGCACATCACAACGTATTTCTAGGTGGCGATTACAAAGCCTCATTCGATGATATTTTTGAAAAACACACTTTACCTGAGTCACCATCATTTTATGTTCATGCGCCTGCACGCACAGATGAATCTGCTGCACCAAAAGGCGAAGATACTTTATACGTGTTAGTTCCAGTTGGGCATTTAGATGCTAGGTCGAAACAAGATTGGGAAGCATTAATTAATCGCGCACGTGAAACAGTTTTCATGCGATTGTATAAAGAATTTGGAATCAGTGATTTGAAAGAGCATATCAAGTTTGAGGTGGTGTATCAACCTGAAACATGGAAGACGCGTTTTAATCTTGAAAAAGGCGCGGCGTTTGGGTTGAGTCATAACTTTTGGCAAGTTGGTTATTTACGTCCACAAAATCGCCATAACCAATATAAAAATTTATATTTCGCTGGTGCATCCACTCACCCCGGCACAGGCTTACCGATTGTTTTATTATCGGCACGCTTAACAACTGAAAGAATTTTGCAAGAGGCTAGTACAATTGCTGTGCAAAAGGTTGGCAAGCCAACCCTAAACCCAGCATAAAGGACAAGTAATGTTAAGCAAAATCCCCGCCTTCAACTTAAAAGCAGTTTTACGAGAAACGAGCCTAGCGGCTGATACTTTACGCGCATGGGAACGTCGCTATGGCTTACCCAAACCGCAACGCACTGGAGGCGGGCATCGTTTGTATTCGCAATATGATATTGAGACCATCAAATGGTTGACGACAAGGCAAAGCGAAGGGCTTTCGATTTCACGCGCAGTAGATTTGTGGAATGAAATTTCCGCTTCTGGCGCTGACCCTTTAGCAGGCTCAGCGACCCTCGGCATTAACAACGCCTCCACATCTTCTGGCACAAATGAAACCACTATGTCTGCCTTGCGAACAGAATGGGTATCAGCTTGTTTGAACTTTAATGAAATACAAGCCGAACAAACATTGAACAGAGCCTTTTCAATTTTTCAAATAGAAGATGTTTGCATAGAAGTGATTCAAAAAGGGTTATCTGAAATTGGCAAACTTTGGTATATGAATCATGCCAGCGTACAGCAAGAACATTTTGCATCTGGTTTAGCCATGCGGCGCATTGACGCATTATTAAGTGCTTCTCCGCAACCTTCTCGTTCACAAACAGTTTTGGTCGGTTGCCCACCTAATGAATGGCATACCTTTACGCCCTTATTGCTTTCATTACTTTTACGTCGTCGCGGATTAAATGTAATTTACCTCGGTGCCAACGTCCCCACCGAACGCTTTGCTGAAACCGCCATGAAAGTGAGAGCCAATTTAGTGATTTTGGTTGCTCAAACTTTGGTCAGTGCGGCTTCTTTACAAACCACATTATTGGCTTTGACAAAACAAGACGCAAATGTGGCTTTCGGTGGACGCATCTTTAACCTGCGCCCTAACATCATAGACTATATGCCTGCTCATTTTCTCGGCAACACCATTGAAGGTTCTATTCAAGAAGTTGAAAGATTATTAAAAGGCAAAATAAAAGAGAAATCTGTCAAAACTGCGTCTGAGGCGCATATTTCCGCTATGCATGGGTTTGCCACCAAACGCACACTCATCGAAGCATCTTTGAAAAAAGAATTACAGCCTTTGTCCATTAGCCCAGAAGAATTAAATAATGGAATTTATTTCTTGGGCAATAACATCATCGCCGCCTTACAACTTGGCGATATGGAGCATGTGACCGAAGAAATGGATTGGCTGAAAACTTTATTGAAAACACACAACCGCCCGCCACAAGAACTTTCACACTTTATGAAAAGTTACTCGAATGCCATAGACGAACACATTAACGGTCAGGGCGACCCGATTAAACATTGGCTAAAAAATTATATTGAAACGTAAGAGGTAGTGTATGTCATTTTTATCGTTATGGTCACTGAGTGGAATTGTCATTCTCGTCTTAATGATTTTGCTATGGCTTCTAAGCTTGAGACTTAAGAACGCCAGCATTGTAGATATTTTCTGGGGCATAGGATTCATAATTGTTTTCTGGATAACCACTTTACTTAACCTTGATTCATTTTCAAATCGCACGCTATTGCTCGGAACACTCGTCACCATTTGGGGCTTGCGCCTTGCGATTCATATCTATCAACGCAATCACAATCAACCCGAAGATTTTCGTTATGCCAAATGGCGTGCAGAAAATGGAGTCAGTTGGTGGTGGAGAAGTTTCTTCAAAGTATTTTTGTTACAAGGTGTTTTACTTTGGATTATCGCCGCACCGCTGATTGCCGTAAATGCCAGCATACCTACTCCGCTTGGATGTAACTGTGATTTAACAGGAGCAGGTTTATGGCTGGTTGGTTTTATGTTTGAAGCAGGCGGAGATTATCAACTTAAAAAATTCAAAGCCAACCCTGCCAATAAAGGTAAGTTATTAACCGCAGGTTATTGGAGCGTGACACGTCACCCCAATTATTTTGGTGATGCCGCCCAATGGTGGGGATTTTACTTAATCGCATTTTCAGCAGGCGCAGGTTGGACGATTTTTAGCCCAATTATTATGACATTTCTTTTAGTTAAAATTTCTGGCGTTGCTATGCTTGAAAAAACTTTACAAGAAACAAAGCCTGAATTTGCTGATTACATGAAACGCACCAGCGCGTTCTTCCCGTGGTTTCCGAAAAAATAATGACAACATCGATTTGGTGGATTCGCCGTGACTTAAGATTAACAGATAACCCCACGCTTCACTCCGCGCTTCAAGCTGGTTCTGTTATCCCAGCCTTTGTCTTAGATCCAGCATTTGAGTCACACTCTCAGCGCCGCAAAAATTTTCTATACGAAGGTTTACATGAATTAGATAAAGAATTACGAAAACGTAATTCATATCTCATCATTCGCAGAGGAAAACCTGTAGATGAATTAAGAAAACTATTTGACGAAACCAAATCTGAATCCATTTATGCCGAAGAAGATTTCACGCCCTATGCTCGTAAACGCGATAGTTTTATCCAAAAAGTTTTACCTTTGAAGTTAATTCATGGGCAAACGGTTCATCACCCAAAACACGTTTTGAAGCAAGATGGCAGACCGTACACAGTCTACACACCATATTCAAAAATATGGAAGGCGCAATATAAAAAAATAGATTTGATTTCTGCACCAGAAAAAATTGATACACCTTCTGGAATTAAATCTGAGACTATTCCGAATTTTAAATCAAACAAACACTTCCCTGCTGGTGAGTTAGAAGCACAAACTCGGCTCGAAGAATTTTTGTATAAAAAAATTTATGCCTATGCAAATGACAGAAACCGCATGGATGTAGATGGCACATCCTCACTTTCGCCATATCTGCGATTCGGAATGATTGGGCTGAGACAATGTGTCAGTGCGGCGAAACAGGCTGAAAGTCAGGCACGAAGCGCAGAAGCAAAACGGAATGCAGAAATTTGGCTCAATGAATTAATCTGGCGTGAGTTTTACATTCAAATTTTGTATCACTTTCCGCATGTGGCAAACGAGTCATTTAATCCTGCGCTGAAAAATATTCCTTGGCGAAACAATGTTGAGGAGTTTGAAAAGTGGAAGGCTGGTGAAACAGGTGTCCCGATAGTTGATGCGGCGATGCGTCAATTGAAATCAATTGGTTGGATGCATAATCGAACACGTATGATTGTGGCATCTTTTTTAGTCAAAGATTTGTTGATTGATTGGCGCTGGGGTGAAGCGTGGTTCATGCAAAATTTATTAGATGGTGATTTGGCGGCGAACAATGGTGGCTGGCAATGGACTGCGGGAACTGGCACAGATGCCGCGCCATATTTTAGAATTTTTAATCCCGTGTTGCAAAGTGTAAAATTTGACCCGCATGGAAACTACATTCGCAAATGGATTCCTGAATTGAAAGATGTGAATGAAAAAGAAATTCACACGCCCTGGGAATATGAAATAAAAATTTCGGGCTATCCCGAACAGCCAATTGTGGATAGAGACATTGTAAAAGAAAGAACATTTAAAGCGTATAATTTTTCGAAAGAGAACGTAAAAACATAATGGAAAATAATTTATTAAGAGAACACAACATGGAAAACACACTCAATAACAAAAAAACTGCAAACTTTGCTTTATGGGGCGGAATACTTTTTTCTGCCATCTTTACATTTTTGATTTGGATTTTGAATCCATTTTTAGAGCGCTTCGTTTTAATTCAAGCCCTTGAAATTAGAGATTATGACTGGCAATTGCTAAACCCCACATTGGCTGGGCAAATCACCGCTTGGGGGTTTTATGCGATTCATCAAATCGTTTTATGGGTGTTAATTTATTACGCCCAAACCAAAGTGAAAAAATATAGTTCTGGAATTCATCCTGTGAATGTATGGGCGTTAGGCGTGAATGCTTTTTTCATTTTGTTGCATTTGATTCAAACGCACATTTGGTACGATGCCCTCGCGCAAGATGTATCTTCATTCTCTTCGCAAGGTTCTGTAATTTTGATGCTGTGTGTTATTTTGATTATTGAAAATAAAAGACGCGGTATGTTTTTCGGTTACAAAGCCCCATTGAGTGAAAGAATCATTTCGTTCGCCAGAAAATATCACGGTTATTTATTTGCTTGGGCAGTGGTTTATACGTTTTGGTTTCATCCGATGGTCAGCACGCCTGGTCATTTAGCAGGATTCTTTTATATGTTCTTGTTGATGATGCAAAGCAGTTTGTTCCTCACCAAAATTCACGTCAACAAATATTGGACGTTGGTGCAAGAAATTACAGTAATTCCTCATGCCTTCTTAATTGCAATTTATCAAGCACCTAATATTTGGCAAATGTTTACTTTTGGGTTTGCAGCAATGTTCGTCGTCACCCAAATGCACGGACTTAATCTTTCACGCCTCACCCGCTGGATAATCAGTTTGGGATATATCGTCAGTATGCTTTTGGTTTACAACTTTGACGTTGCCAAAGGGCTAGCCGAAGCTGTCCGCATTCCAGTGATTGAATATTTGGTTGCATTTGTAATCGCTGGTTTGGTTGGGCTTGGATTATGGATTGCAGATAAATTCAGAAAACCAAATCAGGAAGCATTGCAAGTCAAATAACATGGCTGAAAATAAAGTTTCACCTGAGATTGGCAGAGCCTCAT
>Ga0224723_1000167_pt1 | contig 45234 bp, 27 predicted proteins | sample Balambano_FR2_Me_FD_161647 | JGI IMG/M metagenome (GOLD analysis project Ga0224723, IMG submission 161647) | Freshwater sediment microbial communities from Lake Towuti, South Sulawesi, Indonesia - Balambano_FR2_MetaG | ecosystem: Environmental > Aquatic > Freshwater > Lake > Sediment | place... | reverse complement strand
GATTGGTAAATGACTGTTTGACTTCTTCAGTCGCTTCGACAAACTGTTGGGCTTTTTCTTTGAGTTCAGGATCAGAAGTAGCGGTTTGGCAGCGATCGCGCAGTTTGTCGGGAAGCGTATCAAACTTATCGCTGACGGTGATGCCTTGATTCTCCAGATAGTGTCGGAAGGATTTCATGCGATCGCGGGCGGTTTCAATCTGTTCTGGATTGTCGGAGATGGCTCCCTGTAAGATGTCCTGGAAGCCGCTAAAGAGGTTGGCTAAGCCGTCTTTAAGGGCACTGGGATGGCTTTGGCTTTGTTCGGGGGTGATGAGGAGAAGGGAGGCGATCGTGTCAATGGTGAAGGGGTTAGCTGCTAAGTTAGATTCATTTGAGTATTTCTTATCGCTTAAATTGTTGTCTGGATGCTCCGCTCCAATTTTTTCCTGAGCATCAAAGACGACAAAATACTTTTCAAAATCACCACTTACATAAAAACTAACTTCAACCCTGTTGATCTCAATCTCAAATTCATGTTGCTCATGAGACTTAGTTTCTCTATCTAGAGCTAACCCTTCTCCCAAAACAGCGATAATTTCCATAATATACTTTTGTATGGCTCTAAACCATTTACTGATAACACTTATTCTTCTAATTTTCGAACGTTATTAATATCGGACTCAAATCTAGATTCTATACGAGCGTCGATTGGATCGATAGATTGCCCTGGTTGTCCAGCAGCATCTAGAACAAATGCTTTGCACACAAAGTCAGAATCTACAGTCATTAGATGCTGATACGGAGGTTCACCGAATTCACTAGATTCATTCTCAACTGAGACTGTGTACTTAGACCAGTATCCAATTTGTTTCCAACCTATGACGGTTTCTTCAACCCTTTCACTATGTTTGTCGTTTGCTTCCTGAGTTATTGGATACAAGTTCTCCGGTCCGTTCGGACCTCCAAGTCGGCGATTCAATAGATGTCCGGCTACATAAATGCTGGAGCTATTAACAGGAGCATTGATTCGCTCTTCACCTCTGTCTTCGAGGTCATCACTTGCAATACGTCTAGCACTGCTACTAATCAAATGCCTCATGACTTGTTCAAGACGTGTACCTGTCGGTCCTGCTAGGGCATCAGGATTCAAGTAGGTTATCATGCGTTTACCGACTGTTTGAGATCCGCTAGGAGTGTCTATCGTTCCAGGGAGCAAATCAGGATCTTGCTCTAAATCTATAGGTCTAGAGTTTAAGATTAACTCTTTGAATGCTCTTATATTTTGATAATCATCACTAGTTAAATTACTTTTTAGTAGGATTTTGACTGAGACTTTTCCTAAATCTTGCCATTCAATTTCTTCCAAGTTGTATTTTTCGAGAATGTTTCTAAATCTGTCTTTAACCTCTTCTGTAGTCTCTGAAGAAGCAACAACTTGTCTTAATTCTTCTTTCGCTCCTTCAAAGTCAACAAACGGTCTTGCTCCTTTCTTCTCACTTTTATTTGGAGCAACTTCTACTCTGAAATCGAGATCGCTATCTTGCTTATCTGATGATGGGTTTTCAAGATATACCGACAGCCTAATTCCACGCCTTAGTCTGCGTGTGTACCTTCTCTCAACCTCTCTTGCTTTTCTCTCAGTTTCTCTTCTAACAGTGTCATAGTCTTTGGGTTCACCTTGTTCTAGCTCACGGATTGCTTGCCTGATCAAACTCTGGTGATAGGCTGGTGAATCAGGGGTGTCATCGTCTCCCTTATTGTCAGTCGGATCTTCATCTTTACCTCTAGGACGACGTGGAGAATCAGTAGGGGTTTCGTCTCCGTCAGGGGTGCGATCGCGTGGAACTCCGGGACGAGTAGGTTCTGGAGTCCGAGTAGGTGTATCATTGCCATCGCCTGTCCGACCGGGTGGTGTACCGCCAAGTTCAGGAGTGCGAGTGTCTTCAGGTTCAGGATCTCGATCTTTTGGTGGAGTCGGTCTTGGGGTTGGTGTAGGGCTGGATTCAGTAGAACTATCTGCCCCGTCACGCAGTCTTGGTTGACCGGGAGCACCACTCTCAGTATCGGCTCCACGATCCCGTCGGCGATCGCCTCCTGGAATCGGTACACCGCCCATCAGCAGCTCTAAAAACTCATCGCCGTACTGTCGCAGAATGTCACCAATAATGCCCAGGTTATCCATCACGGTGCTGGCTTTATCTCCGGCTCGACTGAATAAATTCCTAACGCTGCTTAGAATTTCGTCTACGTGCTGACCCAGCGTGTTCATGCCGTTTGAAACCATTTGCATCGCAGGGCCAGAGCGATCGAGTACGTTGGTGATTTGTCGAACTATCCTGACTACGCTACTTGCTACTGTTGATGCGCCCGCAGTGAAGTAGGCAAGGACTAACTCCAGCACAATAGTTCCTGTCAACCAGCCAGCCCCATCTCCAATTTGACTTTCGGCTTCGTCCTGCATCATAAACTCGCAGACCTGTGTAGCAATCTGACCACCCGCGTTGCCAATGGCAGTCATGACTTGCTCTCGCACTTCGCCCATCATGTCCATCACATCTTCAAAAGTGATGTCTTCCCCAGCCCCGGTAAAGACTTCCTGCGCCGCAGTCAAGAAATTGGTAGTGACTTCATTGCTCGGTGCTTCCAGTTCAGAAGCCATTGTCATTAGGCGATCGATGACGATCTCCAGGATGTTCATCCCTGCCTCTTGTAAGGGACCTGCTCCTCCTCTGCCACTCCGCGTGGAATCGGTGTCCTGAGTCGTTTGATCGGTCTGGCGAGATGAGTCTGACTGCTGAGCCGGAGTTGATCCCGTTTGGCTATCTGCCTGACTGCGCCCTTCCTCGTCAGATCGATTGAGCCAGTCTTTGAAATCATTGATAGCAGTGATGCCCTCATAAATCAGCACAAAGGGATCGGTAATTCCCTCCCAAATACCTCTTAAAAAGCCCCTGACAAAGCCCAAGGCAAAGTCTGGACTGCTGCCACTGATGATCTTGGCAATCTTGTTAGAGATAGCAACCTTAACGTCAGTCGCTTGTGCCCTCAGTCCTTGTAAGAAGCCGAGAACACCCTGTTTCAAGAACGGCCACAAAACACCAAAGAAGGGGAAGTCTGGCATTCCCGACAGGATTTCAATCAGGGTATCTAACAGGAAATCGATGATAGGGCCTTTGTAGCAGTCTGGTAACGCCATCCAGGCATGACCTAACAGCAGTCCTGGAATTCCACCTGGATTCAGAATCACTGCTGCGATCGAGGTCAGAACTTCAATCCAGGGTCTAATCTTTTCCTGAATCTTTTGAGCAAATTCAACAACTGACCTGCTAATAGACTCAAACTTGTCACGGCTCCAGGTGACAAAATCACGAACGCCGTTTGAGATGGTTTCCATCGTGCCTTTAATCATGTTCAGCAACGGCAAACCCGTGAGTGAACTGACCAGAGAGATAAAGCCATCACTAATTTTCGTGACCTCTGTGATGATGGTATCCACAGCACTTTGCAACCCATCGCCAAAGCCCTGCAAACTCGTCAACAACTGCGGCAAAATTGTATGCCCCATTTCCTCATGGGCTGATTCCACAATGTTGGGATTGTTGCGGTTTTCCCACAACCATTTCACCATCTCAATTACTTGAGGCGCATACTTAACGGCAGCCGCAATCCAGGTAATCGGAGACAGTGCCACTGCCACCATCACAACATTTCGTATTGGCTCAATCACTGGGTCAAGGGTTTCCTTAATCGATTCCCATGCTTCCGAAGCTTTATCTTTCACCCAATTGATCAGACCGCCTTCACTATCTCCATCACCGCCGCCGATGCCGAGTTGTTCCATCACCCAATTCCAGGCATCCCCAACAAAATCTCGGACAGGTTTGCTCCATTCCCAAATTTGTCGGCCAAAGTCGGTGATACCTTGGAACGCATCCCCTACCAGATCCATGATGGTGTTAAAGACTGGAGCGACGAAAACATCTAGGATTTGCTGAAAGATTTCACCTGCTTGAGTAAAGGCATCCTGCAACGCCTGGATTTTGGGATTGTCCATGACACCCCTAACAAACTCCGTCATGGAGTTGAGCTTGTCTGCTACCGCTTCACAGGTTTCGGGATCGCCTTCCATAATTAGGCGAACAGTGGCAAACAGGTTATCAAACGAGTTTCTAAAGTCATCGACAATATCTGAAATGCCTAACTCGTCGAGTAATCCTTCAAACCAGTCTTTGATACTTTCCCCAACAGTTTCTTTAAGAACTTCAATTGGATCTTGGCGAATCAGATCAGCTAGTTCTGGAGAAAGTCTAGCAACTAAATCCAACCCTACATCGGCTATATCCCCCAGAAACTCTTGACCACTATCGACAACATCTCCGCCAAACTCGACAATATCTTGACCGCGATCGCCAAGCCATTCCCCAGTCGCTTCCATCCATTCTGGGGCAGCCTGAACGGTTTCATCTCCAGAGGCGATCGGGGTAATCGGTTCACGCTGAATTGTCTCTTCATCACACTGGCTGCATTTCGCTTGAATGTTAGGAGTATCCTCATTAGGTTGTCCTTCCCCGTTATCCGTTGGGGCATCGGGTGGCGTTGGTGAAGCCTGAGATTCTTCGGTCGTTTCCAAGCCTTCCTCTGTATCGTCCATTGGATGCAGATTCTTCTTCGTCTGCACCATCCGCCAGAGGAAGTGAGAACCGTTTGCCCCGTTGCTAGCAACTTCCGCTCCAGGCTGTTCCCGCTTTTGAATCTGTGGCGTGTGAGCGGGTGTTTGGGAATTGATGGGGGTTACTTCAGGCTTGAACTGCACACCTCCCGTTTGCTGAACCGTATGCGTCAACTCATGCGCCAACAACTCCCGTCCACCACTCGATCCCGGATTATACTTCCCTGCATTAAAGTAAATGTCATTCTCGTGAGTAAACGCCTGCGCTCCCAACTCCTTATTCATCTGCACCGCAGATGAATCCGTATGCACCCGCACCCCACTAAAATCATTACCAAAGCGCGGCTCCATAAACGATCGCACTCCCTCCGGTAACGCGCTCCCCTTCCCCCGCTGACTGGACAGACGACTCTCTAAGGGTGCAGTCGATGCAGGTTCCGATCGATCGCCCTCCTCCTTGCGTTGAATCGACGGTTGCTCCTCTTCTGCCTCACATTGAGAACACTTGCGTTGAATTTGGGGTTGTCCTGATAGTGCAGGAGCGATCGCCGCTTGATCTGCCTGCGGATCGGGCATTCGCATCACCTGTGCAGCCGTGCGATCGGCTTCTTGCTCATACCGATCGCCTGGTTGCCCGATCGCCAATTTGGTTTGAATCACCGAAAAGGTTTTTAACGGATCAGTATTCGCTTCATCCACATTGCACTGAATTCCCTCAAACTTGGTTTGAACGGTGGGGCGATCCGAACTGTGCTCAGGTAAGCCAACGCTCTCCTGTTCTGGCTGCGTCTCAGTCTCCAAATTCTCTGGTTTCGTCTGCTCTGGTTTTGTTTGAATAGAGGCGCGATCGCTGCCACCAGTAGAACCAGACTCCAGCGGCCGCAACGGCACCTCTGCCAGATTAAATCCCGCTCTAGACATGGTTTCCCGTCTCGCTTGCAGATTCGGCGGCGGCGCAGAAGGACTGGCGGGTGGCGGGGCGATCGGACTGGAGTCCGCCGCCGCTTGAGTGGTGGAGATCTCCTCACCAAACGATCGCGACTCTTTCTGCGACCAAGCCTTTGACGAGTTCGCGGCGGCGGATGAATTGTCTTGAACCGGAACCTGGGTCTTGGTGCTCATGGGAGGGTTGGGATTTCGGATTTTGGATTTCGGATTTCGGATTTTAGATTTTGTTGCCGCTCGTTACCAAGCTCTTGCTGGGTAATGCGGCTCAGGAGAGCTTCTTGCTTCGGGAAGCTGGAGCTTCCCGATTGCGGTTCCCAAGCAGGAGCTTGGGAACCAGAGACTAAAGCAGGAGCTTGGGAACCAGAGACTGACGACTCACTTCTTTAACGCTTGACGTTGTTGCTGGCGATCGCTCTTCTCACTGGCTTTCATCTGTTCTTTTTCTTTGACATTCTCCTCTTTTTGTTGCGTCACTTCTTTCTGATTTTTTTCCTCCATTTTGGTTTCTTCTTGCACGTCTTTTTGCTGGTCTACTTCCTCCTGAACTTGCTCATGCTGAGCCTTTTCCTGTTCTTTCTTGTGTTCACGGGTTTGTGTCATCTCTTGATCAAGCTGTTCCTTTTGCGCTTCCTGCACATCCTGACGCTGCTCTGACCCCTGCTCTTCTGGCGTTTTCTCTGTGGCTTCTGCAACGACCTCCGGATGGGTGGCTTCTTCCGGAATCGGTTGCTGCAACTGTGCTGCTGCCGTTGCCTGAGTGGAGGCTTTGCGTGGCATTGTGCCTTTGGGGGCTTGCAGTCCACTGGGGTCAAGTTGTTGTTGCGCCACTGCCTCTGCTGGGGGCGTGGCTAACTGTTCGGGCGGATAGAGGGGAATATCGGCAATATTGGGGCTGGTGCGGGCAATGCGGTCTTGCTGTCCCTGGGTCATGGGGGTTGGTGAGGTGCGCCCCGACGCGGGAGCCGCCACGGGCACAGCATCGGCATCCATCTCATCATAAAACGGCCGTTGGGTTGAATGCGATCGCCCCTTTTCCGGTTGAGCGATCGGTTCTTGTTTCTTTTCTGATGTTTTTCGTTTCGCCATCATCACTCTCCTCTTGCAGTTGCCCGTGGCACGACTGTGATGAAAACACTGGATGGCATCACAGCCGCAATCCACTAAATAATTATTGCGATCGCCACTTTACTATTAACGCTATTAATAAAGATTAATTAAATTAATATTGCCGTTACATCGGCTAACGATCAGCATTGTCCTGCCTGTCTTCAGGTATAACACGATGCTAGAGGAGGTAAAGTCAGGTAAAGTCAGATCTTAAAGTCAGGTGAACTGGGATTCATGCTGTCGAAAGTTCTAACTTTTTTGGGACCAATAGCATGGATCATTTCGCAGAATTTTGAGATAGTTGAACTGCCTGGAATTAATTAATAGGGGATGCACATTTGCAGAGCGATCGAACCACAGCAATTTTATCCAAAAGGTGAAGCGATGCGATCGCGGGTTCATGGATGCTGCTTAGTGGACTAAAGAATACAAAACTAAAAGATGATTTAGAATCTACCTCTTACGGCCCACATTCCGCAGGTTGAATTTTAAAAGATATCAATAGGCTCTGCTAATTGAGTCTAGCAATAAGTCTCATTTCCGAAAAAATCTCCGAAAGTTCTGCTGGTCAAGCATTTCAAAAATAGGCTAGTCTTACATGAGACGTGCGGAATGTGGGTTACCGATTTTGTAGTAGAAGCCTGACAGCACTGCTAACTTCAATTTGTCTCTTTAAATGGCGTATGGAGAAATGCAAACAACAATAGTTTCAACTTGTGTTAAATCCTTCTGTAACGTGATGAACTCTCTTCCTAAGATAGAGCATTGAAGCCAGAATATGTTTGTTAACTGTCAAACTTGTTAACCCAACAACGTTGTCCCAAACCGAGTCGCCGTACTTCGACTGTGCTCACCTATCAATCACCCGTGGGTTGAGTGCAGTCGAAACCCACCTTCAGAGGTCAGTTCTTTTGTTGCCAGGTTAATAACTCATAGTGAATGTCTAGCGATTGGTCAATAGCGATGAAACGAATTTTATTTTTAGCAGCTAATCCCAAAAACGTTCCAGGTTTGCAACTAGATGAAGAAATCCGAAAAATTGATGAGGCGTTGCAGCGATCGCCCTGTCGTCAAGAATTTGAGCTAGTTTCCAGATGGGCAGTCCGCCCTAAAGATATTCCCCAATCACTGTTACAGATCGAACCACAAATTGTCCATTTTGCCGGACATGGTATGAGTTCCGGTGCGGACATCTCAGATCTTTTGAGAACAGTCAGGAGTCAAATTTTTCCATCCCTAATACAATCAATTCGGATGCTTGTTCATCAGACCACCCCTTCACGAGATCTAAAGATTAAAACTGATGAGGGTTTCATTGGTGTAGATGAAGCTGGCAATCCTAAGACCATCAATACTACACCATTGGCTGAGTTGTTTTATTTATTTACATCTCATGTTGAATGTGTTGTTTTAAATTATTGTGACTCAGTTCCTCAAGCGAAGGCGATCGCCCAACATATTCCCTATACAATTGGCACAAAACAGCCAATCACGGATGCTGCGGCGATTGAGTTTGCCGGAGGATTTTATACTGCTCTGGGGGCTGGTCGCTCCTATGAGGATGCTTATGAATTTGGGTGTAATGCGATCGCGATAGAGGGGCTGTTTAAGCAGAAGCTCATTCCAGCCCTCTACAGGAAGTCCGATATCGTCAACTCTGCGCCCGCAGCATCTCCTATCCATGCAGCAGCCCATCCTTCAATAGAATTCCCCAACGGCCCAGTGCCGCTAGATTCCGCCTTCTATATCGAATGCCCACAAATTAACTCCACCTGTTACCAAGCCATTTCCAGTCCAAGCTCTCTGCTGCGAATAACAGCCCCCGATCGAATGGGAAAAACTTCCCTTATGTTCAGGGTGATGAACTATGCCGAACAACATGGTCACACAGCGGTTGATTTGAAACTGGGTGTAATTGATAGAGAAATGCTAAGCGATCGCGATCGCTTCTTTCGTGGGTTCTGTGAAGTCATCACAGAAAAACTCAAATTAGAGAATCACCTGGATCAATACTGGCGGGCTGAAGAAATTGGTTATTTGCAAAGCTGTACAAGATATCTTGAGCAGTACGTGTTACCCAACGTCAAGGGGCCATTTATGTTGGGATTGGATGAGGTCGATAAAATTTTCCCTAATCCTGAAATCTCTGTCGAATTCTTTAAGATGCTACGATGCTGGTTTGAATACGGCAAACAATACACTCATTGGAAACCACTCAGGTTAGTGTTGGCATACTCAACAGAAGACTATAGCCAATTTAACCAAAACCACTCTCCCTTCAATGTTGGGCAGGAAGTGGTGCTTCCAGAGCTAACCCAACAGCAAGTTGATGACTTAGCGCAGCGGCATGGACTGACTTGGAGCAACCAGGAGATCAAAGACTTGATGGATATGGTAGGGGGACATCCCTATCTTTTGCGATTAGCGATGTATCACGCTCATCGCCAATCACTGAAGGAGATCTTGCAAAATGCTCCCAGTGAAGAGGGAGTCTTTAGGGATCATCTTCGTCACTATTCGGAAATTCTGCAATCAGACCCAGCACTGTTGACAGTGGCCAAACAAGTGTTTGCTTCGGCTCATCCGATTGTGCTATCAGAAACCTCACTACGCTATCGATTACGCAGCATGGGATTGATCAAGCGACAAGACAATCCAGTAGAACCAAGTTGCAATTTGTATCCGTTGTATTTTCGGGTAGTCCTAAATCAGTCATGATTTTGGGGAGCGCGGGCGCAGGCCACGCTCCCCAAAATCATGACTTAAATACCACTACGTATTTTCGCCAAGTATTAGGGATGGAATCATGACAACATCAAATTTTCAGTATATAACTAATGGTGGCACTGTATCTTACGACGCACCAACCTATGTGACACGACAAGCTGACAAAGAACTTTATAAAGCACTCAAAGCAGGTCAATTTTGTTATATCTTGAATGCTCGTCAGATGGGGAAGTCTAGTCTGTGTATACGAACCATGCAAACACTGAAAGCAGAGGGAATCGCCTGTGCTGTAGTTGATTTGAATGGTATTGATAGTAAATCAACAGAGGAGCAATGGTATGGCGGCTTTATGGAGCAATTAACGCGCAGTTTGCAACAGCAAGAAGGTAATTTGGATTGGAGCAGTTGGTCGCGCGATCGAGTGGATTTGCCATTAGGACAACGTTGGCGGACATTCATTGTAGAAGAGATTCTGAATCGAGTTCAGCGAGACATTGTTATCTTTGTGGATGAGATCGATAGCCTGTTAGATCAATCCTTTTCCTGCGATGATTTTTTTGTGCAGATTCGCTATTGCTGGAATAAACGGGCTGATCAATCCGCCTCCGCCTATCGGCAACTCACCTTTTGTCTGATAGGGACTGCTACCCCTTCAGACTTGATTCAAAATGCCCAACGAACTCCATTTAACATTGGTAGAGCCATCGAATTGACTGGCTTTCAACTGGAGGAAACAAAACCTCTGTTTGAGGGCCTAAAGGAGAAAACCGACAATCCTGAGAAATTGATGCAAGCCGTCCTATTGTGGACAGGGGGGCAGCCTTTTCTAACCCAAAAAGTGTGTCAACGGATTCAAGATGCTGATTCTTGTCCCTTGAAAGGACAAGAGCGGGAGTGGGTAGAACAACTGGTGACAGCTCGTGTCATTACCAATTGGGAATCTCAGGATGAGCCAATTCATTTACGGGAGATTCGCGGTCGGATTTTTAAGAGCAGACAAAATACCAGCCGATTGCTCAGTCTGTACCAACAAATTTTGAGACAGAATTCAATTCCAGCAGATGATAGTCCCGAACAAGCTGAGTTACAACTATCAGGACTCGTGGTCAAGCACTCAGGAATATTAAAAGTTTATAATCGGATCTATCAAACAGTGTTTAACCAGCATTGGGTACAAACAGAAATTGCCAGCCTCCGACCCTTTACCGAAAATATTAACGCTTGGTTGAAGTCAGGGTGTCAAGATGAATCACGATTGCTGCGAGGTAAATCTTTAAGAGAAGCCGAGATCTGGACAGAGGCCCAGGGTGAGCATTTAAGCAAAGAGGATCGACGGTTTTTAGAGAGCAGCAAAATTGCAGCCGACCAAGCCAGCAAGGAAACCTTAGAACTCATCTCTAAATTGGCAAAACCTGAGATTGCCAGTATTCTCCAACGATTCACCCCTGAACTTGAACAGATTAGTAACAATCCCGTAAAAATTGTTCAAGCGGTGCAATCCTGGTCTGGAACGCAACCTTTTTTAACTGAATACCTGTGTCAACTTTTGACTGCTGCACCTGCAATTCCCGATGGTGAGGAGAATGAACGAGTTGCCTCTCTTGTAACCAACCACATCATTCAAGATTGGAAGAATCAGGAGATTGCTAAGCACTTGAATAAAATACAAGATGCCATTCTGAGAGATGAGGAATGTATCAGGTTGCTGCGATTATATCAGCTAATTCTACAGCAAGAAGCGATCGCAGATGACAGTTCGAAATTACACATTTTGCTGGATATTGGCTTGGTCGAGAATCAGGAAGGTAACATACGAGTTGCTAATCAGATTTATGCGAATGTCTTTAACGAGAACTGGGTTCTGCAAGAATTAGGTAATGCTGAAGAATTGATCTGTGGACGCTATAAAAAACTTGAAACTCTCAAAGAAGGAACGTTGCTTCAAGTTCATCATGTTGTAGATCAATTCGATGCTGCAAATTGTTTGATCAAGCAACTCAGACCAGTTTCTAATGACAATAATACGTTCAGAGAGAGCCGAATTCTCATTACAAATTGGCTGAGGGAGTTAGGCAAAACCTCGTCTCAACAGATTCCTAAATTAATTGCTTTTTTGGAAGATGAACAAACGTTTTACCTTGTTCAGGATTATGTTGATGGGCATAACTTAGATGAAGAAATCAAAACAGGTCAACCGTGGAGTGAGATGGCAGTAATTGATCTCTTGATTGATATGCTAAAAATTGTAGAAAAGATCCATCAGCAAGAACTAGCACACCTCAATCTTAAACCTGCAAATTTGAGACGGCGGCAGCAAGATGGGAAAATTGTGTTGATTGACTTTGGATTTTTGAAAGAAATTACCCTCATGACCAATTCTGAGCAATCTGTCTCTCCTCAAAGCTACGGTACACCTGGTTATTTGCCCTTAGAAGCATCTGGAGATTGGGCTGAATCTGATTACGATCTCTACGCCATAGGCATGATTGGCATTCAGGCACTTACAGGAATTGAACCACAACATCTCCCAACATTTAGCTTAAATGAACAGCAGTCTCAGGAAATCATTTGGCGTTTCGTGACTTCTCACAAATCCGGACCACAAGTCAGTGAAGAATTCGCCAGAATTTTGACTAAGATGGTCTGCCACCAACAATCCGATCGATATCACCGGGCCTCTGACATACTCCAAGACCTCCATAGACTAAAACAGCCTAAGCGAAGACCTTTCTATTCCTGGATGACAAATCAGCGGGTACTAGCAGGTAGCATCGCCGGCCTCTGCTTGATCAGTTTCTTTGTTATTAATGTTATTAATAGGCATCAAAAAGAAGTGGATGAACTGGAAAAGCGGCTGAAGGACAACCCAGAGGAAGTTACTCGACAAAATCATGAGGCTCAATGTCAGCCATTCATGAAAGCAGCACAGAAAAATCGGGATTCTTTGATTGATGTTGATTTGATATTTCGTGCAGGAGAAGTCGCCAATGCTTGTGAACAGGTTATCAATCGCGAGATTGATTCAACTGATTTACAAGCACTAGCCCATAAAGGCAAAGCATTATTGCTACTTGGGCAGGCTTCAACCAAACTCAATCAAGCGGAAAAGGCACAAGCCAACTTAAGTGATGCTTTAGCCAGCTTCCAATCGATTCTTGATGAGAATCAAAATCATCCAGAAGCGCAGTTTTATCTGGGATTTATCAAACGTGAAAAAGAAGATAGCAGTTTCATTGAACACTACAAAAAGGCGATCGCGCTCTATCTTCAACCAGAGCAAACGATTCCTCGTGAAGACTACATTTTATTAGTTAAACTGGCACATGAACTTGATGTAACTCAATTAGAACAAACAAATCTACTGTATGAGAAGGCATTGAAGCTTCTACCTGAATCAGCCATCCGGATTAAATCTAACCTCCTCTACAATCAAGCGCGGTTAAATGCTGAACGAGAGAACTCTACAGTCATTGTTAGTGGCTTGTTAACTGAAGCACTAGATATTTCACCTAATCATGAATTCGCCAATGAATACTTAAACAAATGTGTTGGTGATAGTGCCAAGGTTAATCCTTCGGATTGTCAACTCTCACGGTCTGGGATACCGCGCATAATACCTGTTTACTCGTGCAAAGATTATCCAGTGTTAGCGATCGCAGAAGATCCCGAAAAATTGCTCTGTGAGTAGAGTAGACATGTTCAGAGACGATTGAGAGGGCGCAGATCATGAAGGTTGAAGACGCGATCGCTACTACAGAGCAATTAATTTCAGTTCGGTTGAGTGCAATCCAACGTACCATTTTCACCAAAGCAAGGTATGCGCGTAGCGCTGTAATCAATTGGCTGATCAACGCGATGTAATCGCCGCTTTCACCCTTGCTCCCAAGCTCCAGCTTGGGAGCAAATTTTCCCAGAGCTTCCAGCTTGGCTGCTAATTCGCAGGCAGGGAAGCTGGAGCTTCCGTAGCAGCGTTACCAAGCTGGAGTTTGGTAACGAGTCAAAACGAGTCAAAACCTCTTGTCCCAACAAAGCTATCACCCTGGCATAATCGGCACACTGGACGTAATCAAACCAGCATTTAATCGAATGACACCTGCTGAGATTGTTACGACTCCACCACCACTCAAATTTATGGCTGCGGTGGAGTTCAGATGAATGCTACCGTTGCAATCGTCCAATGACACCTGTTGTCCACTGGCGGTTTTAATTTCGATGGTGCGATCGCGATCGTTTAGGTGAATCTGGTGTCCACCCGCCGTTTCAAGATGAATCCCGGTTTGTTGTTGGTGCTGGGTCTCTTCGACAAATTGCAGTTGATGTCCTGTGCGCGTCTTAAACGTCCGCAACCGCACTTTGCCCTCTTGCACGTTCGCGTTCACCGGATTGGGTGGACGATCCTGTCCGTTCCATACTCCACCAATCACATAGGGACGATGAATATCTCCATGTTCAAACGCCACTAACACTTCGTCATTGATTTCTGGCAAACAGTCAAATCCTCGTTGATCACCTGCGCCGATCGCCACCACTCGCGCCCAATTGCTGGCGTGTTCTTCTGTTAGCGTCGGAAATTTGACTTTCACCCGCCCCCATCCTTGCGGGTCTTCGTTGTTGGTGACGACTCCCACCAGCAGCGTTTGCCCTGGTTGCAGTTGAGTTGGGGGAGCCAGGGTAGTGAGCAAATTGCCGCCCCGCAATCCCCGCACGCTAAATTCTGTCGTATAAATCCGCTGTCGATAGGAATGACGAGTTTCGGTAATGTAATATCTGCCACTGTGCGGTCCCAAGTCCTGTAACGTGACTACGCGCCCCGGTCGCAAGTCGGGATCACCTTCACCTTTGGCATCAGCCTGGACAAATTGTCCACTCAATTCATCACAACGAGATTGAGCGATCGCATCTGCCTCTTTTGGATTAAACACAGGCTGATCCACTATAATCATTTTCGGTTGAGCGGGTTTGCCGTTAAAAGCTGTACTGCTACCGTTGCCCTTACCGTTTTCGGTTTCAGTCAGAATGTGATCTGTCGTGACTGTGGAGACGATCGCCCGTTTTTCGCTATAGTCCCAAGCCCGGACTTCCACCGCCTGCACCTGTTCGGCGCTGGTGACGCGCACGCGAAAGCTATCAATATCCTTCAACCATTTCAGGTGTAATTCCTGATCCACTTTGGGTTTACGAAAATGCAGTTTGCCATCCTGGACAAACAGTTCAAAGCCAATGCGGGCCGCTCGTTCTCGCAAAAACTCTAGATTGGTTTGATTTTCCTGAAACACATAATCGTGGGGAATGCCGCTTTCCTCAATTGTGCCAATCTCAATTCCGACTTCCGCCGCAATTTTTCTAACAATGTCGCTATCCGTAATATTTTGAAACGAGCGATTATGCCGTCCCCGATATAACCGATGTGAGCCGTCATATCCCCGGACAATAATCGGAGCTTTTGTCTTTTCTGTAAAGTGGGTTTCGATTGCCGTGATTTCCCCATCAATCAAGTTTCCCTGCTTTGAGGTTCTGAAATCAAAGGACTCAATCGTACTGGAAGTAAAACCAATCTTAACCCGATTGCCAATTTTTAATAGAGACTGATGCTGCCACGGGCGATCGCCCGCTCCCCCCTGATAGTCATTCTGAATCACCAGAGTAAACGCCGCAGGCAAATGTAAGCTCTCTTCCACCACCACTTGCAGCAAATCTTCCATTAACGCAGGTGGATTGGCTTGTCCATCGATTTCAAGAGCAGGGAGCGATCGATAATTAGCAGGGAGCATAGAGTTTGGAGGGGAGAGGGGATAGGGGATGAGGGAAGGGGGAGACTGGTGGCATGAATAGTGGTCTGAACTGGGGCTATCTGACCTTATCCTCGCCGCTGATCTAGACTGTCTCCGATGCGATCGGGTGAACTGTCAGGAGCCATTGAGGTATTCCGCTGGGGTTCGTCTACTTCTTTGAGGGTGAGACTGTCAATTACAGCCCGGACGGGTGTACCGTCGGGTAAAAACATCGTGAGCTTATAAGTTAATTTCTCGACAAAGCAGCGTTGTAAGTAGACATGACTGCCCCATTCAAAGCGATAAATTGGGGGACGCTGTTGCCCTCCCACAAATTGCACTGCTTCTCGAAACGGATTGATATGCTTGCGAACGACATCCTGACGTTGCTCATAGCCATCAAACAAAATATTACTAATGGTAATTTTATAGGCTTTGACGTTAGAGAAACTGACCTTGGGTTTTCCCGTCTCTTGCACCCGCGCCCCTGGATTTTCAGAAGTCTCAACGACTCCTTCAAACACCAGTTCTGCGGGATTAAACATAAATTCAATGCTGGTGGCTTCGGTAGAAGTCAATTTAGCTTTAACCAGTTGGGACATCAGTTTTACACTCCATGTAATCAGCAATAACTGCTGAGTTGAAGGGTTTGCCCTCATCCCCCAACCCCTTCTCCCACTTTGGGAGAAGGGGAGCCAGAAGGGAAAGCCAATGACAAACTTTTGGCTCGGTTCCCCCTCCGTTGCTGGGAGAGAGAGGGTGAGGGCAAACCCTTGGCGTAAGGGACGATTACCTGTGTAGACATAGCAGCTTTACCCGTTGATAGTTAGAAGAGATCATTTCAACTAATAAACCCCGATCGCACCATATCCCTGTCGTTCCCGTTCAATTTCAAGTCGTTGCCATAATAATAAATAGATCGATTGATTGAGTGTGTCTAGTGAATTCATAGTCATCATTGGTGTAGATGAGGGGTGCAGCAGATCGGTGATTGCTTCAGGCAGGTCGGCCCGTTCCAGCAATTTCAAAGCAGGTGAACCGGGCACCTCAAACCAGGGAAAGGGGTGAGTCGATCGCCCCCATTGTCGCTCCTGTTCCACAGCTAAGCGCGATCGAATAGCTTGATAAACATGTCGCGTTAACAGTTCCAGGGTAGCCTCGTTCAGGGTGATCTCTGAGTGAGTTGGTTGTTGAATTTGAGATCGAGCGATCGATGTTGCATGAGATTCCTGTGTGTTTATGGGAGTTGAATCAAACGGATGGGGCTGAGCCAAACTTTCATTGATTAACTCAGTTAAACTTGACCAGGCAGTTGGGATAGCAACCTCTGCGGGTTCTGCTGGATTAGCAGATGAATTCAAACTCAATGTTACGTTGGGTATCCCAGCGGGCGGCAGTTCTGACCCCAGGGATGCAGTCTGGGCAGGAACCTGTCCTGCTGCGGCAGGGTTTTCAGAAGAATCGCGGCTTGGCTCTGATGGAGTACCTGGAGAGGTGTTGTCTCCCACCAGTTCCTCTAAAGTAGCCCAGCGATTGGGAATGGACTGTTCTGGCAGAGTCAGCAAATGAATTGGGTCATTAGCATTAACCGCAGCGGTATCGATAAGTTCTGGTGGCATCTGAGCAGGAGGCGTGTCCTGCTCCAAACTTTGATCTTGCTCCGTTTGCAACCGTGAGAGGAAGATGTCCTTCTTTTGAATCAGCGGCTTTGATTGTCCCAACGGCTTCAGGTCTTGAACAGCAGTTTCATCTGATGCCCCCATTTGCGACTCACTTGACCCATCACTTGGTGAGTTCAATGAATCATTCAACGGAACATCTGGCAAACCCTTCAATCGAAGCTGAATTGGCTCAGTCGATGTCTCAGTTGCCTCAACCCCCTCCAACTGGAACCCATCCGTTATCCCATTTGTTGACCTATTCATTTCTCCATCAGTTACCTCATCCGCTACCCCCTGCCGTTCATTCCCTGGTGATAATTGAACAGGATTTTCCGTGAGAGCATCACTCGCTTGCCCCTCAGTCAATGAATGTGGATCAGTGGCGATCGATTTAGCTTGAATCGATGCTGGAGCCAGTTGCTCTGGTGATGCAGACTGCTGTTCCAGTAATGCTTCTGGTGGTGAGTCGGCTGATGAGGGCAGCGGGTCTTTCAGATGGGGTGAATCATCTGTAGCAGGCGATAGGTCAGGTGAATCTACAGCTAATTCTGGGTGATTGTCTGGCTCGACTAGAGTGGGCGATCGTTCTGCGGTTGAGGATACATTGGTTGCATTGGTTGCATTGGTTGCATTGGTTGCATCTGTTACATTGGCATTCTCATTGGGTTTAAGCGACAGGGTTGCGGTATTCTCCCTTGCTGAATTTTTATCTAAATCATACTCACTGGTGGTATCCTCAGTTTTTACATTGTTAGGTGCTAACTTTTCTTCTGCGACACTGCCAGGGATTTCAGCCTTGTCAGTGTTATTTTGATCCACACTTCTATTGATTAGATTATCATTAGTTTTATTCTCACTGGTTTTATCTGTTTCTGATCCCTCCTTATGAGTTCCATCCTCACGAGAACCATTTTCTTGATCTATGCTTCTACTAATTAAAGTTGCATTTTTATAAGTTCCATCCTCTCTAGAATCATTTTCATCCTCTATGCTTTTACTGATTAAAGTTTCATTGGTTGTACTTTCATTTATTTCATATTTACTCCTTTTTGTTTTACGATTTATGTCTTCGTTCGCTGACTGATCTAATAAGTTTGCTGCTGATGCAGCGGTTGCAGGCGGAGAGGGAGAGGCAGCGATCGCCTGAGTTGATTCAGGCAAATCATCAGAATCATCTGGTGTCGTCGATGGTGTGGCAGCAAGGGTCTGACGTTGCACCGTGGGAATCGCTTCAGGTGCTTGTGGGCCTGAAGTGGTCGTGAATTCCGCAGTTGATTCAGGCAAATCATCAGAATCATCTGGTGTCGTCGATGGTGTGGCAGCAAGGGTCTGACGTTGCACCGTGGGAATCGCTTCAGGTGCTTGTGGGCCTGAAGTGGTCGTGAATTCCGCAGCCGCATCAGTAGCAGAAGTAGTAGCAGATTCATCTGCTGCTGTTGGATTTGACTCTGGCAGAGGATGGGCGATCGCTTCCTCCAACCTTAAAGCCTTCTCTGATCGTCCCAGGGGCGGCAAAGGTTGCAGTTGCACCTGATGTCCCAGAGGCTCAGGAGGCTGTAAAGGTTGAATCGTGTGCCCCAAGGGAGCATGGTGCCCCAACGGTGGCAAATCTTGTGGTGTGCGATCGAGTGATGCGGTCATGGCCCGTTGTCCTGCTTTGATGTTGCAAATTTAACTGGCTAGATTGCTGACAAAATAGCCCGTTTGATCCCGCCCAGCACTTAAATGAATTGCGCCTCCCCCGCTCGATCGCTGTATCTTCAGCCCTTCGTAGGCTAGCGTTAATTCCTCGATCGCCACTGTGTTGCCATCGGCTTGCAGCGTTGGGGCTTTCCAACCCACGGGCAAGGCTCCAATCAGCGTCCAGCATTGCATCGTTTCTCCTGCCTGATTAAACAGCAAGATATTGACGTTGCGGCGCTGATTGACCTGGTTAAGGGTTTGATTGACCCATTCCCAGAAAATGAAATCGTTGGCAATGCCTCGTTTTAAGGTCACGTCAGCAAATTCCGTTTGCCCTAAAATAATGCGTTGCTGGTCATTCACCCCCCCTTCAAAATAGGACTCCTTCTTGAGCGTGACCCCCAACCCCGAGCATTCGCTGAATGAGGCGGTGATATTACTTTCAATTTCAACATAAAAGCGATTGGCAATCACGTAATTGAGTTCAGCAGTAGCCATGCCATTTCGTGTCATGATTTTCTCCCCAATTGTCCAGTTCGATCGCGATGATAGCGGATGTCATCTAGCATCAGTTCATAAACCTGATCTCGGAGTTGCAGCATCACGAGAGGATTTTGTAAAACTAGATCTGCTAGTTTCGCCAGAATGGTTGTATCATTTGTGTCTTTCATGTCTATCTTGCAGGTGTATCTCTCATTCGTTTAACTGTCGCAGCCGAACAAAGCCAGCTTCGCCTAATAAGCGTTGTCCTTCCTCTGTTGTGAGCATATCTGCAAACCACTGACCCGTCTGCGATCGCTCTCCTTCTCTGGGATACACCACCACCAAAGGATAGCTCAGCGGATAAGATTGCAGGGCATCAACATCTGGGACATAACTCCCTTTATCATTACACAAATCGGTTTGAGGAGTGATGGGGCGATCGTTCGCCTGCACTAAAAGCTGCACTTCTTGACTCGCTTCTCCAGACGCTAACGGATAGACAGAACATTGTTGATAAACGTGACTCAGAAACGCAAAACCAATCCCTAAGGTGCGATCGCTCTCAAAATCCCTAAAAATGCTTCTGAATGAACAAATCGTTGCAGGTTGATTGCCATTGGATGTCAAACAAACCTCTGGATTCGATCGCAGAATTTCTCCTCGTTCATCCAGTTGTTGAAAGCGTTGAATCCGACGGGGATCTGCTTTCAGGATTTTTTGTTTGAAGAGTTCAAGCGCATCCATTTCGGCTGGCGCATATAAAGTAACTAACCCATCTTGTAAGGATTTAGGTGCTCCCCAGTCATCAATCTCTCCGGTGTAGAGTGCTCGAATCTGATCAAAACTAATTCGTCCGTTCAGCAATTGCGGTGGACTGGACGATTGCTTTGAGTCTTGAAAGGCACGATGATTAGAATGAATAGCATCGCTAAATGCAGTGATGAACACAACTGCGTCATAAGCGACCTCTGCTTGATGCAACTCTGGGGGTAAATTTTCCTGTTGACGAGTTAAGACAAAATCAAGTTCTCCAGACTGAAGTTTGACGATCGTCTCATTGCGTAACCTGATATCGTCCGATGAAGAGGTGATGGATGGTCGAATTTGATAATTATGCAGGCGTGGATCACGGGCTTGTAGTGCCTCAATCAACGTATACTGTTCGGTAACTAATCCAGGTTGAATTAGCGGGCGATACCATGACCCGTGTGACGTTGCCAGATAGGTAATGGTGCGCTTGCCAGGAATATCCACTTGATTAATGCAACAAATGGTTGACAGCGGCTCAGGCGAACTGGATGGAGTGATCAACCGTCGGCCAATCCAGGCAGAGATGCCCAACAATCCGATGATTAAAGGAATCACAGCCAGGGGTAACAGTAATCGTCGTGGTAATTGAGTGGGCAGATTGTCTGGTTCAGCTTCGGTCTCCACAGCCGCTGAGGGTTGCTCTAGCGGAAGTTTGAGTAGAGCTTGATAAGCAGCTTCGGCAGTCTTAATAGATTCGCTCGATCGCCCAGTTAAACGGTCAATGAAATAAATCAATGGCTTGTCTGTGAGCGTGGCTAAACGCTGTCGCTGCATAGAACTAAGTTTATTGGGAGAAGGATCAGCATCATCTCCTAGCAGCAAATGAATCGCAATTTGCCCTAAATCTTGCAGATCTTTCAGCTTGAGTTGGTCTACCTCTGCAATCGAGGAGACTGGGAGAAACTGATCGGGAGGATGAAACCATTGCTGCCACAGCAGCAAATCCGTCACATAAATCCAAAAATGACACCAGGGTGGGGGAGCTGCTGCCGCTGGCTCATCTGGATTTATTCCTTGATTGGCAATCAGCAAACTATCCAGGCTAAGATTACCGTGAGCAATCCCTTTTCTCCAACTTTCCAGCCATCGTTGGCTATGAAGAAACATGAGTGTTTGCAGAATTTGCAGCAAGGCCTGACGTACCTGTGACGGTGACATTGCTCCATAAGCGGTCAAATACTGTCTTAACACCATGCTGTGTGGAATGGCTTTGGTAATCCAGTAACAGTGATTGTCCTGTGGAGGAGCGATCGCCTCCAGTGGAGTAACAATCCGGAAGTCCTGTCCCCCTGTCTGAAATCTCAACTGATTCAGGTGCTTAAAGGACTCCTTCCGCCGCGTCATCTGCTCTTTGCTCAGACGTTTTTCGGGCAAGGTATACTCTCGAATCCAAACCGTTTGATGGCTGGAGAGATGTTGTCCTTCATACCATTGCTGATTCGCATTGACGATCGCCGTTTTTTGATACTGTCCTCGCCCTCCTTGAATCTTTTCGCCTTTTTGGAAAGGGGAGAGGGGAGGAGGGAAAGAGAGTGATTTTGTGGCAGTGGATATTGCTGTTGTATTGGGTGTTGGATTGGATGTTGTATTGGGTGTTGGATTGGATGCTGTATGGGCAGGTGAAGAACCGGAAAGGGGGCGATCGATGACATCGTAAAATTTCCGTTCCCCCTGCTGATGCAGATAGTAAAGCGGATCTCGAACGATCGCAAAAGTATTTCTTACCTTAGTTGCAACACCGTTGAATAAATCTCGAATGGTTGTTGCCATAGTTTTCTACACCGGAAGCTAAGTAGATTGAGAATCGTTGAGTTCGTTAATTTGGCAATAAAACTGATGCAGGTAATTTAAATCGCAGGCAAATAAGGTTTCGATAATCATGGGCGTGATCGCCTCCAATGCTCCCAGTCGAGTAATCACCCGCGCCAGAATGAGCACGGTGGCATAAGCTGGATTGGCTTTAACGCGAGGGTCACGCATGGGTGTGATTTCATCGATTGCCTGAGCTAAACGCATCATGCCGATGCGATGAATGTTACCTTCAGTATCCAGGTAGCCTTTGGGTAAAGTGAATTCAAATTCAGTGGGAAACATAGTTTTTGTAGTTTTTGTAGGGTGGGCACTGCCCACACAAATTCCTCCAACTCCAACCGTTTGTCATGGCGGGCAGTGCCCACCCTACTTGTAAGTCTTTGGGTAAAGTTTTTGTAGGTGGGCAGTGCCCACCCTACTTGTAAGTCTATTTCTTGCGAACAAAGGACTCGACTACCATTTCTAACTCCTCGATTTCCATTTCGGTGCTTTGAGCACTAAAATCGGCGGCGGTGTAGCGGGTGGGCCAGGCACCTTGAAACTCAAAGCGGGCTTGCACCTGTCCTGCCTGGTTATAAACGCTTAATGCGCCATCTCGTAACTGTTTGGCCCAGTTGCCTGCTTCGACGGCTGCAAACCAGTTCCACAGCGTCATGGAGTGGGACATGCCGCGTCGCAAGATGATGTTTTCAGTTTTGGGATTGCCAGGGAGTTGAATATCCACCGCCCGACCTGCTTTGGCTCGCCCCCATCGTTGAGGAGTGACCTGGCAGAAGGCGATCGCTTCTTGCGATCGCTTAAATCCCTGACATTCCAGGAAGGTGGCATCCACCGTATCATCACTGCTGTCCAGTTTGAGTTCTAGATAAAAGCGATTGGCGGTGAGTAATTCAGTAAATCCTGCCATTGGTCACTCCGTATCAATCTACATGACCCGACGAATACCTTCATGTACCAGTTCCAGCGTTTCATTAGCCATATTACTGTCTCCCGCTGAAAAACTCGGTCCTTCATATTTAGACGGGTAAGCCCGTACAATTTCCCAGCGGGCTTGCATATTACCCGACTGATCGTAGGCAGTAACCGAGGAGGCTTTACGGTTGCTATCCCAACTGGAGGCTCCCCCATCATTAGTGTTACAGTCGCGATACCAGGTATAAAGGTCTTTATCTGTCGTTGCGACAACTTTAACCGTAACGTTGGTAAATTTCTCCGTTGTTGGAGTGGCTTGACGAATTTTCACTCCGCCTTTACCAGAGCCATGTACTCCGCCCTCCCCAGCCACAGGAGATTCTACGGTCAGTCCAGACACTTCCAAAATCAACTTTTCAGCAATGCCATCTGCCTCGAAATAGAATTTACAACTGGTTAAAAATTCAGCCACAGTATCCTCCTTTTAAGTTCAAATAGGGTTAAAAACTACTGATTGGGTGCCCACTGGCTGATGCGGAAGATGACAAACTCGGCAGGACGCACAGGGGATACGCCCACTTCAACATATAGTCGTCCTAACATCATCGTTTCCGGTGTGTTGAGTTCAGCATCACATTTAACGTAAAAGGCTTCAGCAGGAGAACTACCAAACAATGCTCCTTCACGCCAGATTCTCTCCAGGAAATTAGAAACAGTACGAGTAACTCGGGCCCACAGGTCTTCATCATTGGGTTCAAATACGGCCCACTGAGTGCCCAATTCAATCGACTTCTCGATATAACTCATTAACCGTCGCACGCTAATATAACGCCATTGAACATTATCAGGTTCTATCAACGTTCTCGCTCCCCAAACACGAATGCCTCGATTGGGAAAGCGACGAATACAGTTAATGCCTAATGGGTTGAGGAGTTCCTGCTCACGAAAGTTAACCTCATAAGCCATGCCAATCACTCCACGCGGTTGCACATTGGCAGGTGCTTTGTGAACACCCCGGGTTTCATCCGTGTGACACCAGATGCCCATCATGTGACCACAAGGAGGAACGAGAATCGGTCTACCTTGATCACGGGGATTGGCAACTTTGATCCAGGGATAGTAAATGGCAGCCATGTCTGATCGCCGACCAAATTCATTGAGCCATTGCATCGCGTGTTGGGGTTTCTGTTGTTCAGCAGATACGGCTCTGGCACTCCGATCGGGTTGTACTGGCGGCAAATCCAACACCGCCATCCGGTACTTGGGACTGGGAACCGCAGTCTCACAGCCCGTAATCATCAAATCCATAATGCTGTGAACCTGATCCAGATTGATCAACCCTTCCCGATGCGCCAACATCAAATCAGGACAGGCAATCATGGACACTTCATCGATTTCAAACAATCCCCGAATCCCCGTGCGATCGCTTCTTTGTCCAGAAATATCGCGATCGAGATCAGCATGAGGCACTAACTCATATTTGGCAACTTCGTAAATGCCATTAGCAGGCTTCTGCCATAATGGAGAACCCTGGTCGGCTAAAATAGCCAGGTCGATGATTGACGAGGCTTGCAGCGCTGTGCCCACGAACTCTCCCATCGTGGGGTCAACCTCACTATCCATTGACAGGTGACGATATGGCCCCTCCAGAATTCTCTCTCCCTGGATCACCTTGATCTGAAACTTGTCTTCTGGATCAAACAGAACATCGTCTACTGATTCATCTGTCGAACGTTCAATCGCCGGATGTTCAATAAAGGGACGCGGCACATCCGGCTCGATAATCATGCTAACCCGATCTAAGTCTGTCCGTTCTGGTTTAATGGATGTACTTAGAGAGGGGTGTGCACTTACTGTGGGAATGATGGTAGCATTCGCGAGGCTAAAAGGAGTTTGAGCCGCACCATTAGCGTTGGACTGCTCACCTGAACCATTGGGTAATTGCGTACCCAGACTCACTACCCAGCATCGTCCCCCACCATTTTCAAACCATCCTCTCACCGCAAATGGTAGATAAGCATGAAAGTCTGTAAAGCCGTTAGAACCGGGTCTGGCAAAGTAATCCAGATATTGATTCCAGTTAGAAACCAACATCGGTTGCAGCCGTTGTGCCCCCCCTCGGATATCTTCAGTCAGTCCCACAAATCCGGCGACACTCATGGAGATACCCTCAATGGGGCGACTCCCACGATCGACTTCTTCAACGTAAACACCCGGAGCAAAATAATCCAATCGAGCCATAGAGATCTCTCCAGTGACTAACGTGTTTTAACAACTCATAAAAACAGTGAAAACTTTGGCGATCGCCTCAATTCAACAATTGGCGATGACCTAGATGTTTAAAGGTATAGCCTTGCGTCGAGACGATAGAAGTCAGATAAAGTCAGATCTAAAGTCAGGTGAATGAGTTTGTAAATTCTGTCCAAAGTTCTAACTATGCCTGGAGCGATCGTCCCAATAATTAAGGAGAACTTTGAGATACTTAAATAGAACGCTAAGCCACCTATCATAATCCTATTTAAGTTGTGTACAGGAAAGGGGCTTAAGCCCCTTGTTCTCAAGGATTATCTTTTACAACAGAAACCTACCATGAGTAACTATTTATCAATCGCAGCGGTGACTGCCGCTCTGCAAAAAATCATTCAGGAAAACATTCAAATCGACGTACCGGGCGCACGTGCGACGACGGTGCGTCCCGATAACTCTAGCAGTAATCTTTTAGAAGTAGGGGTGAATATTTTTCTCTATCAGGTAACTCCTAATCCGGCGTGGCGCAACGCAGATTTGCATACTCGTCGTCCCAAAGGAGACCTGATTAAACACGGTCAGGCAGGTTTAGATCTACACTACTTAATGACATTCTATGGCAATGAACAAGAGCTAGAACCCCAGCGACTGTTGGGTAGCACTGTTCGCGCCCTAGTGGATCAGCCGGTGCTGACACCCGAAACCATTCGAGCAACTTTAGCCAGTCCCAACTTAGCGTATTTAGCTGATGCCACCTTAGAGGAACAAGTCCAACTGGTTAAATTTATTCCCAGCACCATCACCACTGAGGATTTGTCTAGAATCTGGTCTATCTTTTTTCAGACCCCTTACTCGCTCTCCTTGGCGTATCAGGGCACTGCCGTGTTGATTCAAGGGAACAAACCAGGGCGATCGCCTCTCCCTGTCCGGCAGCATCAATTCTACGTTTCTTCCCAGCGTCCGTGGATTGAGCAAGTGATACAGCAAGGTGGCCCATATCAGCCGCTGACCAGAGGAAGTACTTTGATCATTCGCGGCAAGCAGTTACAGTCCGAAAGTATCATGGTGCAAATTGGGGAGGCGTTAGTCACGCCGCAAACTGTAAATGATACCCAGATTATTTTAGATTTAGCCGCACTGACTGCAACTGAAGCAGCAGCGTTACGTGCTGGTATGCAAACATTGCAAGTTGTTCATTTTGAGAACGCTCGCGGTGTTCGTCGCAAAGTTGCTTCATCGAATGTAGTGCCGTTTGTCCTGTGCCCCATAGTGATTGGAGAAACTTTGGAGCAAATCTCACCGTTACAAACTGAAGATCATCAGTCCTATGCCTGTGATGTCACCGTTACAGTGGATTCTTCAGTCGCACCTGAACAACAAGTTCTGTTGTTGCTCAATCGACTTTCCCAACAGCAATCAACCAGTTACATTTTTACCGCCCATCGTCGTGACAACACGACAAATTCACTGACGTTTGCAGTGCAGGCGATCGCGTCCGGGGAGTATCTGGCACGAGTTCAAATAGACGGAGCAGAAAGTCCTCTGACGGTTGATGACCGGGAGCATTACTGCGGTCCGAAACTCATCATTGCAGCATAAATTCAAAATTAACATTCCTATGAACACAACTGTGACTAACTGGGAAGTAGCTAACCTTAATGCCCTGATGCTTGCCCTGAACGAGGTGCAGCTGGCACTTCAGCAGCAGGTTGCCCATGTGCAAAACCGATCGCTTACGTCCCCGGTGCCAGCGGTAGCTGCGCCCTCACATTTCTCCCATCCTGTCGCGCCACTCACTCCACCCGCTGCCCTTGATCAACTTTGTCTCGAGTTCCAGCTTTCGCCCTTTGAGCGCGCAATCTTGCTGCTGTGTGTGGGCATGGAACTGGATGCGACGTTTCCCCTGCTGTGTGCCGAGGCGCAAGGCGACATGCAGAAACCCTATCCCACCTTTGCGCTGGCCCTAGCTACATTTAACACCAAACATTGGAGTGCGATCGCTCCCCACCAACCATTGCGTCACTGGCAATTGATCGAAGTGGGGCCTGGTTCTACACTGACCCTCAGTCCGTTACGAATTGATGAGCGGGTATTGCACTACCTGTTAGGAGAACCGCTACTCGATCGACGGTTGCTGGGTATGGTGCGACCCATTGCCGATAACGCCCACTTTGCTGAATTGTTTCAATCTTCTCATCAGGCGATCGCCGATCAACTTGCTGCTCATCTCCGCCCTGCACCTCGATCCTCTTCTGGAATTCAGCTTTGCGGTCAGGAAACATTAACGAAATGGGCGATCGCTGCTCATACCTGCACCCAATTGGGACAAACTTTGTATCGCATGTCAGCCCACGCTCTACCGACGACCATTGAAGACTTGAACCACTGGATGATTTTATGGGAACGAGAAGCCCGATTAACGCAGAGTATCCTGTTGATTGACTATGATGACCTGAGTGCGACCAATGGCGCAAAAGCAGAGGCGATCGCCCAACTTCTCGATCAGATGCATGTTCCGTGGATTCTTGCCATCCCAGAGCGCTGCCATCTGCCTCACTGCCCGATGATGACCCTGACTGTTCCTGACCTGACCATTGAAGAACAACGACAGTTATGGCAGCAACTGCTGGAAACAGTGTGCCATCCAACCCGTCTTAGCTGGAATGGACAGATTGATCAACTCGTCTCCCAATTTAATTTGGACTGGTCTGCTATTCAATCTGCCTGTTTGAATGCTCAAAGCCAGCTTCAGCATCAATTGGGCGATCGCCCTATCGATACCGCTACCTTGCAACAAACGTTGTGGAGCATCTGTCGTCATCAAGCCCGTCCCCGACTTGACGATCTGGCCCAGTCTATTCCGGCGACTGCCCATTGGGATGATTTAGTTTTACCAAAGTCTCAGAAGGCGATTCTGCACGAAATTGAGGTGCATATACGCCATCGAGCTACTGTCTATCACCGCTGGGGCTTTGCGACCAAAGGCGCACGAGGATTAGGCATCAGCGCGTTATTTTTTGGCGCAAGTGGCACTGGCAAAACAATGGCAGCAGAAGTATTGGCCACAGCCCTCCAACTGGACTTATATCGGATTGATCTAAGTGCCGTAGTCAGCAAATACATTGGTGAAACTGAAAAAAATCTACGTCGCATCTTCGATGCTGCTGAAACAGGGGGAGCAATTTTGTTGTTTGATGAAGCCGATGCCATTTTTGGCAAGCGATCGGAGGTCAAAGATAGTCACGATCGCCACGCCAACATCGAAGTCAGTTACTTGCTCCAGCGCATGGAAGCTTATCAGGGATTGGCAATTTTAACCACCAATCTCAAAGATGCCTTAGATCAAGCCTTCATGCGCCGTATTCGGTTTGTGGTGCGTTTTCCTTTTCCAGATGCAGAACAGCGTCGGGAAATTTGGCGACGGGTTTTTCCCCAAGAAATACCGATGGCACTTGATATGACTCAGGCAGTCAAGAAACTGGCTCAACTCAACGTGGCAGGAGGAAATATCCGTTGTATCGCCTTGAATGCTGCCTTTCGAGCCGCTCAACTGAATCAACCCATCGCGATGGAACATCTGTTACACGCAACGCGCAGTGAGTATATGAAGCTAGAACGCACGTTAACTGAAGCAGAAATCAAAGGATGGGTAGATTAACTGACTCGCCATCTCATAATAATTTTTCTCGCTCCCAAGCTTTTCTCGTTCCCAAACTCCTGCTTGTGAGTGCCGCTCCCCAAACTCCTGCTTTCCTTCTCGCTCCCAAGCTCCTGCTTGGGAGTGCGGCTCCCCAAGCTCCTGCTTGGCTACCAACACGAAAGTCAGTAAGCTAGAACCTGATCACGAATTAATTCTAAATTTAAGCTTAACCAGAACTCCTGAGGGGTTGCTGATTTGAAGTATGAATTTTGATTGAGAGCCGCGCTCCGCGCGGCTCTCAATCAAAATTCATACCCGGATTCAGCAACGCCCTCCTGATTGATTAATGTGAAGCGGGAAATCCGGTTCTCCCCCTTGGCAAGGGGGAGTTAGAGGGGGTAAATTGAGCGTCTTACCTTTAGTTCGGTTGTGGCGGTAGTTCAATCGGAATCAACGTTTCACGACTAAAAGGCAAGTTTAGATCTGGGCTAGGTTGGGGTGCGGGTGCTGTTGGTGTCGGTGTTGGCTCAGGCTCAGGAGGTCGTGTGGTTTCAATCACAACGGTTTGACTCACCTGCTCACCCGTCGCATTTGTCACCCGCAGCGTAATCGTTTCCCGCCGAGGAGAGGTGCTGAGGGGATAAGACAGGCTCCCTGCCGATGCCACCAACCCCGGAGCAGGCAGTAACTCAACTTTGATGCCTACTCCATCGGCCACTTGCCAGGATAAGGTCACTTCGTTGGGCATCGGGGAATCCGTCGGGGCAGCATCGCCAGAGAGTGCAGCATCAGATTCGACAATTGACTCAGCAGGGGATTCAGCAGTCGGTGTATCAGGCGACGATTCGGTCATGGATGCAGTTGCACCAGAGGCATCGGGGCTGGCAGCGATCGCAAACACCTGTTTCGGGTTGGCTGTCACCTCTTGACCATTGACGCGAAAGTAACCAATTTGAGGAGGAGGAGCAGTCACAGGAATCGTAGCCGTAGTTTGACTGACCGGTTCACCGTTGGATTGACGCGGAATCACAGTTAATTGAAAGCGATACTGACCCACTTGGCGAACATCAGTCGGAACGTTGCGACACTGGAGCGTTGAACCAACCGTGCAAAATGGACTTAATTCGGCAGGCATCCCTCGTTCAAAAGCATAGGTACGCATCGGACTCTGGAGGGTGCCATCTGCGGCCAGTCCAACCCATTGCACAGCCTGAATTTGATTGGGTTGGGCGATCGTCCAGTTCAGTCCAATCGGCACCGAAGGAAGGGGAGGATCTGCTGGGCTGCTCTCGGTAGCAACAGTATAAGCTGAATACGTTGTAGAGAAAGCCGCGATCGTGGGATTGGGGTCAGGAGGGGTAACGATGATTGAGTCGGTTGATTCAGTAGTGACGGGCGAGTGAGGGCGATCGGTTGAGAACACCTCTAACTTAAAAACATAATTTCCGGCAGGTGCAGCAGCGGTGGGAATTCCCTGGCATTGCAGGCGCTGCTGGGCTGGATGTTTCGCTGGAAAACTGAGCCATCGGGTCTGGGTTGTTGCTGACGCATTGGTGTGCCTGTCTGTATTGAGCACCTGGCAAAATCCATCAGTCTGATCGCCTGTTGGCTGCAACTCTGAAGGCAGCGGTTGAGTCGCATCAGCGTTGAATTCATAGTTTTTGCGATAGGTTTCCACACCGTCTTGCAGGCGGATCAACACCAGCTTTTGCACCTGATCAAAGCGGCTGATCTGCCAGTCTAAGCGCATTGGAGAGCGCCCTTCCTGATAACCAGTTTCAGTGGATTTGAACTGGGTCACTTGTGGAAGCTCCACGGGTTTCAGAAAATGCTGCATTAACAAAAAAGCGATCGTTCCAATCACTCCCAATGTCAATAGTAACAGCAGCACTAATGGCCACAGAGGACGAGACTGCCAGATAATCGTTCCTTGAGGCGGATCTGCCAGGGCATAGGGAACGGGTTCGGCTGTGGCATCGGGACACAGCTGCAAGCCCAAATCGAAAGTGAATTCACGTTTGCCCCACCAGGGACGGAGCCACCATTTCCGGGGTCTGGCCGTAAGTATGAGTTGGCTTTGTTCTCCAGGCAAGAGGCGGACAGACTCCAGATCGGACCCATACTCAAACAAGTGCTCTGGGTCTTGAGCAGAGATGGCCAAATTGCGTTGCACATTACCTTGATTAAACAGACAGATTTCAAACTCTCCTTTCATCTCAGGGATGCGCCGCTGAGCAGGTTGCATGGTTGCTATAACGCGATCGCAAGGTAAAATGCTCAGATAGATAACGTTCAGTAGAACCAGATCGTTGCGAATTGATGAAAGTAGCCGCACGGTTGGGAAGTAAGTTCCTGCGGCGGCCTGAATGGGCGGATGGAGCACGAGTTGAATCGTCTCTGTTTCACCCGGATTCAGTTCCAATCCATCGGTTTCGGTCACTAAACCTGGAATCGTTGGCTGGCTTTCTGGATATTGAATTGTGAACCAATTGGGATTGAGGTCAGAACAAATGAGATAGAAGCGATCGACCCGCTTGGAACGATTTTCGACCTGCACTGTCACCGCCTTTGGCTCACCCACGGTCAGTTCCAAAGGTTGAACGGAACTGGTGGCAGGCTGAACCACAAAGTGGGGCGTGGTTTCCCGATCGAGGTCGTCCGATCGCACCACCTGAAGCTGCTGAGTGCGTCGAATTAGTTGCCCTAATGCAGGAGAACGAGTTTCCGCAATAATTTCGTATCCATAAAGTCCCAAATTGGCCTGAGGCGGTATGTCAAACGTTAGGGTAATTTCCCGTTCGCCATAGGGCAACAGAACCAAAGGATTGTCTGCACTAAACGTACACCATTTCCACAATAGCTCCGATCGACTATCGATTGGGGCAATCCACAGATCCAATTCAGTCCACTGATTGACCAGATTCTTTACTCTGATCTGTCGCTCAATCATCGCGCCCTGCTGCACCTGATGATCGCGGTTGGCCACCTCTTCAATCACAACAAGATTACTGACAGTCTGCATGATGGTTTGTCCTCTTTCGTTGCAATAACCAAACGCGATCGCGACTGGCATCACTGGCAATCAAAACATGATCACGGGTGGCTGTGATATCAACGCTATTCAGTTGTGTGTTCGCAAATTCTGCTACAGTCGTGGGCTGACCAAGTTGTTGATTGGCATAAGCCTCTGAATTGAGATGCCACAACAACACCCGACCGTCATCGCCAACGCTGGCTAGATGGCAACCCCTTTGACTGAGTGCAACCGAGCGAATGGGCTGCGGATGTGATTCTGCTCGCCACCAGGCAATCACACTATCGTTACAGCTAATAGAGGTAATTGCATTCCCCATCCCGTCAGTTCTAACGGCAGGTGGAGGTTGAAGCTGAGTGGATAGCATACACTGGCGCAGTTGTGGCAAATCCCAGAGCAGGATATATCCCTGATTGTCTGCCGTCACCAGCCACTTTTGATCATCTGAAATATCGATGCTGGTCATGTAATCATATTGCCCTGCAACAGCATCAAATTGGGCGGCGGCTGGATGGGTATACGCTACCTCATAGAGTTGTCGCTGTTGCCAATCCCATAAGACCAGCCTGTTATATTGACCCGCCATCACCGCCAGAGGAGATGGGTTCGTTTGCGGCGGTTGGGCAGATTCCTGAATCGCCAAAGCAAAAATGGCAAACTTGGGATAGGCTTGAGCCATTGGAGCAGCGTCATTTGGGTCGTCTAAGTCCCATAGGCGGGCAATACCACTGCCATGACCGCTCAAAAGGTAGCGAGAATCTGTTGTGAAGTCGAGATCGAAAACGCGATCGTTTCCATTCAACCTCAAGTTTCGCAACCGTTGCCCCAAGGACACATCCCAAAGCTGAATCTCGCCATTCTCTAAACCAACGGCAATGTGCTGCTCGTGCTCTGGGATTTGCCGCATCACGCGCACGGCTTTTCCCACCCGATCTGTAACAACGCCCTCATATTTGAGACGACGGACATCTGGCATCCAGCGACTGCGGTTGACCTGCCAACGACGAATCGTTTGATCGCTTGACCCACTCACAACCGTGCCACCATTCCCAATCAAGCGTACAAAATTAATCGTGCCATCATGATAGCTTCTGGGATTAAGGAACCAGACCAACCACAATAGAAGCACGAATAACAGCGCTCCCCCAAGTTGCAGCAAGGGTGGAATCAGGGGATGAATGATCAACTCCAGAATTTGTTGATGGGGTTTTAGCTCAATGGATGAATCAGGGGAGTGCTCAGACGTGCCAAACTCTTCTGCTGGTAGAAGCGTTGGCGTGAATGCCAGAAATCGTTGACGTTTCCAACCTAAAAGCGGGCGGTTGGCGATCGGTTTTAAGATAACCTGTCCTACTTGAGCAGGTTCTAAGCCCATTTGAGGGGTTGTGGCCGTCACCTGAATCATTTCGGGTTGACTCAGTCCGTCTTGGAACTGGTGCAAGGCATCCGTTGCCATCAGTCTAATGCCATCTGAAGTTTGATGCTCTGAGCGTTGCAGACACACCGTTTGAGGTGTGTTGCTCTGATTCAGAAACTCGATTATATAAGCATCAGCATCAGGTTCACGCGGAGGAATTGCTACCTGGGGATGCAAGCAATTCATCACCACATCCCCCCACGGCAAAATTTCCAGTTTGCCTTCAACTCTGGTGACAGAAGGATTGGCACTAGACCGGGCTTCGATGATAAAAGGGTAAATTTTTCTGATTGTTCTGGGTTCAGCAGGTGGACAGCATTGGAAAATGACTTGCTGAGAACTGCCAGCACTGAGCACAAGAGAGTGTTGAGGTTGCTGAAACCAATTGAGCGGAATCGTGGATGGAGATTCGTGTTCCTGGGGTAACAAGTCTGATAAAGCTGGAGATGGCGATCGCGGCAAATCCTCTAATGCAGTAGTAGAACTCCTGGTTGTCAGTGTGAGTGTAACCTGATTGCGTCTGGAACTCACACTGTGAATCAGCACAGGAATATCAATCGTGTTGCCTGGTAATACTTTCAGGTTTTCTGTCGGCAGTGATAGTCGAATGGGTTTGGCAGGAGATTTGATAGTCAGCTTTAACGGTTTCTCCATAAAGAGATTCTCGTCTTCAACGGAGAAAACTTTCAAGACCAGATTTAGAGTCGAATCATAGATGGGGATGGGTTCTTTAATAATTTTAAGGTGGAATTGCGTAGATTCACCGGGTGGCTTTTTTGTGCTCACCTGCGGTTCCACCGTGTACCATTTAGTGTCGGATTGGAGATCTGTATCAAAAGGGAGCAATTCCAACTTAAAACTGGTAAATCGATCGCTATGATTAGTCACCACCAGATCTAATTCACCATCAGGATTGGTATCGTGGTCAGGAATAAGTGTGAGTTCTTTTCTAAAATCCTTTAAGTGAATTCGACTATTAATGCGATCGCTATCCTGGTAATCGAATACTTTTAATCTTAATTCTTGCGTCTCAATGACCTGATCTAATTCAGGTGAAATCACTTTCACTAACAATGTCACTAACTTACCATAAGTGCTGCGTGGCACCTCTAACACGGCTACGCGAAAATTAATCAATTGACCGCCAACTCTTTGAGAAATGATGTGCGGTTCTACCCGATACCATTTTGTCTCTACTGGATCAAATCCAGGTAAAGATAACTCTACCTGAAACGGTAACGCTCGTTCGCTAGTGTTGGTGACAGTGACATCAAAATGGGTGGGATGGCGATCGCGTGGAATAAAAGCTAAATCAAAGTGCTCCTGACCCGCCCTCACATCATCTAACATTGGGTCTAATTTAAAGCAAAATTCGACATCAATAGTCATAATGGCTCTCACCTTGAGGTAGAAATGATTACTGCAATAACTGAGTGAACAGCCGTCGTTTCCAGGCAAAATGCAAGAAGTTAATACCCAACTCATGGGCAGCGCGAATTTCCTGGCGAGATAGAGGAACCAAAGTGTTGAGGCCCCAAGCAGGGAAAAGTTTTCCATGCATCACAATCACACCGCCACCAATCCATAACTGGGTCATTTGCTGCTCAATTGTGGGTAAAGTATCAAACAGAAAAGGGGTAGTGCAGCACTCATGCGGCATCTCCAACGGAGATGCACACGCCCCAACTGGGGCAAGTTGAACAGCAAGCTCTGCCATTATCATTCGCAGCAGTTCATCGCTGGTTGCCTCATCTAACGCATCAAGTTCAATCAAAACAGTCGTGCCCCGCTGCAAATAGGTCTTCAGTGCTTCCCATTGGTCAGCCAGCACTGTCTCGATTGCCTTGCCAGGCAGATAGATCAGATCGTAATTGGCAATACCAGCGTTCTCTGGGTGAGATTTGAGCGTAATAGCATCAATTTGGTTGTGTCCCTGCAAGAATGGATATAGAGCAGCGATCGATCGCATCAAAAACCTCAAGTTATGCTGACAGCGTTCATTGTCCTGCTCCATTTCCTGTGGTTGTACCTGGGCGATGCGTACCACCGCTAAGGGTCGAGTTTGGGCCTGAATCCGATCTCGCAGATCTATTTCATTGAGTCCAGGGCAGAGCACATCCGTTGGACTCTTCACAGTCACGTCACTCCCCGCTGCCAACCGAAAACGACATAACTCGATATCGCGTTCAGTCAGTGGGCTAGTGTCTTCATAGGCTCCACTGGTGATAAAACTTACTTTTTCATCAAGGCGATATTGTTCATGGCTGGTTTCAACAGAGTGCTGGCGATCGAGATACTTAGGCTCAACATAGCTCAACACCAGATGCACGATTTTCACGCCTGTTTCTGGTGCTTCCGTTTCCACCCGAAAGGCAATCGGTTCATCTACAATAATAGGATTGCCTGCTAGGTCAATTGCCAGTCCGGGTTGAATTTCTAACCAGCGCTGATCGCGATACTTCTCAGGCACACCTTCTGGTAGAGTTTCTAGCTTTTTTATACCCAGACCATAGACAATTCCGGGTTGATTAATCGCCTGATAGTGAATATTCTGCCGCTGATGATGGTAGTTATGCGCTGCCAGCCAGCGTTTGGCGTTCATCATTAACCCATCATAGATATGCAGGCGACTGAGTCGCTGATCAACCGTTGGATATGAAAATTTTTGATGCATAAAATCTAGAAAAAATTTCCGAGAAGCTTTTAGAGATGCCAAATTTTATCCACAGATGGTTGTGGGGACGCAAGGAGAAGATCAATCGTCACTGATTGGCTCACTCATCCATTCAGCCACCTGTGCATACGTTAGGTATATCACCCAGAACCGTCAGATGAAGTCAGATCAGGTCAGATCCCAAAGTCAGATTCAAGTTTCTGATAGGCGATCGGCATGGTCACAACATCCTGCTTCTGGTCAACAACACTGTCAAGAGGGCGCACATCATGAGGGTTGAAGACGCGATCGCGATCACAGAGCAATTAATTTCGACTCGGTTGACCGAAATCCAGCGAACGATTCTAATCAAAGCCTGGGAAGGACAGTCCTACATTCAAATTGCTCAACTGTTGGCTTACAATGAAGGCTATGTCAAAAGCGTGGGGGCTGACCTGTGGCAACTCCTGTCTGATGCCCTTGGTGAGCGAGTCAGCAAACACAATTTTCGGGAGATTTTGACCCGCACAACTCCTGCAACTACTCCTGTCGCTCCTGCTATCTATCATTCAACGTCTGAGTCTGTGCCGCTGCCTACAGCCCGCCGCAGGGATTGGTATGAGATGGTTGATGTGTCCGAGTTCTGCGGTCGCGATCGCGAACTAACAACGTTGACCGAATGGATCGTGCAAGACTGTTGCCGACTCGTGGCAATTGCGGGGAGCGGAGGCATCGGCAAAACTATCTTAGCGGCCAAGCTGGTTAATCAATTGCACAGCCAATATGGGTGTGTGGTTTGGCGATCGCTGCTTCATGCTCCTTCATTAAACAACTTGTTGGCGGCACTGCTACAAATAATCGCTCCTGAGCAAGAAATTCCTGTGCGAATTGATGAGCGACTCTCACGCCTGTCTTACCATCTGCATCAATCGCCCTGTCTGATTGTGTTGGACAACTTTGAATCCCTGTTTCAGGAAGGGGCACTGGCAGGACACTATCGCTCAGGCTTTGAAAACTATGCGTTGCTACTCCGACTATTAGGAGAAATTCCCCATCAAAGTGCGGTAGTGTTGACCAGCCGCGAGATTCCCGATGAAGTGACATTAATGGCAGGGCCAGATTCACGAGTACGTGCTCTGACGCTGACCGGGCTACAAATCGACACTTGCACAGCCATTTTGCAACAAAAAGGGATTGTGGGTCAGGCAACCTGTCAGAACCAACTCATTCAACGTTATCAAGGCCATCCCCTGGTTCTCAAAATCGTTGCCACCGCCATTTGTGAGTTGTTTGATGGCAACATTCCCTTATTTCTCAAACAAGAAACCAGTTTATGCAGCGGCATTCGCCAGCTTTTAGAACAGCAGTTTAACCGTCTCAGTGACGTAGAACACCGTATAATGTACTGGTTTGTCATGCATCGCAGTGCCACTACTGTGGCAGAGTTGCAGTTTGATGGGGTAGGCCTGTCTCGCTCTCAAATCCTTGAGGGGATGGCATCCCTGTGTCGTCGATCGCTGATGCAATGGCGCGATGTTCATTATACGCTGCCATCCATTGTGATGGAGTACGCTACAGAACATTTTATCGATCAGGTGTGTCAGGAAATTCTGACTCGTCAGCTTGTCCTCTTCAGGAGTCATACCATTTTGAATCCCCAATTGCCCGATTATCTCCAGGACATCCAACGTCATTTGATGGTGCAGCCCTTGCTTGATCGCCTGATCAAAATCATGCGATCGCCTCACCATGTGCTGCAACATCTCGAACAGATGCTCTCTACGGAGCGCCAACAGGCTGTCTTAGAATCGGGATATGTGGTTGATCATGCGATCGACAACTTGATTCACCTGCTGCAAGTGTTAAATCCTGACCTGAGCCACTCTGATTTTTCTCCTCTCAACCTGTGGCAGGTTGATTTATTGATTCGATGATAATGCAGGTGATTCGTAGTATTGGGTTTCGACTACGCTCAACCCACTGCAATTCCGCTCAACCCACTGCAATCCGAGTGCTGAGCGCAGTCGAAGCACGGCATCCAAAGTTCTGACAGGGGCGTGGGTTTCGACTACGCTCAACCCACTGCAATTCCGCTCAACCCACTGCAATTCCGCTCAACCCACTACAATTCCGCTCAACCCACTGCAATTCCGCTCAACCCACTACAATTCCGCTCAACCCACTGCAATTACGAGTGCTGAGCGCAGTCGAAGCACGGCATCCGGCAAGAACAACGATCTCCTGGTGAATAGGAGCAATCATCTGACTTTCTTCTGACTTTGCCGACTACCAAACTGCTTATGATATGAACACGTTAAGGATTAAATAAAACCCAAGGCTGCTTTATCAGAAGCGTGGCGAAGTCGTGCTTCCCATAAAAAATTCGGTTCTATAATGCACTCATTTTATCCAGAACTGGTGTTAACCTATGCGATGCTCTCACGTTTGGCTGGGGCTAATCACAGCCGTAATCACCATGATTTTCCCGATAGCGATGGAACAAGGGATTGCTTTTCCGGTGCCCTCTCAACCAGTCTTAGTTGAACAGGATGAGCCAGAAATGCCCATGCATCCCGCTGATCCGATCGCATGGCTACATCAGGGCAGGGCGTTAGCCCATAGGCAGCGGCACGGCAGAGCGATCAGAGCATACAATCGAGCCATCCAACTGATGCCCAACTTTTCCTTAGCTTTGGCGCTTCGGTGTGCCAGTTTAAATCAACTCAGGCGATATCAAGCTGCCATCATGGATTGCGAACGGGCATTACAGGGCAATGGAGTATGGGAAGATATGAGTCCAGCCTATGCCTGGAGCCAACGTAGCCACGCTTTGATTGGGCTGGAACTTTATAGAGAAGCGATCGCCTCAGCAGAACGCGCTATCCAGCTTGACCCCACCTCTGCTGAGGCGTGGAATAATCAAGCCGTTGCTTTATGGCGATTGAACAACTATGAACCAGCCGCCGCAGCGATTGCCCAGTCCATTGCATTGCAACCAGACAATACGCAGGCTCAGTTTAATCAGGGCAGAATTTTGAGTTCAATGCAGCAATATGACGCTGCCATTCGATCCTATTGCCAGGCGCTCCGCAGCACGGCTCCCTATTGCACCCGTGCGGTGATGGCTCCTGAACAAGAGTCCCCTGATCAAACCAATCCTGATCAGCCTGACCCTCACCTGGGTGAAATTGCATCCGAGATTGTACCTGATATTGCACCTGATGTTGCATCTAATTCAAATGCACCAGATACAAATTTGATTAATTCCGCTCTACAAGCGGATGTATTAGTCAATTTAGGGGTTGCGCTCTGGCATACCCAACAGTGGGAAAGCGCTCTAGCAGCGACACAAGCAGCGGTTTCCGTAAATCCCCAATCCTTTGTTGCCTGGTACAATCAAGGCATTATCCTAATTGTTCTTGGACGGACGACTGAAGCATTAGCGGCTTATGAACAAGCCGATCGCTTGACTCCCAATTCCATCTGCCAATTCGCTCACCCCTTGAGCAGTCAACCGTCTGGTCTCAACTCAGTCCTTGCTCCGAAAGCTTGCCTGCCCTCCAGAGAACTTGATGAAATGAGCAACTAGTAACCCGCTTTATCCCTCACTCAAACGTAAGTTGACGGGCGATTATCGAACTTCTAATACCATTTTGGGTAATATGTGCATGATTTCAATTGCCAGAACGGTTAGCTGGTCAAGGATTCTGCAATCCAAAATCGGAAATCTAAAATCCAAAATGGTATAAGACGCAGTTTTTTTCCTGCTCATTAGAGACTCGCGTTTAATTCAGCAACGCCCTCTATTCAACGTGAGTTGGACGAGCGGTTTTTCGTTGGGGCAGGTTGCGCCCACCCCAACGAAAAACCTTGTTTGAGGGGTGCCTCAAACGGCGATAATCGAACTCACGTTATTTAGCAACGTCCAAAATATCAAATAACCACTGTTCAAATCGTTCGCCCAATGCTGACAGAGAGTATTTTAATTCGGCGTGCTGGCGGCAGGTGGAGCGATCGATCTGGTCTAGACGAGCGATCGCCTCTACTAAGCCAGTCACACTATCCGGTTCGACCAGCCAACCAGTGATGCCATCCTGCACAATTTCTGCCGGGCCACCGCGACGGTAGGCGATCACTGGCACTCCACAAGCTAAGGCTTCGATCGCCACATTGCCAAACGCTTCGATCCAATGGGGAGTCATCAATAGGCCATAACAGGTTCTTAAGCCCTGTTGTAACTCCTGGGTCGGTAAAAATCCTGCATAGTGAATTTCAGCATCCGGGCAGGTCGAGCGGATGTGGTGCCAGTAGTCAGGATCGGGCATCGCTCCCCAAATTTTGAGGGGTAAATTGGCTTGATAAGCCGCCGCGATCGCATCCCCCAGCCCTTTTTCAGGCGCAATCCGACCGACCCAACCCAAAACTTTTTCTGGGGTGTCACAGAAATCGTAGACGGAAAAATCAAGTCCACTTTGCAAAATGCGGCAGCGATCGGCAAACGGAAAAGTAACAGCCTGATATTGAGTATAGACTCCAATGGTTTTGGGAAATTGCTCAGCTACCTTTCCAATCATATGATCGATCGCATCGGTCAGCGACCCCATACTGACAAGATGGGCGATCGGTCTTTGAAAGAATGGGGTGAGGTAGAAGGGAAGCCAATCATAAGCGAAATTAACCAGCAGATCAAACTGGTGCTGCACTTGACGGGCATATTCCCACATGTTCTCCAACACTGAATTCTGTGGTAGTACCGTTGGTGCATCTCGTCCTTGCGACTGTGCCAGAATTTGCAGTTCCCCTGGAATCTGCACGATGGGTAACGGTTCCATTGTGGAACCAACGGGTGCAAGAACTTGCACCTGATGCCCTCGTCGTCCCATTTCCTGGGTCAAATTAAATAGAGACAATTCAACTCCTCCTCCCAATCCAGAACCAAGGGGGCCAACGGGAGTAGACAGGAAGAGGAGGGAAAGTTTAGCCATAAAGCGTCATCCTGATTTTGATATAACCAGAATAGTTTGTTTGCTCAAGGACATGGGTTTCGACTGCGCTCAACCCACGACTGCGCTCAACCCACGACGGCGCTCAACCTTCGACGGCGCTCAACCCTCGACTGCGCTCAACCCACAACTGCGCTCAACCCACAACTGCGCTCAACCCTCGACTGCGCTCAACCCTCGACTGCGCTCAACCGCGATTATCCGGGCATTGCTTAGGATTAAGGATTAAATAAAACCCAAAACTTTTTTGTGGGAAGCGCGGCTGCGCCGCGCTTCCCACAAAAAAGTTCGGTTTCATTTAATTCACGTTCCTTAATATAACGTGAGTTCGATCATCGCCATTATCTGAGTGCTGAGCGCAGTCGAAGCACGGTATCTGGCAAGCCACCTGCCGCAGGGTTGCCCGATCTTAAGCAAAGCATAATCTCTCCACCCCCAAAAGCGGTTTAAGGTTAATTTTTGGTCTTTACCGGTGCCTTTTGATAGGATGGCAACGCTGCGTTGTCAGTTACCTCCATGTCAACTTCTTCAATTACGCTGGAATCTCAAGCAGACCATAGCACGCTCACAATCGCCCCCGCCCCTATGGGTCTCAGCTTGCAGGGACAGGTTCAAGTCCCTGGAGACAAATCAATTTCCCATCGGGCGTTGATGTTGGGGGCGATCGCGGAAGGGGAAACCCAAATTAAAGGGCTACTTTTGGGAGAAGATCCTCGCAGTACAGCTAAATGCTTTCAGGCGATGGGAGTCAACATTTCAGAATTGAACACAGACCTGGTAACGGTTCAAGGGCTGGGGTTAGGGCAACTGTTAGAGCCATCTACGGTGTTAGATGCAGGCAACTCTGGCACGACTATGCGCCTGATGTTGGGAATTTTGGCCTCCCATCCAGGGCGATTTTTTACAGTGACAGGAGACAGTTCATTGCGATCGCGCCCCATGTCTCGCGTGATTCAGCCTTTACAGGAAATGGGAGCACAGATCTGGCATCGGGCTAAAGGACTAGCACCTTTGGCGATTCAGGGACAGCGGCTCAAACCGATTCACTATCACTCACCGATCGCCTCGGCTCAGGTTAAATCCTGCATTTTGTTAGCAGGTTTACTAACCAGTGGCAAGACTACGGTGACAGAACCCGCCCTGTCTCGCGACCACAGCGAACGCATGTTGCAAGCCTTTGGCGCAACCATCGAAGTTGACCCAGAGACACGTAGCGCCTCGGTCGTTGGTCCTTGCCGACTGCGGGGACAGCAGGTGATTGTACCAGGAGATATCAGTTCAGCCGCCTTTTGGTTGGTGGCGGGGGCAATTGTGCCCGATTCAGATTTGACCATTCAGAATGTGGGAGTCAATCCCACTCGCACAGGCATTCTGGAAGCACTGGCAGCGATGGGAGCAGATATCACCCTGCACAATCAACGTTTGGTGGCGGGGGAACCCGTGGCCGACTTGCAAGTTCGGTATGCACCTTTAACGGCTTGCACGATTGCAGGGGATTTGGTGCCACGCTTGATTGACGAGATTCCCATCCTGTCCGTTGCGGCTCTCTTTGCCAAAGGAACTACTGTCATTCGGGATGCGTCAGAACTGCGTGTCAAGGAGAGCGATCGCCTTGCAGTCATGGCGAACCAATTGAATCAAATGGGGGCAACCGTAGCGGAGCTTCCCGATGGCTTGAAAATTACAGGAGGAGCAACCCTGACAGGAACAGAGGTAGATAGTTTTACCGATCACCGAATTGCCATGAGTTTGGCGATCGCGGCTTTGCAAGCTAAGGGAAAAACAATCATTCGACGAGCGGAAGCTTGTGTCATCTCTTATCCAAATTTTATTTCTACCTTGGAGGGGATTGTTAATTTCTCCTAGATTGCGGTATCCTTTGTCACTATATTTCCGTTTCCCGGCCATTTGGTTACCTGACCGCTTTAGTTTAGGGGATTTGCATGTCAGAACTCATTACCATCCAGCCCGGTGACCCAATTGAATTCACTGCCCGCTTTGGCCTTGCCATTATTAGCCAGCAGCCAATTACGCTTCAGCGCTCAGTTACACCCACTGGACCAACGACGGTTATAGGTAGTTCGGGAAATGATGCCATGATGGCCATCACTGTGACGACCCCTACTGCTTTTAGTATGTCGGGTAATGAAGGAAACGATACCTTGATTGGCGGTGCGGCAGCCGATCTCTTGCGAGGAGGCCCAGGCAGAGACCGATTGGATGGTGGCATGGGCAATGACACGCTGGTGGGCGGTCGGGGTCGAGATACTTTGACAGGCGGCGAGGATGAAGATGAATTTCGCTTTGAGCGGGGTTCAACGGGTGGAACAAGGAGAAGACAGAGCGATCGCATTCGGCGATTTGTCTCAGATGATGATGTGATTCGTTTGGATTCTAGATTACTCCCTGGTTCAGAATTGCCAAACGGTAAAGTGAAGCGCAAAGATTTTGCCGTTGTCAATCAGATTACTGAAGATGTCACTGCTAAATTGGTCTATGAACGTAGGACAGGATTCGTAATTTATAATCCTCCAGATGGGCCAAATATATTCTTGTTAAAGCTTGATAAAAATCTTGAGATCCGAGCGGCTGATTTTGAAATCTTCTAGCTTTGTGTGTTACCACAGAGTGGAGAGTCAGCAATCTCTCTTAATCTCTCAGCAAACTTTGTACAGATTTTATCCATCAGGCTCGTAAAATTAACTAAATTCCTCCTGAACTCTGTCAGGAGAAGTGAAGAAGAGAATGATGTCTGTATTGATACAGTTCTGCGTTCTCTCTGTGTTAGTCATGAATTGATTCAGCTAATGCATATCGTGCGGGTGTTGATGTCATAAATAATTCTTAAATCAGTAGTGAGGGAGTTTGTTGTATGTCCGAATTAATTATTCAACCTGGAGATCCCACCGGAATCTTTGATGATTTTGGACTCTCCGTTATTAGCCAACAACCCATTGTTTTGCGTGTTCCACCCACCGCCAGCCCTGGAACAATAGAAATTATTGGTAGTGCTGACTCAGATGTAATTCAACCCTTATCTGCAGACTTGCCAACGGCTTTGACTGTGGAAGGCAACGATGGCAACGACACGGTTGTTGGTGGATTAGGAAACGATTTAATTGATGGTGGTCGAGGTCAAGATAACTTATCGGGTGGAGCAGGTAACGATACCGTTGTGGGTGGTCGCGATCGCGATACGCTGACGGGCGGTGAAGGTGAAGATGATTTCGTCTTTGAACGCCGTTCGACAGGTGGCAGAAGAAAGCGGGATGCCGATCGCATCACTGACTTTACCCCTGAAGACGACACCATTCTGCTCGATAGCCGTTTGTTGCGAGGGGCTGATCTACCTGCTGGTAAGCTGAAGCGCAAGAACTTTGCCGCTGTCGATAAGATCTCTGCTGATGTTACTAAAGAGATTGTGTATGAAAGAAGCACAGGCTTTGTCATTTACAATCAGCCCAACGGACCCGATATTTTCCTGTTGAAGCTCGATAGAGGTCTCAATATCAAAGCCGCTGACTTTGAAATCTTCTAGGTCAACTGTGCTCCTTCATCTGCATGAGTTACATTACAATTTAGGATGCTTGCTTCAGCAGCAGGGCGATGGGCAAACTGCTATTAGCCATTATCGCTATGCGCTGAAGCTTTATCCTGATTATGCTTTGGCTCATCTGAACCTGGGCGCTTTGCTCAGTGAACAGGGACAATGGGCTGCCGCAATTTCTCACTACCAAGCTGCCATTCGACTACAGCCAGGAGAGGCTGCACCTTACCACAACCTGGCGATCGCCCTCTACCAGCAAGGCCACCTTGAAGACGCAGTGCAGACCTGGCAGAAAGCGATCGCATTTGCTCCCTATTGGGCAGTTTTGCACCAGCACCAAGGGCAGGCATATTTTGCCCTGGGTCAGGTAGAGGCAGCCGTTGCTGCCTATCAACGAGCCATTGATTTAGAACCCAATTTAATCGCAGCGCTTCTTCCCTTGGGTATCGCGTGGCAGTATCAGGGGCAACATCAGCGGGCAATTCAGTGTTTTCAACGTGTGCTACAACTCAATCCAACTCATGTTGAAGCCTATGGAGATTGGGGCTACTCTACCTTAGCCTTAGGTCAATTGAAGGATGCGATGGCGTATTTTCAGCATGTTGTTGCCAGCGATCGTGCTTTTGTTACAGCCTACTGCCTCTGGGTTAACCAGAATACTGAGCAACAGTTCGATCGCATGCTCTCACCTGATCCGGTAGAACACGCACGGTTGGCTTGTTGCCATTTTCTGCAAGCTTTATTACCTGCCGCAGGCACAAACAGCAATCCCAACCCAACCGATGTTAATTTTGCGACTGCGTTACACTACTTAGCTGAAACTTGCCTGCATTGGGGCGATGCGCTCATGCAGTATGGCGAGTCCAGTCAGTACCGCCGCGCTGAAGCACTTTACCAGCGCGCTCTGTTGATTCGTCCCCATGCTCTCGACCTGCTCCTGCGATTATCCCATTGCCTGAGCCAACAAGGCCGCCTCAACGCCGCCATCCTGACTTATCACCTGGCCCTTAATCGCTTTCCCGACTCCCCCACAATACATTTTCAACTCGGCAAACTCCTAGAGCACCAAGGCAACTTCATCCAAGCCCTCCACCACTACCACCAAATCACCTCCCCCCCACTCCCCCAC
>Ga0224723_1000166_pt1 | contig 45384 bp, 42 predicted proteins | sample Balambano_FR2_Me_FD_161647 | JGI IMG/M metagenome (GOLD analysis project Ga0224723, IMG submission 161647) | Freshwater sediment microbial communities from Lake Towuti, South Sulawesi, Indonesia - Balambano_FR2_MetaG | ecosystem: Environmental > Aquatic > Freshwater > Lake > Sediment | place... | reverse complement strand
TCCGTCCGTTCGCTGCCGGGCGAGACGATCTCGATGACAATATCTGCCGGACCATCGAGATAGGTCTTGCGGCGCGGGTGCGGGTTGTCCTTCATGATGACCATCAAATCCGGTTCGCGCCCGCGCGTCGGCAGCTTCATCACGAACGGCTCACCGCGCACGTCGGCAATCGGGTTGAAGGCGAAATAAGCTTCCAGCATCTTGCGCAGGAAACTGTAGAGTTCGTCGTGTCGTTCGATAATCGCCACTGTTTTGACCACTACTCCTTGCATCCATTCGCGATGATGCTCGGCGTGATGTTCGAGGTAGTCCTCGAAGCTTACGTCTGTCGCGATGATGTCTTCTGGCAGGATGCGTTCCCGCTCGATGTCTACCATATGTCGCTCCTTGCGGGGATACGCTGTTGCACGTCCCGACTAATCCCCAATGCTGACGGCGGCTGCGTCACCCTCTGGTTGCACGTCATCATGCCCCAGCGTTGCGATCATACGATTTAATGCTGAAATATAGGCGCGCACACTGGAGACGACAATATCGGAGTCGGCGCCGTAGCCGCCAAAGCTGCGTTCGCTGCCGGGCGGGGCAATGCTGACGGTCACTTCGCCAAGCGCGTCAATGCCTTCGGTGACAGCGTGAACGGCATATTCGACCAGCGTCGCAGGCGCGTTGATAATGCCATCCACCGCGCGGAAACAGGCATCAACGGGTCCTACGCCGACTGCGGCATGAATCACTTGCTCGCCTTTTGCATTTGCCAGTTTGATCGTCGCGGTCGGCATTCCCATCGTACCGCACACGACCTGCATATCGATCAGCTTGAAGAACTCCTGCGGACGTGCGCCCTCGTCGGTCATCAGCGCTTGCAGGTCGGCGTCGGTCACATTTTTCTTGGCATCTGCCAGCACCTTGAAGCGATCAAACACCTGGTTGAGCGCCTCGCCTTCGACGGGATAGCCTAACTCATGCAGCCGCTTCTTTAACGCATTTCGTCCACTGTGTTTGCCCAGCACCAGCTTGCTGCGGTCTACACCGACATCTTCCGGGCGCATGATCTCATAGGTGCTGGCGTTCTTGATCATGCCGTCTTGGTGGATACCCGCTTCGTGGGCGAAAGCGTTTTTGCCGACGATTGCCTTGTTCGCCTGCACCACCAGTCCGGTGTAATTGCTGACCATGCGGCTGGTCTTCATAATTTCGCGCGTGTTGGTGTTCGTGCGCAGGCTGTAGTAGGGCTTGCGCGTCTCGATTGCCATCACGACTTCTTCGAGGCTGGTATTGCCCGCACGCTCGCCGATGCCGTTGATCGTGACTTCGACCTGTCGCGCACCTGCCGAAATCGCCGCCAGCGTGTTGGCGGTCGCCAGCCCCAGATCATTGTGGCAGTGCGCTGACCAGATGATGCCACTGCCTGCGCCGCCGCCAGGCGTTTCTGCGATCAGCATCTCGAACATCGCGCCATGTTCAGCGGGAATAGTGTAGCCGACGGTATCCGGCACATTGATGGTCGTCGCGCCGTAATCGATCGCGGTGGCGCAGACTTCGACCAGAAAGCCGGGGTCAGTACGTCCGGCGTCCATCGGGCTGAACTCAACATCTTCGCACAGCGAGCGCGCCAGCGTGACCATCTTGCGCACGACATCGAGCGCTTCGCTGCGGCTCAAGCCCGTCTGATACTTCAGGTGAATATCAGATGTGCCGAGAAAGGTGTGAATGCGCGGCTTGGCGGCGAATTTGACCCCTTCCCAGCAGGTGCGTATGTCATGCTCTTTGGCGCGCGCCAGCCCCGCAATAGTGGGTCCGTCGGCAGTGCCAACCTCGCGGGCGATGCGCTGGACGGCGGCGAGGTCATCTGGCGATGCGGCTGGAAAGCCCGCCTCGATGATGTCCACGCCCAGCCGCGCCAACTGGCGGGCGATCTCCAGCTTTTCGGCGCTGTTGAGCGTTGCGCCGGGACTTTGCTCGCCGTCGCGCAGCGTGGTATCAAAGATGCGGACTACATTGGGGTCAAAATCCTTGTACATCGGGAGCGATCCTTTCAGAGATGATCAGGTTGTTTGCAAATAAACAGCAAAGGTCACAAAGGTCATCTTCTGCCATATGATCACCCCCTCTCGTGGCACGGGCGACCCGCCGGGTCGCCCGTGCATACACACATTATGACTGCTTGATCGACTTCGGATTGACGAACGGCATCATCTCGCGCAGGTCGCCGCCAACTTTTTCGATCAGCAGATCATGCTCACGATTGCGGCGTGTCTTGAATTTGGGCGAGCCGCTCTTGAATTCGGCGATCCATTGACGTGCAAACGTGCCGTCCTGAATCGCAGCCAGCGCGCCCGCCATCTCTTCCTTGACCAGCCCTTCAATGTTATCGCCCGTTGTATAACCGCCGTATTCCGCAGTATCGCTGACGCTGTACCACATGTAGCTCAAGCCGCCCTGATAGAGCAGGTCAACGATCAGCTTGAGTTCGTGCATACACTCAAAGTAGGCGATCTCCGGCTGGTAGCCCGCTTTGACGAGCGTCTCGAATGCCGAACGCACCAGCGCCGTCACGCCGCCACACAGCACAACCTGTTCGCCAAAGAGGTCGGTTTCAGTTTCTTCCTTGAACGTGGTTTCGATCACACCTGCGCGCGTACAGCCGATAGCGCGAGCGTATGCCAGACCGAGCGCTTTGGCATGTCCGGTAGCATCCTGATGCACTGCGAGGAGACCGGGCGTACCGCCGCCGTCCTTGAACACTTCGCGCACGCGATGACCCGGCGCTTTCGGCGCGACCATCGTCACATCAACGCTGGCGGGTGGGACAATCTGCTGGTAGTGAATGTTGAAGCCGTGCGCGAACATCAGCATCGCGCCGGGTTTGACGTTCGCCGCAATCGACTCGGCGTAGACATCGCCCTGCATCGTGTCGTGGATCAGCATCATAATGATGTCGGCGGCTTTCGCGGCGTCGGCGACGGTCATGACTTCAAAGCCGTCCGCCTCTGCCTTCGGCTTGCTGCGCGTGCTTTCGGCGTGCAAGCCAATGATAACCCGCCCACTGACGCCTGCCGCCTGCATCGATTCACGTGCGTTCAGCGCGTGGGCATGTCCCTGGCTGCCATAGCCGATGACAGCTATCGTCTTACCCTCAAGAAGGCTCAAATCTGCATCTTTATCATAGTACAGCGTTGCCATGCTCTCAGTATCCTTCAGTCGTTAGGTGAGTAAATGATTGTTCTGAGTTCTGAGTTCGGTGTTCAATTTGATCCCCGAACACTGAATACAGAACCTTGAACAAGTTTATCCGTGATGTCCGTTAGGGACGGGTGCGCGCGACTCCACACTATCGAGAATGCGGATGCCGCGTCCCATCGCGACGACGCCTGTGCGCACCATCTCGACAATGCCGATCTTGTCGAGTTCGGCAATGCACGCTTCGACCATCTGTTCCTGCGCGGTGATCTCGACAATCGCTACATCGGGTCCAATATCAACGATGCGCGCGGGGTAGCGTTCGCAAATCAGTGTCAAGTCGTTGCGCGACTCAGCGTCGTTCGAGCGGACCTTGATCAGCGCCAGGTCGCGGCTGACATGCAGGTCGGAACTGACGTTGGCGACCTCAATCACAGGAACCAGCTTGAGCAGGTTCGCCATGATCTTGTAGGCATTGGCGCGTGTGCTGTCAATGACGATTGTCATGCGCGAGATGTCCGGGCGGTGGGTGCGCCCAACACTCAGGCTATCGATGTTAAAGTTGCGCTTGCGAAACATATTCGTGACGCGCATCAGGACGCCGGGTTCGTTTTCCACCAGCGCCACAATCGCGTGTTTGTTGGGCAAATTCTCTGCCATGATTGCGACTCCTATTCGCCGGGTTTAGGACGGCGCACCATATCGTGCAGGTTCGCGCCGGCTGGCACCATCGGGTAGACCATTTCTTCTTTTTCGACCACAAACTCCAGCAGAACCGGGATGTTTTCGACACTGCGCGCGAACGTCACGGCATCTTCGATCTGATCACGGCTGGTGATGCGGCGTGCCGGAATGCCATATGCTTCTGCGAGTTTGACGAAATCGGGGCTGAACATCGGTGTTTCGCTGTAGTTCTTGTCGTGGAAGAGTTCCTGCCACTGCCGCACCATGCCCAGGAAGCCGTTGTTGATGATGCAGATAGTGACTTTGACGCCTTCCTGCACGGCGGTTGCCAGTTCCGGCATCGTCATCTGGAAGCCGCCATCACCGACGATTGCCCACACCTCTTCATTCGGTCGCCCCAGTTTCGCGCCGATAGCAGCTGGTAGTCCGAAGCCCATCGTGCCAAGTCCGCCGCTGGTGATCATCGTCAGTGGTCGCTTGTGCGGGAAGTACTGGGCTTCCAACATCTGGTGCTGCCCTACATCAGTCGTAGTGATGCAGTCGCCGCCTGTGTACTTCCAGATGTCGTTGATGACCTGCGCGCCAAGCAGCATATTGCCCATGTCGCGGTTCAGAATTTCGCGTTCATCGCTGTCTTCCTGCCATTCGCGAATCCTGCCGATCCATTCCTTATGCTCGTTTGATTCCACGCCAGGTAGAAACTGATTCAGTACAGCTTTCAAATCGCCCGCGATGCCAACATCTGCCTTGACGTTCTTGTTGATTTCTGAGGGATCGATGTCGATGTGGATTTTCTTGGAGTTGGGGGAGTAGGTTTTCAGATTGCCCGTCACGCGGTCATCGAAGCGCATCCCGAGTGCAATCAACAGGTCAGCTTCCTGAATGGCGTAATTGCTGGCAGCCGCGCCGTGCATCCCCATCATGCCGATCACCAGCGGATGTCCTTCTGGCAGCGCGCCCTTGCCGAGCAGCGTCAGCGCGACCGGGATTTGCGCGCGTTCCGCCAGTTCGCGTGCTTCCTGCGTTGCCATACCCATCATCAAGCCATGCCCCGCCAGGATGATGGGGCGCTTCGCCTGATTGATCAACGCGACTGCTTGCTCGACCTGCTCGCTGGTCGCCTGCTTCGGGGGACGGTAGCCGGGCAGTCGAATGGGTTCGTTTTCCGGGTACTCCCATTCAATCTTTTCGTTCTGCACATCTTTGGGAATATCGACCAGCACGGGTCCTGGACGACCAGAACGCGCGATATAGAATGCCTCGCGGATGGTTTCCGTCAGGTCGTTGATGTCCATCACCAGATAGTTGTGCTTCGTAATCGGTAGTGTGATGCCTGTCACGTCCGTTTCCTGGAAGGCATCGCTGCCGATGACGGGGCGTGGTACCTGCCCCGTGATGCAAACGATGGGCGAGCTGTCCATCATCGCGGTGGCGATACCCGTGACCAGATTGGTTGCGCCCGGTCCGCTGGTCGCCATACACACGCCGACCTTGCCTGTGGCGCGGGCGTAGCCGTCCGCCATGTGTGCTGCGCTCTGTTCATGGCGCACAAGGATGTGATGGATGTAATCGCGATACTTCGGCAGGGCGTCGTAGGTGGGTAGAATCGTACCACCCGGATACCCCCAGATATACTCAACGCCTTCCTTGATCAGGCATTCGAGAATGATGTCTGCGCCGCTAATCAGTCGTTTCATAGCTTCTGCTGCTCCTCAGACTCTCGGATTATCGAAACAGAACTATTCCACTGGCGTGAGCCAGCCGTGACGATCTGCTTTTTCGCCACTGGTAATGGCGAAGAACTCTTCCTGCACCGCAGCCGTGATCGGTCCGCGCGAACCAGAGCCGACCTGAATACGGTCAATGCTGCGAACAGGCGTGACTTCTGCTGCCGTGCCTGTAAAGAAGACTTCATCGGCAACATAGAGCATGTCTCGGCTGATCGTCTCAAAGCGGACTTCATAGCCCAGATCGCGCAGCAGCGTGACGGCGGTATCGCGCGTGATGCCGAGCAAGATCGACGACGCCATGCCCGGCGTGTAGACGACGTTATCGATGATGACGAAAATGTTTTCACCTGCGCCCTCACTGACGTTACCGCTGACATCCAGCGCGATGCCTTCCGCCATGCCGTTGTCGTGCGCTTCCATGGTGATGAACTGGCTGTTGACGTAGTTGCCGCCGATCTTCGCCATTGATGAGGCTGTGCTGGGAGCCATACGCCGCCACGAGCTGATTTGTACATCCACACCCTGCTCAATCGCTTCCTTGCCCAGGTATTTGCCCCATTCAAAGGCGAAGATGGCAACAGAGGTCGGATTCTTGCGTCCTTCGACGCCCATCAGCCCGGCGTCGCGGTAGGCAAGCGGACGGATGTAGCACGCGCCAAGATTGTTGCACTTGACCGTTTCGATGATGGCGCGGTTGACCTGTTCCTGCGTGTAAGGCATTTCCATGCGCGCCAGCTTTGCAGAGTTGAACAGTCGCCTCGTGTGCGGCTGCAAACGGAAGACTGCGGGTCCGTTCGTGGTCTGATAGGTGCGAACGCCTTCAAAGATGCTGCTGCCATAGTGCAGGACGTGCGCTGTGACGTGTACAGTGGCGTCCGCCCATTTGACGAACTCTCCATTCTTCCAGATAAACTCAGTCGGTTGCATCGTCTCTTCTTCTCCATAAACAAAAAACCCCCGCTCAGGGGGTTCGTTCACACACGTTTTACCGCGCTCTCGCCGCCACCCAAGCCGTTACAGACCACCCGTAATAAGGAGGACTACGATTACAAGGGTAAGAATGGAAAGAGTATGTGCGCGGGTCATGATTTTGGTCGGTTGGGTACGCCACTTTCAAGAGAGAGTAACGTGTCTTGAAAACGTTGTCAAGAAATTCGCTGTATAACAAAAGTTCAAGATGTAACCCCGAAAGTAATGAGACAAGTATGCCAGCTGATGAGGAATTATTCAACACTTGTTAGCCCCACTTATTGGGGGCAAAAAGTAAACTAAACGGGCAGAAGATCATTTGTGTTGTGTATATGCTCACGAATTGGGTGTGCGATGAATGCAAATCTTGTTTACCTGATAATCGGGTTAATCTTCATCGGGCGCGGTTTGTACGAACTATTTGCAAGTCCCGACGACTTGTTCCGTAACGCGCAGCGTAGGGCACGCCGGAATTATGGTGTCGAGGGCGGACATCCTGTGCGCGATTTTGAACGGCGCGTGCGTACAAGTGCGTTTCTGATTATCATTATGGGGCTGGTGTCTGTCACCCTGTACTTTGTATCACGCGAGCCATTTTCGACATTGAGTCTCGTCACTGAACCAACGAATGGTGTCTTTGCCACCTTAACGCCGTTGGGACGTTAAGGTCAGGTCGTTGCGACCGTCAACCTGAGCCTGATTATGACTATCCACCTGCGCACCATCACACTTGACCGCAAGCTCCCCCTGCCAACTGTATTCCCGTTCACGGTGCCGCTCATCGCCAATCTTGCGACGCTGGAAGTGACGACCCCTGTCACGCTGTTTGTGGGTGAAAACGGCAGCGGCAAGTCAACGCTGTTAGAAGCCATTGCGATTGCCGCGCGTATGATCACAGTCGGCAGCAATGACGCGCATAAGGATGACACGCTGCTCCCGCTGCGCGCGCTTGCCGATCGGCTGAAGCTGTCGTGGCATAAACAGACGAGGCGCGGTTTCTTCATGCGCGCGGAGGACTTCTTCGGCTTTGCAAAGCGCATCAGCCAGATGCAGCAGGAGATGCGCGACGAACTACAAGCGGTTGATCGAGAGTATATGGGGCGGTCGGAAACGGCAAAGGCACTGGCGAAGATGAGCCATGCCGGGCAGTTACACGCGCCTCAGCAAAGCTATGCTGAGGGGCTGGACAGCGCCTCGCATGGCGAAAGCTTCTTCGCGCTGTTTCGCAGCCGCTTTGTGCCAGAGGGTCTCTATGTGCTGGATGAGCCGGAAGCGCCACTTTCGCCTTCGCGTCAGCTGGCGTTCCTGGCAATGCTGCACGAGATGGTTGGGCAGAATGCGCAATTTCTGATCGCGACGCATTCACCGATTCTGTTGGCGTACCCCCATGCTGCGATCTATTCGTGCGATGGTGGGGCATTGCAGCAGATGAAGTACGACGAGTTGGAGCATGTCACGTTGACACGGGACTTTCTCAACAATCCGGCTGCGTATCTGCGGCAGCTTCTTGTTGTTGACAGTTAGAAATTGTCAGCCTAGCGCTTCGGGGAAGTTAACAATAAGTCGCCATCTCATACCTGAAAACGCTATTTCGCGGTTGTTTTCTCCAGTGAGGTCGTTGAGAAAAACTACTCCTGGATTGACTAAAGACTTGTCAATAGAATGTATTCCGAGCGACACCCAAGGGTATTGAGACATCTTTTGATTTAGTACAACCATACCCTCACCTTGGATACTTGTCCCATGTATTTTGTAGCGTGCATTTTCCGTCGTTGAATGAAACTTTGGGATGTATGCTGAAATTTCGTATTGTCCGTTTTCAATTATGCGAGGTGTCCACTTTGCAGTAACTTTGCTTTGCGCAGTCTCAGTACTCTTGTATAGAACTCTATTCCCTGCGGAGTCGTTATGTTCGTTAAATTCATTTATCCCAGTAAACGTAAAACTTGCAAAACCGGGATCGGTTGGAAAAACTGTGTATTCGTAGCCGAATTCAATCATAATCTCAACCTTAGCTGGTGTCATGACCTTAACTCGTTTGGGGTTATCATCTTCTGTTGGGTTTTGACTCGAATTCTTCATCAGACTGAGTTTTAACGAGTCGATTATATTATCGATAATAAATACTGGAAATTCTTCTCTTTGATCAAACATTCTTAGGTCTAATTGTTGTTGGTAAGCAAGAAAAAAAAGCGTGTCCGGTAATGCCGCGTTATCAAGCCGTACAATGATGATTTGCTTTTCCAAAAAGTCTGCATACTGGACTTCTCTTTGCACCCACTTGGAGTTAGTAGAATTTGTACTTAGTAGGAGAAGCAAACAATCACTTTCCCGCACCGCAACCGCCAATTTCTGAGGAAAGTTATCTGTTGCAACCATATTTTTATAGTCAACAAATACTTCAATATTTCTTGATCGTAACGCAAGTGATAGTTTTTCTGCAATTTTCTGGTCATGCCGACTATAGGAGACAAAGATTTTCGACATATAAGCATTTTCTCCAGAGTAATGATAACTATTGTATCAACTGTTTACAGTTGCATCAATAGATTTTGAACCTGACTTTGTAAAATTACGGTTGAGTACTGAATTCAAGGCATCATTTGAAAATCAACCGAAAACGATACATTACCAAAATTACTGTATACTGGACACACCGTAAGAACCCACGCTATACTACGTCTGAACGTGTGAGGTCACACAAAAATGTTGATTCGGTTGAGCGCAGTGTGTTGTTGTTGTATTTCACCAGAGGGATACCCTGTCATGGTTTAATACGATGCTGCCTGCATTCATCACAGTCATGCGTACACAAGCCATCCCGACAGGGATGGCTTTTTCGTTTTCTGGTCAAGGAGCAGAGGAATGAAGATCGCGAACAATGTCACGGAACTGATCGGCAACACACCACTCGTGCGCCTGAACTGCGTGACTGAAGGTACGGTTGCGACGGTTGCCGCCAAGCTGGAATTTTTCAATCCGGCACACAGCGTCAAAGATCGCATTGGCGTTAGCATGATTGAGGCGGCAGAGTGGGCAGGGTTGATTGGTCCTGACACCGTGATTGTCGAACCGACCAGCGGCAACACAGGCATTGCGCTCGCGATGGTATGCGCGCAGCGTGGCTACAAACTGATCCTGACGATGCCGGAGACGATGAGCAAGGAGCGGCGCAAGCTGTTACGAGCGTATGGCGCACAGTTGATCCTGACGCCAGGACCGAACGGCATGGGCGGCGCCATTGCGAAAGCGAACGAACTTGCCGCTGAAAACCCGAACGTGTTTATCCCGCAACAGTTTGAAAATGCCGCCAATCCCGAAATTCATCGCCGGACGACGGCAGAAGAAATCTGGCGTGACACGGATGGTCAGATCGATTATCTGGTGGCAGGCATTGGTACGGGGGGGACAATCACAGGTGTCAGTGAAGTTATCAAGGCGCGCAAGCCGTCGTTCAAGTCGATTGCCGTTGAGCCGGAAGGATCGCCGGTGCTGTCCGGTGGGCAGAAGGGGCCGCACCCGATTCAGGGCATTGGCGCGGGTTTTGTGCCGGGCGTGCTGAACACGCACATTTACGACGAAGTGATCCGCGTGCCGCATGACGCGGCGTTCGCGACGGCGCGGCGCATGGCTGCGGACGAGGGTCTGCTCGTCGGCATTTCGTCGGGCGCGGCGACCTGGGCGGCATTGCAGGTGGCACAGCGACCAGAGAATGAAGGCAAGCTAATCGTCGTCATCATCCCGTCGTTTGGCGAACGTTATCTTTCAACAGCGTTGTATTCTGACCTGGAAGATTGAGCAGAAAGGCATTCTGCCCATGAAGCGCATTCTTGAGCGAATGCGGGAAGACATCGACTCGGTGCTGGAGCGCGACCCGGCTGCAATGGGCGCATGGCATGTCGCGCTCACGTATCCTGGTGTTCATGCGGTCTGGGCGCATCGGTTGGCGTCACGGCTGTGGCAAGCAGGCTGGCGCTTGCTGGCACACATCATTGCCCGCGTCGCGCGCTGGTGGACAGGGATTGAGATTCACCCGGCGGCACGCATCGGGCGGCGGCTGTTCATCGATCACGGGATGGGTGTCGTGATCGGTGAAACGGCAGAAATCGGCAATGATGTGACGCTCTACCATGGCGTCACGCTGGGCGGTGTCAGCACGTCGAAAGGGAAGCGGCATCCGACACTGGAGGATGACGTAGTGATTGGGGCGGGTGCGAAGGTGCTGGGCGCGATTACCATCGGGCGCGATACGCGCGTCGGAGCGAATGCCGTTGTTATCAAAGATGTCGAGCCGGGTATGGTGGTCGTCGGGATTCCCGGCAAGGCAAGCCCGCGCCATACGCCGCTGCTGGCACATAAGCCGGACTTCCAGCATGGCAATCTGCCGGATGTGACGGCACATCGGCTCGATATGCTGCTTATGCGCCTTGACCAACTTGAAGCGGCGCAGCGCGGACGTGCGGACGATGAACAGGCACTGGCGAAAGCAGAATTAACGGGTGAAGTGATAGATTACGCGATATAAGATGTTGCTGATGCGGTGTCTGTGTGGTTCAATCTAGCCTTTAGAGACACCACATGAGAGCATCCATGAACGCAAATCTCACACTCCTGCCCGGCGATGGCATCGGACCAGAAGTCATCGCGCAATCAGTAGAGGTTCTTGAGAAGGTGGGCAGCCGATTTGGGCATACGTTCACCTTTCAGGAAGCGTTGATCGGCGGTATTGCCATTGACCAAACGGGCAATCCGCTGCCTGACGAAACACTGCGACTGGCGGAACAAAGCGATGCTTTGCTGATGGGGGCGGTCGGCTTGCCGAAGTACGACGCCGCACCTGTGCGGCCGGAACAGGGGCTGCTGAAAATCCGCAAGCACTTCGGTTTATTCGCCAACCTGCGCCCGGTCAAGGCATATCCGGCGCTGGCGGCATTTGCGCCCCTTAAAGCGGAACTGCTGAACGGCGTGGATATGCTGTTTGTGCGCGAACTGACAGGGGGCATGTACTTCGGTGAGCGCCAAGAACAGGGCGACGGCGATACTGCCTATGATACCGAACTGTACACTGTGCCGGAAGTCGAACGGGTAGCACACGTCGCCTTTCGTGCCGCGCAGCTTCGGCGCAATAAAGTCACGTCAGTAGACAAGGCGAATGTGTTGGCGGCGATGCGCCTGTGGCGGCGGACGGTGACGCGCGTGCATGAAGACTACAGCGATGTGGCGCTCGAACACGCCTTGGTCGATAGCTGCGCAATGCACCTGCTGACCCGCCCGGCGAGCTTTGATGTGCTGCTGGCGAGCAATATGTTCGCCGACATCCTGAGCGATGAGGCATCAGTGCTGGCGGGGTCGCTGGGGATGCTGCCGAGCGCGTCGCTGGGCGAAGGGCGCTTTGGCTTGTACGAACCGGTTCACGGCAGCGCGCCCGATATTGCGGGGCAAGGCAAGGCAAACCCGATCGGCACAATTCTGAGCGCGGCGATGCTGCTGCGTTACAGTCTGGCGCTGGAGGCAGAAGCGCAGGCTGTCGAGGCAGCCGTCGAGTCAGCATTGGCAGAGGGCGCGCGGACGGCGGATATTGCAGGCGGGGGTACGTGGCTGAGTACAAGCGAGTTCACACAGACCGTGCTGGCGAAACTCTAATGCCTATATGGTTTGCATCGGGGTGACGCTTCGTACGGTGCCGAATTTACTGAACTGCGTCAGCGGCACCAGGATGCCGTAGGTCTTGTAGCCTTCGTTGGGGGCTGGCACTTCGCGGTAGCGCAGCTTCCAGCTTGGCAAGATCAGACGCAGGGCTGCAAGCGGCAGCATGTAAATCTGCCCCTGCTGCGGCACAAAGTAAATGAGCATGTCCGCCTGTGAAGTGTGTGCCCAACCGGGTTTGCGATCTTCATGAACCGAGATGGTTTCGATGAAGGCGTTTCCCGTTGCTGCCGCTTGCCAGTCGGCTTTGTATTCGACGCGGATTGCCTGCTGGTCATGCTTGCGAATGAAGACTCGGTCGTAGCCATCGCGGACTTCGGTCGCAATATCTATCGTCTGGATGGTGTACCAACGGACAAAGTAGCGGTCGAGGAATTGTTCCGCCTGTTTACCGAGGGCGTGTTGGGTCTCGAAGCGGTATTGTGGCGGTGAGGGGCGTGTGCTGCGCATTGCCATCACTCCAGCCTGAATTCTGTCTTAAAGATAGAACAGAAATTCACTGTGAGTCAAGAACGGCTCCTTAACATTTGATCAAGGGTCAGGCTCTTGAGGCGGACTAGCGCTGGAACGCCAGGTCGAGCGATCGGCGTAATCCGTATCGCCGCCTCCCGAATATGTGTCGCCCGCGCCGGCAGTTGGGCGCACGACCAGCCGCCCGCAGCAGTAAGCAGCCAGCAAAAACATCAGCCGCCGCCCGCCAACATCGAGCGTATCCCAGGTGATAGCGCGCAGGGCGACGAGTGCCAGTGCGACCCAGTATTCCGTCCATTGTTCAGGATCAGCGAGGTTTGCCGCTACGATTTCGCGCAGGGATTGGAGCGGCGCAAACGCATCATCCAACTGTGGGTCAGGTGCGGCAACACCGCCATCCAGTGTGCCGATGTGTTCGATGATGCGGCGCGCATCGTCCCAGCTTTCGCCGATGGTCTTCATGATTGTCTCGTTGAGCAGGCTAATTTCCAGTACTGCCCAATCGAAGAGCGTGTGTCCGCTGCGGGCATTAGCGAAGTCGATCAGAAACGCGCTGTCGCCGGGTCCAAGCAGCAGATTGCCGAGGTGCAAGTCACCGTGAATGCGGCAGACGGTACCGCTGATCTGTCGTTCGAGCAGGTCGTTGTATTTGAGCAGCGGATTAGGTGCCTTATCCTCCGCACGGGTGATGGGGATGAGCGCATCAATGCTGTCAAAGTCTGGGTCGAGGGCGCGTACAGCATTGAAGAGGATTTCATCGCGCGTCGAAAACAAGCGCCCGACAATTTGCTCAATAACCTCCCCGCGATAATGCGTGTGCTGCGCCAGATCAATGCCGCGCATCTCGATGCGATGTGCGCGGCGTGCTGCTTCACTGCCGCTGCCGATGCTCAGAGTCAGTGTGCCTTTTTCGCGTGAGACGCGCTGAACCGTGAAACCGGACACCATCACTGCATCGCCATAATCAATATCCTGGATGCGCTCGCGCCGCACGGGATCGCGCACAACATGTGCATCCTGCGGAATTGACTGATCCTCGGACAGGTATTCCAGCACCAGCAGCGGCGGCAGCAGGAAGTCATATTCTTCCCAAACGTTAAAGCGAAATGGACGCCGTTGTTCCCACCAGGCACGCCCGAAGTAAGTATATAACTCCCCCTTGAGCCAGATCGCCATGCGAGTTGGACCGAGCAGAGGCGCAGCAGTGCGCATATCGTAGAGAGTTTTGTTTAGTCCTGCGACCAGTGTGTACTTGAGCCCGGCAAGCTCTGATGTTTCAGGCGCGGTCGGGCGTTCTTCAAGACGCGCGGTGAGTGGGGGTAATGTCGATTTGACATGCTGCTCGTAGCGCTGTGCTTCTTCGAGAATGTCATCTACCGCGTCGATTTTGACGACAACAGGCGAGTCCTCATTGCCATCTGCATGAATAGGCGTGGCGGCAAGCAGCAGCGCGCGGCTGAACCCACCCGTCAGCCGCCGTTCGATGCGCACACGGCTGTAGCCGTAAAACATGCGACGCAGAACAAACAGATGTTCATCACTCAGCGTAAAGTCAGCGCTGTATGTAGGCGCAAACTCGATACGCACATAGGAGTGAGTCACGCTGTCCAGCGGTGTAAACGTGCGAATGTCTTGCGCAAAGCGTTCAAGATCGACGCCCAGTCGACGCAACATGCGTGTAGGGATATTGTCGTTTTCTTCGAGGATGGCGATCAGGATGTCGCGCTCGTTCATTTCCTTGCGGTTATCTTCAAGCGCCAGATCAGTGGCAATGCTCAGGATGACGTCGGCACGCGGGGTATTGGGCATCCCTGCCCACAAGCGCTGCTTGCTGCCTTTGCCCGCGTGACGGCGGATGGCATCGGTGACAAAATCCGGCGTGAAGCCATACTGCTCGACCAGACTGGAGGCAATGCCGCCGCGCAGGGACAATGCGCCAGCGAAGATATGTTCGACGCCAATGAAGTGGTGCTGCATCCGCGCCGCTTCCTGACGCGCATTAATCAGAATGTCCCGCAGGAGGATGTCGGTCACGAGATTTCTCAGTCTCCAGCTGTCGCGGATTTTGTAACCCGGCTACTCGCGAGCGCAACCTGTTTCTTCGCTTCAGAGCGTATTTTGATTTCGCTTTCGCTGGGCAGCTGTGGAGGATAATCAGAGGTGAATTGTTCGATACTAATGTTGAGCGGGTCCATACCCTGTTGGCAGGCTGAAACAACTTCAATCGTAACCAACTTACCCTGTGCATCGTATTCAACGATCATAAGGTCGTTGTGCAATGTTTTTGTCTTGACGGGTAAATTGCTGGAGAATTCTATCAGCAGCACGTCACCCACATGATCATAAGCGACTTTCATTTACAACCTCTTGTACCGCTAATCGTCATCTGTCACATCATATACCGTTACGATTTCGCGTGCTGCTTCGTTTATGACGACCCGAATGATGACTCAACGCTGCTACTCGTCAAGCCAAAGTTCCTTCTCGTAACGATCTCTACCGTTGTCTTGCGCATACAAATCACCCTCATCAATGGTAGTGATGATTTGAGATTCGGCAATGTCGCGTTGCAACATTCTGCGGAGCGCGTATTCGGTCAGTGTGTAGTTGTTGTTGGCGGCGATAGTGATCATAGCGTGTCATTTCGTCTCGATGCGCAGCCATGTGCGCCCGACACGGAAAAGCTGTCCTGGCTGCACGATTGCCTCTGTCTCCGCTGCAAGGCGCTGCTCCTCGCCGTTCTGATCGACGAATGTGCCGTTCTTGCTGTGTTTGTCGCACAGCCACCACTGCCCGTCGCGCAGAGTCAGATGGGCATGTTCGCGCGAGATAAACGTATCTTTTGTCAGGCGGATGTCACGCGCGTCCAGCCGCCCAATGGTGAGCGCCCATCCGTCGGCGCTGGTTGCGCCGTCGCCGCTTTCGGCACCGAGTTCGAGCAGCTTGCCATCTTCAACGCCGGACATGATCATGAGGGAGAGTGTATGGGTCATAATGATTATGAATACTAAAGCATAGAATTTTTCCACTTTACCATAGATTGTTGTCTTTCAAGTCATATAGTGGGTAGCGGTCGGGTATTCGCGGATTGCCGAATGCGTTCTTTCCACCACGCGCCTTCATAGAAACTGTGGATGATGGCGTGGATCAGAAATGCTGGTGTCCAGCATACAGAACCATAGAGCATAGGCATTGGAGGATCTGTGACAAGCCCTGATCGAGTTGCACTGCCTTGAAGACTGGCGTAGAACCCAATGACGCCAATCGATAGGATGAGAAGAATTGATTGGGTGAAGACGATCCCAAACAATGTGCCATGAATGGCGATAACGAAACGCGCCATTACGAGGCGCTTGTTTTTCATATGCCACTCCGCCTTTAGACACTGTGCACGATCTGTAGCAAAAATCTATCCTGCTCTGGTCTTGATAACAACAGATAGACGTTATACTGATACGAAAATTTGTCGTTCGGAGAGCCTCATGACCTGGAAAGAAGTACAAGCACTTCACCCAAATCGGTGGGTGCTGTTGGAAGCGATAAATGCCCATTCCGAGGATAATCGGCATATTGTAGAAGACATGACCGTTGCAGGCGTTTATGAGACTTCACTCGAAGCCTGGCAACGCTATCATGAATTACACCGCCTTTATCCACAACGAGACCTATTTCCCTATCACACCAGCCATTCAGAGATTGATATTGCTGAACGGGTCTGGATCGGCGTGAGACCAACGACATAAATGCAGCGCTACAACTCAAGGATGGACTGCTGTACTGTCAGACCTCAGTGTCTTTTCAAGGGCAACAGCTAACTTTTAATGCAGCAATCGTCGATACAGGCTCAGAGAGAACACTGTTTGCGATTGACAAACTATCTCAGATCGGCGTAATACCTGAGCTAAATGATCGCCTGCACCGGATTCGTGGGGTTGGTGGCGATGAGTATGTGTTCTTAAAGACCATAGACCGTATCCAAATCGGCACATTTGCGATTGAGCGGTGTCAGGTTGAAGTAGGTAAAATGGATTACGGCTTTGAACTTGACGGCATCATCGGGCTTGATATTTTGCTCGGAATGCGCGCAGTCATCGATCTTGTGAGTATGGAAATTTACACAGGCAGCAGAAAGAGGCTTCCAATTTCTCATGCCCCCAACACCGCCGCCAGCGCTTCGACGGTCGGCTCAGCATCGCGAATGACGTTGGGGCAGACGGCGCGCACATGCTCCAGGCGGTCAGCGTGATAATCAATTGTTGCGTCGGGGTCTTTCAGCACGCTACCCGTCAGCACGCCGACGACCGTTTCATGCGGCTTGATGATACCTTGCGCGACCAGCTTCTTCAGCCCCGCCAACGATGCCGCTGACGCAGGCTCGCAGCCAATGCCGATGCCATCAATGATCGCCTTTGACTCCATGATCTCCTGATCGCTGACCTGCTCAACCACGCCTTCTGTACGCTGTACCGCACGTACTGCTTTGGCATAATTTACAGGATTGCCGATCTTGATTGCTGTAGCCAATGTCTCGGCGTGGACGGGTTCAAGGCGGTCGAAGCCGCGCTCAAAGGCTCTGTACAGCGGGTTTGCGCCTTCTGCCTGGATGATCGCAATCGAGGGCAGGCGGTCGATCAACCCTAATTGATACAGTTCCATCAAGCCTTTGCCGAAGGCGCTGCTGTTGCCCAGATTGCCGCCCGGCACGATAATCCAGTCCGGCACTTGCCATCTTAACTGCTGCATCGTCTCGAACATGATCGCCTTTTGCCCTTCGAGGCGGAAGGGGTTGACGGAGTTCAGGACGTAGATGCCGAGCTTCTCGCTGACTTCGCGCACCAGTTCCAGATTCTTGTCGAAGTCGGCGGCGATGCGGATACAAATTGCGCCATAGGCAATCGACTGTGACAGCTTGCCATAAGCGATCTGCTTGTTCTGCATCAGTACAATGCCCTGCAAACCACCGAAAGCGGCGTAAGACGCCAACGATGCGCTCGTATTACCCGTACTGGCACAGGCGACGCGCGTCATACCCAGCCGCTTTGCCTGCGTGACGCCACCCGTCATGCCACGATCTTTGAACGAGCCAGTCGGGTTTTCGCCTTCGTGCTTCAGATGCAGTCGTGCCACACCCGACCACTTCGCCAGGCGGGGGAGGTGGTAGAGATTGGTGTTGCCTTCTGGTCGTGTGATGATTTCATCATCAGCAGCATAGGGGGCAATCAGTTCCTTATAGCGCCAGACACCGCTGTTGTAGGGGGTGTCAAATGTTCCGAGCCGGCGATCAAAGAGTTCGCGCGAGACAGTCTGCCTCAGCCAGTCCATATCATGCTGAACGTCGAGCAGCCCGCCACAAGCTTCGCACTGGTAAATAGCGGCATCAACGGAATATTGCCGACCGCAGTCCATACATTGTAAGATTGAATGCATGATGTCCTCAAATCAGGTTCAATGTTCGGAGTTTTATGTTCTATAATTGATGGTCATCGAACTCAGAACGCAGAACATCGAACCAGTTCATTGTCAATGATTGCACCGTCTACCCGTAAGGATACCCATTCCCGTGTCATTCACAAAAGCCGCCGCCTTCGCTCCTGCCACGGTTGCCAACCTGGGCGTTGGCTTTGATGTCCTCGGTCTCGCGCTTAATGAACCGGGTGACATTGTGATTGCTGAACGGCGCGACACACCGGGCGCTGCCGTGCGTCTGATCGAAAACGATGGCGGTATACTGCCATATGAGGCGAAGAAGAACACCGCCTGTGTGGCTGCTGAAAGCGCCTTGCGTCTGATCGGTGCGCCGAGTGGTGTATGGTTGACGATTCAGAAGGGGTTGCCGTCTGCCAGCGGGCTGGGCAGCAGTGCCGCCAGTGCAGTGGCGGCTGCGGTCGCGGTGAATGCGCTGTTTGGCGAACCTGTTGAACGCGAGGCACTGCTGCCTGCCTGCCTTGATGGAGAAGCAGTCGCCAGCGGCTATCATCCTGATAATGTCGCGCCTGCGCTGCTCGGCGGCATCACGCTTGCGACGGGTTTAACGCCTGCGCAAATCCATCGTGTGCCTGTGCCGGAACGCCTGCATCTGGCACTGGTCACGCCCAACATTGCCGTGCCGACAGCAGAAGCGCGTGCCGTCTTGCCCAAGTTACTACCTTTGAAGGCAATGGTGACGCAAACAGCCAGCGTGGCTTATCTGATACACACGATTTACAGTGCGGATGTTGCAGCAATGGGGCAGGCGATGGAACGCGATGGCATTATTGAACCTGCTCGCGCCCACTTGATGCCCCTGCTTGACGAGGCGCGTGTGGCAGCAAAGACAAACGGCGCGCACGGTTTAGTTATCAGCGGCGCTGGACCGTCTCTGTGTGCGGTATGTGACGATGGGGATATTGCGGCGCAAGTTGCTGAAGCCCTGCGCCATATCTATGACTCGACAGGTATCGGTTGCAAGGCTTTTGCAACCCGCGTGAACGAAGCAGGCGCGCGGGTGGTTGCAACGGAATAGTTGCAAAGATGTTAGCGACTTTGGGCGATTAGCAGCCACAAGCAGTCCGTTGTGAAGCCACAGCAACGGACTGTCGTCAGGGGGTAGTTGCGACGACTTAACTGGTGGTCGCCATTTCGTTTGCAATCGCCGCCCGTAATTCCGCAAATGCCTGTTCTTCACTCGTGCAGAACATGATGCGGTTATAGCCTGCCAGGCGCGAAGCAACATCGCCCATTGTCTTCAGCAAGCTGTTCGCACCAAGTACGATCAGGTGACCTGCTTTCGGATGCGTAATGATTGGAGAATTGCGCGTGCGCAATACCCCCGCAGGTGCGCTTTTGGCATTGCGCAGGTCAATGATTGCATGTATACGGTAGGAAGCGGCATCGTAATGGGGAAGCACTGCCTCTCCTACTTGGAGCGCGTCTTCCAGCGTCCATGGGTCGCTATAGCTATAGTGGATGGCATGTCCATCCTCAATTACGCGAAAAGTAGCTGCCATGATGACCAAACTCCGTTCTATCTGTTAAACACGAAATCCCGATGAATTCTGCATAATGATTACAGTGTAGTGCAATGTTCATGAAGCGACAATTGAAGTGTATGAAGCTTGCATGAATTCTGCAACTAACTCACGATTACAATATATTACAGAATTGCGCCAGTACGTGTGCAAGAGATGGCAAAATACGTAAAATTTATGTGAAGATGCTGTGCCTGTCAACATGATGAATCACACAAGCGTCCACTACATTGCCATCACGGTGCGCAGCTGGTGCATGGCGTCTTGCTCATTGTCAGTCATGCACATACGTTCAAAATAGGCGACGCGGCTTACCGAAGATGCGAACTTGCTCATTTGCCGTTCATTGCCCAGCACCACGACCATACCCGCACGATGATGGTTGAAAATGACATGCTGGGCAGCGCCAAAGAAATTGTCTGGCAAGCTTTTTGCCTGGCGTAGGTCTATGAGCGTGTGAATGGGCGAAAGTGCAAGACCAAACTGCATTTCCGCAAAGTCATTGGCATGGGCGATTTCTTCCGCCGCCACGCTGCCAGAATACGTCACATGAAAGATACGTCCGTCTTCGATAAACTCGATATGTGCTGCCATGATGATCCCCAACTGCAATAGCATAAACATAGAATGAATCAGTTCTCATTTTATGGTATAGCCTTACGGAAGTGGCTTAACGTTGCCGAATTCATGAATTATTGGAATTCAACAATGTCGCATCCGAGTGTCTATCTCTCACTTTGGCAATCATTTATAATTCCTGCGTTGCTGGTTTCCCTTTAAGAAAGATAGTGGTCTATGCCAACCTTGATTCGTAACTATGTCGCCGGGCAGTGGGTGGATGCCGCCTCTGGCACAACCTTTGATACGTTTAATCCGGCGACTGAAGAATTGATCGCTCATGCCGCCAAAAGCGGGGCAGAGGATGTTACGACGGCGGTCGCGGCTGCGCAGTCGGCGTACAAGCACTGGCGGCTGACGCCAGCACCACGACGCGGCGAAATCCTGTTCCGCGCGGCTGAAATCATGCGCGAACGCAAGGAAGATCTGGCGCGCATGATGACCATGGAAATGGGCAAGGTCATCAGCGAAGCGCGTGGCGATGTGCAGGAAGCCATCGATATGGCGTACTACATGGGTGGCGAAGGACGACGGCTGCTTGGCTACACCGCTCCTGTCGAAATGCCGAACAAGTTCGGTATGGCGTTGCGCGACTCGGCAGGCGTGGTTGCGTTGGTAACGCCCTGGAACTTCCCAATCGCAGTGCCAAGCTGGAAGATGCTGCCGGCATTGGTGGCGGGGAATGCTGTCATCTGGAAGCCAAGCGAAGATACACCCGCCGTCAGCGCGGCATTCGTACAGGTGTTCATTGACGCGGGGATTCCGCCGGGTGTGCTGAACCTGCTGCTTGGTGCGGGCGATGCAGGTGCGGCGCTGGTGACGCATCCCGGCGTGCGCGTGGTATCGTTCACGGGCAGCACGACGACGGGGCTAAATGTGTACGCCCAGGCAGCCGCGCAGGGCAAGAAGGTGGCGCTGGAAATGGGCGGCAAGAACGCCATCCTGGTGATGGATGATGCCAACCTTGAACTGGCGACGCAGGCGATCACCTGGAGCGCGTTTGGCACAACCGGACAGCGCTGCACCGCAACCAGCCGCCTGATTGTGCAGAAGGGTATCAAGGCGAAACTGCTCGACGCACTGGTGGAAAAAGGGCAGACGCTCAAGCTGGGTGATGGTCTCGATGAAGCCGTGCAGGTCGGTCCACTGGTCAACCAAAAGGCGCTGGAGAAAGTCGAAACTTATGTCGGCATTGGCACGGGCGAAGGCGCACGCGCAATCATCGGCGGTGCGCGTGCGGACTTGCCCAAAGGCTACTTCTTCCAACCGACGCTGTTTGACCGCGTATCGCCAGAAATGCGCGTCGCGCGTGAGGAAATCTTCGGTCCGGTACTGTCGATCATTGAAGTGGACGCGCTGGAACAGGCAATCGAAATCAACAACAGTGTAATTTATGGCTTGTCGAGCAGCATCTTCACGGAGAACGTGAATGCCGCCTTCCGCGCCATCCGTGACTTGACGACGGGTATCGTCTATGTCAATCACGGCACGACCGGGGCGGAAATCCAGTTCCCGTTTGGCGGCACACGCGGCACGGGCAACGGGATGCGCGAGGCGGGGCAGACCGCGCTCGACAGCTTTACGGAGTGGAAGTCGGTTTACATTGATTACAGCGGGCGCTTACAGCGAGCGCAGATTGACACCGATGCTATTCTTGGCGGGCAGGGCGATTAGTTGGTAATTGTCGATGCAGGCAGAGGATTTTCATCTGTCTGCATCGTATGGAGGATCACTCATGGTCATACAGCGTCAGCGTCAACATGAGATGACAGTGGACGAGTTTGAAGCCATTGCAGATGCGCCGGAAAACGCGGATCGTTTGCTGGAACTTATACACGGGGAGATTCGCGAAAAAATGCCAACGCAACCTCACGGACAGGTCGTTCTGAATGTTGGTAGCGAGTTCAACAATTACGCGAAACGCACCCGGTCTGGCTGGGCAGGGACAGAAGTTCGCCATCGCAAGGCAGGCGACAAGCTGAATGCACGGTTGCCAGACGTGTCATTTACACTACGCCGTGCAAAAGAGTCGATAGTGACGAAGGGTAGCGTTATGCGGATGCCAGACGTTGCCGTAGAAATTCAGTCACCCGATGACGATCTGGCTGAACTTCGTGCGAAAATACGCTATTACCTTGCCAACGGGACGAAACTGGCATTACTTGTGCTGACGGAAGATCGTCTTTTGGAAGTGTATGAGGGTGATACTGTCAAGGTGCTGACGGAAGCTGATAGCATTGAAGGTGGTAATGTGCTGCCGGGTTTCACAATGGCAGTTAAGGATGTGTTTGTGGACCCGGCAGAAGACGACGCTTAACGAAAGTGATCTTGATGACCCCTTATGTCTGTATTGGTGTGCCCTATTTTCTCGGCGAATTGCAGCCGGAGCGTACTGAACTGGCGACTCTGTATGCAAGCGGGATCGCCAGTGCCTTAAATGCGCCCTGGGTGGATGTTGTACCGGACTTCAAAAGCGGGTTGCCGTCAGTCGTCGCCGTTAATCGCGCGCTCTCAGATGTCATTGCGGCTCATTCTGATCGTGTGCCGCTGGTGTTTGGGCAGGATTGTATCAATAGCCTTGGCGTCATGGCTGGTTTGCAGCAGCGTGCGGTTGACCCGGAAGTTCTATGGTACGACGCGCACGGCGACTTCAATACCCCGGCGACGACCATCACGGGCTTTCTAGGCGGAATGCCGCTGGCGGCACTGGTCGGGCGGGGTAATCGCGATCTGGTCGATAGCATCGGACTGGATGCGATTGCCGAGTCATTGGTGACGCTGACGGATGCGCGCAATCTTGATGCGGCAGAGGCAGAAGCGCTGGCGACCAGCGGCGTGGCGCACCTGCGCTATCTGCGCGATGTGCATCAGATAGAATGGGGAGAAGAGCCGCTGTACGTCCATATCGATCTGGATGTGGTCGATGCAGCCGAGATGCCCGCCGTGACTCACCCGGAGCAGGGCGGCTCGTCTGTTGCTCAACTCATCGAAACGTTGCTGCATGTACGCGAGTCTGCGCGGATTGTGGCGGTGTCGTTCACATTGTGGAAAGGCGATCTTCCCGGCGCAGATGTATCGCTTGCCAATACGCTCCGTATCATTCGTGGTCTGGTGCTGTGATGATCAATTGTGGGCTTTTTTGTGCCAATACGTTATGCTTGTTCGCAGCGTTCAAAGTTGCCTAAACGTTGTGTGAGACTAATCTTCAAATCCTGTTTTTCTAATGCGAAATCCATAACTTGTGCTAAAATGCACAATGTATGCCGGTTAACTTTGAAATGCAACAGCTTTATTGGGAATCTTCCTATGCGATTGTGCTTGCTCTCATGGAAGCGCAACCGGATGTCGATGTCGAAACCGTTGGTACGGAGCAATTGTTTCGTTGGATAGTGGCACTGCCCACCTTTGACGATGACCCGTTACTGGCACATGAAGCGTTGTTGGAACAAATCTTGCGCGAATGGTATGAGGAGGCGAATGCCGAATGAGTCAACTGGACTTGCGGGAACTCCATAGCCCGGAATTCCCAATTCCTCAGGATATGCAGGGCAATGTTGCCATCACCAGCCTGAGCAAAATCTACAACTGGAGCCGCCGCTCCTCGATGTGGCCCCTGCTGTTCGGTCTGGCGTGCTGCGCTATCGAAATGATCGCGACGGCTGCGTCGCGTTATGACCTGTCGCGCTTCGGCATGGAAGTCATGCGCGGCAGCCCACGCCAGAGCGACCTGATGATTGTCAGCGGCACTGTGACCAAGAAGATGGTCGTACCGATTGTGCGCCTCTACAACCAGATGCCAGAACCCAAATATGTTTTGGCGATGGGCGCGTGTGCCAGCGGTGGCGGTCCCTTTAAAGAAGGCTACAACGTCGTCAGCGGTATCGACCAGTATGTGCCGGTAGATGTTTATGTTCCCGGCTGCCCACCGACGCCGCAGGCGCTGCTTTACGGCTTGATCTCGCTGCAAAAGAAGATCGACGGGCAATCGCTGGCAAACATGGATGATGTTCCCTGGTATGGGGTGGGTCCGTCGGAACCTGTGCCAATTCCGGTACTGGGTCCCGACATTATCGACCCGCGACAGGCGGAACTGATCCGCCAGCAGGCTGCGCTGGCAGCGCAGGGCAAGCCGTTTGGCGTGCGTGAGCTGCCTGCCGTTGTAACAAACGTCGGCGGCAAGAAGGCTGTGACAGCGACGGAAGCAGTGCCAGCACTGGCGGCAGAAACTGCAAGCGCAGGCGAAGAAGCCGCACTTGACCCGGAAAAGGCGGCACGTCTGGCAAAGCGTGAAGCAGCGCTGGCGCGCAAACGTGCAGCGGCGGGCGGCGGTGAAGGATAACCCAACATGACAGACATGATTGCACCTGTACTTCCAACTGAGCTTGCGCCCGCTGAAGCCGCGCAGCATTTGCAGGAACGCTTCCCTGATGTTGTGAAGCCGGATACGCGCAGCGGCTACAGCGGCATCATCGTTGACCGTGCGTATCTGCTTGAAGTGGCGCGCTATGCCAAAGATGAATTGGGGTACGACTATCTCTCCAGCGCCACCGCCGTTGATTATCACGGCATCAGCGACCATATGGAGATGGTCTATCACGCCTACCGCACCAGCGGTGGCAAGGCGCTGGTCATGAAAGCGCAGACGCCGCGCGAAAGTGCGGAAGTGCCGTCGTTGGTGAGTGTGTGGCCCGGCGCGGACTTCCAGGAACGCGAGGCGTTTGATCTGTACGGTATCCAGTTCCCCGGTCATCCGAACCTCAAGCGTATCCTCTTGTGGGATGGCTTTGAGGGGCATCCGATGCGTAAGGACTGGCAGGAAGCTTACTATGAAGAAGACCACAAGCCGTTCGAGAGCCGCTGGCCCAAAGGCTACGTGCATCGCGCGGAAGAACTGAACATCTACGGCAAGAACGTCAAGTATCCTGCCGATATTGACCTGAGCCGCCTGAGCGACACGTCTGAGCAGTCGATCTACAGCGGCATGGGCTTGGGTGTGGATGTGCAGGAACTGACGACGGAGCAGGGCGAAATCCGCACAGATCGTCTGGTGGTCAACCTGGGTCCTCATCACCCCAGCACGCACGGCGTGTTCCGCATGGTCGTGACGTTGGACGGCGAAACGGTCGAAACACTGGAACCCGTGATGGGCTATTTGCATCGCAATCACGAGAAGATCGGCGAGCGCAATGCCTGGCTAATGAACATCCCGTTCACAGACCGTCTCGATTATATCAGCAGCATGGGCAATAACCTGGGTTACGTGCAGGCGGTTGAGCAACTACTGGCAACGGGTTCGCGCTATAGCCCTCCGACGTACCGTGCTGAAGTCATTCGCGTGCTGATGTGCGAACTGACCCGTATCGTCAACCATTACTGGGCGATTGGCTTCCTGCTCAACGATCTGGGTGCGTTCTTCACGCCCGCGCTGTATGCGATTGCCGAGCGCGAGAAGATTCTCGACTTCTTCGAGGCGACCGCAGGCAGCCGCATGATGTGCAATTACATGCGCTTCCAGGGCGTCTATAAGGATTTGCCGGAGCGCATTCGCAGCACCGCCGTCACGATGAATGACAAGGTGCGCGATTACAACACAATGGACTTCCTGACCGAGTTGATCAATGACCGTATTCCGCGCTCGATAGATGAACTGGACGAATTCCTGACCGAAAGCGAAATCATCAAGACGCGCTCAATCGGCGTTGGCATCTTGCCGCCAGAAATGGCAATTGGCTATAGCGCGGCGGGACCTCTGCTGCGTGCCAGCGGTGTACCATATGATGTGCGCCGTGCCGACCCGTACAGCATCTATCCCGAACTTGACTTCGATGTTTGTACGCGCCCGAACGGCGATGTCTACGACCGCTATCTCATCCGCCTGGACGAGATGCGCGAGAGCGTGCGTATCCTCAAGCAAATCCTGCCGCGCCTAGAAGCGACGATGGGCGAAGAGATTTTCGCGGGTAACAAGGCTATCTACGCGCCGCGCGTGCCGATTGGCGAAGCGTATGGGCGTGTTGAAAATCCGAAGGGCGAACTGGGCTACTATATCGTCAGCGAAGGCGACCCGAAGGGTCCGCAGAATCCTTGGCGCTATCACGTCCGTGCGCCTTCGTTCATCAACCTGACGGCGCTGGGACAGATGTGCCGGGGGCATAAGGTGGCGGACGTCGTCGTCATCCTGGGTAGCATCGATATTGTGTTGGGGGAGACGGATCGATAATGAATGGCATGGGAATTCTGAAGGGCTTGGGCGTCACGCTCCGGCACTTCTTCCAGACATACGTAGATGACATCAAGTATGGTGGGCGTAAGTACTTGGGGCAGGAAAACTTTGAAGTCAGGCAGGGCTTGAAGGCACAGGGGGCATTCACCGTTCAGTATCCTGATGAAAAGCTGGCGGTTCCGGAGCGCTTCCGCTTTGTGCCGTTCCTAGTCGTCAATGAGGCGGATCATCCGCAAGCGCCGGGCAAGGACTGGTGTACGAGCTGTGGTATCTGTGCCAAGGTTTGCCCGCCGCAGTGTATCTGGATTGTGCGCAGCGAGGACCCGGTGACGAAGCGCCCGGTGCCGGAACCGGAAGCGTTCTTCATCGACATCGACATCTGCATGAACTGCGGTTACTGCGCTGAGTTCTGCCCGTTCGATGCGATCAAGATGGATCATGACTATGAGTTGGCGGATTACGACCGCACGGGGACGCACATTCACGACAAGCCGCGTCTGAGCAAGCCGTTTGAGTACTATTACAGCATTGCCCCGACGACAGCGGCTGAGGAAGCGCAGGATCGCGGTGGTTGGGAACACACGGATGTGATCAAGGAAAAGAAGAAATCGGGCGTCGCGCCGATGGAAAAGCCCTGGCATCTGCTGCGCGGCGAAGACCCGTCTGTGCGCGCCGCCGCCGAAGCAGCCGCCAAAGCTGCTGCCGCCGCTGCTAATACGGGTCCAAAGGTGGACATCGCCGCCGAGCGCAAGAAGCGTCGCGCCGAGGCACTGGCACGTCAGCGGTCATGGGTGGGGTAGTGCGGTTCAGAACCCTTGTGATGCACAGATAGACGTCAGGAGTGGAGCTAGATGCTCCATTCTTGCCTTTAAAAACATTCATGCAAAGCCATCAAGAATCAACATAAACTTAAAGTAATTACGATTTGTGTTGTGATTGGATGCTGGCATATGCAGCAGAATGCCGTCCCTTACGATTTGCGTGAAGATTACCGCGAAGATCGCCATATCTACCTTGGCTTCGTCCTGCTTGTGGTGCTGATTACCAGCGCGATGACATTTATCGCCCTGATGGTTGCTCAAACCATGGTACGCGGTGAAATCTACGGATTGTTCGCGCTGCTCGCTGTCAGTATCTTTGTTTCCTGGCGCCTGCGTGCTGCGCAAAAAACAGATAGCGCGGTCTGGCTGCTCTTGCTCGGCTTTTGCGGAACGCTGTTTGGCGCGCTGCTTGCTGATGAACCAGTGCAGCGCATTCAAGTGCTGCTGATTGTGCCGCTGCTGCTAAGCTATCTTCTGCTGCGTTCGCAGGACATCGTGAATTTTTCCCTGCTGGTTGTGATTGCAACTTTTGCGATCAGCCTGTACAAATTCGGGTTTGCAGGTTTCTTACAGGAGTCACTCTTTTTTGTCATATTGTATGGCATCATTGCCCTCATTGGTTATGCCTATACACAGAACATGGTCGAGCGCGTGCAGGGTGCGCTGGCAACCGAACAGAAAAATACAGTACGTGCAGAGTATTTTTACGAACAAAGCGAAGAACTGAAACGCGCTTTGCTCGATGTTCAGTTTTACAGTGCCAAACTGGAAGAGGCGAACACCGAGCTGGCGAAGGCGCGCATGATTGCTGAAAAAGCCTCCAACGCCAAGACAACGTTTCTCTCGAACATGAGCCACGAACTGCGCACACCGCTGAACGTTGTCATCGGCTATACCGAGTCGATGCTGAAAATGCCGCATATGTTTGAAAATGTGGCGCTGCCAAAAGTCTATCACCCGTATGTCGAGATGATTCACGATAACGGCAGGTACTTGTTGGAACTCATCAACGACGTGCTGGATATGAGCAAGGTCGAGGCAGGTCAACTGGAACTGTACCAGTCGGAAACCAGTATTCCCGATCTGGCGCGGAGCGTGATGGCGACGGCTGTTGGCTTGGTCAAAGACAAACCTGTCCAGCTGCGCACCGATATTCCCGCCGAGTTGCCGCCTGTCTGGGCAGATGCCAAGCGTGTGCGCCAGGTATTGCTGAACCTGCTTTCCAACGCCATCAAGTTCACTGCCAGCGGCAGCGTCACGTTGCGTGCACGAGCGGAAGAGAACTGTGTGCGTATATCGGTCATTGATACAGGCATTGGCATTCCGGCAGAAGCGCTGGCAACCATCTTTGATCGGTTTGCGCAGGCAGAGAAAGATACCAGCCGCAAATATGGCGGCACAGGGTTGGGGCTGGACATCAGCAAGCAGCTTGTGATCATGCACGGAGGCGATCTGACAGTCGAAAGCGAAGTCGGTCGTGGCAGTACATTTAGCCTGACTCTGTCGTTGGTTCCCGATGATGCTGCGATAACCCTGTCGAGTCGCGAGTCGGTATTTGATGGCGCGCGTATCTTCGCGACGAGCGAGGAACCCGGCGCGCCACCCGAACTGATAATCGTCGCTTCGGCAAATACCGACAGACGCCAGCAATGGTTGAGCGTCTTTGAGGGTGCGGGCTACGCAGTGTTGCCAACCAGCAGCCAGAGCGAAACGCTGGATGCAGCGGCTGCGCTTATCCCATGGTTGATCGTTCTGGATGAGCGGCTCTCGGATGGTGACTGGGTAATGGTGCTGGATGAACTGCGGACACAGCCAGAGACAGCGGAACTGCCGATTCTGGCATGTGTGTCCACACTTGATAGTTCATATGAGCGCGACGATCTGCGCCTTGTGACGATTGATTACAAAGCTGCGCAAACAACTTTCCTGGATGTCGCGCGGGAGCTGACAGAGAAGACACAGATCGCTCCACCGATGTTGGCACTTTAGTAACAAACAAAGAGGTAAAACACCATGTCTCATATCTTATTAGTAGAAGATAACCCCCAGAGCGCAGAGATGACTATTCGTATTCTCGAAGCGGCGGGTTATACAGTCAAGCATTGTGAACGTGGCTTTGAAGGCGCGAAACAGGCGCGTTTGCAGCGACCGGGTTTGATCCTGATGGACTTTAATCTGCCCGATGTCGATGGGCGAACCTTGATTTTGGGATTGAAGCGGCAGTTGGGGGGTGACAAAGCGCCGCCCTTCGTAGCACTCACGGCGCGCAACAATCCGACTGAGATGGTGCTTGCCCAACGATTTGGCTATTCGGCGTTTATCAGCAAGCCGTTTTCACCGGAGCGTCTGTTAGAAGTGACACGGGATTTGATCCCGCAAAAAGATACGCAAGCGTAAGTGGAGTATCGCAGCGCTCCCTGATGCATCTGCCTAAAGTATGCTAGACTTCTGCGTGACTCATCGGCAACATCCCTGATTGTGGCGCGAAGGCTAGTCTCACTTGCAAAGTCGGAACCTTAGGTACATGCTGTACATCCTCACTGTTGCCCTGCCCTGGCTGGTTCTGGGTGTGATGCTGTTGCGGCTGCGGCTGCCGATGGATGGAATCACGCCAGCCGCTGTGCCGTTTGGTCCATTCAACGATGGCGTATTTTACTGGCATCAGGCGGAAACCTTTCGTGTCGCCGGCTTTAACGGTGGTATCTATTCTGTCGATGAACAACGTCCAGTAATTGAGTCAATAGCGTTTTATACCTGGGGGCCGTTCATCCCTATGTTCTATGGCACCGTCGGACGTGTCTTTGGCTGGTCATTTTACGCCATCCCCCTGACTAATCTCGTCTTATTGTCACTGGCGTTGGCAGCGTATGTCTGGCTGGTACGCCCAACGCTCGTTGGTGCGGCACTGATGGTGCTACTTCTCGGAACGTCCAACCTGCTGCTGTTTGCTTCGACTTTATCCCTCGTTACGGTGCTAAACGCAGCATTGGCAGTTGTGTATGCACTTATCTTTACGCGGCTCCTCAATCCCGGCAATATGATCAAGCGATGGGAGTGGTGGACTGCCGGGTTATTACTGCTGATTGGTTCGCTCATCCTGCCGATCTGGGGAACGCTGTTTGTGCCGTATTTCGCGCTGCTGTTGCGCAGCCGCAGCGGGTGGGCGGTATGGGCTGGCGTTGGAGTCGGGTTCGTTTGTTTCGCTGCCGCGCTTATTGCATTTATGCTGCTAGGTGCGCCATTCCCGAACGCTGCCAGCGAAATTCTCGCCAATTTGCGCATTGGCATAAATGCAGGCATCGAGCGTTTGCTGCTCAATATACAGGAAAACCTGGAATACTATGCGGAGTCAACCACGCTTGAAAACTGGACACGCGGACAGGTCATCGCATTGGTCGCCATCACTCTGGTGCTGGCTGGCTGGTGGTTACTGCGTAAGCGCGTTGGCTGGCGTGACTTGAGAGTCTGGGAATGGTCCTTTCATGCCTATCATCTGGGTTTTCTCTACCTTCTGTTTGTGACAATTTACCTGCAAACTGGCTACATCGATTACCGACAGTTTGCGCCGCGTCTGCTGCTCTCAACACTACTGCTGATCGGATTACGGCGACACACACTGGCTGCACTGGTGGTCGTGTCTATGCTGCCTGCAATTGCTTTCGCCTATGAACCTGCACGCTTCAATGTACTCAATCACGTCAGCGGCGATGACAATGTGCAGATCATGGAATGGCAATCACAGTTCGCTGATGTGCTGGTGTATGATCCGGCTGCGCCGTCGCCCTGGTGCAATACGGTCATGATGTCACAGTATTATGTCCATTACGAACTGCAATTACTGACCGCTATCCCCGGCGGTATTGGCTTGTCATTTGATTTTGGGGATCTGACTGGACCCCCTTTTCGCTCGCGCTATCTGTTGCTGCATGACGACATCTATGCGCGTTATGCCAGTCAGTTGACGGTTGTGCCTTTGCTGGAGGTTCCGCAAGGCAAGTTGTATGCTAACGCGATGTCTGCCTGCCCGCTGCCCGTTTCGCAACAAGGTGACCTGCCGTGAAAGATGATCTTTACGAGCGCACACGCCAGTCCTGGGAAGACATATGGAAGCAGAAGAGTAGTATCGCGGATGAACTGGACGTGCTGAAGCAGCCGCGCACACGCGACCAGTTCAATCTATTTCCGCTTTATCTCTCGCGCGACGGGTACATCCTTGAAGCGGGCAGCGGGTTGGGCGCGACGATGGTCGTGCTGCGCGAGCAGGGCTTCAAGCTGATTGGGCTGGATTACGCTGAACAGGCGCTTCAGCAGAGCCGCGCGCATGATCCGACGCTGCCGCTTCAGGTGGGAGACGTTCATGCGCTGCCCTATGCGGATAATTCACTGTTTGGCTATCTGTCGTTTGGTGTGTTTGAGCATTTTGCTCATGGTATGCTGCCTGCACTGCGTGAGGCGTACCGGGTGTTGGTGCCAGGCGGCACACTCGTGCTGACGATTCCTTACCCCAATCTGGTACATCTGGGGGTGCGCACCCGCCGCAAGCTGATGCGGCAAAGCGTGTTGACAGATGATGACTTCTACGAAAGTACCTACAGGCGCGTTGACCTTGAACGGGCGCTGGAAACGGTCGGCTTTGAAGTCGTACTCGCCAAGCCAACCAGCCACAGCTTCACGTTCTGGGGATTGGGTGGACCGTTCCGCGCTGCGGGATACTATCGCACGTCCGCGTTGGCGGAGCTGATGGGGCGCATCACCAAAGCCATTTTGCCCTGGGCGTTCAACTATACGACCATGATAATCGGGCGCAAGCCGTGAAACTTTCGATTGTCATCGTCAGCTACAACACGCGCGAGGAACTCATTCCAGCGCTTGACTCGTTGATAGTCGGATGTGCGGAGATCGAATCCGAGATCATCGTCGTCGATAATCACGGGCGTGATGGGGTTAAGGAACTGGTGCAAACAGAATACCCGACTGTGCGCTTGCTTGTGCCAGATGAAAACCGCTGGTTTACAGGCGGCAACAATTTGGGCTTGCGCGCGGCTCAGGGTGAACTGTTATGGATGCTGAACCCCGACACGGTGACAACGCCCGGCGCACCGCTGCACATGGTCAGGTATATGGATACCCATTCAGAGGTGGGTGTTCTGACCTCGCGTATGGTTTTTCCTGATGGGAGCTATCAGAGGACTTGTTCGCAGTTAGCGGATTACATTGACTTGCTTTTAGATTACACATTTTTCGGTGTTCTGCTCGCGCCTTACCGGACGCGACGCCGCGCGCAGATGTGGTACAGTGACTGGGATCGCGAGAGCGACCGAGAAGTTGAGGTTGTGCCAGGGTCTAACTTCATGTACCGTCGCTCCGTGATGGAGCAGGTCGGTGGCTATGACGAATATTTGCTGCTGTACTTTCCTGAAGACGATTTGTGTCGGCGTATAATCGCTGCCGGGTATAACATCCACTACCTTGCATCTGCGACCATCATTCATCACGAACATGCAAGTACAGACAAGTCGCGTCGCCGCGCGCAACAGATTTACTTTCGTGACTTGTTTGTGTACACACGAAAATACTTTGGCACATGGCGCGCTGCCTTGCTAAGGATACTGACCGTGCCTACGCGCATGGGTATGGGCATTAAAGCTCAATTCTTGCGTTAATTTGAGCAGCAGCCATAATAGGAAGAGTAATTTCTGGTTGGTGAGCATAATGCGTTTTAATCGTGGGTTTTCACTGGTTGCTCTGGTTGCCTACGTTGTTATCATCGCCGCTGCATTTCAGTTCGTTCTCAGCCGCGCTTCAAACATACGGGAATCAATCGGTGACAGCGATATTGTTATCGTCATGGAACCGCGCGTTGTGCTGCCCGGGGGCTGCGCGAGGGTGAGCTGGTCCATCACGCACACCCGCCTGCGTAATCTCGATGGATTGGAAATTGCCCCGGAAGGCAGTGAACAATTTTGCCCTTCGATTCCGGTTGGGCGTCAATTCAACATCATTACTGATGAAGGTTTTCCCTACGAAGTTACCGCTTATGTTGGTGTCTTTCCGCGCGGCACAACCGTCCTCGCAGGCTCGATTGCTGCGCTGGCAGGGTTTGGCGTGTGGGTGTTGCTCGTGGCGCTGGTGGGCGATCTGCCGCTGCTGTCTCCACCTGCAAAACGTGGCGCACGATATGTGCACCGCCTCATGCAGCCAGTCATGGATACGGCATGGGGACGCTGGGTACGCGGATTGTGGCGACAAGCGATTGCATTTGTGCGCACGCGCGACGTATTGGTGATTGCCGCGCTGAGTATCCTGCTCACCTTGCCACTCATTGGTGCGCGCTTTAGTGAACGACTCAACACACCTGCTATCCTGATTGTTGGATTGGGGGGCGCGCTATCGCTCATTGTCTGGTGGCTGGTAAAGAGCCATCAGCCGACGCCGCGCACGAAAACTGCGGCTCGAACCGTCTCACCACACATGCTATTAATGGTGAGCAGTGTCTTGCTGGTTTGTACCGCAGCAGGCTACTACATACCAATGCAGCATCAGTTCTGGGCAGGTGGGGATGAAGTCTGGATTCTCGAAAACGCGACCAAAGGCTGGGATGTTTTCCGAGAATATGACTTGCGGTTTGGTCGTCCCTTAACACCGCTCGGCTCGCCATTGGCTGGTAATCTGACCATGACCGGGGTAGACGGGTATCTCTGGTTTGCTGCCGCATTGCGCCTGGTGACTGGCGCATTGCTCTATGGCGTCGTTCGGCATCTGCTCCCACACAGCGGCGCGCTGCCGCTGGCGGCGGCAGCTCTCTTTATCCTCAGCCCTACCGAAGGTTCACGGTTTCTTGCCGTGTATATGCAGGGCTACACGATGCCTGTGATGTTCACACTGCTGGCGCTGCTGTTGTACCTGCGCTCACTTGCGCGTGAAAGCCGCGTACTGCTGCTGCTGGCGTGCGTTGTGCTGGCGATGGGGCTGTTGAGCGTCGAAGTGACCTATCTGGCGGCATTGCTGATCCCGGTGCTGCTCGTTTTGCGCTATCGCAAACATCCCCATCTGCTGACATGGTTGTTTGCGTGGTTTGCCACCATGTCGCTGTTCGCGCTGCGGTTCCTGATTTTTCTGCTGCGGAATCGCGAAACGAATTACCAGCTTGAACTTGCCAGCACCGCGACACCACTAGAAGGCTTGACCGCACAACTGCTGCCAACATTGGATTATCTGCGCATCGTTGATGCATCACCAGCACAGTGGCTATGCGGCGGACTGGTGGCGCTCGTCGTCATGCTTGGTCTGGTATATGCTTTTCGTCACGCGCCCGTTGTCCTGTCGCGTCGTCAGTGGGTGCTGGCATTCGTCCTCTGTAGCGGCGGGCTGCTGCTTACGATTGCGCCATTTGTGCTGCTGCCGCTGGATGGTGTCTTGAGCGACAGGTTTCGGACGCAATACTTCGCTGCCCCCATTCAGGCAGTTCTGTGGTCACTCGTGCTGGCTGGCATAGGCATGATCTTCTTTACGGCTTCCGCACAGCGCTGGCTTGTGGGGATGCTTGGAGTGCTGGTGGCTATGTCGGTGGTCAATAACCTGACGGCGGACGCGCGGCGCAGCTTCAATCCAAATACCCGTTTTGAGAAGGTTGTTCATTTTGTTCATGAGGTGCGAACAATTGCGCCGGGCTTTACCCCACAAACGTTTCTTGTGTTTGTGTTTGATGAAGGGGTACACTCGCCAGTTGGTTGGAACTATAGCATCTTTATGCTGTCTCGTTCAGTACTGGGTGCGCCAGGCGTGATGGTCGGGAGTGATGACCAACTCGGCGCGACATACCAGATACTCAATTTTGATGTCATCAGTAACAATTGGGGTATTGCTATAGCACCTTCGCAACTCGTCATGTTTGCTGTAGATGCAGATGGGGGTGTCCGGCTGCTCAACGAAGTTCCATCCTCGATCCTGGCTGATCCAGAACAAGCCGCGGCATTACAGATTGTATACGATCCACAGGCACGCATTACGACGACACCCTTTACCTCGCCAATATTGCGATTTTTTGAAATCCAGCAAGAAAGCGAGTGAGGTGTATGGTGTGCTTAAGGCAATGTTGCATCGTCTGGTATCGTTTCCGCGGGTTTACGACTTTGTTCAGCAAATTGCGGGCGGACGCAAGGTCTACAGGTGGTTATCAAGATGTATCGGTGAGACTGCTGCGAACCAGAGATTTCTGGATGTTGGCTGTGGCACAGGTCTAACCTTACGCCTGTTACAACTGAACTCCCGTTACATCGGACTGGACATTGATGCGCAAAAATTGGAACACTTTCATCAGGAACCGCCCGATCGCTTTGCAATGGTTGCTGATGGAGCGAAGATGCCAGTCCCCGAACACTCGGTTGACATCGCCCTAGTTATCTTTGTTGTCCATCACTTAACGGATGAAACATTTTTCCAGGTGCTTACAGAACTCGACAGGGTGGTGACAGACACCGGCAAAATTATCATTGTTGATCCATTATGGGATACACGGCGGCGGTTGTCTCGAATGATGTGGGCACTGGATCGTGGTGCTTACCCGCGCACGGCTGAGACATTGACTAACCTGTTGGCAACAAAGTTTTCAGTAGAACACATTCAGTACCTGACTATCTATCATCTCTATCAACTCACTGTTCTAAGAAAGAAACCCAACCAGCGTGACCGAGCATGATGAAATGCCAACCATGGCACCAGGAAGTCTGAGATGCTGATGAGTGACAGAAGCGATTGCAGAAAATATTGCTCATGTGGATTATACTTATTGTATTCTGACTCCCTTTGAGGATAATCTGATGACAAGGATCGAAGAACAAGTGATGACGGCACTGAGTACCGTCATCGAACCTGAGTTGAATCGCGACATTGTCTCATTGGGGATGGTACGCGACCTGAGCGTGCAGGGGGACACAGCACGCTTCACGATTGTGCTGACGACGCCCGCCTGCCCGCTGAAAAATGTTTTTGTAGAACGCTGTAACGCGGCACTGGTTGACAAAGTCTCTGGTATTGCCCGCCTCGACATCAAGTGGGATGCGCAGGTGCCGACGGATAAGAAGATGTTCGGGCGGCTGGACGTACCAATTCGCAGCATCATCGCCGTTGCCAGCGGCAAGGGCGGGGTCGGCAAAAGCACAGTGGCGACCAATCTGGCTTGCGCGCTGGCGGAAGCAGGCGCGCGTGTAGGGTTGATCGATGCGGACATTACCAACCCCAATATCCCGATGATGACGGGGCTGGGTTACGGTCGCCCGCGCGTGACCGATGACGGTAAGAAGATGATTCCGTTTGAAGCATATGGCGTCAAGGTCATCAGCACAGGATTCCTGACCGATCCTTCCAAGCCGATGATCCTGCGTGGTCCTATGCTCCACAGCGCCATCCGCCAATTCTTTGTCGATGTCGAGTGGGGGCAGTTGGACTACATGATCGTCGATCTGCCTCCGGGGACAGGCGATGCCCCCCTGTCATTGGCACAATCCTTCCCGTTGACGGGCGCGGTCATCGTAACGCAACCGCAGGAAGTCGCAGTTAGTGATGCGCTGCGTAGCGCCGCGATGTTCGATACACTGAACGTGCCTGTGCTGGGCGTCATCGAGAACATGGCGGGTGAGTTCTTTGGCAGTGGCGGCGGCGAACGGCTGGCGCAGGAGCGCGGCGTTCCGCTGCTGGGGCGTGTGCCGCTCGATAAAGAAGTGCGCATTGGCGGCGATTTTGGTCGTCCGGTGGTCGTGCATCGTCCTGAAAGCGAGGCGGGCAAGGCATTTGCGGGTCTGGCGCAGCAGACAGCGGCGCGTGTGAGCGTGGTCATGTTGCAAACGGCGGACGTGATCCCGCTGACGGTCATCGGTTGAGGTGCAATCGGGGAATGGGGTTCGCCGCATTCCCCGTTATTTGCTGTTCAGTCGTTGAGGCCCAACACCTTGATCGACTCGTCAGCGCTTTTGGGCGGGTTGTAGCGACCGACCAGCAGCCAGAATAAAAACGCCCCTAGCGCCGCCACGATGAATGCCGCCCACCCCTCTGTGTGGATGTCGCGGAACCAGATGAAGCGCCGTGCCAGTTCCATAACCAGCAGTGCGAAGATAATGACCCACAAACGGCGTTTGGGGTCAGTGCGCTGCAAGAGCATGAACACCACTAAAAAACCCATCAGCAGCAGCAGGAACAAACTCCAATCCATCGCCTACCTCATTGAATGCCTCACCTTATGCACAAATGATACCGCCAGAGCATGAGGCGGAGATGATCGCTAACTGCCGAAACCGAGTGTCGCGCTGTTCAAATCGACCTGCTCATAAGTGGGGGCGAAGTAGATACATTCCTGCGCAGTCTCTGGTAAATCCTGACGGCGGGAAAGTTCTGGTGCTTCTGGATTGAAATAGTTCCAGGTGGCGCGCGAGATTTCTTCGATCAGTGGCCAGGCACGGTCAAAACTGAAGAAATCAGTTGCTTCCCAAACGAAGACCGCAATCACATAGTGACGACCGTTGGGCGAGAAGACAATCCCCGCGTCGCCATGTACGTTATTGAGCCAGCCGTTTTTGTGGGCGATTTGCACATCTGCGGGAATACCTGCCTGAAGCAGGCGGTCAAGATTGTTATTGCTGATGATATTGAGCATTTGCTGGCACTCAGTCTGATTGAACTCACCCTCTGGATAGGCAGTCAGCAACCCGCTATTGTTGTAGGCGCAATCATAGATCATCGTCAGCAGTGTGCCGAGGTCTTCTGGCGTGGTTTGGTTAAACGGGTCTGCACCCGTATTGAAGTTTGGATTAGGGGATGCGCCATCGGGGGGCGGAATCGACCCAAGCACTTGATTCTCGACTCCCAGGTCGAAAGGCGCGATTAAGTAGGTGTTGCGCGCGCCCAGGTATTGCAATGTGTCGCGCAGGTCTGCCAATCCGGCAAAGAGGTCGCGACCGCCAATCAATTCCACAAGCAAGTTCGAGGATGAATTATTGCTGCATAGCAGCGATTGACTCATCAGGTAAGCCTCATCTCGGCTCGGGTTGGTGAGGATGCTGCGATAGTAATCGATAACGATGCCGAGCTTGGCGGTAGAGGCAGCAGAAAAGGCGACATCGCCGTTGATACTCATCTCCTCCCCGGTCGTCAGGTCCATCACATACACGCCCGCGACCGTCGATTGCCCGTCGTAGATGAAGCCCTGCGCGTCGAGATAGCTCACAATCATCCGCCGCAGCACATCTAGACCGGGACCGCGCCCGTCCGCGCCTTCGACGGGCAGCGTGACTGCGCGGTTGTCCGGATCGCGCAGTGCAGCATCAATCATCGGCATCGCGGCGCGAGTGTCCAGGCGGTAGCCTGACGCGCCCGGACGCAACGTCAGCGTCGTCAGGTCGAAGCTGGCACCGCCAGGCGAACGGTCGTAGCGTGGCACGACTTCGCGCTCCAGCCATTGTTGCAGCAGTTCGGGGCGGTAATCGGCGATCAGCAGCACGTCCGTGCTGCCTTCGACCGTGCGCTGCCCGGTGAGATAGTTGAGAAATTGTAGCCAGAACTGTCCTTCGGCACTGCTTGTGCCGCGCGCCTGCGCCAGCATCGCCTGACGCTGCGTCTGAAAGCCGACGGCTGCGGGGTCAAGCAAAATGGGCGAGTCGACATACCACAGCGTAATCGGCGAACCATACGCCGCTTCCCAGGTACGGATAGCGTCTGAGGGGGTAAGACCGCCGACTTCGACACCGCCAACCGTGACATTCAGAGGCAGTCGGTCACTGGTCTGGCTGAAACGCACCAGTTCGAGAATCGTCCAGGCAACCGCAGTTAGCAGCATCATGCTGGACAAAATTGGAATGACAGGGATGCGTCCGCGCGGGCGGCGTTGGGAGCGTAAACTGACAGTTGTGCTACTCATGCGCTTCTACTTCACTCTGCTTCGACTTATTCGGCATGGGGCATTGCCTGCACATCATGCCGCAGTTTGAGGGCGTTGGCAATTGCGGTGCGGTTGAAGGGGTCAAGATCGGGGAGTGCGTCAAGGTCAAACCAGCCATAGCCGAGCAGTTCCGGCGACAGTTTGCCTACGGCGTGTGTGTCCGCCAGACACAGATAGGCGAAATCGATATGGTGCATTTCGATGAGCGTTTCCATGTGCAGCAGGGCATCCACGCGCACGGTGAGCTGCACTTCTTCGCGCAGTTCGCGGGCAAGCGAGTCTTGTGGTTTTTCGCGCGCGTCTACCCAACCGCCAGGTAAGCCCCAGGGATGACTAGGATGCAGGACATGTTCTACCAACAGCACCTGTCTATATGGGTTGAAGATCACGCCTGTTACGCCGAGCGTGTAGTGTGGACGTGTGCGCTGGTAGACGGATTGCAAGGCGCGAATGAGCCAGGGGGCGCGGCGCGCAAAGTGTGCGACACGCAGCCGGAGTTGATGTGAGGAATTTCCTGCCATTCCCTACCCGCGATCTTAAAACCCTGCACATTCTAGCATCAGCACGCGCCCGACGCTATCGCCGACCGCGATCAGGCGGCGGTCATTGGACCAGGCGCAGCAGTGCAAGGCGGCGTCGGCGGCATAAACGAGCAGGCAGCGTCCCGTCTCGCTCTCCCACAGGCGCAGCGTGCGGTCATCACTGACCGTCGCGATCAAACGTCCATCGGGGGAGAAGGCGGCAGCACGAGTCGCATCTTCGTGTCCCTCGAGTACGAACAAGGCTTTGCCATCGAACAAATCCCACACGCGCACCGTGCCGTCTTCAGAACTACTGAGCGCGTAATCGCTATTGCGATGAATGGTAATATGCGTGATGCCCGCACGATGCCCGCTCAAGACACGGGACGGCTGCTTTTGCGGCAGACTCCACTGGTAGAGATTGTTGTCACTGGCAGCACTCAAGGCGAAACGACCATCGGCGGCGAGCGCCACCGCCGTGACATAAGGGGTGGTTATGGCGAGTAGCTCGCGGCGCGCCGCGACCTTGAGGATGCGCAGGGTGCTGTCTTCGCAACCTGCTGCCAGCCACGCGCCGTCTCTATCGAACGCCGCCGCCGTGATGCCGTGCCGTAGCGGCAGTTGATAGGGAGAAAGCTGCTTGCCAGTTTTCAGATTCCAGGTTCGCAGCACCCGATCGATGCCGATGGTCAATATCTGACTTTGCTGCATCAATAGTTTGCCCGCGAGCAGGGCGGCGGAATTGTCGCTGAAGACGCGCTTTTCCTGCGCGGTGCGCACTTCCCACAGGCGCACGCTGCCATCCAGCGCTGTCGATTGCACGGCATAGTCGTCGTCGCTGAAGGCGACACTGCTGATAGGCGCGGTATGACTCTTCGCGCGTACATCTTCGCTGCCTGCCGTCATATCCCAGACGCGCAACGTGCGGTCTTTGGAGGCGGTCAGCAAAGTATGCTCACGGGCGTTGAGGGCGACGGCTGTGATTGCGCCCTGATGTCCGGTGTAGACACGCACTTCGTCATCCGTTTCGATGTCGTACATTGAGGCATGGTTACTTTGTCCGCCGACGATGACGAAGTTGCCATCGGGCGTGAACGCCAGCGTGTAGACTTCACCTTGCGAAGGTTCAATAACGTTCGCAAGCTGACCGCTCCACACATCCCAGATATGGACTGTGCCGTCCCAAGAACCAGAGGCAGCGGTCGTGCCAATGGGGTTGAGCGCAACGCTCGTCACGGTGTCCTGATGTCCGTAGAGCGTATTGAGCAGGCTGCCCGTCTTGACATCCCAGATGCGCACGGTTTGATCCCATGAGCCAGAGACCGCAATGTCGCCACTGCTGCTGAACGCTAGTGCGGTGACATACGCCTGATGTCCTTCGAACGTGCGCACGCATTCCCCGCTGTGACGATGCCACAGATAGATCATGCCGTCTTCGCTGCCAGACAACATGAACTGTGTATCCGGGCTGAAGACGACGGCGTGAACAGGCAGCGGATGTGCTTGCACATTGCGCACCTGCGTGCCAGACGCGACATCCCACAGGCGCAGGCAGCCATCGTCACCGCCGGACAGGGCATAGCGCCCATCGGCGCTGAAGGCAACGGCGTAGACTTCGCCCACTTGACCTGTGAAGTGGCGCATATCCCTGCCGGATGCTAAATCCCACAGGCGCAGAGTGCAATCGACGCTGCCAGAGAGGGCATAGCGCCCATCTGGACTAATCGCAGCAGCATTGACAGCGCGCTGATGCCCATCCAGCACGAGCTTGAGCGCGCGGTCAGCGCGCAGCCGCCAGACAGCCAGTGTGCGCATGTGGGGCTGTGTCGCCAGCCAGCGGTCATAGGCGGCGCGCAGTTCGTGGTCCTCCTGCTGCAAGGCGCGCTCGCGAATTTGCTGGATGACGAAGCTGGTTGAGCGGCTGGCGGGCAGGCGGCGCAGCTTGTGCGCTTCCTGACCGAAGAGGCGCTCCAACCGTGCCAGCGCTGCCAGCGGCGGCAATTCACCGTCTGGCACTTCCAGATGCCGCTCCGGGGTGAAGTGACTGGTTAAGGCGCTGCGCGTCTCGGAAAGATCACCCAGAACAGCGGCAAAGCCGCGCGCCTGCGTTTCTTCATGTAGCGTTGCCGGGTCATGACAGGCACGCAGCAAGCGATGTGCCGCTTGTGCCAGATCGTCTGCGACATCGTAGGCGCGTTGCAGATGATCGCGCGTGAGCGGATGCAGGCGGACTGCTTCGCCGTCATCAAGCCGTTCCACCAGACTCCAGGTATGCAGCTTTTCAAGCGCGCGTGTGAACGGGCGGTTGAAGCGTGCTTTGTGTTCCTGAATGCCGCTGAGCAGTTTCAGGCGGCGGTTGGGGATGGCGGCGGCTTCGCCATACGCGGCTGCCAGCCGCAGAAGCAGGAGCGCGTCTGAGTGATTCAACTGTCCCAACTGCCAATCGAGGGCGACGCCAACGATGGGCGTATAGTAGTCGGGCGTGCCGATGCCGACGCCTTCCTCTTGCAGCGCGTGAATGACATCATCAATGCCGCGCGCTTCGAGTTCCTGTAACAGGTCGGCGGGCGTCAGATGAGGTAGTGACTTCAGTGCAGCCGCCATCCATGCCAGCGCCAGCGGCAGGTAGCCAAGTTTGCGCGCGAGCAGGTCGAGCGAGTCGTGGTCGTCGGTGTTCGGGCGTGCATCCAGCAGCAGGCTGTGTGCGTCAATGGGTGACAGTACATCCACGGCTACCGACTCGAAGTGAGCGGGGAAGTCCTGACTGCGAGAGGTCACAAGCAGCCGTGCATTGGATTGTTCGCAGAACTGACGCAGCGTGGTATCGCCCGCCAGTTTGTGGCTATCGACATCTTCGGGATGTTCGAGGTTATCAAGGATGATGAGCGCTTCGTCACCGGTAGGGGTGGTTTGTCCGCGCAGAAAATTGAGCAGGGCGAAGACCATCTGCTTGTTGCGGTCACGGTCATGGGGATCCGCAGGGGATAGCCCAAGATTATCACTGATGTTGGCGATGCGCCCAGCCCAGTCTTCGACTGCGTTGAGCCAGTAGACGCCTGCCGGATAGTGAAAGCGATAGCGATGGGCATACTCCACTGCCAGTTGTGTCTTGCCAATGCCGCCCATGCCGTGCAGCCCGGCGGTCTTGATGCCGACGGCGCTCGCTTTCAGATGATCGTGCAGTGTCATCAACTGCTGTTCGCGCCCGACGAACGTGTCCAACCGCGGCCAACTCATGAAGAAACGATGGTCTCCGGGCTTGGGCGCGGGCAGTCGCGGCTTCAGTACATCTGCGAGTGTCGTTTCGTCGTAGTCAAACGCATCGATTACATCGGTGACATGCGGGATTTCGAGTTGTGATGGCACGGGGACATCATCAAAGCGCAGGACGAAGAGCGATGTCCCCTGTCTTTTGCGAAAGCGTTCAATCGCCAGCGGGATTTCGATGCCGTGTATGAAGTCCCGTTCCGGCTGCACAAACGTCTTCGTCAACGCGAAGAGAATGCCGTAGCTCTGCTGGATCGCCATTTTGATCGCGTTTTCCCATTCCACACCCTGACGTAATTCGACCTTATCGATCCACAGGGTATGCCCCAGCCGCGCCTGCAAGCGGGCGTGAATGGGGTAAAGGCGCGCTGCGTCCAGACGCGCATATGAGAAAAACAGGTGTGCGGTACGCATAAACGTCTTGTCACAGGCAGATGATTACGATTATGTGCAGTCTAACATGATGTGCCATGCAGCGCTATCGATCACCAACCAAACCCAAACCTGCCATTACGCGACTTCATGCTACAATCAAATAACAAACTCGCAACTTTACACAAACACGGATCGCATACAGTGACCGAGTTACCCAACGATTTTCTCAATTTGCTCGCGCGCCCGCCGGGCGACATCTTTTATTTCCTGTTGGTGCTGGTTGTCATGCAGGCGAGCTTCTTCATGGCGCTGGGACAGCGGATGCGCTTCCGCAACGACCGCGCTGCCACACGTTACGTGCTGGCAACGCTCGGTGCGGTGCTGGCGTGGGCAGCCGTCATGCTCGGCTTGATCGTCGCCGTGTTGACAAACCAGCCCGCCAACGCCATTTTGCCGCCGTTAGAACGTGCCGCGCAAGCGGTGGCGGTGCTGCTGCTCGGCTGGGCGTTCCTGACTGCGGATCATGATCGGGCGACGCGCGTTTCCAATCTGCTGGCCCTGGTCCTGCTGTGGGGGATTATCATCGGCTACGTCGCGACAGGGGTCGAATGGTCTGCACCGGGCGGTCGCCTCGGTGGGTTTAACCAGTCGCCGTTTAACGTTCCCTGGTCGGCTGCGCTGGTGGCATTGGCAGCGCTTGGCACATCGTTGACGATACTGTTTATTCGAGTCGTTGTTGATGCGCCAATTAAGGTGATCTTCTTCGCGCTGATCGGTTTCGGGTCAGTCGTCACGCTGATGGGCGGGTTGCAGGGGGCGATGGCGGGCGATTACGCAGGGGTGCTGCGGCTGGCATTCCTCGGTGCGATGCTGATTGTGCCGGCGGTCCTTTACCGGATGGTCGTCACGCGGCTGGAAGCAGTGGCGCGGCTGAGCGAGACGGGAGCCAGCCAATCCGTCACGTATGAAACGGGAGAAGTCCCGGTCATCCCAACGCCGAGCGAGGCGGCAATGCAGGCGGCGCGGGATGAATCGATAGCAAATCGGGCGGCGCTGGAAGGCACGCGCGATACTGCGCCGCTGATGAAGGCGTTGGGCATGATGCTGGAGAAGCCCGACCCCGATCATCTACCAGAGCAGGTAGTGGCAGCCGCGATGAACATCATGAAGGCGGATGTGGGCGCGCTGCTGACGCTGCAAGACGCCAACTATGCCGATGTGCAGTACAGCTACAACAAGCTGATGGCGCGCCCGATGGAGCCGCTGTCCGTCAGCCTTGCCAGCCAGCCCACACTGGTCAATGCGATTGAACGCCGCACACAGCGCCCGCTGCTGCCTGACCGTAATGTCGAAGAACTGGTCGATCTATATACCCGTTTCGACATCATGCAGACCGGTCCGACATACTTCCAGCCGTTGACGAAAAGTGGCGAAGTCGTCGGCGTCCTGATGATCGGGATGCCATACACTGCGCGCGAGTTGACGAACGGGGAGTTGGAAACGCTGAAGGGAGTCGGCATTATCGGCGCGAACCTGCTGGCGTTGAGCGATGCTGCAAAGAACCAGCGTGTGAAGGCAGAGGGGCGCATTATTCAGGCAATGGTGCGGGGCGTATCGCCAGACGAGGTAGAGGACGAAGCCGTCTCCGCCGCGTGGACAGATATGCATAAGCAGTTGGAGGCGGCGCGCGAGCAAATCGTCCAGTTGTCGCGCCAGGTGACGGGACTCAAGATCGAACTGGATGACGAGCGCAGCCGCGTCACGAACGAGTTCGCGGATACGGACGAAGGCAAATCTGTGACCGGGCGCATCCTGGTGCTGACCGAGGAACAGCAGCGTTTAATCGCCGAGCGCGACCAACTGAACACCCGGCTGCGCTCGTC
>Ga0224723_1000165_pt1 | contig 45431 bp, 44 predicted proteins | sample Balambano_FR2_Me_FD_161647 | JGI IMG/M metagenome (GOLD analysis project Ga0224723, IMG submission 161647) | Freshwater sediment microbial communities from Lake Towuti, South Sulawesi, Indonesia - Balambano_FR2_MetaG | ecosystem: Environmental > Aquatic > Freshwater > Lake > Sediment | place... | reverse complement strand
CCCCAGCCCCTAGCCCCTAAAATTGCTGCTGCTTCCGCTACACTCGGCGTTCCCACCTCTGCCTCAACCACAGTTGAAGGAGTTGGTACCTGGACGGTGCGGAGTTGCTTGGCGGTGAAGCAGCGGAGAGGCAGGTGGCGATCGCGACACAGTTCTACCAATCCTACTTCATCGGCTTTCAGGTCAAGGGTGGCAATTCCGGCGATCGCCCCTTCTGCCAAGTGATTTGCCTGAAACACCTGCTGAATGGCGATTTCAATCAGTTGACGAGAAGTGCCCCGTTCGCAGCCGATGCCCACCCACAGTACGCGGGGATGCCACTGCACTTTAGGCAAGTCGGATTCTGGGGAGAATTGGCGCTGGATCGGGCTAATCCAAACTCTGGCTTCAGGTTCAGGAGATGCTTCTTGGATTTCAGCCGTGTATTCGGGAAAGCCAAACTGAAAGGGATGAAATTCAGGCAGATGAGATTGCCAGAGAGTTGACCCGGCTTCCTGGATGACCTGAGTTGGTGCTTGACGAGCGATCGCTGCACTCACCCCTGTCCAATCGCCCTCCCCCCGTCGCCAACCCCAGGGAATTCCCAGTACGTCGATTCCAGGTAAACCTGCCCCGTTTGCCGCCCCGGTCAATACAGGAGTCGCACCAATCTGTAGAGCGATCAATCGTGTCAGGCGGTCGGCACCGCCCTGGTGCCCGCCGCACAAGCTGATGACAAATCTACCAGTTTCGTCTAAGACAACGACAGCCGGATCGGTAGATTTGTGCTGTAATAGGGGCGCAATCAGGCGTACAACCGCCCCCGTCGCTAATCCAAAGACAAGGCTGCGATGTTGCGACCATAATGCCTCTAAATGAGCGCTCAAAGAGCCACTGTAAACCTGCACCCCCTCCAGATGTTGCAGAGAGTTGGGCACCCAGAGAACTGCATTCGTAGCCTGACAGATGGGATGCAATTGTCTGACGGAAGTAGGCGTAGTGGCGATCGCCACCACAGGCTGAAAATCTTGAAACAACAATGACAAATTCACCTACCTAATCCAAAAACCACCCGTTCAGTGCAGGTCCAACGACCCACAACTAATACTACCGTCCGTTTCAGGCCGGGTTAGAACAATGTATTTTGGGGGATTTAGACTAGAGAGAGATTTACCCAATGCCTTGAACGGACAGAACAAAGCAATGGAGCAATATTACAAACCAGAACATCTGCCTCACTTTGGCCAAATTGGCGAAGGCAGTCCAGAGCTAGCAGAAAAGTTTTTTGCTTACTATGGTGCCGTTTTTGCAGATGGCGCTTTGTCTGCCAGAGAAAAGGCACTGATAGCCCTGGCCGTTGCCCATACGGTGCAGTGCCCATACTGCATTGATGCTTACAGTAAAGAATGCCTGCAACAGGGATCAGATTTGGAGCAAATGACTGAGGCAATTCATGTTGCTACTGCGATTCGGGGCGGCGCGTCTCTGATTCACGGGTTGCAGATGCTTGACCATGTGAAGCAGGTGGCGATGTAGGGGCTGGGGGCTAGGGGATTTGGATGGAAGTTTGAGTGGGAGAGTTTTTTGATGGTTGTGCAGTCTGAATTGCTGGAGGAGTTACGGTTAGAGGGCGTAGATGCGGGGGCTAAACCCACGACTTCGCTGTATCGGCGGCGATCTCCCCTCTCCAGTCCTCAATACCAGGTCGAGCGGCTAGCAGCCGTTGACCTATCTCATATGCCGCATCAGGGAGATTTTGCTGAAGCTCTGGAAAACCAGGGATTACAAAAGTTTCGTCCGGCTCAGCTAGAAATCTTTCAAATCAACGTCGGCAAATTGTGCAACATGACCTGCCGCCACTGCCACGTCGATGCGGGGCCAGATCGAGTGCAGGAAAACATGGATCGGGACACAGTAGACGCTTGCCTGCGGGCGCTCGACCAAACCGAGGCTCACACCGTTGATATTACAGGTGGCGCACCAGAGCTAAATCCACACTTTCGCTATCTAGTGGAGGAATGTGTCGCTCGTGGTAAGCACGTCATCGATCGCTGTAACCTCACGGTGCTGCTCCTTCGCCGAATGCACGGCTTACCAGAATGGTTTGCGGAACGGGGCGTTGAAATTGTTTGCTCGTTGCCGCACTACCGCAAATTCAACACCGATGCCCAGCGGGGAAACGGCACGTTTGAGAAGTCAATCGAAGCATTGCGGCGACTTAACGCAGTCGGCTATGGCAACGGCAACCCCCAGCGGCGACTCACTTTAATGTCTAACCCCGCTGGAGCATTCCTGGCAGGCAATCAGGCAAAAATGGAGCAGGAGTGGAAGACTGGACTGGAGAAAAATCACGGCGTTCGGTTCGATCGCCTGATCGCGCTTAACAATATGCCCATCTCCCGTTTCCTGGAATGGCTAGAGCAATCTGGCAACTTGCAGCGCTATATGGAAGTGCTGGTAAATGCTTACAATCCTGCAACCGTTTCAGGTTTGATGTGCCGCAACACGCTCTCTGTTTCCTGGGACGGCAGGCTATTTGACTGCGACTTTAACCAGATGCTGGATCTGGAGTGTCAGCCACCCGGACAGCGTCCTCACATTCGCGACTTTAATCCCAAGCTGCTAGCACAGCGCGAAATTGTTACCGGTCCTCACTGTTTTGGCTGCACCGCCGGAGCTGGAAGTTCCTGTGGTGGAGCGATTAATGCCTAAAGCACCAATTGCAACAAGGGAGGCAAAGCCAGCCCTACATCTCTTTCGATATCAATGGCGATCGCGCCATGAAAACGGAAACGGGTCGCCGCCTTCATAGAAATTGAACCGTCCGTAGCCCAAGAACTGCCCATAGGCTGAGTCACCGGGCGGAAAGGCAGTTACGCCAAATAGATAGACACCGCCGCTGCGAGGATTTCTTTCTGCTCTCAATCCCAGTGTGACGATAGTTCCAGGCGGCACAGGCGGATCAAAGCTGACAGAAACCGTCTGGTTTTCCTCGTCTGCCGTCACGTTGCCCAAAGTTAATGCTTCACCGCGATCGCCCCGTGTTCCAACAAAGGCGCGGCTGTCTTCCAGTTCAAATTCGACGCTGCGAACAAAGTTGCTGGCATTCTGCTGAGCAATCTCAATTCGTCCTAGCGGCTCTCCTGCATTCTGAGGCACTTCTAACGTGAAGTAGTAAGTGGGGTTGTAGGCAGAGACACGGTTCCGAGTTGTGCCCGAATAGACCAGGCTAGGAGGGCGCTCAAAATAAACTCTGCCATCCGAAAGCTGAACTGCTTGAGCAGCGGGGCTGAGGATTGCAGCAAACCCTATCGTTGCAGCGAGGGTTGCACTCAGCCAGGTAAAAGTACGCATTTTAATTAAGAGCTATTTCTTAAACAGGCTTTCTCTATTCTAATTTTGGGATTCACGATTGGGGTCGTGCAGGCTTGACTGAAGCACTCACCAAAAAAGGGGCGATCGCCCGGATCGACCCCCTAATTCAAACTACTCACCTACACAACGTGCAACTTTTTCCAGGCTCTCTGTGGGATGGGCCTCTTGCTCGTCCCACTGAGCAGGCAGGATACCTGCGCCACAGCAAGCTCATTCACTAAACTCAAGCCTGCTTGTTGAAAAAGGTCTGAAACTGTTTCAAAGCCGCTTGACCGATGTTAAAAACAGCCCAGCTAGCAGCCAGCAAGACCGGAGACAAGACAATCAGAATGCGCCAATCAATATCCATGTTCGAGAACCTCCCCTAAAGATTTATAAACAAATCTCATCTTTAACATTATTCTGCGCTGAATTGGCTCAATTTTCCAGTTCTTTGATCACATTTGTTTGCAAAACAAATCCCAGATTCGTTCCTGTGCCTGCATGAACCCGCGCAAGCTGCTCGTATTTGCGGGCATGGTCAACTAAGTCGGCGGCTTCCTCTTCAGAAACGGGGCGAACGACTTTAGCAGGAACCCCAACCACGAGCGATCGCGGCGGCACATCCTTTGTCACTACTGAACCCGCACCAATAATACTTCCTGCCCCCACGCGCACCCCATTCAGCACGATCGCCCCAATTCCAATCAAACAGCCCTGCTCAATCTCAGCCCCGTGAATCACCGCTCGATGCCCAACCGTCACATAGTCGTGCAAAATTGTCGGTTGCCCCGGATCGCCATGCAGAATCGCCCCATCCTGTACGTTTGTGCATCTGCCAATCTCAATTCGCTCGACATCGCCCCGCAGCACCGCCCCAAACCAAATGCTTGCACCCGCAGCCATCTCCACATCGCCGATAACCGTTGCGGTGGGGGCAACGAAAGCCGCTTGAGATAAATCAGGAGGTACCCAAAAGGGTATGGATGAAGTCATATCATGCAGAAGGATTAGTAACTTTTGAGTCCAATGCTCCTAGAATGAGCATTGAGGGCAAAACACCCCCAGTTATAATAAAGCCACTGGCACTGGTACATAGCGAATATGCTGGCTACAACTTCATGATTAATCCAGCCCTACAGTACCCAATCTTCGGACCTGAAATTCAGTGCCCTCACTGTAGACAGACGATTCCGGCATTGACGCTGACAGATACTTACCTGTGTCAGCGACACGGCGCTTTTGAGGCAGATCCTAAGACGACAGAGTTAATTCACCTTCAGTCTGGACGGCACTGGCGACAGTGGAATAACGAGTGGTATCGACAACACACCCACCCCGACGGTATCCGCTTTGAAATTCACGAAGCACTCGATCGCCTCTACACCCAGGGCTACCGAGCTACTAAAGTCATTATCGCCCAACGCTATCAAGACCTGATCAGCACCTACCTGGAGCGCAGCGCTCCCTGGCGCGGCCAGTCTGACTCGTCCCGCCCGCGCCTCTACGGTCTGCCTGTAGAATTCAGCCCTGACCCCAAAGAAGATCCCTGCTGGGATGTGATTAACTTTGACCTGGAAAAAGAACCCGGTGCGCCTGTGAGGTATCCTTATTTCCGTTTGTTTGAGTAAATGCATCACGCTTCCATTCGCACCGCAGACATTCACAAAGCGATCGCCTTCTATGAACTCTTGGGCTTCACGGTTTGCGAACGCTTCACGGCGGGGATCACACTGGCCTGCTGGATGGAAGGGCTAAACGGTCGGATTGAGCTATTGCAGGTGCCGCGTCCCCGTCCCGCTGCGGATGCGTTTGAGGATGAGCATTACACGGGCTACTATCACCTTTCCTTTGACCTGACCGAGACGGTTAAGGATTTGCCCCAATGGTTAGAGAACTTGCAAGCAAAGTTTTTAGAGGCGGCTGAAGAATCGGAACAGGTTCAGCCTTTGAAGGTCTTGCTGAAACCGATGCAGCAGATGATTGGCGATCGCGTCTACGAGGTCACATTTATCGCAGACGCGGATGGATTGCCGTTGGAGTTTATCCGAAGGATGGGAGGGGTGGAGGGCGGAGGGCGGAAGGCGGAAGGCGGAAGGCGGAAGGTGGAGGGCGGAGGGCGGAAGGCGGAGGAAATGTAGCTTACCCTAGCCCCTAGCCTCTAGCCCCTAGCCCCTCCAAAAAAACACCTGCTTTTTGGGAAAAATTGTGAATTTTCCCGAATTTTAGGATAGCGTCCTCGTAGTTTAGTTCTGTAGCAGTTCAATGAAGAGAGAACTAGGATGACTGAGATCTTGCACCAACGGCAGGAGGCATTGCACTAGAGCCTTGAGATCAATCTCAGGCTCAAAGCTAAAACTCGTTGAAACGAGTTGAAATGAGCGCCCAACGTTTTAGGCAGTTTCAACTGACTTGAGCGATTAGCCCGGAATTGATTCCAGGGCGGGGCTATTCTGGAGAGCAGTATGGCGGATATTTTTATTTCCTATTCCCGTAAAGACAAAGAGTTTGTTCGCACGCTGCATCAGGCTTTGAGTCAGAGCCAGCGAGATGCCTGGGTCGATTGGGAAGATATTCCCGTCACTGCTGAATGGTGGAAGGAAAGCTGGAGTGATGCTGGCGATCGCCACCACAACCGGACTCCGTGCCCAACAGCAGATAGAAACAACCCGCTCCGAAATTGCAGCCCTGCAACAAGAGAAGGTTGAACTGGAAGCCGAAACCGATCGCGCTATTAGAAACCTCCGATTGGCAGAGGCAAAACAACAGCAAGCGGTTGATGCCGCCAATCAAGCAAACCAGGATTTGCAGGCTGCGGTAGAACGCGAAACCGAAGCACAAGGAAAGGTCAAGGCTGCTGAAGCTCTGGCTGCCCAGGCACAACAAACTCAGCAACAGGCAGAAGTCGCCGCTGCCGAAGCGGAACGGAAGCAACAAGCCGCCGAAGCCGCCACCGCCGCAGCCCAGCAAGCCAATGTGCAATCCTCAACCGCTTACGAAAAAACGCTGGAAGACTTGAGGGAACAGTGGCAACGGGGCGATCGCCAGGCTGCTTTAATCCGACTGGCAATGGCTCGCATCTGTCAGTTAGAAGGTTACAGCGAAGAAGCAGAATTAAGAGCCTGCATTCAAGAAACTCTGGATGCAACGCGATCGCAGATTAGTGAATAGGAGAGGGCGATCGCCCTTCAACCCCAAACCGTCCTGTTTTAGATAGGAACACTCCTGTTTTAAGCAGGACGCTTCTTGTTTGAAATAGGAACGTTGCTGCTTAAAGTAGGAACACTCCTGCTTTAAACAGGAACAGTCTTGCCTTAAATAGGAACGTTGCTGTTTCAAACAGGAACGTTGCTGTTTTAGGTAGGAGCGATCGCACTTCAAACAGGACACTTCTTGTTTGAAATAGGAACGTTGCTGTTCAAAATAGGAGCGATCGCACTTCAAACAGGAATGATGCTGTTTTAGATAGGAGCGATCGCACTTTTAACTAGAAACTTGCAGTTTAGAACTGGAAACGTCACCCTTTTAACTGGAAGCTTGCGGTTTAGAACTGGAAACATTGCTCATTTGTCCTAACTGACATGGCGCTAGCCTAACCGCCTTGAGATAAATCTCAGGCTCAAAGCTAAAACCCGTTAAAACGGGTTAAATGCAGTTTCCTGCGGGTCTTTTAGTCAGTTTCAACTGACTTTAGCTTTTAGCCCGAACTTTAGTTCAGGGCAACCCGTTTCGCGCTACCCGTCCTAACTGCTGTCTTTGAGCTAAACATCGAGTTAGATATACTGATGGCACCCCCATCACAGCGCCACCCATGACCTCATCGGTGCCCCCGCCCCTTCAGGTGTTCATCTCTTACTCTCACAAAGATGAAGAACTGCGAGAAGAACTGGATATTCACCTCGCCAACTTAAAACGTCAGGGCAAAATTCAAGCATGGCACGATCGCGCCATTGAGGCGGGAGCCGAGTGGGATGCCGAAATCAAACACCAGCTTGAAACGGCAGACATTATTCTGCTGCTGATCACACCTCGATTCATCGCCTCAAACTATTGCTATGACCTGGAGATGCAGCGGGCGGTGCAGCGTCATGATGAAGGCAACGCACGAGTAATTCCCATCATCGGTAAGTCCTGCGACTGGCAAGACAGCCCCTTCAGCAAACTGCAAGTGCTGCCCAAAGATGCCAAGCCCGTCACTAAATGGGATGACCGGGATGAAGCCTTTCTCAACGTCGTGCAGGGAATCCGTCGAGCGGTGGAGACGCTTCAGGCAAAAAAGTCTGAGGGGGTGCCTTTGGCAAAAAAGGCGATCGCCCCCACTCCCCCACCCCTCACGCCTTCCATAGGTACGGGCGAACAAATATCGGGTACGGGCGAACAAATATTGGGTACGGGCGAACGTCCATTCGCCCCTACGTTTTCCACATACAAGGCGGAAACGTGGACGGGACGAACGGAAACTGTTGCTGAACTCACCGATGCTCTCATCGCTGGATGCCGTCTGCTGATCATTCACGGCATGACGGGCATTGGCAAAACCGCCCTGGCTGAAAAATTAGCGGCGGATCTGCTGGTGAATGGGGATGGTGGATCAGGCGATCGCTCCTCCCTACCGCCCGACATCAAATTTCACCGAATTTCTTTCGACATTGGTACGCCGTCTACGGAGTTTACGCGGGGGGCGATCGCCATTTTGCAGGCGATCGGTGATGACACTGCCCAAAAGTTGCCCGACGAGCAAATTTTGCCCTACCTGCTCAAAACCTTAGAGCAGCGTCCCTACTGGCTCCAGTTTGACTCACTGGAATATTTGCTGAATCAGTCCGACGATGGCTCCTATGGGTTTGCCGATGCCGTCTGGGTCGAATTTTTTGGGCAATGGCTCAACTCGCCCCGCAGCCAGAGCCGCCTGATTCTCACCTCCCAGGCTCTCCCCGCCGACCTGGTAAACCGGATCTATCGCTATGACCAGCTTTGGCACGAGTATCCCCTGCGCGGACTGGAAGCTGCCCACTGGCTTGACCTGTTCCGCAACTATGGCATCACGCCTGCGACAGATACTGAGCGTGACTGTGTTTGTGCGATCGCCCACTACTTTCAAGGACACCCGCTGATCCTTAAAATGATCGCAGGCGACATCCGCAGTCGCTTGTTTGGCGGCAGCATCACCAAATATTGGACAGAGTATTACAGCCCCCAACAGTCCAACCCGCGCCAAGCTCCCTCAACCCTGCACCAAAGCCAGGAACAGCGGGCCTGTCATTGGGTAAGCCAAACGATTCAACAACTGCCCGACCTGCCCCGCCAAATGCTTCAGCGCTGCGCCGTCTTCCGTCGCCCTGTTGCCGAATCGTTCTATCTGCAAATGCTGGAAGATGCCTCCGACGCAGATCGCATCGCTGCCCTCACCACCCTCAAATCGCGCAACTTGGTCGAAGACACCGACATCCAGGCTGGACAACTCCTGATTCAACAGCACAACCTGATTCGCGACAGCGCCTACGCCCAACTCAAAGCCACTCCTTCCATTTGGGAGACGGCAGAACGCACCGCCGCCCACCTCTGGCTCACTGCCTACATTGCTCCTCCCAACGCCGAACACATCGAAACCGTGCGCGGCTATTTAGAAGCCTTTGATCACTGTTGTGAAGTGGACGATTGGTATAAGGCAAAAGATATTTCCTCTACTCGTCTCAATACGCCTACCAATGATACTTTTAGCTGGCAATTTTTTGTCTGGGGATATTATCAAGAATTTATCCAAATTCAAACTCAGCTAATTAACTGTGCAGAAAAAATTGACAACTCTAAACTAAGGATAGATTCTCTAAGTAATTTAGGAGATGCCTACTATGTACTTGGCAGTCATGAAATAGCGATAAACTATTTTGAGAAAGTGTTAGATATTGCAACCAAAGAAGATATTTGTTCTGCTCAAAAAAGAGCGTTAAATGGAATAGGAAATGTCCATAATTATTTAGGTAACTATTCCAGAGCGATAGAATATTATCAACAGTGTATGGATTTATGTTGTGAGGTTGAAGATAATTATAGAAAATCAAGAATTTTTGGTGGAATCGGAATGGCTTATTTCTACATTGGCAACTGGCAAAAAGCCATAGAGAACCTTGAAAATTTTCTAGATATTGTGCAAGAAATTAATGATTTAAGCGGTGAGGCAAATGCTCTTGGTTGTTTAGGGCTTTATTACAAAGCACTTTTTGATTTTCCTAAAGCGATTGATTGCCATGATCGACAGTTAATGATTGCTCGTAGAACTGGTAATCGTCAAGAGGAGTGCATGGCCTTGGGAAATCTCGGTGATGCGTATGTGAAGCTAGAAAATTATTCAAAAGCAATTGAGTTCCATCAGCAAGGATTATCTTTAGCTAGAACTATTGGTAATAGAAGGAGTGAGGCTTATGCTTTAGGCAATCTAGGCTTTATTCAATTCAAATTAAAGCAGTATTCAGAATCATTAAACAATAGCCAGGAAGCATTAAGAATGCTATGCAATATTGGTGATCGAAACGGAGAAGCCGAAGCCCTGAAAAATTTAGCGGAGCTACATCAAAAATTGGGTGAGATTGATGTGGCACGAGAGTATTGTGAGCAGGCGTTGGCGTTAGCAACTGAGCTAGGCATCCCGCTGGTGGAGGAGTGTCAAAAACTGTGGGAGGAATTAGAGGAAGATGTTACAAAGCCTAAAGGAGTAGAGGATTGAGCCAGCGAGACAAACTGCTCATCAAGATTCTTAGGGGTACTTCAGATGCCAACATTCCCTTCGACCAATTGTGCCAATTGCTCAGTACTTTGGGGTTTGAAGAACGAATTCGAGGCAGCCATCATATTTTTGCAAAGGAGGGTATTGAGGAGATTTTGAATTTGCAGCCGAAACAGAGTCAGGCAAAAGCCTATCAAGTGAAGCAAGTGCGAGCCATCATTTTGAAATATCAGTTAGGAGGGCAAGATGAAAATTCGCTATGAGTTGATCATTTATTGGAGTGACGAAGATCAGGCATTTATTGCTGAAGTGCCAGAGCTACCAGGATGTGCGGCAGATGGAGAGACATATCAAGCAGCCGTACAAAATGTTGAGGTTGTCATTCAAGAGTGGATTGAAACCGCTCAACGGCTTGGGCGCACAGTCCCAGAACCTAAAGGCCGTTTACTCTTCGCTTAATGAGGGAGAATTGGCGATAGATCTAACGAAGCCGAAGCCCTGAAAAATCTTGCGGAACTGCATCAAAAACTGGATGAGAAAGACTCCACAACAGGAGAGCCTATCGGTATAGAAATTCTCGCCTATCATCCGGGAGATAGCCGTTTTGATGCCGTCAGCGTCGAACTAGGACAGTTGAGTTCTGCTCAATAGGTGTTGGCGTTGGCGACGGAGTTGGGTATTTCACTGGCGAAGGACTGTCAAAAACTATGGGAGGAATTAGAGGCAAGATGAAAATTCGCTATAGCAGTATGTGCCATAATGATCCGTGAGAATCACTCTTATCAATGGCTAGAGACGTTTTTCATCAGCAGGTTAAAGCTGCTTTAGAGAAAGATGGATGGAACATCACCCATGATCCGTTCATCATTCGCATCAGTGAGGCAACCAAGCTGCAAATTGATTTGGCAGCAGACAGTGCGATCGCAGCAGAGCGAAACTCAGAAAAAATTGCTGTTGAAATCAAGAGTTTTATTGGAGACTCAGATATAAGCGCATTTCACATGGCACTGGGTCAGTATCTTAATTACTGTCAAGCCCTCGAAGAGCATGAACCAGACAGAATAGTTTATTTAGCTATTCCGGTTGAGACTTACCAAGACTTTTTCCAGATGCCTTTTATCCAACGGTCACTGAGTCGTAATCAAGTCAAGCTCGTCATTTATGACCCCAAGCTAGAGGAGATTGAACAATGGATAAGCTAACTCACTATCGACAAGTGATTAAGCAAATGCTGACAGAACACGCCCAGATTTCAACCCCTACCGATACGGTGGAACCGCAGCTTATCTTTGACGAAGCTCATGACCACTACCAGCTAAACTATGTCGGTTGGCAGGGAGATAACCGAGTATTTGGACCTGTGATGCATTTTGACATCCAAAACGGCAAGATTTGGATTCAATACAACGGTACTGAGGAAGCTGTCGCCGAGAGGTTAGTTGAAATGGGTATTCCCGATTCAGATATTGTTCTAGGGTTTCATTCTGCCTTTAAGCGTCAGTTTACTCGCTATGCCGTTGGTTAACGCTGTTCGCAATCTCGTTAGTGGCGCACTGTCCCAGAACCTAAAGGTCGTTTACTCTTCGCTTAAATTGCCTAGCTCTATTGCGCTGCCTATAGCTCTGATGCTGAAAGCCGTCCTTCAACTGGCTCATACTCATCTTCTAGTAACCAAATTTGAGCCTCGTCATAGGTGGCGCTGCTGAAGACGACCTGATAATTCTCAGCCGACTCATACACACGACAGCTTCCTGCTGAATCACCTAGCAGCAACAAGATGTAAGGAGGAGACAGCATCGGATCAATCCAGACTTCAACAAAGTTCCATTCATCCCTGGCTGGGTCGAGTGCGGGGGATGACGTGGTATCGATTTTCTGCATCAATTTTCACCTCTCCATGAAACAGCGGAGTACTTGAGCATTGTGGCTGCATTGTTAAAAACGTGGGCAGATCTACCCCGTCTCAGCGATCGCTGTACTTGTGGCGTTTCAGGTAAATGCTTTGCGATATATCTGAGATCAAGTATGATTTCACGGTCAATGCCACTCATAAATCTGCAAAAGGGCTATTGAACTTATCAGAATCGATAATCTCGTTACCAAGCTCTGGTTTGGTAATGGCATACTGGAAGCTCCTGCTTCCAGTTAGCACGAAGGAACTACCCAATTACAAGTGGAATTTATCATTTGCCAGGGGAAGCAGGAGCTTCCCCATAGCATTGCCAAGCTCCAGCTTGGCAACGAGGGCACGAAATTTGCTATGAGTTGAAACAAACAAAATGCCTGTCTCAGAGTTTTAGGAATTGTGTTATGAGGAAATCAATATTTTCTAACAGAAAGAGGATTCAGCCACAGCAAAATTGCATCTTTAAGCTGATTCAAATCTCGATACACTTCTTGCTTAAAAAGCTGACCGATCGCATCCAGCGGTGTAAATACAGAGCCAGTTTGCCAGCCGACCTCTTGCCCTAATGGGGTTAAGTGACTGCCTTTAAGAATCTTTAGCGCTGTCATGTCAGGAAAGCGATTGAGCAATGCTTCGGTTAACGCTTTGGTTTGATCAATGTCGTCGTTCGTGAATTTGATCAATAAATTGCGCCGCACCTGATACTGCTGCTCAACGAGTTGGTTGGTTTCTTCAGGAGAAGGGACAAATTCAACTGCAAAGGCAGGCGAGAATTGGATAAATTGTTCCACTAAGGGAATCGACCGCCTTGCTGGAAAGTTATTAAACGAGATCAAAATATTTCCGGCTCGTTCCTGCGGGTAGAGACTGCCAATCAATAAGTGCAGTTTACAGCCCATGCTGTGACCGATGCCATAAACGGGAAGATAGCGCTTTTTGAAGACGTTGGTTTGCAAATAGTCCTGAGCGACGATGAAGTTTTGCAGGACTTGACGGGCGATCGCCGTATGATCCATCGTGTTCACAAACGGTGTTGCCACAATCGCGTAGCCCTGACGCGCCAAGTTTTCCAACAGCCACCGATAGGTAACTTGAGGAGCCGCTGCCACAAATGCACCGCCCAAAAAATGCACGATCGCGGTCGGTCGAGGGGGCACCAGAATCCAATTGCCTGAAACTTCTTGCCAATCCATTGCCCCAGTAGTTCTCCAATCCGATCAACCTTCTCCATCCTAAACGCCCTACGACGTTCCTACCCATTGCCCAGCAGTAGGAGACTGCCTTCATGCTGAAGCTTGGCGATCGCCCAATACTTAAGCTGCATTGCTGGATCATTGAATTGCAATGCCCAGTTACTCTAATTGCGACGGTTGCAATGCGATTGTGATGGCTTACATGAGGATTGCGATCGCCCAACATTCAATTGCAACGCCCGATCATTCGACTGTAAGGCTAAACAATGCAACTGTGATGGCTTACATGACGATTGTGATGCGCCACATGACGATTGCGATCGCCCACATTGCGATTGTCCAGCTTAATCAGGCAACTGTCTGGACATTGCTAATGTGAGACACGATTCTCGTAGTAATGAACTTACTGAGAACTTGCACCAGACTAGTCTGTTACCCGATACCCTGCCCTAAAATCAATTCCGGGCTAAAAGCTGAAGTCAGTTGAAACTGACTGAAACGCCCACCAGAAGCTCTTTTTAACTCGTTTCAACGAGTTTTAGCTTTGAGCCTGAGATTGATCTCAAGGCTCTAGTGCAATGCTTGCTGCCACTGGTGCAAGATCTAAGCTTACGGACATTTCAGAGGGAGTAGTGTAGAACAAAGTTAGTTCTTCCCCTACCCTCACTATGTCTAGCCCCGCGCAAGTCTTCGTCTGCTACGCGCACCAAGATCAGCCATTCCTCGATCGCCTGCTGATGCATCTGGCACCGCTGGAGGAGGATGAGGTTAGCGTTTGGTCTGATCAAAGGCTAGAGATTGGCGATCGCTGGCACAATGAAATCCAAACCATACTGCCACAGGTCAAAGCGGCAATTTTGCTAGTCAGTCCGGCGTTTTTGGCATCGAAGTATATCAAAAACAGCGAACTGCCTGTGTTGCTGCATCGGGCACAGGAGCATGGTGTAAAGATTCTGCCAATCATTCTAAGTCCCTGCATGTTTGAGGAAGCAAAGTTTAAGTTTCCCGATCCCAAAGAAGGGCCAGAGGTGCTGTCGCTGAGTGTGTTTCAGGCGGCAAATTCGCTGAAGAATCCGGTGAATAGCTTGCCAGAGCATGAGCAGGATGCTTTGTTTTTGAAACTGACGCAAAGGGTGATGGCGATCGCCAATCCCGATTGACTAAAGCCGACGGGAAGGGCACCGTCAAAGTTAAGCACCCCACCAGTCAAACGAGATAGCGCGACTCAAGACAAACTGCTGCAATTTGTGATCACGGAAGTGCAAGAGCGAATCGCACAGTCGTTGCACAATGCGGTGCGGCTAACGCTGGGCATGGAGCGGCAAGATTACCGCATTGAGCGTCCGTTCAGCGCAACTTTGATGCAGGCATCTCGACCAGCAGTAGCCCTACCTCCTGAAACTCGGATTGCTGAAGTTTTTAACCATTCAGAGATTGCTCGTCAACTGCTGATTTTAGGTGAACCGGGATCAGGCAAAACCACAATGATGCTGGAACTGGCAGAAGATTTGCTGGAGCGGGCAATGGAAGACAAAGCAGAACCCATTCCCGTGCTGGTCAACCTGTCGTCGTGGAAAGACCCGAAACAGCCAATATTTGACTGGTTAGTGGGTGAACTGAACGTCAAGTATGGAATCCGCAAGGATCTAGCGCAGCAGTGGATACAGGAAAATCAACTGCTACCGCTGCTGGATGGGCTGGATGAAGTCGCCCCTCAACATCAACAAGCCTGTGCAACGGCGCTAAACGCCTGGTTAGTCGGAGACTCAGAGCAGCGCCCCTGCGGCGTGCTGATTTGCTGTCGGCGAGAAGAGTTTGAGCGGGTGGTGCAGCAGCCCTTGAGCCTGTATGGAGCCGTCTATTTGCAGGCGCTAACCCCAGAACAAGTTGAGAACTACTTTGCGCAGTTTGACTTGCAGGATGTTTGGCAAACCGTGCAGCAGGATGAAACGCTACAGGAATTGTTGACCAAGCCGCTGTTTCTGGCCATGTTTGGTTTGGTGCAGACGCAGGGGAAGTTTTCGCTGGAAACCTGGCAGTCACGCACAGCTTCCGCTGACAAAATCGAATACCTGTTCGATACCTACTGGGAAGCAGCAATGTCCCGTAAACTGATTACTGATCCCAGTGGGAGAGAGCGGCGTATCCTCAGCAAAACCTATGGAACAAAGCCACTGCCCGATCGCAGGTCAATTCGCAGGTCGCTAGTCTTTGCAGCCAAAATGCTCAACCGAGAATCCAACACAGAGCTACTAATCGAAAGGATGCAGCCTGCCGCGTTGATTACTCGATGGCAAAGATGGGGATATCGGCTGATTGTTGGTCCAACTTTCGGACTGATTTTCGGGCTGGTTGTTGGGCTGATGGGCGGGCTGATTGTTGGGCTGATTTTTGAGCTAACTGATGGGCTGATTGATATGCCGATTGATAGGTTGGCTGCTGGATTGTTTATTGGGCTGATTTTGGGGCTGATTTTGGGGCTGATTGGTGGGCTGACTTATGGGTTGAGTGGTGGGCTGATTGGTAGGCTAGATAAAATCTCACCTGTTGAAGCAATTTCAATTTCGCGTGAAGCGTGGCGAAAGATTCCGCAATCACTTCGCGGCGAGATGATTAATAGGCTGATTGATGGATTGATTGGTGGACTGATTTTCGGGCTGATTTCCGGGCTGGTTATCGGGCTGGTTGTTGGGCTGGGTGGCGAGATGGAGAGTGGGCTGATTGGTGGGCTGATTGGTGGGCTGTTTGTGGGTGTAACTGGCGGGCTGACTTATGGGCTAATTAGTGGGCTAATTAGTGGGCTAATTAGTGGACTAAAAGCAGATATCCAAACTTACATTAGACCAAATCAGGGTATTAAAAATTCGGTTAGAAATATGGCGATCGTTAGTGCGATCGCCCTTCTATTTGCCGCGCTGCTAGAACTCCTACTGGCGCGTATTCTTTCTGGCATCGATAGTCTCAACGTTGTCCTGGTCGTTGTTGCACTTCCTCTATTTGTTTTATCCTGGGTTAGTTTTATGTCCGGCGGTGGACAGGCTCTATGTCAACACATTGCCCTCCGCCTCGTTCTCGCCTGGAATCGCTACGCTCCCTTTCGCTATGACCTGCTGCTCAACTACTGCACCGAGCGACTGCTGTTGCAGCGGGTGGGCGGTCGCTATCGGTTTATGCACAAGACCTTGCAAGACTATTTTGCCAGGATGGATTTGAGCAATTAAATATGGACAGGACTTACGCATTTGAAACCTGAAACCTTGATCCCCCCTTAGCCCCCCTTGAAAAGTGGGGAACTCCGGAAGCCCCCTTTTCAAGGGGGTTGGGGGATCTGGCTGCGTAAGTCCTGATGGAATAAAAAGCTCAGGAATTCATCCCTGGTTTCTGACCTGAAATTGAGAAGCCAAGCGAATTAGCAACCAACCGCAGCAGATTGGTCTGTTACCCAATGCCCCGCCTTGAACTCAAGTTCAGGCTCATAGCTCAAGTCAGTTGAAACTGACTCAAACATCTATCAGAAGCTCGGTTCAACTCGTTTTAACGAGTTTTAGCTTTGAGCCTGAGATTGATCTCAAGGCTCTAGTGCAATCCTTCCTGCCGCTGATACTGCCTTGCACTCTCGTTCTACTAAGCTACATATTGGGCACCAGCGGCAGACGACGAATGCGAATGCGGCTTGGCTCAACCGTAATGGCTGCTCCCTGTCTCAACTCCTCTTCACATTCAGCAATTACCATCCGCAACAGATCCGTTAACGCTTGGGCACGTAACCTTTCAATCCGAATCCGAATTACTGAGGGAGAAGTTGCTTCATCAAGCGCCAACAATGTGTGAAAATCTGCATCAAGCGTGGCAACTACCCGTTCCTCTTCTCTGGCTCTCTGGATGATTTCTGCATCCTCAGCTTCAGACATCCCAATTTCACTAACATGGACAGTTTCGATACCTGCATCACATAACAATGCTGCCGCAGAGCGTGGTAAGTCCTGATCAAGCAACAGTTTCATAGTGACCAGGTAGCTCAATAATCCGATCCTCCAAGTAGGAAGCAGCAAAAATCAGAGCTTGCTGAATGTCTTCATCTTCTAATTCTGGAAACTCTTGACGTAGCTCCTCTCGGTCAGGGTAGATCGCTAGCAATTCAATAACCCGACGAACTGTAAGACGAAGATTACGAATGCAAGGTTGTCCATTCATGCGATTGGGATTGCTGATGATGCGATCGAGTTTCATAGCAATAATCCTAGCTCCTTGCAACAATCATCATTGTAATTGCTCTGCGTCTTGTCCTTGAACTGCTATGCTCCCTTTCGCTATGACCTGCTGCTCAACTACTGCACCGGGCGAAGGTTTATTGTTAAGGACTAGCATTTGAATGGCGATCGCCCAACATTGAATTGCATTACAGCAGTACGAAGATTTATCTCGTTTCAGGCTCCGCCTGGAAATGCTGCTTCAGAGGCTCTGCCTCTGACTGTGAAATGGAGGCAGGGCCTTCAACCCCTGCAAAGCTACACCGCCCAGGGATCAGGAATCTCTTCAGAGATGAAAAATTCCTGGTTGCGTTCGGGCTGGGTGATTTCAAGGTAAATGTGTTCTAGCTTTACCGGATGGCGCGAAACGGATTCTAGCGAAATGCCTGCAAAGCGATCGAGGATTTCTTTCAGCTCTAGCGGTTCGGGTAGCCAAAAGGCGAGGTCACTGCCATAGCGGCGGGGAGTGAATCCCTGTTCACGGGCACGGGCGATCGCCTCCTCTTCCTGCTCCGTTTTCACCAGTACCACTTCCTGAGCCGGAACGGACTGCTGCAACTCTTCCAGGGTGCCTTCTGCCATCAGTTGACCGCCCTTGAGAATGCCGATGCGCTGACACAGACGTTCTGCTTCGTCTAACAGGTGCGTGGTTAGCAGGACGGTGATTCCCTGCCCTTTAAGCTGACGAATCAGTTGCCAAATTTCGTAGCGGGCTTCGATGTCCAGTCCAGTTGTGGGTTCGTCTAGAATCACCAGTTTCGGACGATGGACAAGGGCGATCGCCATACTTAACCGCCGCTGCATTCCACCGCTGAGCGTTTCTGCGGGACTGTTGGCGCGATCGCTCAGATTCACCGCTTTGAGGCAATCCTGCACCTGAAGCCGTCGCTGTGTACGAGAGAGTCCATAAATCTGAGCAAAAAAATTGAGGTTTTCAGCACAGGTGAGGCTGCGGTAGAGCAAGTTTTCCTGGGGTGCAACGCCAATCAGCTTCTTGGTCGCTTCTGAAACCGTTCGTCCGCCAATTTTGACTACGCCGCTATCGGCTTGCAGTAGGTTGCAGATGATATTGATTGTGGTGGTTTTGCCTGCACCATTTGGCCCCAGCAAGCCATAAATTTCACCGACGTGAATCGAGAGGTTCAGGTCTTGCAGAACGGGGCGATCGCCATAGCGTTTGTTGAGATGTTGAATTTGCAGCACAGATGCTAAAGTCTCCTTTCCCGCCAAACCATTTGCCGATAGGCTAGCCAGCCGCCAGCTACCATCAATCCTGCAAAAATCACCAAAAACCAGAAGTGGAACTCAATTTCGGCTAACCCATCCCCGATCGCAGAAACCCCCGTCAGCGCCAAATTCATGTGATAAATCGGGTTAAACTCGGCAATCTCTAACAACGTTTCTGGGAATAGCTCTGGCGGCAAAAATGCTCCTCCCAGAATCAGCAGCGGCACGCCAAAGGTGGCAACCAGGGCATTCACATCTTCAGTGCGGCGGGCAAGCTGGGTGCCGAGAATAAACCCAACCCCGACATAGGCGGCAATGCTGAGTAGAATGATGGCGATCGCCAACCCCCACGAACCGCTAAACTCTGCGCCCAAGAGAGCGGCGATCGCATACACCAGCAAACTTTGCCCAATTCCAATGCAGCTATGCGCCAAGAAAATTCCCAGGAAATAAGACGTACCGCTCAGCGGCGAGATAAATAGCCGCTTCAGCGTGTGTTGCTCTCGCTCAGAAACCACCGTAGCGACGCTTCCGCCTAAGCAACTGAAGAATAGCGCTGCTCCCACCAACGTTGCCGGGGCCGCCCGCTCAAACGCATCCCCGGTTGAAAGCTGTGCCCGTTCCGCCAAAATGTAGCCGTTTAACAGCAGCACGGAGACCGGAAAGATTGCCCAGAAAATTAGCGATCGCCTCCGCCTGCCCAACTCCGTCAAAATCCGCTGCGCGACTGCCAGTGTTTCCCGCCAATACTTCAACGTCGTGCCCTTACTGACAGAACCGATGTGATCATAACCCGAACAGATGGTTTAGAGCTTCATTTGAGAATTCGTTTTTTAGGCAAACGATACCTGCTTGACTGGCAAAACAGAACAAGGCTGAATCGTTTTGGCTCTCCCAGGGAAGCACGATGGTTGGCTGATGACCTGAGTGATTGATATGCGATCGCCTTCCTCTAGATCTAAAGTTTGAGGCAAGGGCTAAAATTCTGTCGGTTATTACGGAATTTGGCAGATTGCAAGTGAAGTAAGGATTGGTGATGCTTTGATTACGGCAGCTACACAATCTAGATTCTTATGCAAATTCCTTTAAAACTTCAGGCGCAACTCAATGCCTTACCTTCAACAGAAGTTGAGGAAATCAAGCGTTTATTTGCTAGTTTGCCTAGTTGCGATCGCGAAATTCAAGCTTTAATCACAGATAACCTTGATGCGCTCGTAGAAGTTTTCACAAGAAAGGTTGCTTAACGCCATTGCCGGATCACAACAACATAAATCAAGGCATTAGAGCGACCAGAATACTGACTAGCAAGAGCGTTCCCAGAATAAGCCAAACTGCATTACGGCTGAGCCAAGTTCTTGCTAAAAATGTCCGTTTGGGTTTGTATAGTGTGATTGAGTTTTGCTGAGACGAATTGACGTAGAGGGTACATTCCTTAGCGTAAGGGCGTTGGGGAAAGTTACAGGTGTCATCAACGTGGTAAAGGCAGGTTGCACAGAGATAGTCCTCCCCAGCAGCACGATGTAGGGGAATGCCAGGATGTCCAAAGGCTTTAAGCGGCAGACGGCAGTGGGGACAGGCGATCGCCTGCACATCAATCGGCTGATGACAGCGGGGACATTCAGACATCAACACACTCTCGATCAATTAACGCAGCTACCCCAATCCTAGCCCAGCTTTAACAGGGGCTAAGCTAATCCTCCGCAACCCGCAGATCGGGCAAATTCCACAACGGCCCACTTAAAGAAGAATATTCTACGCCTTGAACGCTATTGCGAATGGCAGCCAGGTCTAAGGAGCTAACCAGATAGATGAACGGCAGGTTTTCCTGGATTAGCTGTTGTGCCTGAGCATAGATTTCTCGTCGTCCTGCTTCATCCAAAATCTGCGCTCCTCTCACGTAAAGCTCAGCAATTTGTCGTTCCCAGTCGGCAAACTCTTGCCCATCAATAGGAGGCTGTCCAGCAGTTGGAGCCTGGTTGAAGGTGTGCAGCCCACCATCCAGTGCCCAAATTGTAGCGGAACCGTGCGGCTCAAGTCCGCCTGTGAAACCGCCCAGATAGGCATCCCACTCAAAGGTATTGCCGAGGCGGTTAATTAATGTATTAAAGTCGATTGGCTGAAAGTCCGCCTGAATGCCGATTTTTTCTAAGTCCTGCTTGATTTGTGCGCCAATAGTGGCAATGCGTCTGCCGCCAGAGTTAGTTAACAGGGTAAACCGGACGCGATTGCCATCGGCATCTAGCAGTTCACCGTTTGGGCTGTATTGAAATCCAGCGCTGGTCAGCAGTTCTTTAGCCTGATCAACGCTGTAGTCGTATGTCTTCAGCCCCTCTTCGGGCGACAGATGATAAGGACTTTGCACTGGAACAGGGGAATGTTGAGGTTCACCTAAACCCAGAAAAATGTTGTTGATCATCGCGGGACGATTAATCGCGTGGGCCACCGCTTGGCGAAACTCCAACGTATTGAACCAGCGTGACTTAATCGGATCGACTAACGGCTGACCATTGCGACTGGCTTGGTTGAGGTTAAAGCACACAAACAGGGTGCCAGTATCTGGGCCGCCTTCATAAATGCTGAAATTGCCCCGCTGCTCCTCTTTTTTAAGCAGTTGAAAGGTAGCGGAAGAAATTTCAATTAGATCGGAGCCGCCAGAGCGAAAGTCGAGCAGGGCGGTGTCAGTGTTTTCGATGATTTGCCAGACAAATCGTTCAATGTAGGGCTTGGGATTGCCTTGCTGATCCTGCTGCCAGTAGTGGGGGTTACGACGCATCACGACTCGCTCGGCGGGGGAGTAGCTCACCATGACGTAGGGGCCGTTGCCAACGATTTCTCTGGGGTCGGTGCCTGTACTCCAGGTGGAGAGAAATAGCGGTTCCCCGGCTGAGTTTTTTGTGGCAACGGATTCACGAAGTTTGTGGGCAGGCAGGATGGGTGCGCCACCGCCATAGAGCAGCAGGGGGGCAAAGGGTTCGGGGGAGCCAAATTCGATTTGGCGATCGCCCACTTTCCTCACCGTTGGCAGTGCCCCACTTTCACCAATTCGCAGCACATCTCGTGAGGGAGCCGGAATTTCTTCGTTCAGGTAAACGTCATTAAAGGTAAAAATTACATCATCTGCCGTCAACGGTTCCCCGTCTGACCACTTCAGCCCTTCGCGCAAGGTAAACGTAATTCGCAAGTTGTCGTCTGAGACTTCCCATGATTCTGCCTGAGCCGGAATAATTTCTCCGGTGATGCCATCAATAGTAATCAAGCCCTCATAGATGTAGCCAAACACATTGGGAGATGACTGATTGAGCGCATAGTTAAAGGTTGCGGGGTCGGTGCCGACAGCGGCGACCATTTGAGGCACTTGGGTAGCTTCGGCTTTAAAGCGATCGAGGCTGCATGAGTTGAGGGCGATCGCCGCCACCGCTAGCAGCACCACCAGCATTTTTCGCCAGGAATTTGACCACACAGCAGAAATCATCAGGTAAGTCTAACGAAGGTTAACGAGAACTTCTTTGCATCATAAACGCTGATGTAAGAAGTCAGCATAGTGATTGTCATTGGTTATTGTCCATTGGATATTGGGCATTGCCCCAAACTCCTACATTGAACTTATCTAAAGGTAGAGCAGCAAGAACTACTGCAATGAAACAATGAGGCAGCTACTACTGGCAAAATATTAAACGCCTCCAATTCCACCCTTGCGCCCATGAATTTTAACTTTTCCGATATTTTCTGGATTTTGCTGCTGATTGCCTCCATTCAACCTGCGTGGCAGCGACAAACGATTGAGCTGCGCCGTGTCCAGGCACTCAAAGAATTTGAACGGCGACGGGGCAGCCGCGTTATCTTGCTGATTCACCGTCAAGAGTCGATTAGTCTGTTAGGAATTCCGCTTTCACGCTTCATCAGCATTGAAGATTCAGAACAGATTTTGCGGGCGATTCGCCTGACTCCACCAGGAACTCCGATTGATTTAATTTTGCATACGCCAGGTGGACTGGTGCTGGCGACTGAGCAAATTGCTAGAGCGCTGATTCGCCATCCTTCTAAAGTGACGGTGTTTGTGCCCCACTACGCGATGAGTGGTGGCACAATGCTGGCTTTGGCATCTGATGAGATTGTGATGGATGAGAATGCAGTGCTGGGACCCGTCGATCCGCAGTTGGGCAATTTTCCAGCCGCTAGCATTTTGCGCGTCAGACAAGATAAACCGATAGGGGAAGTAGAGGACCAAACGCTGATCATGGCAGATATTGCTCAGAAGGCGATCGCCCAAGTACAGCGTTTTGTCCGAACTTTGCTAGAAGATGATGTTCCCAAAAGGAAAATTTCGCCTGAAAAAATAGATTCGATCATTGAAGCAATCACTACGGGGCGCGTTACCCACGACTATCCCATCACGGTTGAAGAAGCGAAGGAAATGGGTTTGCCAATTAACACTGAGATGCCAACTCTGATCTATCAGCTAATGGATCTCTATCCTCAGCCACGTGGCGGTCGTCCCAGCGTACAATATATTCCCATACCCTACGAACCTCGTCCCCGCCTACCAGAACCCGGAGGCACCTCACCCCAACCCCCCCGTTAGAAATCTGTTTTTGAGACGTGACATGAGTAACTCAGACCCCAACGAAGACAAAAACCTCATTAAAGTTGATGCTGCTACACTCACTGCAATTATTGTTGCGCTGTTGTTGCTGCCCCTACTGTTGACTGGATTCATTGCTCAGTAAGCTTCAAGAAAAAACAAAGGGCTTAAGCCGCTTTGGTGCAGCGATCGCCTGATTCTACGCTTTATCTGCATAAGTCCTGGAAGTTTTGCGGTTTAGTCAATGCGACTTGTTAGCCATGACAAACCTCTCTCATTAAGTAAGTGCTGCAAATTAAGTGCTGCAACGATCTGGCATTTCGTTGCAAATCGGCTTCACACTTACTTAATTTTTCTTGATAAAAAGCTCTAATAAGCGTCCATCTATAGGCTTAATGCCAATTCTAAAAATTAGGGCTACAGAGGGAAGGACACCTCACCCCCGCTCCTGTAGCTTCGTGTAATAGAAAAGTGTTATTAACGAGTTGAAAACGCCTCGTCAAAGCGGCGTGTGACAGGCTCAATCAGGAAAGTCAGGATAGATTTCTGTCGAGTCACGATTTCAGCGGTAGCGGCCATGCCGGGAACTAACTCAACGGGCTTACCCTGAACGGCGACGGAGGTGCGGCTCAATTTTACCTGTGTGGCAAAAACTAATCCCAGGTCTTCATCCAGGGTGGCGTTTGGGCTAACCCGCATCACTTCGCCTTCAATCGTGCCAAATTCTTGGAATGGGAAGGTTGCAACTTTAATTTTTGCCCGCATTCCTGCCTCAATAAAGCCGATGTCTCGATTCAGAACTTTCACTTCTAGCATCAGGTCTTCACCATCGGGCAAGATGGACAATATTTCTTCACCGGGTTCAATGGTGCGTTCTGCTAGAGTCGTTTCGACGTTATAAATTCTGCCGGAAATGGGCGCACGAATAGTTTGTCCATCCTTTCTAATGTCAGCTTCGTTCAACTGTCCTTCAATGTTTGACAGTTCTTCCTGGCGCTGGGTGAGTTGAGTTAAAATCTCGCTGCGCCGCTGGGATGTCAGACTTTCGGCAGTCTGCCGGGCAGATTGGTAGGCTTGCTGGGCTTGTTGAATTGCCTGCTGCTGACCTGCAATTTCCTGCTCCAGGGACGCGACTCGATCCTGCGCTTCGGTCAGCCGATCTTTAGCTTCCAGGTAGTCAAACCGGGGAACGGCTCCGTCAACCAGATCGCGCAGGCTGGCTTCTCGAACCCGGGCATTTTCTAGCGTTTCCCTAGCATTGACCAAATTTTCTTGCAGTCGAGCCAGTTCCGACTGGGCTTCGCTAACGGCTGCGGACTGGCGATTTGCGTCGGCGATCGCCGCTCCCTGACGAGTATCAAAGTCCCGCAGTCGAGCCGCCAATAGCTGATCCTGCACGACATTGCCTGTTGCTGTTTCGCCTGCCCGCTCTGCCTCCAGTCGAGCAATATCCTGACGAACGAGTTCTGCGGCTGATTGCAGGCGATCGACTTCTGCCTGAGACAGGGTAGGATCTTGCTCAACCAGAATGTCTCCCTGCTTCACTTCATCGCCCTCCTGGACTTTGATTTCGCGAATTACGCCCCCTTCAAGCGATCGCACCGGGCGCACCTGAGTAGAAGGAATCAGTTCTCCCTGAGCAGCCGCCACCTCATCTACTTTGCTGAAATGCGCCCAGGCGATCGCCCCTGCTACCAAAATAGTGATACTTCCGGCTAGCAGCCGCGTGTAGAGAGGCGGCAACTGGCGGACTGCTTTACCTAACTCGTAGGACAGGTAATCTTCAGGATTGACAAACTGCTGTCGGGTCTGGCGAGTTTGAGCGGCGGAAGTCGGATGAGAAGAGTCCATATCTAAGCAATCTCGTTCAAACAGATTTTCTGACGTTTTAATCCTAGTGGCTATCCCGGAGATAGACCGCTTTCTTCATCCCAGGTTTCCCAATTTTTCCAGTAAATTTCCCGAAAAGCGTAAGCCCTGCAAAAATCAAAAAAAAGAGACACACATCGCTGTATGCCTCTTGACCTTTGGAGAGAAAAATTGAAGCGTTAACCCTGACAATCCAGTTTGCTCAAGGCACTGTGCGCCTTGATTAAAGCGTTTTTGTGTGGAAACCCGCGCATCAGGAGCCTTCCCATAAGACGTGCCTAAGATATGCGCGTTAGCGCTATACAGGCTAGGTGCAGCTTGCAGCAGGTTTCAGATGAATAAGCCACAGGTAGGGCGAACGGCCGTTCGCCCTACAGCGATTTGTGTCTTACGTAAGTGAAAACTGCCGTAAATTTAGACCTTCAGAATCCAGGCATCGCGGGTGTCTGCACTGACAAATGAAGCAGGAACGTAGGGAATATCTACGCCCAGGGAAACGAAAGCTGCACGAATCGCAGTGGCGTGGGCTGACTCGGTGGAGCCAATGCTAGCACCTGTCATGACCAGTTCGGGAGCAGTGAGCTTAGCAACTTCACTAGCGTAGGCGATCGCCGCATCTACTTCTAGCGCCAGCGCTAGCTTGGCAATGTTTACATCTGAATCTAAGGCTCCTTCCCCAGCTTCCAGATAAGAAGACAGGTCGTAGCTTTCCTCAGCCATCACCGGAGTTCCCCCCAGGCTGCTGACTGCCGATGCAAGCGCATCTCGGTGTGCCATGTGGTCCGCCTGATTTCTCAGTGCCAGTGCCAAAACTGCCTGACCTACTTCAGTATCGCTAAGCGCACCTGCTGCAAAGCCATAGGCCCAAATTGCCTGATGCTCGTAGTAAAGCGCACCGTTTAAAACTTCGATATCGTCTGGTGTACCCTCGGCGTTGACAGGGCGGGCAGTGATTGCTGAAAATCCCAACGCGCCTGATACCCCGGCGATCGCCCCCCCAACCAACACGCCCCGCCGGGAAAAGCTGCGGCGGGAAATAGGGTTAATCAACGAAAAATTCTCTTTCGTCATAATAGATTCAGTTCTCCTTTAGATCTAGACAGGTAGGCAAATCATCAGCTCAAGCCCAGCAAAACTCGCCAAAAGCCAGACTACGAGCGCAAGAAACAGGGGCACAGCCGCAAAGCTGCTCTCCCTAGGGCAAAGCATCAACTTACCCTTGCCAATCTAAAGAGTTATACGCATCGTTAAGCAGTTTGGATGTGCCCACCCTGACACAACAAGTAGAATGGTTGGAAGTGCAGTCCGAAACCCGTACCGATTTAGCTGTTTTTTCTATATAGCTTTTGCCCTAACGTCGCATGACTCCTCCTCAGTCACCTCAAAAACCACCCAATCAGCCAAAGACTCTGCTGGGTGCCATTACTCAAGCCGTGCAAACTGTTCAGGCGAGGGTTGATTTTTCTAAACTTGCGCTGAAGCCAGACGCAAAGGTGCCAGAACTCTGGGTGCAGGAAGCAGAGGCAGATAAGGCGGAAGTTTATCCACTGTTGGGCGATCGCTACCTGCTGGGACGTAGCTCCAAATCCTGCGACATCGTAGTACGAAATCCGGTGATCAGCCAGGTTCACCTCTCCCTCACCCGCGACAGCAAACAGCGCGATGCTGCCTTCAAGATTAAAGACGAAAACTCCACTAACGGCATCTATCGCGGCAAACGCAGAGTTACAGAAACGACGCTGCGACACGGCGACATCTTTACTTTGGGCCCACCAGAACTGGCGGCTTCTGTGCGGGTTCAGTACGTCTATCCGCCGCCCTGGTACATCAAAACGGCTCAGTACGGGCTTTATGGGCTGACCGGACTCACTGCTCTAGTCGCCCTGTGGATTGGGGTAGAGTGGCAGCGTTTCTCGGTGCGCCCTTTGCCTGAATCTGTTCAGGGGCCAGTGATTGTGCTAGCTCGTGATGGGCAAACGCCCCTACAGCCGATTCGGAATGAGGCACACCTGGAGCTAGAGCAGCCATCTGATTTTTCGCCCTATTTGCCCGATGCCGTCATCGCCTCTGAAGACTCTCGCTTCTACTGGCATCTGGGCGTTGACCCGATTGGTATCTTGAGAGCTTTAGCAACAAACGTTTCCAGCGGTGAAATCCGTGAGGGCGGCAGCACCGTCACCCAGCAGCTTGCCCGCAGCATCTTTCAAGAGTATGTTGGGCGAGAAGATTCGGCAGGTCGCAAAATTCGCGAGGCGATCGTCGCGCTCAAGCTAGAAACGTTTTACAGCAAAGATTTTCTCATGCTGACCTACTTAAACCGAGTTTATTTAGGCAACGGCAACTACGGCTTTGAGGACGCGGCTCAGTTTTATTTTGGCAAGTCTGCTGCTGATCTAACGCTCTCTGAAGCGGCAACCCTGGTGGGAATTTTGCCCGCGCCCAACAGCTTTAACCCAGTTCAGGACTATGAAACCGCTGTACAACTGCGCGATCGCATCCTCAACCGCATGGCCGCCCAGGGCAAAGTTAGCCAGGAAGAAGCCCAACGGGCCAGGCGATCGCGCATCGAAATCAATCCAGAGGCGATCGAAGAACTCGAAAGCACGATTGCGCCCTACTTCTACGGTCAGGTCTTCAACGAACTCGAGACACTTTTAGGCGCAGAATTAGCCCAAGAAGGAAACTTCATCGTTGAAAGCAGCCTTGATCCCCAGATTCAAGCTCAAGCAGAAACCAGCCTTCGCAGTGCAGTAGGAAACGCTGGCTTAAACTATGGCTTTTCGCAAGGGGCGATTGTGACACTTAACTCTGGCACTGGAGAAGTGCTTGCCCTGGTCGGCGGCACCAATTATCAGGAAAGCCAGTTCAACCGCGCAACCCAGGCCTTGCGGCAGCCCGGATCAACCTTTAAAGTATTTGCCTACGCTGCCGCTCTAGAACGCGGGATCTCACCGGGGCAATCCTACTCCTGCACTCCTCTCGACTGGGGCGGACAAACCTTTGAGAGATGCCGTTCAAATGCAGGCAGCATGGATATGTATACGGGTTTAGCCCTCTCTGAAAACGTGGTTGCTCTCCGCATTGCCCAAGAAGTTGGGCTGGAGAATGTCGTATCTGTCGCACGACGAATGGGGATCGACTCTGAGCTAAATCCAGTTCCGGGGCTAATTTTGGGGCAGAGTGAAGTCACCCTACTAGAAATGACGGGTGCGTTCGCCGTTTTCGCGAATCAGGGGTTGAGAAATCGCCCACACACGATCAGCCGCATCCTTGACAGCAGCGATTGTGCTAACCCAGATGATTTGAGTACCTGTCGAGTCATCTACGACTACACCCAGGATGCTGAATCTAATTTGCCAGTTCTCAATCCTCAAGTTGTAGATATAATGACCGACCTGCTGCGGGGCGTGGTGCAAAGTGGTACGGGACGCGGTGCCTCTGTAGGACGCAGCGAGGCCGGAAAAACAGGAACGACTAACGACAACGTAGATCTTTGGTTTGTCGGCTACATTCCGAGGCAGGAGCTAGTTACAGGAGTCTGGCTAGGAAACGATGACAACACACCTACATCCGGTAGCAGTACTCAAGCGGCTCAGGTTTGGGGAGACTACATGGGCCAAGTTGGGCAGTAACGGAAAGAACGTAGTTGAAACGCAAAACTCCTGCAAAAGAACATTCGCCACACTTCTACAAAAGTTTACTCAAAGATATATTTTTTATCAATTTTTCCTCAAAAAGATGGGTAGGATTTGATGACATAATGCTGTCATTTACTGAGAGATCAGCTATGATCACAGCGAAGCAAGTTCGGCAGCAGAGTTAGGGCAAGTCCGAATTAACCGCACTGCCCCGATTCACTCTGAATTGCACCCTTACATCATTTGGTTTGGAGAGGATCGTGACTATTTACATTGGCAACCTGTCTTTTCAGGCTACCGAAGAGGACTTACGTGAAGTATTTGCTGAATACGGTAAGGTTAGCCGGATCAGCCTCCCTACAGACCGCGAAACAGGCAGAAAGAGAGGTTTCGCTTTCGTGGAGATGGAGGACGAATCAAAAGAAGACTTGGCGATCGCTGAACTTGATGGTGCTGAATGGCTAGGTCGAGAAATCAGAGTCAACAAGGCCAAACCCCGTGAGGGAGGCAATGTAGGCCGCAAAAATGGCGGCAGCTTTTCTAGAGGCTGAGATTGCCTCTCTATTTCCCTTAGCTAAACGCATTCAAATCTAAATGGCAGCAGCAGGGTGCTGTGCCCTTACTAGCCGCTGAGCCTTTTTCGTGTCGCTACTCTTCTGGAAAATACCAGCGGCAGAGTGTTTGTGATAGACGATGACTGCCTACCCGCAGAGCCATCTATCAAAGCAATCCTTTATTAAAATCCTATACTTTCGCTTAGTTTGCCTCTAGCTTACGGTAGAGTTCCCATTTCTAAGCCAGAATCACTAAGCCTGTATGAACTTTGGCTGTGATTGAAGAAGCTGAGCCGCAGATCCTTGCTAGCGTAGTGTGACGTTAGACGCTCTGGGTAGGCTTTGTCAGCTTGACGGCGATCGCCACAAAAAAGCGAAGCGTGGGGAGCTTGCCCGTACGCTTCGCTCTGAGTATAGCTACAGTCATTCGCTCTGGAAAAGACCGTTAACCAAAGCGTATTCTGCTTTAGAAGCGCTTCGGTTAACAATCTGTGCAAATAATAAGCTACACAGAAACCGCAGCCTTTGTGATAGCGCTGAGTTCGCCTTTGGCGTACTTAGCAGCAAACTCATCCAGAGAAACTTGCTTGATCCCGCTTGCCTGACCAGCCGTTCCAAAAGACTGATAGCGATCGGAGCAGACCTTCTGCATATACTTGATCGAGGGCTTGAGGAAGTGGCGGGGGTCAAACTCTTTAGTATTTTGTGCTAGAGCTTCCCGCACCGCAGCCGTGATGGCTAAGCGGTTATCGGTGTCGATGTTCACCTTGCGAACGCCGCTCTTGATACCCTTTTGAATTTCTTCAACGGGCACGCCGTAGGTTTCAGGAATGGTGCCGCCGTACTGATTGATGATTGCAATCAGATCTTCAGGAACGGAAGAAGAGCCGTGCATCACCAGGTGAGTATTGGGTAAGCGGCGGTGAATTTCCTCAATTCGGCTGATTGCCAGAATTTCACCCGTTGGTTTGCGGGTGAACTTGTAAGCACCATGACTGGTGCCGATCGCCACTGCCAGGGCATCCACTTGGGTTTGCTCAACGAAATCAACGGCCTGGTCAGGGTCGGTCAATAGCTGGTCATGAGACAGTTTGCCCTCAAAACCGTGGCCATCTTCCTTATCGCCCATGCCCGTTTCTAGAGAGCCGAGACAGCCCAATTCTCCTTCAACGCTAACGCCGATTGAGTGAGCAACTTTTACAACTTCACGAGTGACATCGACGTTGTACTCGTAGCTAGCTGGGGTCTTTGCGTCTGCTTCCAGAGAGCCATCCATCATGACGCTGGTGAAACCCTGGCGCATCGCAGAATAGCAGGTTGCAGGCTCATTACCGTGATCTTGGTGCATGGCCACGGGAATGTGAGGATAGGTTTCTACCGCCGCCAAAATCAGGTGACGTAAGAAATTTTCCCCAGCATATTTACGGGCACCACGAGAAGCCTGCAAAATTACGGGGCTGTTCGTCTCATGGGCAGCCTGCATGATTGCCTGAATCTGCTCCATGTTGTTGACATTGTAAGCAGGAATGCCGTAACCATTCTCAGCGGCATGATCGAGCATCAACCGCATTGGTACGAGCGCCATAGGTTATCCTCCTAATACTTCGTCGGTATCGAATCGCTTTTAGACAGTTTTTAACAGTCTCAAATCTTACGATAATCTTAAGGCACTTTTTAGACGAGTGCGAAACGGATTTTGGGAATCCTGGTTAGCTGCTCTCATAGGGAAGATGATTTCAGCTAGTTTGGCTTGAAGGTTGTACTTCACGAAAACATGGGTCGCCCGGGATTCGAACCCGGAACAAATCGGTTAAAAGCCGAGTACTCTACCTTTGAGTTAGCGACCCATCACCACCAGCTTACTCGCTAAACCTGACCGTGTAACTTATCAGGGATGCTTTAGTAATTGCCGTTCATCACCATATCACATTCTTGGGGCAAGTTGCATGAGCGGCAAAAAAAGTCTTGGCAACAGGATTTACGCATCCCTCCTACGGAACAAGGGGCTTAAGCCTCTTGTTGGCATGGCGCTTTGTATGGCACTACGTGCTTTTGAAAGGATGGGAAATTAAGTAAGCCGTACATTTTGTGGGATGGGCATCTTGCCCGTCCGGGCGGATGAGGCACCTACCCCACAGGTTATTTAATCCGTAATTCTAAGACGTTTTTACGTGAAAGCTTTCGCGGGCTTTCACGTAAAAACGTGTCCTATATCCTTTTCTCGTTCCCTACCCCTTAGCCACCGCCACTGCGCTCACGTCTACGTTTCGGTCGAATAATATTCTTGGTCTAAATAGAATCTTAAACAGAAGTAGGAATGAGGCAAACTCACCAGGTGTGTAGTGAGTTTTCCATTGTCCTGGACGGCAAAACAGCATCTCGACGAGCGATCGCTGCTGTCTTAAGCTCACTTGTTCAAAGCTAATTCGCACCGTGGGAAACTCATCTCTGGTGCCCGTGCGAACGGCCTGTGCCTGCAAGGTGACTGATTCTTCCATGATTTCCAGCGTTAGCGGCAAGGGTTCGCCCGACGGAATCGTGGGAAAGCCTGCCTGGGTAAGGGCAACTTCTGCCCCAACTTCTGAAATCATAGTGGTTATGCCCCAAAAGGTGCGATGCGAAGCCGTTTCCCCTTTGGAGTGATCGCTCAGCGTCAGGCGCACGGTGCGTCGCAAGTCAAACCATTCATAGGGGTGAGGGCGCGGCACATCCAGCAAAATCAGCAAGGCGATGCCCAACATGACCAGGTTGTATCCACTCCAGATCCAGCCCAGTCCAACCCCTTTGACCTGTTCTGCGACTTCTGGCGGCACGGTTTGCTGCCACGCGCCCTTGATCATGCAGATTCCCAGGTTGACCCAAAGACTTACTGCCGTTGCGACGAAAAAGGTAATTAGCGGAGCCGCCAGCCCCCAGTTAAAGGTGTAGCGATCGCTTGCCATACCTTTAGGTGTAACCTTGAAGCCTTTTGAGAATGGATTGAGCATTGCTTGAATCACCGTCAGCGCCAGCGGAAAACACAGCACCAGTGAATAAATGTCAGACAGCAACGCCGAACGAGAGCGGTAGTTGAGCCAGGAAAACACCGTTAACTGCACGATGTAGTAGGGCAAGAAGAAATAGAGCAGTTCGGCGGCCGTTGCCCGTAGCGGAATTACACCCAAAAAGGAGTAAGCCAGCGGCATAACTAGAAATCCTACCCGCGAGATGCTGGTAAACCAGTGCAGCAGTCCTTCCAGGTGAGCCAAGCGCTGGAGTGGGCTAAGCCCGCGAATGGTCAGGGGGTTGGCTTTGATGAAGAAAGCCTGGAGCGTTCCCCTGGCCCAGCGAATCCGCTGGATTGCTTGAGCTGCAATGTTTTCGGCAGCCAACCCTGCACTCAGCTTTTCATCAAGATAGATGAGCCGATAGCCTTGAGCCGACAGCCGAATGCCCGTGAAGTAGTCTTCACTCAGCGAATCGGTGACAAAGCCGCCCATTTGTTCTAGAGCGCTGCGCCGCACTACAAAGGACGTGCCGGAGCAAATCACACTGCCTGCACCGTCGCGAATGGGCTGAATTTGGCGGTAAAAGACTTCTTCTTCGGGCGTTAGGACGTTTTCTAAACCTAAGTTGCGGGCGATCGGGTCGGAGTTGTAGAAGGTTTGAGGCGTTTGCACCAGCGCCATTTGTGGGTCTTGAAAGAAACCAACGGTGCGGGTGAGGAAGTTTTTGGTGGGCACAAAGTCAGCGTCAAAGACGACGATTAGTTCACTGTTGGTTTGGGCGATCGCATGGTTCAAGTTTCCCGCTTTGGCATGACGATTATCCGGGCGAGTGACGTAGTGACAGCCCAATTCCTCAGCCAGCGCCTTGACTTCAGGGCGGCGGGTATCATCCAGCAGGTAGATAGTTTTATTGGCATACTCGATCGCCTGACAGCCCATTACCGTCCGCTGCAAAATAAACGTTGGCTCGTTATAGGTAGGAATAAAAATGTCTACAGTAGGCGTAAATTTCTGGTTTAGCACGTCTATTGACAGCACATCAGCTTCTCGGCGGCGATCGCGCACTCGCAGCATCAAGAAAAGCTGAATCGTGCTATTGCTCAACATCAACAGTTCCAGAAAGAACAAACTCAGGCTGAACACACCATTGAGCGGGTTTGTGAGGTTGAGGGTAGAGAGCGATCGCCATGCCAGGTAGCGCAACGTCAACGCAATCAGAATGCCAACTACGACCAGCCTTGACCAGGTGCGCGGTTGGGGAGATACCTTCATCACCACCAGCACCAGCACCAGCAGCGCCACACTAGGAAACAGCAAATATTCTCCAGTCACCATCGGCACTTCTAACCACAGCGGTGGACTTTCCTGTATGACTTCGAGTTGATCAAAGATTCGATTGATTGTTCCCTGTCCGGCGAACCAGCCAGCTACTATTAAGCTTGTAACCCCAATGACGCTAAGCATCGCCAAAGTTGCCGTTTGCGGTCGTATAAATCGTGCAGGTTTAGGTGGTTCTATCTCCATCCTACCCAACTGCGAAGTTGTCATAGTTCCCGTCTCCTACCTGTACATAAACGAGTTGACATAGAGTTTCCTACTGGATGGCGGTCTTCTAGGGTCTTTTGATATATACGGAGTGAGCAGCATTTTGTATCTAAATCAGGCATTGATTGCCGTCCAAACCTTCCGTTCGATTTTAATGGCTCAGTTTTTGAAAGGCTACATCCTCCATCATCTAACGGACTGAGATTAGGACTAGCTGAGAATTTCATGAGTAAGGTGATAGAAACTAATGCTCAAATTCTTAGCCTAAAATCATTCCAAACTTGTGGTGAAATCCTACAGTATGTTCAGTCGTTGGTAATGGATTTTACAGCAATGAAATTAATTCCTCTGGTTTCGCTTGGTGTAGTTTCTCTTCTGTTTCTAGGTTGCACGGATGTCCAGGCTAACGGTCAGGCTGATCCATCGCCTGGGGTAACTCAATCTACATCATCCCCTGAACCCAATGCCGAAACTAGCTCAACTCCAGTTGCCCAGGCTACTGAAACCAAAACTGGAACTTTTGTTGCAGCAGAGCATCCAACCGAAGGTATGGTGCGGATTGTGACTGAAAATGGCGATCGCTACTTAGAGTTCGACGAAACCTTCCGCAGTGACAGTGGCCCTGACCTGTACGTCATTCTCCACCGTGCTGGCGAGCCTCCCGTAAGTGGCATCCAGGAACAAGACTACGTAACTCTTGCCCCATTGCAAAGCACCACAGGCACTCAGCGCTACGCCATTCCTGCGGACGTAAACCTGGATGACTTTAACTCCGCAGTAGTTTGGTGCCAGATGTTTAATGCAACTTTCGGTTATGCAACTTTAGGAAGCTAGAACTAGTAGATTAGGTGAAGCATCGTGAAACCCAACATCCAATAATGCTCTGCGTTGGGTTGAGGCGCGAAACCCAACCTACAAGCCCATCCTTGCTTCCCCTCCCTCAGCCCCTCAATCTGTCTGCCAACTAACACTCCTCTAGAATCTACAAGCTGTAGGATAATATCCTGTTCCTTCAAAATGTTCCTTTGGAGCGTTGCTTGGCTAGAGTTCATCGCATTGCAAATTTAGAAATGAATTTGATCGAGGGCAAGTTCCCTGGGTCGGATTCATTTCTGGTTTGCAACATTAGATTGATTCAATCAGGTATATCTCGTACAAAGTATTTAGCTCAGGACTTGCGCGAGCAGAACGCAAAATGGAGTAATCCCACGTCCAACAAGAGGCTTACAGCGTCTTGAAGGGGTAAATCAAAGATGAGGGCGGGCGTTTGCCCCTATCGAGATTTGTGTTTTACGCAAGTGAAAACCGCTGTAGTCCTGTGTGCCGTAGAGAATGTGTCAGTTCCTAATAGCTTTGAAATAAGGTTTCGATCTGTGCTGTAGTTTGTGCTGTTATGGAGAACTTTAAATGGGAGCTAAAGATTTTTTTGGATTATTGCATCCGGCGATCGCCGTTTTCTTTGTCTTTCCGCTGATCGGCATGGTCGTTAACTTTGCCTGGCAAACCCGTCAGCGGCGGCTGCAAACTAAAGAAGGTGGCAAAAGCAAAATTCCTCCCGTTGTGGGGCCAGAGCATCTGAATCTGGGACGCTGGCTAACTGGGGCAGTCGTCGGAGTAGCGTTGCTCGGTTTAGCATTTCCTATCTTTTCAAAATTCTTGGCGAACCAAACCTGGACACAGGAACAGTTTCGCGTCATTTTTGTGATTACTATGTTTGCTGCCACGATCGCCTCTCTGGTGCTGCTTTACCGGGCTGGAACTTCACTCTGGCGCGGCATTTTTGCAACCCTAGCAGGAGCAGGTTTAGTCATTCTGGGCTGTCAGCCCGAAATCTTTCGCCGCACCAATGAGTGGTACGCTTCCCACTACTACATTGGAATCAGCGCTGCACTGCTCATGATTTTCTCGCTGGCGATCGTTCAAGACATTTACAAAGATCGCTCAAACCGCTGGCGCACGGTTCATGTAGTGTTAAACTGCATTGCGCTGCTTTTGTTTGCCGGACAGTCCATGACCGGAACGCGGGATCTGTTAGAAATTCCGCTGAGTTGGCAGGAACCCTATATTTTCAGTTGCGATTTTGTAAACAAAACCTGCCCACAGCCTGCTCCCCCTCCGGCTTCTCAGCTTCCTCAAGCTTCTACTGCCACTTAATGGGCATTGGGTATATCCCAGTTTTGTAAGTGGCATGGGACTCGCTCGTGCAACTAGCTACCGTGTACACACAAGTTATACTCGACCTCAAAATTCTGCATTTCGCCCCCCACCTCCCCATTCTGGGGGACTTCCGAACCGTATGCAGTAGGGGTTTCCAGTGGCTCAAAGTTCCCCAGAATGGGGGACTTAGGGGGCCGAGAGGACTTGTGTGTAGACCATAGCCCTAAAAAGGAGGGAGCCGGATCGGAAGTCCCCCTTTTCAAGGGGGATTTAAGGGGGATCAAGCCAGGATTTAGCTTCTCAACCGGGATGTGTATACACAGGCCCCTCTGGAACAAGGGGCTTAAGCTCCTTGTTCAGTGCAATTTCATAAAGGATTGGTACTGGTGGTTTGTCAACTTTTAGTTTTAGGGTAAATCCCATAGGGATTTACCCTAAAACTAAGCTGTGACGCTGTACTAGCCTAATTTTTGGACAAGTCTTCTGAATGAGGATGATAAAGAGGAGTCTTTTCTGTTTTCTCTAAACTCTGTTTTACCTGACGAATTGGAATTTCGATCCAAAACTCGGTGCCCTGCCCGACTTGAGAAATACAGCGAAGGGTACCGCCATGTCGTTCTGTGACAATTTGGTGGCTGATAGATAGCCCAAGTCCTGTTCCTTTGCCGATGGGCTTGGTGGTAAAAAAGGAGTGAAATATTTCTGCTCGGACGGTTTCAGGCATTCCTGGGCCGTTGTCAGCGATGCAAATAACGGCACGCGGAATGCCATCTGGATAGTCGCGTGATGCTGACGTTGTGATGCTGATTTGATTGCGTCGAGGGGGATTAGATAGATCTGGGCTAGCCAGTTCCTCTAATGATTTTTGGGTTCCGTAGTTTTCAAGACCGAAATCTGTAAAGTCCTGAGCCGAACTATTTGCTGAATTAACGCTGTTAGATTCATACAGGGCATCGATCGCGTTACTTAAAATATTCATAAACACCTGGTTAAGCTGGCTGGGAAAGCACTCAACTAGAGGTAAATTGCCATAGTTTTTGATTACCTTGATGCCCGTCGTTCCAGTTTTTGCCTTGAGCCGATACTGCAAGATCAATAAGGTGCTGTCGATGCCTTCGTGGATATCGACTAGTTTGACGGAGGCTTCATCGAGCCGCGAGAAATTTCTCAGCGACAGTACGATTTGCCGGATGCGATCGGCTCCAATTTGCATGGAGGTCAGCATTCGCGGCAGGTCTTCGACCAGGAAATCCAGGTCGATCAGGTTAGCGCGATCGCCAATTTCTGAGTGTGCTTCTGGGTAATGCTTGCGGTAAAGCGCAATCAGCTCCAGCAAGTCCTGAGTATATTGGCTGGCGTAGATCAGATTGCCATAGATAAAATTTACCGGATTGTTGATTTCATGGGCAACGCCTGCCACCAACTGCCCCAGGCTTGACATCTTTTCATGTTGAATTAACTGTGTCTGCGTCTTTTGCAAATCTTCTAGCGCCTGAGACAGGGCAGCAGACTGGCTTTGAGTCTGAGCCAAAAACTCTGCCTGCTGAATTGCAACCCCTAGCTGAGCGGCGATTTGAGTCGCAAACTCAATTTCTGAAGCCTGCCAGCGTCTTGTTCCAATGCACTGGTGAATGCACAGTAGCCCCCAGAGGCGATCGCCCTGAAGCAACGGCGCAACCAGACTGGCTTTAATTTGCAGTTTCTCCAACGCGGTGACGCAGCACTCATCGGTCCAGATACTAGAGGTATCTTCTATCACCTGGACGTAGCCTTTTTGATAGTCGGTTGCAAGCCGTTCGTCAAAGTGGTGTTCGTGAATTTGAGTAGACAGCAGCGATTCAAACTCAGGCAGCACGGATTCTGAAACAAACTCGCCATCGTTCCAGTTAGCAGCTGGATCAAACCGGAAAATGCCGACACGACAGGCATCCAGCAATTCTCGAACTTCCGTCGCCGCCGACTTAAAAATAGTGTCTAAGTCTAAAGATTCGCGAATTTTAGCAATGACCCGAAACAATGCTTTTTGCTGGTCAACTTGAGATTGCCCAAACTCCGCAGCCAGGATCTGTAACATCCTTCCAAAGGCGGCTTCGTCGCGACAGCAATCTCGCAATTGCTCCAATTGGTCAAGGTTCATGTTAAACCTACTCAAATCCAGGGATCAGTTTCTAGTTATGGCTGCTGTCTGGTAAATGCTGGCTTTCCAGAACCTTTTACGGCTATGTACGTGCTCGAATTGAAGTATAGACAAAAATGTTAATAACCGTAAATGCTTTCCCCTTAAGGGAGCGATCGCCACTTCATCCGGACACCCTCTAAATCAGTCGCGAGCGATCGCTGGAATTGCGTAGTAATATGAACCCAGATTTTGCACCCCAAGTTTGTGTCTCCCTCCACTTCCACTTCCACTTCCTCTTACTGATTGACCCTGATGAACTTTCGTTCGCGAACAATGCTCCAGGCTTTAGAACATCTTTCGGCGACCTATCCCAATCAGCCTCTAAATGTTATTGAAGTCGGATGTATGTTCAAGGAAGACGAGGGGTTGTCTACCTATTACATTGCAGACTTTTTGGCAACACGGAGAAAGGGCGATCGCTTTATCAGTATCGAATACGATCAGGGACACATCGAAGCTTCTCAAGCCATCATCGCCAAGCGCAAAGCCAGTCTGAGCCAGCAGATTGACTATCGGCATGGACACAGCCTGGAGGTACTGCCAGGAGCCTTGATCGAGATGGGACAGGTGCATCTGTTTTGCTTTGACGGAGGTGCCCATCCAGAGGTGTGTCTGGCTGAATTTGAGCAGGCCGCATCCCACTTAGCCCCAAACGGCATCGTTTTGGTAGACGATGCTCAAACACTTGCCCCCTCTCCGGCTTACCAGCCCCCTCGGCCGTTTGGGAAGGCGACCTTGATTTTGCCGATGTTGGTGTTGCTCAACTATTTGAAACATCGAGCTAAATTTCGCGGGGCAAATACTTCACCCGCCGATCAAACAGGCATTCCTGACTCTGACCTGATTCGCCAATGTGAAACAGTTAGCTTTGCGGCGATCGATGCAGACCACTTCACGGTGATTGGCGATCGCCACAAGATTTTGGTTTACGGCGACCCGACCTTCATTACACAAGCAGCGCAAATTTCAGCTAGCGGCAAACTCGTTCAAAAACTCACTCAAAATAGTGTGTCTCTACAGTCTGCCTCAAAGAATTCAAACGTTAGTGCATCTAATTCCTCACCGCTGACCAGCCTGACGCAGCGATTAGCTGCTCTACTTCGAGGTAAGTGACTATCAGTAATGAGCTAATCTGCTGGACTGTCTTGCGTTATCCCAGGCGATCGCCCTTTGGGTTAGGAGTTTTAAGTTTGAGATGAAGCATAGTTCGCCTTTACTCGGTTATTTTGGGCATCACAAAGGTGCAACCGTTTGGATTAGAAGCATCATCAAACAGGTTTGTAAAATCGTGGGACTGAATCATGTTGCCGTTAGCAATGTGAGCGCTTTCAATCAAGATCTTGCTGCATTTGTAGACCAGAATAATATCGATTTCATTAGCTACACCAATGCTAAGTTTGAGTATGTTCAGCCATTAGAGCCTTTTAAGGGATTTCATGTGATTCGAGATCCCAGAGATATTGTAGTTTCTGCCTATTTTTCACATCTCAGAACTCACCCCATAAAAGGATGGTCGGAGCTAGTAGAATTTCGCGATCGCCTCCAGTCGGTCTCTAAAGATGAAGGACTAATTCTAGAAATGGACTTTAGAAGAAAGTCCTTTGACGATATGTACGATTGGAACTATTCGTCTAAATACATCAAAGAATTGAAAATGGAAGATTTAATTCAAAATCCGCAGAAAGGATTTGCAGACATCTTCAAATATCTAGAATTACTCAGAAGCTCTTCTTTTTTAGAACTTGCCGTCCAAAGAGGGTTGGAATCATTTGCAATGTTTAGCCGTAGACCGTTTAAACACAACCCTAAAGCATCAACAGAGCTAGATGATATCTCAGAAAAGCAGCTAGAAAAAATCGTTAGAGCCAATGACTTTTCAGTTAAATCAGGAGGCAGAAAACCGGGTGAAGAGGACTTGAACAGTCACTTTCGTAAAGGTATCGCTGGAGACTGGAAAAACCACTTCAACCAGCAGCATATCGACTACTTCAAGGAGCAATATGGCGACTTGTTGATCAAATTAGGATACGAACAGGACAAAAACTGGTAGCCTTGCTACTCATACCGTTTCTATGGCAATCCCAAAGGGGTTGTGGGAGGCGCACCTCGCTCGTCCTACAACCCATCTATAGCAAAAGGATGAAAGATGAAGGATGAGTCGAAACCCTGCCTATCAGCAGCATTGGCAAGTCAACGTTGTCCTAATCATCGCTTCAACTGCTATAGGACTGCTATAGCAATCCTAGATGGGTTGTGGGAGGCGCATCTCTTCGGGGTGCGCCTCTCACAACCCGCTCATCTTACAACTGATCGTAGGACTGCTATATGGGAAGTTAAATTTTTGAATCCAAATTATTAAATAATAAATATGGACGAAATGCCTCAAGTCAGGATGTCTTGTATCATCTGCACCTATCGTCGCCCCGAACTTCTAGCAGGTGCATTAAAGAGTGTAATTCAGCAAAACCTACCTGCTCACGAGTTTGAAATCATCGTCGTGGATAATAACTCTGGCGACGAAACGCCTACTGTTGTAGAACGGTTAGCCCGTCTTAGTGCTGCTCCCGTCCATTACCTATTTGAGCCAAAGCAAGGACTTTCCTATGCCCGCAATGCTGGCGTTGCCCAAGCCTCCAGTGAGATAGTGGCATTTCTGGATGACGATGCAGAGGCAGATCCGGGCTGGCTATCAGCACTTCTAGAAATTTACGATACGGTGCCAGATACGCTAGCGGTAGGAGGCAAGATCCTACCGATTTGGGAAGTTGAGCGTCCCGCGTGGATTGGGGACGATCGGCTGCGATCGCTCAGTCTAATCGATTGGGGAGACGAAAGCCGCCCCCTAAAATGGCCCGAACGGATCATTGGAGCAAACTGCTCTTTTAGAAAACAGACGTTTAGAGACGTGGGGCTATTTGCCACTGATTTAGGACGGCGGGGCGAGGAAATGCTGGGCAATGAAGATACAGAAATTCAAGAACGGATTCACGAACTGAACAAGCTTGTCTTCTATCACCCTGATGCGATCGTTTATCATCGCGTTCCGCCAGAACGGTTAACGAAGGAATATTTTTATGGGCGATCCTTTGGCAATTCGCGATCGCGAGCCTTGTTGATGGCTCGCCAGAGTCAATACCAACAGATTTGGAAAGAAGCAGTTTTAGCCGCAATCAAACTTCCGATCGCCTGTTTAACAGTGGTCAAACGGCTGATTTTAGGGCGAGAACCCTTTGGTGCTTATCTGAGCATCTGTCGCAACGCCGGCTTTCTTTACGAAGCGATTCCACTGCTGGCAGGTCGCAAAGTTCATCCCAACACAAAAATTGAGCATTAGCTACTGATCTGGGCGATCGCCCGCAAAAACTGAGCCAGTTTCAACGGCTGCAATGGCTTCGTATAGCGCTGTGTATAGGATTGCGATCGCCACAGCAAAATCTATGTCAATATTTTCCAATGATTGTTTACATTGAGTTATATTTATTTACATAAGGTTAAGCAAGAGGAAGTATGGGAATGACACGCGGACAAGTAATCGAAGAGGGTGGACGGGCAAACGTCTATGCAGTTGAACCTAAAATGTATGTCGATGATACGCAGCGCTTCGGATTTAACGAGTATGCCGAAAAGCTGAATGGGCGGCTAGCCATGATTGGCTTCGTTTCAGCGCTGATCCTGGAAGCAACAACTGGTCAAGGTGTGATCGGCTGGTTAACGAGCCTATAGCGGCCGACTTGAGAAATGCTGGTGCCTGAAACGATGACAGCTTAAATTCAAGGCACTGCTGTTGAGTAAACTGTTCAACTAATAATCTGTAGTATTTTGGAGAATTATTGTGAAGACCGACTTCGATTTTCCTAACAAGTATTTGATTGGTCCGGTTGTCTTCCGTCCTGAGTTTAATGCTCAAGCGGAACTACTAAACGCAAGTCAAGCCTGGTCACTGTTTTTCACCGCAGGTCAAGAAGACAAGGTATTGGGCTTCAACGCTGAACCAGGGCAGTTTTTTACAAACCTGTTGTTCGCTGTTAGCGTAGCTGGAATTCTTTGGTCAACGCTGTTCAACAGCGTAGTGTAAAGTACACTGGTTGAGACAGAGAGAAGGGCTGCGGGTAAAACTCGCAGCCCTTCTCTTGATTAGAATAGCGGTGCTACAGGCGTTATTTCCTTGCGCTGTGCCTACAAATTAGCTTTTTCTGCGCTCACCTGGTTTGGTTGGGGATAGGTGGAAGTCTGTGTAGGCTGGCTGCGGCTAGGCAATTGCTTCCAGCCAAAGGCATTCTTTAGATAGATGCTGCCAATGATGCTGAGAAATAGTGTGTAGCCTGCGGCTTGCGCCAGGTAAAGCTTTTGGGTATAGCCAAAGAATGCCTTGAGTATTACTCCGGGAAACTGGCGATCGGGCAGAACGTGTGAAGTATCCCAAATCTGAGGGCCCAAAATGCAGGATGAACCGGGGCTAAAGCAAAGCGGCGCAAACTGGGAATTGACCTGCACCAGGTTAACAACTGCTGCATCCAGGTGACGCAAGACGGAGATGATTAGCCCTGCAACAATTAGCAGCAGCATTACGCCCAAAATTTGGAAGAAGCGGCGCAGGTTAATCTTAACGCCCAGATTAAATAGCATCACGCCGATCGCCACTGCTGCTAGTAAGCCTGCGATCGCCCCCAACAGAGCCATCCAGCCTTGCTGAAACTGAGCATTAATAAACAGGGCAACTTCAAACCCTTCTTGCACAATGGCGATCGTCGTCAGCCCAAACACCGCCCAACCCGCCCGATCGGTCTTCTGTAGCGCTTTTGTCACCGATTGTTCGACTTCTCCCTTGAGGGAACCGGATTGACGAGTCATCCAGATTAGCATCCAGCTCAGAAGGGCGATCGCCCACAGTCCAAAAAATCCTTCCAGCAGCGGCTTCACGACTGGAGCGTATTGCTGGTCGGCAGACTCGACCGCCAACACCAACCCGGTAAACAGCAAACCCACGACCACACTGGCCGCAATTCCCATCCCAACCCCAGCAAACACCCAGGAATTGAGCCGTTCCTGGTTTGCTTTCTTTAAGTAAGCCAGCACAATTCCGACAACCAGGGCAGCTTCTACCCCTTCGCGTAAGGTAATGACAAAAGTAGGCAGAGCGGCACTAAAATCCATGGCTGAGTTATATCAATGATAAAGATGCGTTGAGCCGCCCGTTAAACAAGCCTAGTCATCAACTTTTCAAGCCTAACTTACTTATTGTGGCTATAGATTCATTCGGAGGTAATACCAATTCAATTTGAGCCTGCACAGAATGAACCCCAGTGAGACAAGGGGCTTAAGCCCCTTGTTCTAAACAGCTTCATAGAGAATTGGCATAAGCTTACTAAGCCGTTCAAATCAATAACGCTGCATCAGTGGTGAATCTTAACGTTTATCACATAGCGTCCAAACTGCACCTTGTCCGACCAGAGTTCATATTCCACGCGCAGATGATGAGGCAGTTCGCTACCTATTAGCTGAAGGCTACGGGTGAAGTTTCGCAAGCGCAACTGTTCATTCTTACTCATGTCGCCCTGAAGCCAGTAGCGACTGGTGCCATAGACCCCCTGTTCCCAGAAGTGGCGATAGCTAAACTGACCGTTTCCCTGCATCGTCATAATCACGCGATAAGGAGAAATTTCTAGCCAGAGTAGCCGAGGCGTTTGAGTTTCAGTGAGGGTGATCACTTCTGGCGAACCTTCGTTTGGGTGAGTATCTGCCCGTTCTTGCACCAGTGGCTCAGTCAGCAGCAGGTGAAATTGCTCGTTTTCCCGCTGGTAAAGCGTTGCCGACGTTTCCAGCACCGACCAAAGCGGCAAATCCAGGGCCGTGAACGAAAGACAAACGGGTTTGGGATGGTGGGTCAGCATATTTTGGGTCAAGAAAACGGTAGGATGGCTAGCGCCACCCATGTCAGTGTATCCAATGGCAACTGCAACAATCACGCTGAATCATTACGAAAATCATCATTCTCTGACGATCGCCCCGCCCAACTCCGGACTATCGCTTCGGGGACAGGTTCAAATTCCAGGAGATAAGTCCATCTCGCATCGAGCGCTGATGCTAGGAGCGATCGCCCAGGGTGAAACTCAAATCAAGGGTTTGCTTTTGGGTGAAGACCCGCGCAGCACTGCTGCTTGTTTTCGAGCAATGGGTGCGGAAATCTCCGAACTAAATTCTGAATTAGTCACCGTCAAAGGAATTGGCTTAGGACAGCTTCAGGAGCCAGTGAATGTGTTGGATGCTGGCAACTCCGGCACCACAATGCGGCTAATGCTAGGCATTTTGGCATCGCATCCAGACCGATTTTTTACAGTGACGGGCGATGCGTCGCTGCGATCGCGCCCTATGTCTCGTGTCATTCAGCCGCTTCAGCAAATGGGCGCACAAATCTGGCATCGCTCTGGTGGGTTGGCACCACTGGCAATTCAAGGACAGGCGCTACAGCCGATTCATTACCATTCCCCGATCGCCTCCGCCCAGGTCAAATCTTGCATCCTGCTAGCAGGGCTGATGGCAGCGGGAGAAACAACCGTCACAGAACCCGCTCCTTCACGGGATCACAGCGAGCGAATGCTGCGGGCATTTGGGGCAACGGTGAAGGTCGATCCTGAAACCTGTAGCGCAACCGTGACAGGACAGGCAAAACTGCAAGGACAGACGGTGATCGTGCCAGGAGACATTAGCTCTGCCGCCTTTTGGATGGTTGCCGCTGCGATTGTCCCCGGTGCTGAACTGCTGATTCAAAATGTGGGAATCAACCCAACCCGCACCGGAGTTTTGGAGGCGCTGAGCCAGATGGAAGCCGATGTCACATTGGAAAATCAGCGCACCGTTACAGGTGAACCCGTCGCCGATGTGCGGGTGCGTCACAGTTCTCTCAAAGCCTGCGCGATCGCCGGAGATCTAGTCCCCCGTCTGATTGACGAAATCCCGATTCTGGCAGTCGCCGCCGTGTTTGCCCAGGGTACTACGGTAATCCGCGACGCAGCCGAACTGCGAGTAAAAGAGAGCGATCGCCTCTCCGTTATGGCAACCCAACTCAGCCGCATGGGAGCCAAAATCACCGAACTCTCCGATGGACTGGAGATTACAGGCGGAACAGCTTTAGTTGGCGCTGAGGTAGATAGCTATACTGACCACCGGATTGCCATGAGTTTGGCGATCGCTGCCCTCACCGCCACAGGCACTACCACCATCCAACGCGCTGAAGCCGCTGCCATTTCCTATCCTGACTTCACGGCGACCTTACAGCGAGTTGTGAGT
>Ga0224723_1000164_pt1 | contig 45525 bp, 34 predicted proteins | sample Balambano_FR2_Me_FD_161647 | JGI IMG/M metagenome (GOLD analysis project Ga0224723, IMG submission 161647) | Freshwater sediment microbial communities from Lake Towuti, South Sulawesi, Indonesia - Balambano_FR2_MetaG | ecosystem: Environmental > Aquatic > Freshwater > Lake > Sediment | place... | reverse complement strand
GGGCGATCGGGCTAAGTGCGGGAGAATTACTGTCCGGCAACGCCAGGTTACGTGACAGCCGGGGCTTCCCCTGACGTTCTCCTGCCTGGTTCTTCAGCTCGAATTGCTACGGAACATCACGCCAAGTTGACGATCGCTCTCATTTAAGGCATCATAGTTAGGATATGCGGGGCTATAGCACAGTTGGTAGCGCGTCTCAATGGCATTGAGAAGGTCACCGGTTCGAGTCCGGTTAGCTCCATTAGAAGATTGATGGGAATCCCCGAAAATTGTGGGACAACAAGCATTAAGTGTCAATTCATGACACTTAATGCTTGTAACTGTCTCTGACACTTAATGCTTGTTCTGAGCGTCACACAATCACCCCACCGTTTTTGCCTGTACTATACGTTTTACTTATCATTCACTTTATAGGACTTTCGGTGAAACCTTGAGTCCCACCAGAGGTATGGTTTTAGTGGACTAGTAGACCTCAGCGTAAAGCAGCCTCCCCTTCCTCCTAAGTTCTGTCTCTTAAGTCTCCTTGAGAGTTTCCGAACTTACGCTGAAGAGATTAACAGCCCAAGCTAACTCTAGGGCTAGCGTTCTATTCTACTAGCAATTAATATGGCTTGGAATCAATCGTTAGATGAGTTTGCTACTTCAGGATTAAATTCCAGCTTTGCTTCTTCAATAGCGGCACGTACTTGTTTGTATCGTAAGTATCCCGGTTTGCTAATGAGTTGAAACACCCGTCCTTCAGATGGATATAAACCTTCACTATAAAGTTTTAGAACAGCCTGCTTAACTTCATTGCAACTCTGCTCGATCGCATGACGATAACGAAATTTTTGAAATTGATCGTATTTTGCAGAAACTGCTCGACATAAAATCTGGAAAAAACCTAAAAATGGTTTCTCTATGAACATTCAGTCGTCTCGCGACTTCTTCCATGGACGGCGGTGGGCATTCATGATTAAGGAAAAAAGACTCTAATCGTTGTTCGAGTTGATTCATATTGAGTGCTTTAGCTTCAGCCTTCGGCTTGGACTGTAATAACATTGGAGCTTTGTTTGTAGCTACGTAAATGTTTTGCTCTGGCTCCTGAGTTATAAACTCTACCAAGGAACAGTTAAGGTGGTAACAAACTTGGGCTAGAGTATCCAGCTGTGGAAGGTTTTTACCATTGCACCAAAGCCAAACAGTATTTTTAGGTAATTGAAGTTGGCGCGCAAACTCGGCTATGTTCCCACCAGAGATAATATTAATGTATTTTCTAAATGCCTGAGTAAGGTCTTTTTTAGTCAAGGAAACAGTCAGACGAGAAGTATAAGCTAGCAGTTTCGCAACTGAATCAGAGATCAAAACCAATGCTCCCAGGTCGTCCTCAGGTAAACTTCTGGAATCTTCAAACGAACTATTGAGAGACGAGCCTAACCACTTCTGGCATTTTGAACAATACCCTGAACGAGTATGCCAATTCAAACAAAGATTTTTTTGACAACAATGAGGGCAGGTGTTGCTCAGAAGACATCGATGAAATGGACAAGTTTTGATAATTGCTAATGACCATAGCAATGGTTCATAAACTACTTGACCAAGTAGTTGCCATTCTTGGTAACAAATAGGGCACCAAGTACGGTGTTGATGTAATAATTTTCTTTGTGGGACTAGCTCAGACAAACTTCTAAATGTAAGTAAGTCAAGTCCTCTTTGTCCGGTAAGTTCCTCCAAAGAACGAGCTAAACTCAATGCCATTATTCCTGTGCCATTTAAGGCTGATGTATGACTATAAATCTTGTGTAGATTAGCACCCCCATGAGCTTTATTAATAACAGGTGCAATCTCCTTTTCCATTAATACACCTACTGGCAAGCAATGAGATCCTGCTAAACGAGTGACATAACTGGTTAAGCTTTCCTTTAAGGAACTTTCAATTTCGATAGGATCTATTCTGTTAAGACGACAGCGAGAGGGATATGTAGGTAATTCCAGATCCTGATAGAGTTGGTTCATTTCCTGGTAATGATTCGTATTGATATCCAGCGTTAGTAACGTTTGAGCTGAATAGTTTTAGCTATCTGTCAGAGTTAGAACTGTTCCTTAAATAGGATTGAATCCTACTTATTTTGGGGCTTTTCGAGTTGTAAATAGCAGCAGTTTGCACTTAGGGGAAATTCATGGCTCTAAACCTAATTGCCGAACTGCCTCATGAAATGCCTGGTCAACTTCTTTTTCTCGAATATAAGCTGGTTTAGGAAGAAAGAGAGATGCAGCCCTTTTAGTCACATTTTTTCCTTCTGAATGTAACTTAAAAACAGCTTCTTGAATCAGTGAAGACATTGTAGCTATTGTCTGATTTTTGCATTCAGCTTTGTAATCTTTATACCGTTTTGAAATAATGTGACATAAATCCGAAGCATGATCATACACTGTGTCTACTTTATGACCTAATTCCTCAGCAACTACCTTCAGTGGTTTTGGAGGATGTTCATCCTCTTCAATAACTTTAGTTAGATTGCGTCGTAATTCTTCTGTATCGTATTTTCTAGGCTGTTCAGTATTTATATATTGAACAGTAGCTTGTATATTTGGATGAGCCTTAGTATTCTGAAAGTCCTGCCGTCGTTGTACTACGGCATCGTATAATTCCGGTGCATGATAATACAATGTTGACGGACTGCAATTTAATTGCGCTGCTATTTCAGTTAAGGAAGATGGGAACTCATTAGAATTCAAAATGAATTGAAGTTTTTCCCGTATCTCTGATGGATTCACTTTTAGATTATGTAGTGATGATTTACTAGTGCGCCGTGAAGGTAGGTACTTCCGTTGAGCTTTACGACGTTCTACAATGGCGGCGCATAGATCTGGGGCATTATTATATAAGGATCGCCTGCTACATTCTAAGCTCTTTGCAAGCTCTTCTAAAGGCGGCGGTTCGTTATCACTTATCAAGGCTTCTTGTAATACTTCTTGTATTCTAGAGGAATCTAACTTTTTACTCTGGGCTTTAACCAATCTAACGGGATCTTTCCTCTTCTTGCAAGATAACTTATTAGAACCCCCCGAATTAGAAGATTCGGATTCAGGTAACAAAAAATCTAATAAAGGTTGTTGGAGATAGTAGCAAATTTGTAAAAGATTTTTAAGTAATGGTATATATCTACCGAAGTGTGCCCCTTCTATCATATTTTGAGGCATTTGAAGATATCTAGCAAAGGCATGCATGTTACCACCAGTTGTTTGGTGGCAAAAAATAGATAGCTTTTTCGATATTGTTTCTTTCACGGGTAAAAACTCTAGACTTGGAGCAGCACTCAAGAGATCTCCAAGATTTTTCACAATCCAAGATTGCCATTTCAACTTGTCTCCTGTTAGTTCACTATTGATCTGACTGTCCTGTTCATCAAAATTTCCAAGCCATTCCGAACACTGAGTGCAAAATCCTAGTTCTTCGCGTCGAGCTAGGATTTTAGGTGCGCTTTTACAGCAAGGACAAAAGTAACGTAATGCTTTTTTATGTCGTAGGCATATATTAACAGCCTCCAATGTCCAAAGTAGAGGTTCATAAATTACCTTATTACTTGAGAGCCATTCGTTATAGCAGTCTGAGCACCACGCTCGAGTTTGACGCAACAAGTTTTTAACTGGCATAACATCTGTATAACTTAGCCAAGTTAGAAATCGTAAATCTGTTCTGCCATTTAAATCCTCAACTGTTTGAACCCAATCTCTGGCTGTAATCCCTGTGCCATTCAAAGTCTTTCCATCTTTGAAGCGCCTTGCATTTTGCTCCATTCTACTGAGTATGGAACTCTCACTAATATTTGGAATGATGATCTTACTAATCAGAGTCGTTGTCAGTAAACCATGCTCACTTGCTAATCGTCGTATATAACTTGTAAAACTCTCAATATAAGCCGTACCTATGCCCATCGGCTCCAGGTTATATAAAAGGCTACGCGGTAGTACCTGAGGCTCTTAGGTGTCCCACCAGTAGTCAGAATTATTGCCCTGCAGATCTGAACCTAGTTGATTATTCATTTTGATTTCTCTCCTACAGGATCACGTTGTGGATTACGCCGAAATGGTTTCTTTGTCTTGCTTGACTTCTTTTTCTTAGTTTTTTGTTTAGTCTTTTCTGCTGTTTCAGCAGTGGCTGTACTCGCGGCTCCTGAACTTTGTTGGTTAGTATTCTCATTAGATTGATTCGCTTCTTCTGTTGAATCTTTATTAAAACCTAATCTGACGCGAAGGGTTTTTCTCTTCTGCGTACTCTTCAATAATTTTGCTTCGCCCTTCTCCGCTTCAGTGAGCATCTTCTCAATTTCAAACTCAGGCTTGATAGTTTCTTCTAAATGAGCAAGGTGTAGTGTTTCAGAACTCTCGGATAGACAGAGGTCGTAAGCACTAAGTAACCAATTGATTAATGTACCAATTTTGCCAATACTACCCATGTAGCACAACTCAAAAAGCTGCGGAGTCAATTTAGGAGTCCTTTGCAGAGGCATACGCCGCAATAATTGTTCTAGAACTCGTTTGAATTCTGCTACATCTTCGTCGAGTTCGAGAAGATAGCGTGGGAAATGAATAATTCTGTCACGTTGGCTGAGTTGATCATTTATTTCAAGAAAGTCAAGCATTTCATAGGTTCCAAAAGTTGTCCAGGGCACCTTACTCTCGTTGATAAACCCTTTGGCACAATGCATATGTGCTTCTATCTCATCTTCTGCAGCTGCAATACCGATGTGCTCAAACTCATCCACCGCTAAAGTGTAAGGTCTGCGATGTAGACAAACTTTTCGAGCTGCTAGCCGTAATGAATCCTCAGTAGCTCTCGTGGCGACAATTAGCTTTCCATCTTTGTTGCGACGGAAACAGTCTTCATCGTAAGTAATTTTATTCTCAATACATGGTTCATCCACCGCCAACAATATTTCTTTGTAGAACGGTCGCCATCTGAAACCGCCTTTAATGGCTGGAGCTTCAACGCAAATGATAGGATACCACCCTAAATCAATTTCCATTTGTGGTGAGCTAACTTCTAATATTTTTCTCCTGAGTAAAGCTAGCAGTGTAGATTTACCAACACCTGATGGCCCTATGACTAAGATTAAGCTTGCACCGGCGGGATTAAGAACAATCCGGTAGAGATGGTCATACACCTTTTTGAGATTACGATGCATAATCGTTTTGCCAGGATTCTTGAAGAACTCCAGGCGCTGATGAGTTGGCAGATTAAGTAGCTCGAGCGGAAAGTCTCGTTCAGAAGTCATTACCAAACCTCCACAGGTTCAAAGGATTTCGTTTTAACGGCAGTATCGCGATCGCACTCACCTTCATCAAAGTCGTCACCATCCTCATCAATTTCATCATCAATGTCGATTTCATCAGTGCTAAAATCTTCATCAGCTATTGCAGTTGCGGTCTGCGGAACTGGCAGGTTCAGCAGTTTTAACAGGTGAGTTGTTTCAGGTTCAGCATCACTCTGTTCGATAAAAGCATGAATGAGTTGCCTTTCAAGATCGCGCCAATGCTGAATTGCAACCTTCTTCTTCGCGACACGCCAAGTGCTTGTAAGAGCAGCTTCTGCCATCTCAACATGCTTGAAGAAGTCAACCAACTTTTTGTCTGTAATGTCAGTAAAGTCTTTCCCCTGAAGTTGATTCAGCCTTTTAATTTCTTCAACAGCCGCGATCATTTCCTTTTCCGAGCGCCCTACGAGGGTTTCGAGCTCCCATGAGCGTTTAGGACGACATGTAACCCACTCACCATCAACATAGGCATAAACTACTGTGATGTCGAATGGATCGAACCTAACATCGACTTTAACTCTTTGAGATTTACGTCGGATCTTCTTGAATGACTCGTGCCAATACCAAATATATTGAAGCTTTATGCCTTTTGCAGTAACTTGTCTTTGACCATTACGATCACGTGGTTCAGGCATACTCAAGAATTTGAATTCCTTGGGTGAAATCAAAGTGTGACCTCTAAGTCCACCGCGTTCCAACCCAATTTTGAAAGCCTCTCGGGGACTCATTCTTAACGCTGGATGAGGACAAGTATCGTATATTTCATAACAGTAAATGGAGAAGAAAAGGCACACGCGTATAAGCGTCCATTCAGCGTTATTTTTGGGGTTCACTTTTTTAGTGACTTGGCGTACCAATTTCATTATTTGGGTATTACCCTTCAGGTTGTGCCAGAATTCCTTGTCATTTACTCCAAATAAGCACTCAATAACTGTGCCATTGCGAGGTTTAGCAGCGGGCCTTTGTTTGCTGGTAATTCGGTAGCGAGCGAGGAGAACATCAAAATAGATGTTGTCAAATTCCGAACCTTGATCCACAACAATAATTTGAGGAAGCCGCCCCTATCTATCAACACAAATCCGAAGCACCATCATGACCGAACGGTAGCTTGGTGGGTCATAAGTCATGTAGGTCGCAAGAACCTTACGGCAACAGGCATCCATAAGGGTGATGACATAAGCTCGACCCATCTCGGCTTTTTCTCTAAGCTCACTTGGGTCAATTCCCAGCGATAGCATGATTTCGCTGAGTAACTCAATGTCTACCTCTGTGCAATCCATATGGCAAATTTGGAAAGGGCGACGACCATGTACAGGCGTTTCTTCCCGATGCAAGTACCAGTGGAAATCTTCCTCTGAGTACGCAGCCCTTGCCCCCATTCGCTTTTCAATCTGATCACGCAGTGGACGTGCAATCACTGCAAGCCGGTAGGATTCATAACTTGGAGGTTTATATCCCTTCTCATCACAAATACCCTTAAACATTCTGTAAACATGACGAACAGATGTTTGTTTAATATTCTCGTATTCAGACTCTACATGCTGCTCCATTAGGTGTTGGACTTCAGGGTCGATACCATCCCTTCGCCAACCGCGATTCTGAAAATTAGGGAATAATCCAACTAATCCATTACCAGAAACTTTTTCAGCCTTTAAATATTTGGCGAGCCAACGGTATTGAGCACGATTCATCTCGCTGCGCGGTTTATCCCCAATTAAAGAAGGCTCTAATTCTTTACTTCGTGAATAAGCAATTTCTTGATCTCGCTTACTTGCTCTTTTCCAGAGTTCCTCAGCATCTGTATGAACTGAGTCCTCTAATGTTTCCAATGAACCAATAATTTTCCCATCTCGGACTAATGCTTCAAAGGTTTTGTTGGGTAGATCAGTATATTGTCCATCAGATCTAATTAAAGCAACGGAGGTTTCACCCGCATTGGCAATTATCCAACTTTCACCATCCCAATAAATGGTTTTACCAACAGCGACATCTAGTTTCCCAGAATCTAGGGCTGTTGGTGCCTCGACAACTGTTATTAGTTTGTAGTGATCATAAGTATCCTGATCAATAAAGACTTTTACACGATCGGGTAATGGTAGGAGATATTTTTCAAGATCAACAAAGATCTGACGTGTAGCAATCAAAATATTCAAATCATCAGCAGTAGCCTCTGGTACATGTTCACGTATTTCAGTAATGCTAATGCCTGGTTTAGCACGCACTAAGGTTTGGATAATTGAAGATACTGCAGGTTTGACATTCAGAGGTTTATTTGTGAAATAATCTTCCAGCCAAACAAAGTTCTCAACAAAAATCCAATTGATCTCTGCGGAGGAACGAACTGAGTAATAAAGACCGAACTGCTGAGCGTATTCTTCCCCAGGTGGACTTCGCCAAACGCCTTTATCTTCATCCTTTATCCATCGATGTGGGCTTTTCTCAGCTAGTTCAGGTAACTTTCCCTCCGGTTTACACTCCTCCCAGCCAGCACTGCTTCGCCGGATCACAAAGAAATCTGCTGTGTGAGGGTGATGATTGCGTCTACCTGACTTACTGGGGTAGTCGAGATAGAACGCGGGGGGCTGGTCCCAGTATTCTAAAACGTCGTCGTCATATTCGAGTTTGTAGATCAGTGCTAACTCATTTTGATGGGACTCAAATTGGATAGTTCGTCCCATTTTGAGGCTCGGAAATTTACCTGTAACGCTTAACTTACCTCCATCAACTGAACGAAAGGGCTGCGAGGAGCGAATTTTTTCAATCTCCGCTATTGCCTTATCATTGTGACTAAGATGACGGCACCATACCTCAAATTCAGTTACATTCATCATAGCTATTGACCTTTCAAGATTGGGAAGTAAAATAGTCTTCCAGCCACACAGGATTTTCAACAAAAATCCAATTTTCTTCTCTGAAGATCCTGGCTAAATAGTCAAGATAAGGCTGTTGTGTGTACCCTACTCTAAATGGACAGAAACACGTGTTTTTATCTTTCCCCACCCCAGAATGTAGGTTTTCTTGAGTAGGATTCAGCATTTTCTCTTTGATTTCATATTCCTTTCCAGCACTTTTCCATTGAATAGTGAAATCATTTGGTGTACCTGAATTGAGATTAACATCATCATTCATGGTAATTATTAGCTTTCTGAAGTTGAAGATTGAAAAATTTGTAGTTTGTAGAAAAGATTGAAGGTTTTTGCATAACTCTCAACTGGCAACTGGTGCCAATGGTTCCCCTCTTGGGACCAGCGATTTGGACTGCTTTGAGCTAGCTTCATCAAATTTTGTTCGGAATTAAAATCTTCCCAACCAGCACCATTCATGCGAATAACAAAGAAGTCTGGAGTGTAAGGATGATAAACTCGTCGTCCGCTCTTACTCTCATAATCAAGATAAATCCTGGTCGAATTAGCATAAAACTCTAGTACATCTCTATCTTTTTCATAAAGTTCAATTACATACTGAAGTCTTCTTTCATAAGGTATGGTTCGCCCCATTTTTACACTGCAAAACCGTCCGGATGACGGATTACTTTTGCTTGAATCGTAAGTAGGTTGGCAGACACGAACCGACTTAATTAACTCAACGGTTTTGTCTGGAATTTGAAGGCGATCGCACCAATTCAAAAATTCAAGATCGGTCAGCATACTTCCTTCTCCATTGTTCTTGGAATGACATTGATTCTGTATAACAACATTTAGAAAACATCCAAATTATGTGTAGATCTTTGAAGTTTTCCTTGGATTTCTAGGTTCTGCCTAATATTCTTTCAACACGAATCTCATGCTGTAAATTGGCATATAGCATGGCAGTAAGTTGCTCAGCGGGTATTGCTGTCTCTTCAAAATATCTCATTTCTACAGAAGCAGCATCTTCGTAAATGGCAAGACCAAAAGCCCTTTCTAGCCAAAGTTTTAGAAGGGTTACATGCCCAATACTTCTCTCATAGAAAAACTGCAAGTCGTTCATATCTGGCTTTTCATCAAGCAATAGATAAGGCTGAAAATGGTGAATTATTTTTTGAAATTCTTGGAAGCCACTCTCGCCTTTGTATCTCGGTAATTGGATTACTGGTATACGACGAGAGAGTTGAAAGGATGAATAAACATTTTCTAACAGGGTACAATTCCCCTGCAAAAGAAAGGTAAATCTTGTACCGAATAGAGTTTTGAGATAAGAAATGTTCTTCTCGCTGGGATTATCAGCATAGTTGTGAAATAGATGAAAAGCGTCATCAACAATAATGGCGCTCTTTTCATGACAGAGTAGTTTAGATTCAAATTGCCATCTGAAGTACTCAAGAGATCTATGTCTATCAGAAGGCTGTCTTCTTACAGGAGACCCATCAATCACATGAATACTTTCCATAAAAAAATCCTTCCAGGGATATCTCCTAGAGGAGTAAATGGGACATTCAATAACAATGGACTGAAAACAATCTATTACTAGTTTTTGTGCCAATGTACTCAACCCACTGTTGAATCCTATTACTAAACATGAGATCCCTAATTGAAGGTAGTGCTTTGCCTTATTAAAGGCCTGCTCGAAAAAGGGATGCATTAGATTGAGAGATTGAAAGGTGGTAAGCCGATCAGATCCTGTTTGTTTTTGTAAAGAAAACTCTGAATAGTACGCCATCTTTTCTGTCCTTATTTCAGTGTTGCGGACTCTAGGCTTTGCAGAACTTTCAAATAAAATCTTTTCCAGTTGACCTTCTCAGTGCTGAATTCTGAGGCGCTAGCAGGTTTGTGGTGTTTTCCAGTAACTGGCGTAGAATAGCTACTCAACTTGGAAGGCATAGTGAGCTTTCCTTCCAGGACCTGAGCTGTATCTAGAATCAAACATTCCACTTGTTTTGCAACTAAGGCTTTTACCACAAAAGCCTGTAAGGGAAGCCGCGTTGAGGGTGCATTTTCAGATGAAAACTTTTGTACCGCTTTTTCAACGTCTGCATTGCTGACGATCTGTGGCTCTTCAGAACTCGAATGGTCTTGGGGAGAGACCTTCAAAGAATTTGTTGAAACAGGAATATGCGATTGAGGTTGGCAACCGCCGTCTGGTCTCAAATTTTGTTGCTCCATATCTAATGCCACTATGTAGAGCTAGGTGATGTCGGTATTTTGAACGTATCTTTTGCAAAAGATACGTTCAAAATACCGACATTAGGCTTTACTTGGAGCAGGATGATAAAAAACTTCGCCGTGCTTAAACTTTCGCAATGTAAGTTCGTTCAACTAAACACACCAATTTCTACAAGATTTTGGGTGTGAATAATCGGTTTGTAGAAATCAACTATTTACAGAAATTATTTGTTGATGATCTCTAGAACGGCTTGTAGATGTACCGCAATGGTCTGAGCGTCACTTTCGCTTAATGTAGTTAGGTTGGCATGAACTATCTGCTGTATCAAGCCATCCAATGAAACTGCTGTATGACTACAGTGGTTCTTCAGTGCGCTAGATTCCAAGTCGGAAGCATTGCTGTGATGTTCAGTATGCTCTAATGCCAAGTGTTCAGCATACTGCGCTGCTAATATCTGATTGCGTGAAAGATATTGTCGAGTTATGTGTGCATTAGACCCTTGAATAGTTGGAGGAAATTCCAGAAGTGATTGGCGAAGCATGCTGGGATTCATCCGCACTGGGGTACCCAAAATTGCTATTGTTGCCTTCTCGGTAGATCTCACTACGAGTTCCCATGCATCTCGCTCAGTTAGAGGTTTACCTAAAGCCTCTGGGACCCGATTGGATCCCAATTTCGTAAAGATAAAACTATTTTTTGTTTTAATCCTTGGTCGCCACTCGTCTATCCAAGTTGTCAAATCTTCCTTCAAGATCTTAGGCAGTTGTATTTTGACTGGTATACCGGAATACCCAGTTTTGTGCTGCGTCATTGTCACAATCGCCCAGGAGCCATCGGATTCGCGGAGAAGATCATGTGCTGGCTCAAGCCGGCATAGAGTTTGCAGTCGAATCGGACAAAACAGCAAGATACTTGTAATGATATACCGTTGCCACGATCGCAAAAGCTCAATTTCCGATCGCTCTTTTCCAGCAGAATCAATTTCTGTGCAATTTTGGCGCAGATACGCACTAATTTTTTGGCGAAGTTCGTCCGTCAGCTCACAAGCATCCTCTGCTAATCTAGCTCGTTCTCCTTTTTTAGTTTCTAGTTCACTACTGTATTGGCGTCGCAAAATGCTGATGTAATTCCGAAGCTGAGCGATCGCTGGTACATCTTGAGAGGCGGTAGTTACATCGGAATATTGCCAACTTGCAATCAGCAGGACAGATTGAGCAATGTTTAAAGCCCAGCCATGAGAGTTTCCACGCTGCTCTAATCCCCAAGTAATGAAGTCAGACAGCAACCCCTGGTCAGTCAAATGTTCTAACTCAATGTCTTTTAGGTCTGTTGCCTGAACATTAGTCAACCACCCTAAAAAACTCAGAATATGCTTCTTATACGTTCTGTAAGTTTTTTGGCGAACTGGTTTTTCGTGGCGTTGAGGGATTTCAGCACTAGTCCAAAACTTCTCTAGCTGATCTAGTTGTTCCTTTAAAAAAGCAGGTAACTCGTCTTCTGACGCAGAGTAAAAGCTTGTTTTGAGCCTTTGCTTGCCCTTCCGGGTTTTTTCTGCGTCTTCAGAAACTTCAGGAACTTCAGGATCCCCTAATGCCCTTGTTTGGACAGGTTTACCTTTTTTAGTGGGAGGACCTGTTTTTTTGGACTCCATAATCTTCCCCAAAAACCCCTGTCAAGTACACCGGATCAAGTTACTCAAAGACTAGGCTTGATAACGCATCGTCAGTCCGACAAGTACTCAAAGCCTTAAAGAGAGTAGGTTTCAGCTTGCTAGGATAACAAGTCCATAAACTCCATCTAGTGATAATCTTCCTTCTTCTTAGAATTGTAGGTCTTTGCTGGGGAGTCTGTAGCAAAAGACCCAAAAAGCCCATCGCGAAGGACTTCCAGGTTTTTGGACTTTAAAGACCTTTAAAGATTAGAAGTTAAAGGTCTTTTAGGGAAAACTAAGGTTTTCTCTAAGAAGGGGTAGCTGAAATAGCTGTATTTCTTATCTGGCAGCTTCTTCAAGATTAGGGAGTTTAGCAAATGAAGAACCCCCACTGGCTAAAATATTAGAAGGGGCAAGACCTGTGACTTTGATTGGAAAACCTGCGGAAAGACCAAAAAGCTTATTACAAAGGGCTTTCAGGTTTTTAGAATACTAGAATTAGCGGAATAAGGCTTTTGAAGATTAGGAGGAAAAGGTCTTTTGGAGGAAACTAAGGGGAGTTTTCAAAGAAGGGGCGGCTGAAATGGCTGCACTCCTTATCTGGCGGATTCTGCAAGACCAGGGGGATTTTAGCGAATGAAGAACCCCACTGGCTAGAGCCTTTAGAAGGGCTGAGACCATGACTTTGATTGGGAAATCTGGAGCAAACCCCCAAAAGGCTCATTGAAGATGGCTTCCAGGTTTTTGGAATTGCTAGAGTTGGCGGAATAAGACTTTTGAAGATTAGGAGGAAAAGGTCTTTTAGAGGAAACTAAGGGGGGGGTTGTTAAAAGAGATATCTGGAATAGCTGTACTCCTTATCTGGCAGCTTCTTCAAAACCAGGGGGTTTTTGGAAAATGAAGAACTCCACTGGCTGAAAAATTTATTAGAAGAATTGATACATATGCCTGGCAGAAGCTAGAGAGACTGGAGGTTGGACTAGAATTTGCCGCACTTGGGGGCGATGCTTCTCAGTAGATATAAAAGCTATAAACCCCGGATGCTAGACTTGAAGGACGTTTTAGGGCAAGGGTTTTTCTAAACTCGCAGAATCTAACCCTGACTACCTAGAAGTCTAAGAAGGATTTAAGAGCTTTACCATGCGGTCTCAAAACTCCTCCAGACCAAGAGATGGGGAGCTTTAAGGGGGAAAACCCTAAAAGACTTGGAAGCAAAAAGTTTGTATTCAAGGGAGCTAGAAATTCCACCTTTTACTACTCATCGAAAACTTGACTAGCTTTGCGGCTGGTCTTTGGAGTCTAGGTCTTCTTCTCGGAGGAGTTTTTCCTGCTGCTCAATCCAAGGAAGAAATGCCTCTTCCATTCCCTGCCCAAAGTCAATACCTCTTTCACTACAGATAGCCTTAAACCTGCGGGCTATGCGCTTTTGGACATGCCCTCTTACCTGAATGTAGTTTGGATCTTCTGCTTTGCTAGCCAAGGTTGCGGAGTAATAACACATGAAGTCACATGGGTCATTTTCCCACGACATTTGAAAATGTTAAGTTTTTGCAAATTTGCAAAAGTGACAAATTTGCAAATTATACTTCTAGCAATCCCCATTGCTTGAGAATTGGCTTTTTATGGAACCTGGTTCATCTTCACAACCTTCTCGGGGTCATTGGAATCTGGTGTCTTTGCGGGTGAAAGACCTTGATTTAGTCAACTTGCCCGAATGTTTTCCTCAAGAATTAGAGGTTCCTAAATACGACATCGGATCCCGTTGTCAGTGGGTTCCTCCCACTGAACTGACAGACAGAGGGACAATCATTGGGCAAGCGTTTGTGCCATTGGGGAAGACAGAACAGGGATGTCTGAGTTGGAGTTGGCTCTATTTAGTGTTTTTGGATTCCGATAGTCCTTCCCGCTCTTGGGTTGTAGCGGAGTGGGCAGGGGAAGATGACATCGAGGTACTACGAACATCAAACACCAACTCAACTGCCTCGACTACCTGGGAGGGTTCTCAGTGAGTCGTACACCTAGACCTAGACCTTTCGGCCCACAAGAAAGAACCCTGTTTCGGCTGTATGTCAACTGCGATCTAGCTTTGGAGCATCCCCGACAACTTCAGAGTGAATATGATTTGTCGTATGAAGAACTTGCTTTTATTGCAGGCTGCACAACCCGGACGATCGAGCGGTGGATGAGCCAAGGTCAAGAACCCAAAATGGTCAAAGAGGTGTACCTTCGCCGATTGAGTGAGTTCTATTTTTTGCTGCGGTGCTATCACCATATCCCACCGGACTTATGGAGCATTATTTGCCCTTTATCAGAGGCGGATCGGGCAATTCTTTATCCCCCAACTAAATAGTTGTAACTAGTTTTGGATCTTCCCGACAATTGTCGGTTTTTTCTGGAAAGCCCTTGTTTGTTCAGTACAAGCGATCTATCGTTGCCAACATTGAGTTCTACCCATTTCCACATGGCGACAATGAACACACCTATTTCAGCGTTTGATTTATCGAAGGAAGCCCTGCCAGATTTGCTCCTCAAAATTCAGCAGGGCTTTATTCAACTTCCTGATCTTCAGCGCAGTTTCTGTTGGCACGATGACCTGGTGATTGATCTCCTTGCAAGCGTCAGTCAAGGGTGGCCGATCGGTGGCATCTTGTTGCAGGAAGTGTGCAACGGTTCCTGGAAGGTTTGTTCTCGTTTGGTTGAAGGAGTGCAGTTGGAACAAGTTCCAATTCCTACCGAACTAATTTTGGATGGGCAACAGCGGTGTACCACGCTCTTTATGTGTTTGTTCTCTAATCGCCCTGTACGAGTGCAGAGCCGACGGAACGGCAAAATGAGCGATCGCTGGTATTACGTTGATATCCAGAAAGCCCTCGACCCTGATGTTGAGCGGGAACAGTCTATTCTGGGTTTCAATAACCGTCGGATTCGTCCTGGCTTTGCAGGACATCCTGCCATCAATTGTTCCTCTCCAGAGCAGGAATATGAACTGGGATTATTCCCCCTGGCGCAAGTGTTCAGCTACGCTGCTTGGCGGCAGGGATATTCCAAATACTGGCAATATGACCCCGTCAAGCTGGAACTTCTGGATCGTTTTGAGCGGGAGGTGATCAAGCGATTTGAGCATTTTCAAGTGCCAGTAATTCGCCTCAAGCCAGGACTGCCAAAAACCGCAATCTGCCGCGTGTTTGAAAAGGTCAACACTCAATCAGAGCAGCTCAACTTCTTTGATTTGGCAACCGCTTGTTTTGCCAGTCAGGACTTTTCGCTCCGAGATGACTGGGCAAAGCGGGAGGAACGTCTCAAGCAGCATCGGGTCTTACAGACCGTAAAAGAGACTGATTACATTGCTTGCGTGGCGCTGGTCGCTACTTATCATCAACGCCAACAGGCGATCGCAGCAGGCACCCCTACCCAACAACTACCCGCAGTCGCTTGTAGCCGAGAGGAAGTGTTAGATCTGTCGCTGGCAGACTACCAGAAGTACGCTGACCAAGTCGTTGTCGGTTACGAGGAAGCGGCACGGTTTTTGTATGGACAAAGAATCCAAACGGCTGAGAATTTGCCATACCAGATTCAGTTGGTTGCTCTTGCAGCAATCCTGGCGGTCGTAGGTTACCCGCAGGATCGAGTGCGGGCAAAGCTGGAGCAGTGGTTCTGGTGCGGGAGTTGTGCAGCTCTATATACCTCCTGGCACGAACGTCGTGCCTCACGGGATATGGTAGAAGTCCCTATCTGGTTAAACGGGGGTGGAGAACTACCCAACACCGTCCAAATGGCACATTTGCAGGCTGAACGGCTCCTGCTTGTGCGGCGGCGGCATGGAGCAGTTTATAAAGCTATCAATGCTTTGCTACGGAAAAATGGGGCGATCGACTTTGCGGCGGGTGAGGCATTAGCCGAGATTAATCTATTCAATGACCCGATTGATAGTCACCACATTTTTCCTGTGGCGTACTGCAAGAAACAGGGGATTGATAAAGACCGATACAACAGCCTGGTGAACCTGACACCTCTGTCCCGATTATCAAACCAGAAAATTGGTGGAAAGGCTCCAAGTCAGTACTTGCGGGTATTAGAAGCAGAAGGGATCAGTCGGCGACGGATGGACGAAATCCTCAGGTCTCACTTGATTGAACCAGAAACTCTGAGAGCAGATGACTTTGAATCCTTCTTGAGCAAACGTGCCTACGCTTTGATGGATTTGGTGAATCGTGCAATGGGCAATACATCAACAGGTGGGCTGATGGAAATTGCTTCCAACCCAACTTCCAAACGGGCGAGTGCTTGATTTGTCCTATGACCCATAACTGGGATAGCCCTTATGTCTCAATCTCTGGAAGATTACCGACTTGCATTAGTGGAACGGGCATTACAGCTCAGAGACAGCGACAAGCCGCCAAACTGGTATTTGCCTGAAACAGTGCGATTCGCAAAGGATGCAACAAACGTCCTGTACTTATTGCTGCAAAGCGCGATCGCAGCAGATGTGCCATTGATGCCACCACAGAACCAAACGATATCGCAATCCTCCTCTATCCAGGAACTGCGATATCAGTGCTATGAACTGGCAGAGAAACTGTATCAGGCAGAGTTAGCCCAACAAATACTGGTGGCGCTGGAATTAGTTGGACACATTGCTCGACTGGTTCGGTTGGAATCTGAACGCGCTCAGCAGTTTGCTAAAACTCGTGGGATTCATCCTTATTTGGGTAAACGAAGTTAGCAGACCGTTCCTACTGTTGAATTACCCCAAGACTTTGTACGACTCATGCTCAAAAAACGCTCACTCCTACTACCCTGCAAACGATATTTAGTTAGCTCTCTATTCCTGGCGAGATTACTTGGAATCAATAAGTTCTTGTTGTTTCAAGGTATCTTGCCCTATGGCAAAGCATTGAAAATCCAAAGTTGTCTATTGAATCTGTGGATGCTAGAGCAGAAACGACTGTGCGCTACTACATTCAGAGTATTGGAAGAATCGTTTGCTGATGGTAGCATCCCTTCAGACGCTGATTGCCTGGAATATTTCCAAGATTTGAAAACCTTGGAAGCAGAAGGTCGTTATGATTGTGTGCTCAACCAGTTGTACCTACCTCGGAATGAATCCCTTGAAATCAATCACGATGAGTATTCGACTCTCGATCGCAGCTAACTTTAGTAATTCCTGGAAATATGCAATATAGGCATTCTGAGGCTTCCACAGATTCCCAACAAGTTTGTGGGAGCAGGTTTGAGAGGTAGGGGGGATCGGTTCCAGGAAACTCTGGATTGTTTTCTCTGCTGTTCCCACAGGTTTTTCAAGGATTAGTCAAACAATGGTTTTCCAGAATTGTCGAAATCATAGTTTTCCAGAATTTTTAGAATAAACAACCGTGTGGTAATCACGTTCCTACTTCTTGTGCAGTGGGCTTGGAATAGCCTTGATGACTTGATCGCAAAAATATTAAGCGTACTGAAATAGAACCCCTATACTCTCCCATCCATGCAAAGGAATAGCGGTTTGCTTCCAGCATGGCTAACTACACATTTACTGGAGAGTTAGTTGTGGGTACTTATTACGTTTTCATCAAGGAAACCTACTACAGACCTGTAAAAATCGAAGCTGCAAGCAAAGAGGATGCTGTTGATCAGGTGGCAGACGATCGTGGAGCAGCGATGCCAATTGAGTTTCACTCTACTGGGCATTGGTCAGAGTGGTTAGTGGAGGACGAGCAGGGAGTTCGGTATCAACATGTGATTGGGGTGGGTTACACCCGCCTCTAAATACGCCTCTAAACGGTACAAGTTTTTTAGAAGCGAAAAATCATCTCTTCACTGTCCACACCTTGAATACACTCTCATTCAGGAGAATTTTATGGAGCTTGTCCTCCGGGCTGTACCTGTGCATCGTGGGTTGTTGAGTGAACATCAGAGCTATGTCGCTAGTTTGCTATTTGGTGATATTGCCCGACTATTAGACGTTGGCTGCCTCTACGTTCCAAATGATCCAGAATTACCAGACTTTGCCCAGCGCAAACCCAATCCAGTTAGGGTTAAGACGATCGCCCAGTATATTCTGGAAACCTATGAAGATGGCAGTACCTTCTTTCCAGCCATCTGCCTTAACGTCCAACCGCGACCGATCTATCGGGATGGTAGCATCGTACTGCCCTATCATTCTGTAAGCTTGCGACTGACCGATGGGCAACACCGTTGTTTTGGGATTCGTCAGGCGCTCAAGAATGTAGAGGATGATCCAATCAAGGCTGCTGCTCTAGCTCAGTTAGAGTTGGGAGCTTTGATCTACGCTGGGCTACCTCTGGAACAAGAGCGACAAGCATTCCGGGATCAAAACTTGCTGGTACAGCGTCCGAGCGTATCTTTGGCTCACACTTTTGATCAGCGATCGCCATTGGTACTGATTGCGAAAAAGCTGTTGGAGCGGGTTCCACAATTTCATAACAATGTAGAAATGGTTGAAAACGGCCTTGGGAAGCACAACCCTAAACTGATGACGTTTTCAACTTTGGTGACTGCTACCCAACATATGTTCCCGAATCTAAAGTCAAAGAAGGATTTGGAAGCTCGTGCTGATTGGGCTATGACATTTTGGGCGGCTGTTGGTTGCACTCTACCAGACGATCCCTGGAAGGTGGTTAGTAAGAAGGAGCGCGATCGCCAGCGGCAGGAGACTTTAGCAGTGACAGCCGTTGTAATTCAGGCTCTGGGACTGGTGGCACGCGATTTATATGTGGAGGGTGTTCCTGATGAGGACTTGATGAAGCGATTGTCCAGGTTACGGGAGATCAACTGGCATCGGGAAGACCCCTTCTGGCGAGAACGGGGGGTAACGCAAATCGGAGCTAAGGGTGATCCCATTATTCAAAACACACGAACCACTGTAGATGCTTGTCATCGGGTACTACGCGAGTTCGTAGGGGTCGTTCCCACTGCTTGTGTTGTCTGAGGTTGCAAAGACTTCTTGTAAAGCATCGCGATCGCCAAATCGTTGTTGGTCATAACGGGCGTCCCACCAAAGCCAGTTGGTCGAGTCAGCCCAGACCCGGTGCTTTTTAAGAATCTCCAATCTTGACAATGCAAGCCCACCTAAAACAAAGTCAGGTCTGCTCCAAGCTAAAAGTTCGTCTAACTGTTCATTGGACAAGCCAAACTTCAGACCCATTGGCATTGTACTTTCGGCTCTGAGCAGACCACCTAAAGCAATCTTTTGGAAACCAATTTCTTTATACTCGCTAATCAGAGACGCTAGGAAGCTCTTTGGAGAGTAATAATGTGGCAACAACGCCTCTAGATGAGGCTGAAAATTGTCTTGCCAGTTGTATAAACCTTCTCCAACTTGAACAACTCCAATTAGCTGGTAGGGTCTAGGCTTCGATGAATACTCTTGCCATGCAATTCGAGCAAGATGTAACGATAATAAAGGCTCTCGAATTACATCAGGGGCAAACACATAATCTGGTTCAAACCGATCACAGCGATCGAAAAAGGTTTTGAACTGTCCCTGAAGCTTTCTGAAATCGGTTAACTTGAGTTCTCGTACCCACCTTCCATTGATAAACATGCAGTCAAGCTCGCAGTACCAAGGCTTGCCTTTGTCCTCAAATACACCACTATCGATAAAGTAAGATTTCCCTTGCTGCCGAAGGAGTGTTAGAAAATTATCTGATTCAATAAATGTGGCTAATATTCCAAACTCACCTTTAACCTTCTGAAGCTTTTTCAGTAAGTTAAGCCTATTAACTGCAAAAACAGGCAGAAAAGCTCTTTCCATACAATTCTTTACTCTCGAAATGGATCGATTTACCTATGAATCGAACAACTAAAATTTTACAATCACAATTACGATTTTAATAGTTTTATTAAGAAATGCGAATATCGGAAAATTTTGATTAGATAGATAAAAAAGAGGCTTATGTTGAGGTTATAGTTTAGAGTTTGTTATGGTTTTTGCTCGTTGCCTGTCCTTAACCTAATTTATAAAATAAAAGTTCGTAAGTAACTCTCGTGAGATGCGTTCATGACCAAAGCATTGTTCGACTTTCTAGAGTTTCATCAATACGGTCAAGATAGTTCGGAGGATCTCCTTCTACTCTTTGCTGCACCAGCGAAAAAAATTGCAGCCTGGGCTGGAATTCCTCGTAAAGGTTGGCAAATACGAATGTTGTTTCAACGACCTATTACACAAAGTCGTGAAAGGGAATTAAAAGAGTTTTGGGAAATTGCTAGTTCTCCGCAAGCTTCTTCTGACGAGAAGTTTATACTCGGTCCAACCGCTATCATTGCAGCGATACAAGGTAAGCCCAAGATTGAAAATGGCAGAATTGACATATCGTACCATCCGATAGTTGATGTAACTCAAGAGCCTACAAAAAATATTCAAACTTTGGCAGAGATCCTACTTCCTAGAATTAAAGATCGGCTAACAAGTACGCAGAAAGAAGTTTTAGAGGAATTTTCACAAACGCCATTTCAAAATATTCCTGACATAGGACATGACTACGTATTTGAGTTTGCCTTGCAGTTAACTCAGATGAAGGAAGATGCTGAAATGTTTGTAGACATTAATAATATCGATGAGGTATCTCAGGATGAGATAGTTCGAGCAATGGAGTCTATATGTAGACCTGCAATTTTAGTTGATGGACAGCATCGTCTTTGGGGAGCAGCACACAACAGCAAGGATATTATTCTGCCAGTTATTGCAATACCTAATTGTGACTGGATGGAGCAGATATATCAGTTTGTGGTGATTAATGAAAAGGCTCAAAAGGTTGAAACCTCGCTTCTGACTGATATTTTTGGTAGTTCGTTAACTAAGAAAGAACAAGAAAGAGCAAGAAGAAAGCTCGAGCGTTCAAAGGTTGATGTAGAAAGTCGTATTGCAGCAGTAATAGCTTCTCGTGAATCTGAAAGTCCATTTTTCAACATGGTGCAACTTAAGATAGAAGGGGCACCTCCTGCTGATTACAACCCTTACTTGTCAGAGCGTACGATTCGCGCACTTATTGATGGTACTTCTCAAAAGTACTCCAGGGGATGGCGCACTGACGATGATTTTTATGACGAGTATGTTAAGCCTAAATTTCCAGATCGTTCTAATTGGGAAAGTTGGACTAGTGGTGAATGGCGGAACTACTGGTTTTGCTTCTGGTCAACCATCCGTGAATATTATAATGATCAATCACAAAAGCTTCCTTCACCTTTCAATATCTGGAGTCCTACTGCACAATCAAATTTGACAAAAGCAGTTACTTTAAGGCTCCTTCAAAGTTTATTTATGGAAAAATGTATTGAGAGGATGAGAGATGTTACTAAGATCGAACAGGTTTTGCGGGAAACTTTGGGAGACGAGGCAGCAGAAGAAAAGTTAGAGGAACAAAGACATCTTCGTTCAATTCCATCAGATTTAAGTGACTTTAAAGATTTTGTTGTTTCTTCTTTTCTAGAACGTGGTATCCCATTAAAAGTTTTTACCACTCGGTGGAAAAAGAGTTTGGATGATGTTCAAGGACAGATGGATCTGTGGGACACCCTTCTAACAGCTTTTGATCGCACTAATCGCGGTGAGAGATTTGTGTGCCGAGGACGTATTTTTGAAGCATCAGATGAATCCTGAAAACTTTGAAATAATACAACTTATCAAAAAGGTTGAAAGTAGAGTACCACTTAGAATTAAGGAATCAGGAGAGGCTGTATCCTTTACAGATATCCTGCGTCTAATTAAGTTAGTGGATGAGGATGGCGATACTCCAATACATAGAAGCATTATCCAAATTCTATTTCGTTTTCTCGAAGTTGGTTTGTTAAGCCACCCTAATTTATTAAGACTATCTGATGTATGGGATAGCATAATTGGTTATGCAGAGGAGCGAATAGCAGAAAATTTGAAACAGATACTGAATGAAGAACCGCCAGATTTTCTTATTTCTCATGTATATAACTGCCTAAGTGGGGATACTGTAAGGTACAATCGACCGGATGTAAATCTCATCAATTTCATTGATAGACTCTTTGACCAAGCTGCTTCTTACAGTGTCTCTAAAGAACTTCGCTGTAGAACATGTGGCTTCCACTTTAGGGTCAGCGATCTTATCAATGAAACAAATAAGCAACGGGCTAAAAAAGCTACTAAGAAAGGTTTGATTCTAGCTAATACTCTGTATCCGGGGCGGTCATCAGATCCGTTTAAGCCTATTCAAATAGGCGAAAAATCTATGACCTGCTTAACAGTGGATCACATTATTCCTAGAGAGACTCTTGGTTGGTCTAGTCATGAAAACCTTGAGATTCTATGTGGTTTTTGTAATTTCGGTAAAGCTGCTTATCGATGGCCGTTGGAAGCAATATCTCAATTTGCTGTAGGAGGTCTATGCGATTTCCCAATTGGAAGAAGCTTTTCTACTTTGAAGGGAATAATTGTTGTCGCTAGTCTTAGAGCACAAAGTGGAATATGTTGCTCTTGTGGCAAGAGTAAAGATGAAGTTGAAATGACAGTGAGACCTGTTGAAAATATGTCTCCAAATAGCTATCACGGCTTCTCGCCGTGGAATTTACGAACAATCTGCTACCCATGCCTCTTCCTTGAAGAGCAATAGCTTTGAGAATTTGCCCTTTAACTAAAGGACCTAAGCAGATTAAGCAAGGAATTATAGACTTGAAAACTCACCACTTAAGAAACCTTGAATCTCCCTTAATAAACTCGCACTGCCTTTGCTATTCACTCGTAGCAATGCCAGATTCTGACGATGCTCCTCAATGAAGCCAGTAGCAGCGTGCTTTGCACTGGCAGTGACAATTACAACCAAATCATCGTTTTTCACCCATCGACGTAGACGATCGCTCCCTCCCTTGTCATGGCTGAGATGAACTGTAATACCCTCACAGGTATTCTCCAGGAAACTCTTCACTCGTTGGGCAACTGGTTCAGTAAGGGTATATATCAGGATGGCTTTATTCTTTAATTTCTGGAAGATATTTTGTGAAGTCTGGTCCGCTTCTTCGGTCTCACTCTTCTGAGTGAGCAAATCAGGAAAAGATGCCTCCAGCTTCAGATCCCTGGCAAGTGAATGAAAGATATTCCGCTGAACCTCATCAATTCGATTAGCAAAATTTCGTATGCCCTCTGCAACCTTAAACAGAAGCTGCGATCGCTTATCCCGATCAGCACAAGGATGTAGAACGAAAATATTGACAACATCCAATCCCCAGTCGATTGTGCTGGGTGCTTGATAGTAGCTCCACAAATCTAAGGCATAATCCAACAAGTCGTTGCACTGTTGAGCATTAACACCAAGATTCAGCAAAATAGTGACCAGTTCATTGAAAAGCGTGAAGTGCTGTTCTCCTGCTCCGGTAGGGACAATGCCGAAAACAAGCGTATCTAGGATTGCGGCGTAGAGGGGTAGAAATTCGCGGCGAGGGAAGTTTGGGTCTTTTTGAAATGAGCTAAGTAAATGGGGAAACGCATCTTGCAGAATTTCTGGGACCTTAGCTGTCACAGAACTCTGTAGAGACAAAAATTGAGCGATCTCACCCGGTTCGTCAAGCAAGTGCGCCACATCCCATTCCTGTGCCCCTTGCCTTGCACTATAGGATGCTCGTTCCCATTCGGGATTCTGATTAAGAATTGATAGCCATTCTAACCAATTCGTCGGTACTAAATCTGCTGTCGTATTGGCAGTGGTTTGTGCTCTGCCGATTAGCGATTCAAGAAATGTACGATTGCGTCGAGTTGATTGAAATTGTGCTTGCGCCTCAATTGGGAGTTGGTCAAAGGATTGAAGTGCGACTCGCTCAGATTCCAAAGTTTGTAGCTCGTAGGCAGCTTCCAATAACAATCGAACAGTCTGTTGAGATGGGGGGTAATCTTGAAGAAGAAATAGAACGTAGTCGTAGTTTCCGATTTCAGCAGCCTGTAACGCTTCTTCTAAAACGTCAGTTGTTGTAGATGGTGTAGTTGAACTGATAGCTGATGGTAGAAGCTTCGCTAAATTTTGGAGATACAGTTGGTCAGCCTCAGGTAATCCTGGAACTGCTAATAACTCATCTCGCAATGCTGGGTTAGGCGCTTCACCAGCAATTGCTACGAGCATGAAAGACTTAACGACCTCTGCCAGTCTGCTTCCTGCACGATTAGTGTAGAGAGTTCCATATTTGGGCAGGACTACTTCTTGAAAATATGCAACAGCACTGCGAGTTGCATTCATCGGTTCAAATTGGCTCAATTCGCATTGATATATTGTCTGAATAATGGCTTGGGTAACGGCGGGGGGGCGGCGGATACTTAGTAAAGTCGGAAAATCAGGTAAGCGTAGCACCTCAGTCCATGACTGAAGTTCTGCCAGCATTTGCACCTGGAGGAATAACAGGTTTATAACATCCAAGCGGTTGTGGCTACGCAGGTACTGAAGGTCTCTTTCTGCTGCCGAGCGATCGCCTACTCTCAGGGCTGTATAAAAGTCTCGTAGGACTCGTCCTGTTGCTCGCGGTACTTCGTAACTCCCACCGGTCTTTCGATCAAGAACCTTGGTCATCAGTGAAAGTGCCTTTTGGATCTCTACCGATTTTCCGGTCTCATCTAGACTGCCCTGAAATTTGAAAGCTTTGCCCTGAGTCAACTCCCATACAGCAGCTTCAATCGGGTCGCTTGAGTCTAATGCGGCTCTTTGTCCTCGGAAAGATGACCAAGTCGGTCCAACAAAGGCTGCTAATTCCTCTCTCAGTCCACGGAACTGCTGCTCTGAAAAGGCAAGTCCATACCAATCAGTTCCCGTTGTTCGCGCGCAAGGAAGCACAGTCGGCAATCCTCTTTCCAACCGGGTAATCCAGGGTTGCAAGAACGGGATCTTCTGGACTTTTTCAAAGGTGAGTTGGTTGCCTTTGCCAAAAAACTGTTCTAAGAATTCACGAATCTTTAGGCTACTCTCCAAGCTCATACTGTTTTGCCTCCCCAGTATGCTCTAAAAATTAACTTTTGCTCTGCTACCACCTCGGAGTTAGTCTCATAGCTCAATGTTTCCTGGTTAACTGTAATTCCGTTGAAGGTGAAATTCATTGAGCCAGCCAAGTAGAAGGAATCCGATAATATCCCCTTAGAGTGAAGTTCTTCAGCTTTATGTAGTTTGAGATAATCTAAATCTGCTTTTGTTTTTAGTGTTTCCAGAAAGCTGTTATTGTGCGTATCAGGACGAGTTGCAACGCAAACCGTTGTTCCATGATGAGTCAGGGACGCTAGAACCTGAGAGAGGCGAATTTTAGAACGATACCAGGAAGGCTCCAGCGCTTGAAAGGTGTTGGCAGAGTTATCGATGATTGGAATGTCAGAGATCCAAGGAGAAACTAACCAAAGACACCCACTGGGTGCAATTAACTCTGCAACAAAGATGGTTTGGAGTAAGTCTGGGACTTGCCGTGAGGTTAAGCGGGAATGAATGTAGCGGGTCATTGTATCGCCTCCCGGATTCGCAGTCTGACAATGTAGCCCTCGGTAGTTCTGCGAAAGCCTTCAGCAACTGGATAAACATTGAGAAAGCCAACATCGATTGGTTCGCTCATCATTTGCAGAATTGCCTGGTTAAGGATTTGCCGATCAGTTAACTTAGATTTGAGAGAGACGGAACCGACTGTTCTCAATGCTTGGTTAACTTGCTCACGCCAATTGTTTTCCTCTAGTTTCACCACATTCTCCGCTGGCTGAAGCAAATCTAACAAAATCTCTCGATCGGCTTCTGGCACGATCGCAAACGGGTTATAGAAGGAAATCGCTCGGTTGCGAATGATGCTTCCCCGCAGCCACAAGCGACCGTAAATGACCTGAAAACTTAGGTAGCGATCGCGCCTGACCTCTGGTGGCAGAGCATCGGTAAATCGATCTTGAGTGCTAGCAATGTAAGCAAAGACTCGTGCATCAATCTCGACTCCCAAACGGTTCTCTTCCTCCTGCCAGCTGTGAATGAGTTCAAGCAGTTGACGATCGGTTTCAACATTGCTCCCTGCTGTGAGGATGCGCGCATGGATAGCGGTCATAACAGCAGGTGTGACAAGAATTCCTTGCCGTGATAGAACACGCCTCAAGTTTTCACTAGCACCAGTCAAAGACTGGTAAGACTCTGCGTTTCTTACCTCAGTCAGGGCATCTTGCACCGAAGCGTCTGAATTGGTTAGCGATAGTAGACGTGTTAATTCCGAGTCCACAATCTCAAAATCTGACGGCTCCAGCGCACTCTCCACTAAACGGAAGAACCCAGCAGGATCTGCTGCATACCGCTGAAGGATTTCTTCTATGACACCGCTGCCACCAGGACTTGATTCCGTTAACCAAATCTCCTCAATCCCTTCAGGTTTGGCAGGACTATCGGGCGATCGCGGGCCTGCATCAAGATCAAGAAGCAAATCCTCAGAGTCAAACTGTGGGCAAAGTTGGCGGCACGCCTCTAGTAAAGCTCCGCCCAAAGTTGCTTGAAAACGCTCCCTTGCCCACTTGTCCCAATCCGCATCCGGTGGGTTCCATAAAATTTGAGCTAGGTCGTTCAACACTTCCTGCACAAGTGGAGTACCACACAATTCTCGCAGTCGCTCGTGAGTAGGTTGGCGACCAGGCGGCAGATTAGGTGCGAGTTGGTCACCATCCTCAACCAAATTCTCCCCGAAAGCGTCTTCGTCTACTTCCTCGACAGCAAGTGTTTGAAAGATCCCATCCATTACCTCGACCATTGCCTGCCCAAGACCTTCATCTTGTAGGTTCTCGAAGGCTTCAGGCAGGCTTATCTCATGCTCTAAAGCATGAGCAACCAACATCGATAGATAAATCTGGTGTAGCCATCCTCGCTGAAATATATTGGCAATGCCATCTAACCGAGGATCGTTCAAAATGCGATGTTTGAAGTATGAACTGCGAAATGAATAAACTTTGGACTGATTGGCATCATAAGGGCTAACCGTAAAATCATCTGGAATTCGATAGCGGCACACTAAACCATCTACTGTTTGAGCAAACCCAACACCCGCAGGTCTACCACTATCCCGTTCCACAAATCGAATCGATGTTTCTAATTCCTGAACCTGACGATTTCTCGTGACTCGCAAGTTTGCTTCTGAACCTAGAGCAAATCGCCTGACCTCTAAGGGATTTTGTTGGTTGTGAGTAAAACTACAAAGCTCTGTCACAATTTCCAGCCATAAAGAACCCTGAGGAAGATCTAATGAATTACTATTCCCAGGCGGCACAATTTGGGTATGCCATTTCAGTTGAGCATTTGATTTATCGCTAACTTCTGATGGAATTTGTTCAACTCTGAGTGTCCAAGGACGAATGCACCGGACACTTGCAACCCCATTGTCTTGCCAAATTTGAAAGGTGCCTGCTTCCTCAAACTCTGCACAGTATTGCTCGATCGCCAGTGTTTGTTGCCCAGCCTCCAAATTCACCGGAGCAATCCAATGGCTAATCTGACTACGCTGAACTCCAAATCGGCGTGATACCCGACCTGGAGCAAACGTCTTAAGCGATTGAAGGATAGGCAGGAAATATTCTCCTGGTTCTGTTTCCCGCCGGTTAGGAGGCGGTGTAACAATTCGTACTTCTGGCAGTAGCAGATCGCTGAACAGACTGCTGGGCACAAAATCAGGTAAGGGATTACTTGTGTGATAGTCCAGATCCGGCTCTCCTGGCAACTGAAACCGTTTCCAATCGGATTCTAAGCGCCGTAGAAGCGTCGGTAACACAGCCGTCATTAATGCTCTAGGGGGTTCCCAGAGGATAGCGTGCGTTTCCTCAGCGGAGAGTTGCATTGCCGATTGGAGGTAGACTTCCAGTTCTTGTTGTTGGTTCGGATCTTCCAGCACAGCACGAATAATAGAGGCTGCCTCTGCTTGCCGCTGTCGGCGATTAGTGTATGGTGAAGGACCAGCAAAATCCTTCCAAAGACCACCTTGAGGAACCTTGCCGAGTTTCTGAGCGATCCAGTCCATACAAGCGAATGCAGCTTGAATTCGGATAACATACCGATTAGAGATTGGTAGCGAGCGCTCCTCCAAGATTGGATCGAACAACAAGTCGTAGCTTTGATAAGCAATGCGATCGCGCCCGTAGTCAGAAAGGACAACGACAGTCCAGGGGCGCATTGTTCTGCTACGTCCGGCTCGCCCCTTACGCTGCAGAAAGGATGCCATATCTCTAGGGGACTTGTGTTGAATCACTGCCCCAACGTTTGGATCGTTGAATCCAACTTCTAGCGCTGCAGTCGCAACAATGAGGTCTGCATTCAAGTCAACCCCAGTATCTTGAGAACTGGTACGAGTGATTCGTAGAGGGGTTTGCAAATCATGTCCAATTTCTTCGCTAAGAAACCAGGATTGCCCCACCAGTAATCTTTGGGCTGGATTCGCTGCACCATGAGTCCGAAGAGCCGCCAAAGGTTGTCTCCCGACTCTAGGGCGACCCAGGTTATTCAAACCTTCTGCGTCCAATAAATTGTGAAAGAGACGATTGGTAACATCCAAATCATCCGTAAAAGCAAAGACACGAGAACCATAAGCACCACGGCTAACGGCATTATTTGATGGGTCGAGCACCCGCTTCAGAAGCATTGCTGTCTGAATACTTGTAGAAAGCAGGCTTGTCCCCGAAACTGGGTCACCTCGAAGCGCTAAAAGATACTCCATCCCTTCTGGCTTAACATCATCGCCAGGGGAAATTTCCTCCACAGTACCTGGTTCCAACCCAACTAATTGCGTGAAAAACTCTGCTGCACTGCGTAGGGTTGCTGACAGTCCAGTAAATTGCATTCGCTTGCCAATGACTTGCTGCCAGCGGCGGAGTAAATAGGAAACTTGCGCTCCATGGATTCCGACATAGGTATGCACCTCGTCTAGCAACACAACTTGAGGAGGTTTGGATGCCCCTACACCAAAAATCTCGCCATACTCGGAATCACTGATGGATCGATTAAGCATTTCAGTGGTTGTGAAAAGGAGGTCTGGAGGAGACTTAACCATGCGATCGCGCGTCAGAATAATCTCGTCCTCCTGAATCTCAGTTCTACAGGACGGAGTTAGGCAAACTAAACGCTCTAGCCTCTTCTCAACATCTGCCCGCCTCCAACTCAAAGCCCCCTCACACTTGGGGCAGCGTAGGTAAGGGCATGTAAATCCTCCAGATTCTGATTCCCAAAGTGGTTCATAGGGTGAGTCCGGAGGTGGTGTCAGATAAGAAGCTTGCTTGGGCGTTAACCCAAAAAATGCTCCAATGATGATTTTGCGCTGCCCAGCACTTTGAAGCACCTCATCTAAGCGGCGAGCCTCTGTATAGGTTTCAGAAAACTGGTCTTTCAGTAATTCCTGACGAGGGTAGATGGCGATCGCCTTTGTCCAAAAGGTTGTCTTTTTGACCAACCCAGCAATATAAGTTAGAGCAGGCAAATAGAAGGCTAAAGTCTTTCCCGTTCCTGTGCCAGCACAAACGATCATTCCGCGACTTTTTGTACTATTTAGGTCACGGAGCATTCGAGCGGTAGCCCGGAACTGAAAGTCAGCAAGTTCTAGGGTGCGACTGGGCGATCGCAGCAAAGCTTCCAACGCGGTACGCTTTATTGAGGCGAGCAAATTCTCCGCTAACAGTTGCTCGATGACTACATCAGGTTGTTTTTCTCGCTTCGGGTAAACTCGCTGTCGTAGGGAGAAGCGGTAGTCCGCAACTAATGTGGGTGAGGTTTGCCAATCTCTATTAGGAAAAAGCTGACGTAGACGAGCAAACAATCGTACAGCTTCAGCCATTCGGGTTCGGTAAAGCCGCCTTCCGCGCCAATTAAGATCGAACAGGAGCTTCTGCTCCTGCATTGTGTCGATTAATTCCCAAGCATCAACATCAGAATTCTGGGATTGAATCACTTCTTCTGCAAGTTCCTCAATCTCATCTTCACTGAAACCACCCTCTACCACCCCCCAAGCCAGCAACTTAACTTCGCGGCTCTCCAGGGCATTAAGATATTCGAGAACTAATAGATTCAGTTGATTAGACATGAGAACTCGGTGTAAAGCAACTAATCGGAGAGACGAATGTAGAAAAAGCGACTAATACCATGCTCATTCAACCAGTTTTGCACCTCCGGCGTTAGAAGGTCGATGGTTGCTCCATGAGTTGCTGACGCTCTCAGAAAGGTCAATACGGTTTGAGGAACTTCGTTAGACTTAAGGCTATTCCAGGCAGTTGAGAGTCCATCAATTGCCGTGTCAATCTGCTCAAATTGCTGAGCGTCTTTGGGAAAATCAATAACCTTAAGCTGATTAAGAATTCGTTGGATAGTCTGAACAGTAGGCTTGAAGGTTTCGATTCTTGCAAGTAACCCTAATAGCTCATCATTCGTATTTGGAATTCGCTGCCTCTTGTAGTCCACCCAGGCCTGTTTCAGATAACCTTCCAGTTCGCTTTTTAGCGCTGATACTTTATTTTGTAGTGTGGTACTCTTGAACTGCTCGATTAGCCAACCTCGATTCTTCTGAAACTCAGCTAGTGTAGTAATGACCTCCGCCAGCAACACGTCAGCTTTTTGACTGCAATCAAAATTAACTAAGCCTTTTTCTCGAAATGCTCTTAAAGCAGCGACTAAGGGAGTTAGTTCTTGAACTAGAGGTTCAATTTTGCTTTGGCGATCGCGAAACTTATCTAGATCAGCAGCATATTTTTTGAGGTCACTAGCATCCTGTGCTGATTTGCCTAATTGTATGCAGTCGTCTATCAGCATCAGTGCTCTCCCTTGATTTCATTCACCAAATTCTGAAGTTCTATAAGTGAGTTCTCAACAGATGAATAGGTCGATTCAAGGTCACTACTACCTGTAGCTCGTAAATTATGAATTTCTGTGGTTGCAGCAGTGAGTGATCGTCCCAGAAACTCCCTAGCCTGCTTCAAGAAATTAGATAAGACTTCAACTGGTCTTGGAGAAACCGAACTTAGCTGTGATAGAAGAACTCCAATATCCTCCTCCCCTTGAATATCTCGCATCGATTTTAGATAAGCAGTCAACTGAACACTCCGAAAATCATCAATTGCTGCTTCCAGATTCATTGAATTTGGTGAACGAAAAACTCCTGCATTTTTTGCCTGCGCCATTGCTTGTTCAAGTGAGCTAACGATGTCTTGTTTGGAAAAGTCTTCTCCTAATTCCTGCACAACCTGTTGATAAAAGGCAAGTTGACGCTCCTTCTCCTCCTGAATAGCTTGATCTAAAAGTGAATCCACTGCTTTTCGTGTTTCACTAATCACATTAAAAGGTGGATCAGCACTAACTTCTGAAATGTCTGACTTGGGTCGCCAATCTTTGACAATTTCGTTGAGAGGAGTTAGTAGTTGTGCTGTATCAATGACTTGAAGTCGAGTAGAACCACCCTTTGTACAAGGGATCCGAGCTTGTAGGATCTCCTGTAATTTTGGCTGATGCTTTTTCAATGTGTTGAACAATGTCTGCCAACTACCGGCACGGTGAGCAACGTCAACCTTTTCTAAATCCATGAAGATAGCGTTAATACGCTTCTCTAGAGAGTCTGTAGATCGCCCCGCCATTCGGTTCGCGATCGCTAAAAGCTCTACAACTGCTGGCACAGGATCCCAAACAATATTTGATTTCGCTGGGATTTTAGGAGTCTCACTTAGAACGAAGCTACTCCACTCTTCTAACTTTCGTGCGTAAATACGAAAGTAAATGGCTCCGTTGTCAAATCGCCAATGCTTGTAGTGGTTATATAAAAGAATCCCTTGAAGGGCGAGAGTCGTGTCTCCCAAATCGGATTCTTCCATAGGAAGGAGCAAATTGATACCTTTTACAAGACGTAATGACGCATTATCAGATGAACTAGCATTTCTACCTTTAAAGTCATTACGAAAAACGATGTTGGTAGATTTAAATGCCTTATTTACGAACTGATTGCGGAGTAATAAGGCAGCATCCCAATCAATTCTTGTATTAATTGCATCAAAAACAAGAGGACGAAGAGCTTGAGCAACCAATTGAGGTAGAGGATTGCCTGTTCGCCATCCGTCTAAGGCTTGGATTTGTTCAGCCAACTTAGTGGGAAGACTGATGGTTTCCGTCACCTCAACTACTGATGTTGTGGGAGCAACTGTAGTGGGTGGGACGTTAAAGGTGGTTGTGGTAGTCTTAACTCGGGTTGCAGTCGTTGTGCTGCTTGACTTTTGAACTTGAATACCTAATGGACGCAGGTCAAATGCTGTATGAACCTCTGATGGAAGATCACATAATTCATTGCCGTTTGCCCAAAGGTTGAGTAGAGCTTCTCGACGGCGAGAATCATCGAAGGTATCCTTGCTCTCAATGTCTCGGATGATCATTGCACTAAGCCTATTTCCCCCAAAATGCGCGAGTAACGAGGGAGAAGGAAAACGTCCTTCCTCAAGGTCAAGTCGATGGTACTCTAACGTGTGCCGCAATACACTTTTAATTAAAGTGCGAGGATTAAAAACTCCTGTATTGACACGATCGCGCATTTGCTCGATGGCTTTAGCATTGAATGGGTATAGCCCAATGCCACCGATTTGCCCAAAGCCAGCATGACAGGCAGGTCTGTATTCACAATCTAGGCAGGCATTTGGCACAGAGTGGTGAGGTTGTCCTGTCTCTTCATCCGCATCTCTCAACCATGCCTGAATTTCTTCACTTCTAAGCCGAACTGCATTAAGATAGCGAGACGCAAATTGTTGTACATCCGTTTGAGTAACCAGGGATTGTTCATTAACCGTCTCAACATCCAGGTTCACACTGAAGTCTGTACGGGTACGAACCGTGTCAATTAATCCTTGGAAGTAGCCTGTCGTGCAAGCTAGCGCTGTTCGCATTGCACAGAGGGGTTCTCCTTCAACCTGTTGAGGGCGTGCTAGTACAGCCTCCAAAACTTCGCGGTCAATTCCCTGAAGTTTGGCAAAATCCTCAATCAGTAGAATCAGTTCTACTCCCTTTCGTCCTAAGGCACGACGCACATCCAGCATGAGTCGCTGCAAATCTTCACGCCCTAAATTGAGAACTTTTGCGATCGCTGTGTCCAAATGCCCATTCAACCATTTGACGACCTCCTGCTTAGGAATGAAGTCGTTATCAAGATGAGTATAGAAGTCACGAGCTTTTTCACTCGCCCTTTCCCTGTTAAGAATTCCTGTGGGCAAATCCTCGATCGAAAAACCGCGCCGTTCCTCTACATCTTCAATACGGTTTTGAGTACCTAGGATATGAGTCACTAAACGCTCAATAATTCCTTTAGGTTTTAGCCAAAATTGTTCTGTAAAATACGGGTCTCGTAATAAATCTGGCAATCCTTTTGCAATTTCATACTCTATCTCCGAAAGAGATGAAATATCACTTTTTCCGCTCAACCCGACGGAGATAGCTAAGTTTGCCAACAGTTGTTCACGCGCTTCAGCTTCTGTTAAAGCGTTGGTCGCCTGCCGTAAACGACTGCGGTACTCATCAAACTCGGAACCTTCAATACCGGTCAAAATTCGCTCAAGAATATCCCTCAAATTTGTCCCCACTTTTGGAATCAAGAGGACCCGGCAATGAGGTTCTTTGCGAACACCTTTAAGTCGTGTATATAACCAGCGAATTAGATGAGATTTGCCAGTACCAGAAGTACCCAGAATTGGCACAAAAACAAAATCTGGTGTCTCTAAAAAATCTTTCAGAAAATTCTCTTCATCATACGGAATACGAGACTGTGCCTCCGTCAGATTTTGGCGATACATCTTAGCGGGGTGATGTGTCGCCAAGAAAATGTGGTCTTCCGGTTGAGTCGCCTCCACATCCATAACTTGGCGAACCATGTCTGATTTCCAGCACACAAATTTACTGAATGTCATAGCTGTCCTTCACTTGTTTGATTGCCAAGCCAGGTGAAATGAGAAATGCGTGGGTCTTTAGAGGCATCACTCAGTACCCAAACGGAGGTGTCTGAAAGCCGTTCCAGTTTGATTAAATTTTCGTCTTCTAATCGACGCAGGGCAATCGATGTAGTCGTTGAGAGATGGTTGGGTTCTCGCAATCCAATTTGCTGTTCAATTTCTTCCCGGAACTCACCCATCTCAAACACTGAGCAGTTCTTGCTTAACCGGACAACCAATTCATTTAGAGAAACCTGTTGACAGGCTTGATCTCCGAATAAATTTTCCAAAGTACTTCTCAAATATGCTGTTGGGTCTGGAACCAAAACTTGGGTTCCTCCAAGTGTATTTCGCCAAGTAAATCCTAAATAACAACTCCAGTCCTCAAATTGTCCATATCGAATATCGTTAAGCTCAAGTAGACCAGAACCCACCTGTTCCCGCAACTTTTGCTCCATTTCCTGCCAATTTCTAGGAGCATCAAAAAAGTCTTGAGATAAGTACCAGGCTAAAACTCTAGCAAAATCATGATTTTCAGTTTGTTCTGGTTCATTAAGTAGAATATGTGACAAGACAATGGGTAGAGAGAAACCATCCTCTAATTTCAGCTTTGGGTTGAGTATTACTTCTGCTTTATCTTGAATTTCCTCTAATAAGCCCATTTTGATGCATTCACGAATGGTCGCCTGCACCATACTCCGGGAAGGTTCCTTATCGCTTCCTCTGCTAGCTAAAGACGAAGGAGACAAGACTGCTTCTAGAGTGTCTCGTTTTTCTCGTTTCCCTCTCGCTCGTAAAAGGTAACGGACAACGCCCTTGACACGACTAGGAGTGACATAAGGATCTTTTAGAATACTCATAGACCCAACTCCATGCAAAGAACATCAAAATGAAAGTTACGCCCGTTGAAAACATTTTTAAGTTGGCGATGTTCAGCAGTTGGATCAGGTGTGTTTTCTGGTAGAAGAATGATGCGAGGTACTCCCGTCTCTGGCGCTAGAAGACATCGAATCGACAAAGGTTTGCCCTCAGCATGAAAGATTAATGTTGGAACTTTAAACATCTGAAGAGGGCGATATTCTTCAAATAGGAAAACGGGTTTCTTCCCCGCTTGTTTAGCAAAGACTTCATGCAGTGATATCGGTGCAACAATATTTTGAATTCCTTGATTGATTAACGACTTGAAGAGGTCCCTGAAAAGGCGATCGCGATTGCGCTCTGCTTTCTTATCTTCAAATGCTGAGTAGAACACAAGCAGCAGTGATTCCCCGTCTAAGAGCTTTTGAAGTGGCTCACCTAAATAGAAGTTTGGCTTATCCCACGCAGGCGTTGGTAGTGGGACACCTCCAGCAAACGGTTCAACTTGCTGCTCCCTACAAATCGGACAACCACCACATGATTGCTCTACATGGACTCGGTTGCGGTAGGGGTGCTCCCGTGCCGGAATGCTGTATGCTTCTGAAAAGATTTCAGCGATACATCGTTGAGGTTGGAGTGCCTCTCGCATAAGCTTCAGACTGCGTTCAGCCCATCGTTGGCGTTGACTACGAGCAGGTTCGACGAACTGATTCCATGTCTCAGCAGATAAGTGAGCATCGTTTAGAATTCTGACCGTGCGTCGGCTTCGATGCTGCTCAAGAACCCTCTTATACGCTTCCTCTGAATCAAAGTTTGTTGGTTGAGGGGGTAGTTCTGCGTCAATTTCTATTAGACCAGCACGGCTCATCAAAGTTAACGTGCGAATATTCCAATCCTGATTACCTGTGCTAGATGGATTGAGGTCGAGATTGTAGGACGGCATTACGTTAACAGGCACCTGAAATCGACCATCAGGGAGCCGTGATTTTCGAGCAAACATTTCCTCCCATCGACTTCTACCCTTATCCAATGAAATATAGGTTATTTCATTCAGGTTGAATGCTACATCATAGTCTGACGGAGTGTATAGCGTTAAAGATAGGGCCGCTTTTCCATCTCTGCCTCCTCGCCCCACCTCCTGGTAGAAGCGATCAATGGTTTCAGGAATGCACACATGGATAACAGCGCGAACATCTGGTAAATCTACGCCCAACCCAAAGGCTGAAGTTGCCACAACAACATCAATTTGCCGATTTCTCCATGCTTCTAAAAGCTGCCAACGGTCTTGCTGATTCGACTTGCCAGTCATCTTAGCAACACGCTTAAAACCTGCACGTTGAAGCTCTGTATACCAGCGATCCACATCTGCTACTTTGCTACCATAGATTATTAGCGGACGCGGGAGATTATGCAGAGCTTCGATTAGACGTTGTCGTCTTTCTTCCCAACTAGAACACTTGGCAAACCAGTAGGCAGGCTCTGGTCGCAGTTGAACTGATGAGACGACCTGGAAAGGACCTGGTTTCCCGAATAGTGTTTCTAATGTGTCCAGACAGGATTCAGTAACCGTTGCAGTGAGTAGTAGTGTTGGAAATGCTGCTAGACGCAGCAGATCTTTGCGGAATCCAGCAAGTTCCTGAAATTCGGGACGAAATTCGTCTCCCCATTGCTCAACGATATGAGCCTCATCAATGATGAAATATCTCAAAAACCCTTGCCGCGCTGCTTGATAAACACTGTGTGTCAGCGACTCAATCAACCCCTCTGGAGAGGTAAAAACAATTGATTGGGTTCCTTGTCGAATGCGATCTCGAATCTCATCACGGCGTTCCTGTCCTTCTACAGAGTTATCGCTGTAGTAAGCAGTGGCATAGCTAACCCCGGTTTTCTCCCGGAATGCTCGTTCTTGGTCAATTGCTAATGCCACCGTCGGAACAACAACGATTGTGACACCCACGGGATTTGATTTCAACTGAGCCGGTAAGTGGGCACACAGGCTTTTACCGGATCCCGTGGGTAAATTGACAACTAGCGTGGCTCTTGGAGGAACTGTCAGAATTGCGCGAACGGCTTCGCGTTGTCCCACGCTCTGATAGCTTTCATGCCCTAACAGAGACAGAAATGGGTCACCCGGTACTGGGGAATAATTGCGGCGTTTTGCTTTGGCTCCTGAGAGGGTAGGCTCAGGAGAAACTTTTTCGGAATCTGACAACCACTCTGGCATCCAAGGATGAGCACTTAACACAAAGTAGTTAGGATCTTCAGTCAAAATGTCCATGTTGCTGAATTTCCAGACCTCTTGTTGCGTTGGAAAGGGCGGTGTTCGAGGCACTTTCAGTGTTGGTGAACCACCTCCTTGAGATTGGGTTTCATGCGTTAATACATGTCTAACTAACGCAGCGACATCACTAATACCAAGTTTGGTGCCGGAATTCTCTAAAGCGCTCAATAGACGCTGCTGACAGGACTCAAAATCCTTCAACTCTTCCAAATTGAGGTTGGAAGTTTGGTTGAGATAGTCGCCGAGATAGTCATAGACTTGCTGAAAGCTCACAACCCTTCTTCCTCCTCAGCATTTTGAGCAGGCGCTCGACCAGAGACGATGTAGAAACCAACAGAATCAGGTCGAATCCGAGGTCGTCGAATTCCATCGACTAAAACCTGTTTTAACGCTTGCTCAACCTCAATTTCCTTAACTAGGGATACATCAACAGTTGATTGAGACTGCCGTTCCAGGCGAAGCTGAAATTGCTCCAGTCGATCGCCTAATTGTCGCTCTGCTTGAGATGCGTAGTGCTGGCAGCGGTTGTAGAAATCAGGGCGATCGCGTAACGATGTTGCAGACTGTTCACGTGAGGCTCGACAAAGGTTTTCCCAGTCATTTCTACTTACAAATTCATCGATGGTTTGGGAATTGCTTTTACTAAGGCTATAGTCACGAGTCGGCTTTCGCTTCTTAGAGTAGGGGCGCAGCAGAATGTTTAGAAGATGTTGATCCTCTACAACATTCATACGAGTATCGAGAAAAATAGTTTCGACTACAGGCGGAAAGATGGCATCCATACGGCGCTTTAGAGCCATTTGGTTAGCATAATTTACGCCACACTGCTGAAGGACATGATTGACGGAAGTTAGATCAGCTTCAACAATGTAATCAAAGCGGAAACCTACCCATTCCATTCCCTCATCTACTGACCAAGTTTCGTCGTGTCGCCATAACGCGAATGCCTGTCCTCGGTCATCCCAATGAATATATTCGTTTAGAGTTTCAATGAATCCTTCTCCTATACGATAAAGAATTACTTCTGGGAATTGCACTGCCTTACGACGCTGATACGTTCCAGGCTGATTGAGGTAACCTTTAAAGTATTTAATTAAATCATTTGCCGGAATTAAAGTTTCAGACGAGCGTTTATAGCAGACGATCTCTGGTACATTGTCGTCTTCGTATCTCCTGAGCCTTAGGGCGTGACAAACCCAATTTTCTATAGCGCTTTGGATGCCTTGATAACGAGCATCATAGTCATCAAGAGTTTTGAAATACTGCGTTGCAGCATCTTCTAGAACATCAATCTCATCGAGTACGTTTTGCTCGTCTATGCTGATTTTCTCAGCAGTAATTTCATCGCCAATTGACTGAATTACCTCCGATAGTCCGTATGCTCCTCGCTGAAACAAAACATTTTCTAACTCAGGAACTTTTCTGTCTACAAAAAATTGAAGGCTCGCGATCGATTCATGAAAAATCTTCAAACCACAATTGAGGACCTCATACCAAGCACCATGCAGGCTGTCGCTTGTATCTGCTCCAGCAAAAACAACAAATTGGAGTAAACGATTTCGCCCAATTCGATTTAATCGACCATTGCGCTGTTCAATTCGATTGGGCGATAGGGGTAGGTCAAAATGGATGATCCAATCGGCAAATTGCAGGTTGTGCCCTTCCTCTCCCGAAGTATCGCAAATTAAAACACAACAACTTGAATCATCCTTAAATTGACTCGTGTTCTCCTCCACCTGATCAGGCGACTGCCCTATTTGATAAGTTGCGATCGCTCGTTTACCAAAAGTATTAGAGAGCTGCTGTGCTAACTCCTTACAGATGTGAGTGAAACTTGTAAAAACCACAATTTTCGGAGGGGTTTGTCCGGAATTCTTGATACAGGCTTTCAGAACCATCTGGAGATGTTCAATGCGATCGCCATACTCAGACGGTTGCTGAATTATGTCGAGAAGGCTCTGAAGAATGTCAGCTTCACCAGGAAACTGAGGAGTGTTTAGTAGCGTATTCACTGCTGCCACTCCCAATTCTCTGCTAAGAGCCTCAGTAAACTCACCGTTGAGCCGAGCCAGAATTACCCACTCTAGAAAGGTTAACCAAGTTCCACTGGTACTGAACAGCAGCAGGAATACTTGACGAAGCTGCTGGTAGTAGAGGTCGTCGTCGTCGGCAGCGGCAATTGCACGGATACGCCATTCCTCTAAATACTCGTGAACGACAGACGATCGCTCATCCAGGTCATACTCTACTTGAAGCTTTGCCTTGGATTGATCCAACAGAACATCTTCCACAACATCACGGCGATTCCTTAACATGCGGCGATGTAATCGGTAAGTATCGCTAATGTGGGTACGAATGGCTCGGATTACTCGTCCTCGTTCAGTAGGATTAGCCTCTGGCAGGTTTAGGGAATGCTCAAATTGTTCGATCAGAGCTAACAAACGAGAATCTTGGGTAAAAAGGTTCCTTAACTTTCCAATACTCGCCTTTAAAACAAAGGATGGAGCATTTTCCTTGAAAGAGAGGAGTATTCGACCAATATCCTGCCGCAGGTAAACTCGCTCCTTAAAGCCCTCAATATCCTCTAAACGGTAAGTAACCGGGTCAAGGAGATGCAACATTGCCAGAAAGGTCTTCTCATGGTTAAGCGCGGGTGTAGCAGAGAGAAGCAAAAGGCGATTGGCTTGATGGGCAAGCTGCCGGATAACTGTAAAATACCTCTGCTGGTTGGAGTCAGTAGATTCTGCTAAAGCAGCAATATGTTGGGCTTCATCCACAATCAGAAAAGCAGGCGGGGTGATGCATTGGTAAGCAGGAAGATCTTCAACCGTAAGTAGTTCTACCTGATCAGCTAAATGAAATTTAGTTTCCAGTTCTTGTTTCCATTGCCTAAGTAGGGGTCGAGGGACAACGATTAGTGCCTTTCCATCAGGTTCATCTAGCAAATACTGCCGCAGAATTACACCGGCTTCGATCGTTTTGCCCAATCCAACCTCGTCTGCTAGGAGATAACGCTGAATTGGATCTTCTAAAACTCGTCGTACAACTTCTACTTGGTGAGGATACAGATCGACGTTGGCTGAAAGAAGACCAGGCATTCCATGACTGACCGCCCGTTGCTCAATCAAACAGCGAACTAACGCAGACCGCCGGGTATGGAAAAAGGGGGTTTCTTGCCCCCTCATAATTAAACCTTCTGTAGGATCTTCTATGGGGCGATCGCAGCGGATGTAAATCTCTGCTTCGGTTGCATGATACACCCCCTTATCTGGTAGGTGGATTTCATAGCGGCGATCATCATCATGCCAAGTGGCAATTCTGCCAGTCTGCCAGACTTCATGCTCCTCTAGCCGCAAATAGCAGCGAGTGTGCCGCTGAAGAGTAATTCTTTCCAAAGCGTTAAGCGATGATTTCTCCTGAATCCGCTCTCCGATCGAGACAAAGTATTCAATCAACGCTTCAGTTTCAGAAATAGAGAGGACCTTTCCTACCCCAAGATTACTGAGGCGAGAGCGAACCAGAGAGCCGTTCTGGATGTAGGAAGAATGAACTTGAGGGATAGGGTAGTGCATGACCTGCCAGACAGGGGGTATGCTGATGGCGGAAGTGTTCTTTATCTAGTGTGCCCATCCTGATGTAATTCGACACGCCAGGACCGGGGTAGATCCCTATTGTTTACATATACTTCATGGGCAAACGGAAAGCTTTGCCATCCCTTAGTAATTCAATTGTTCTATAGAACTGCCTCTACATTTGCTTCATAGGTATTTCTAACAGTTCTTGAAATCTTTTGTAGAATACATAAGTATTGTGAAATCCCCGGCGGCGGTTGCGGTTATTGTTCCGAAAAATGATCACTTCAATGCCAATCTCTTGGCAGATGGGGCAGTCGCATCTCTTCCAAGGTTGAGTTTCCAGAACTTCTCGGTATAAAACCTCGTGTTTTGCCCTTCGTCTAGCTTGGGCTTCTGGGTCAGCTTTGCCGTCTTTGGGTAATTCTAATAATTCATCGTAAGCAAGAACAGCATATAGGGTAGATTCCAGGTCTAGTTTGCCAGCATCAAATTCGCGCAGCGATCGCAAAGCCTCTTTTTCAAGTTGTTGTAGGGTTTTCTCAGTTGCCACTTCAGCTTCTAACAGTCGTTTGATTCGTAAACCGCCTTTGTTATCCACAGGTGGAACTCGAATAGCAGCATATCTTTTATCTGATGGGGTGTAGTAATTGGCAGTTGCCCCTAACCAAGCCTGACGCAGCGGACTAGCGGAGTCACAACTGGTCACCCCTAAATGTCGAAAAGCAGACATGGAATTAATTCGTGCTACTCCAAACAAATGCATTCGCACGGTTGGAATTAGATGAGGGTAAATTGCGTTCAGTATCGGCAGAATTTCTTGGTTTTGAGCACGAGCTAAGCCACCCAAGGCAATATAGTCATAACCCATCTTGATCAGTTCCTGTACTGCTGAAGCGTAAGATTCAGGACTCCAACCTTGAGCTACTCCAATGGGTGTAAACTGATAACCTCGTTCCCGATGTCTAGTCAAAAATTCTGACGCATTTTTTAGTGTTAACTCATAACGCCATTCTCGAACACCAGGATCTGCAAAGGGACCTACAATGAGGTGGTCAATACTCACACCGAAATCAAAATTTAAGCGTTCATAATAATCTAAAATCTCGTCTGTGTTATACGGTGGAACATCTTCCTTGATATAGCTGAAGGCTCCACAGTCTCCCATAATTTTTCCAAAGAATCGAACAAACTTATGAATTCCTAATTGTTCGACCTTATTTCTTTTCGTTTGGCTCTCATCAATGACAGCTTTAGAAACTAAAACGCCATCGTAGTTAGGGTTTGGAAAGAATATTTCATGGGCATAAACATCATCAGTATAAGAATCATTCCGGTCAGGACCAAAAGAATCTGTTAAGAAGTTGTACCTAGGGTCAACGCGATCATCCCACTCGGGGATAAAATACTGCATACCCAGATGGATGTTTGGAGCTGGTGGTAAATCAGGTATAGAAATAAATACATCTTTGCTCTTTTTCGTTGTCACTTGTTTAGGTTTACTTTTTTTCTCAAATTTAGGCAAACCCAAATCAAGTTCAAGTTGAGTGTTCGTATCAATAATTTCCAGAAAATGACAAGGATTTTGATGAATCTTCTCAAACAATTCAGGTTGTTCTGCCGCAACTAAAGCAAATTGTTTGAATAAAAAACCCTTTAACCCTACTGAACCAAAACCGTACTTTTTTGCCTCAGCATTTGAAAGTGACAGGACAAATGCTTGAGGGTCTGATGCTTGGATCAAGTTGGAGCAACTTCCTGGAGCTAAAAAAATCCAAGTCTGTTCCTCGTAAAGCGTTAGGGGCAATGCGATCGCTCTTAGATACTTTTCTCCCAGTAGAACAAAAATCAAATCGTAGTCGGGAATGAGCTTTTCAATTGATTGATGTATCTTTAACCGCTTTGCCCAGGCATCTATCTCATGTCCCTTCATCGTGTTAAAGGTCACCTCGTAGGGTGCGATCTTACGATCTTCAGGGATAAGCCCATAGCCTGCTGAAATGATCACAACATCAATCGCAGACTCCTCTAGAACCTGACGCAAATTACGCACACCCTCCATCAATTGGGTATGCTGCATCCCGGTATACATTTCTCCTGCCGGAGCCATAAACTCAGAAAGCTCCTTCTCTCTTTTGCGGAGTCGAGCAGCGTGCATAAAATCTTCCTGAGTGAGTTGATTCTCTGGCTTAAATCGCTTTTCCCCGGTACATGATGTAATGACTAGGACACGGGGGTAGCGCATCGGTTCTCCTGTTCGTACAATTCTCGCCCTACTAACGTTGCCAGATCGGGTCTACCCGCGTCAATCAGAGCACGATCGCGAATTCGGCAAGAGTCGCACAACCCACAGGGTTCATTCTCGCCTTGATAGCAAGACCAAGTGAGATGAATAGGAACACCCAGTTGCAACGCACGATGCACGATATCTACTTTGGAATCCATAACCAGTGGAGCCACAAGCTTGGGGGCATACCCTTCTAATCCAGCTTTAGAGGAGAGGGTTGCAAGATGCTGAACAGCTTCCAGGTACTCCGGTCGGCAATCAGGATAGCCAGAATAGTCTACGGCGTTGATCCCCAAATAAATTGCTTCAGCTCCTTTGGCTTCCGCTAAGGAGAGAGCAATCGCCAGAAAGACCGTATTCCGCCCCGGCACATAGGTAATGGGAATCACGCCAGGTTTCACACCATCAGTCGGCACATCCACAGCCTGATCAGTCAAGGCAGAACCGCCCCATTGCGCCAAATTCACATCCACCACAAAGTGTTCCTTGATCCCCAAATGCTCAGCCACCCGCTTAGCAGCAATGAGTTCGCGATCGTGCCTTTGTCCGTAATGGAGCGATAGGGCAATCAGTTCGTAACCATCAGCGATCGCTTGGGCAGCGGAGGTCGCTGAATCCAGACCGCCAGACAATAAAACAATAGCTTTGGGAGCATTCATGGTTCACCTCACGGTAAAGGGTAATTAGCTTGGCGATCGCCAGATGGGTTGTACGTCACTTTCAAATTGGTAAAGTTTGCGGCAAAGGTGCCCGATTTCATCACTGCGAGGTTGTCCGCTTTCTCCGAAGGTTTCTCGCTCCATGTCCTCGCTCATTTGGTCATAAGGATCGTCATCCTCGTGGTTGTCAGCCCAATATTCCAGGGATGCAAGAATGATGGAAAGTTCGCGTGGGGATAGTTCAATTTGAGCCACTCGCTTTCACCTCTCTATCGAATGTTGGTGAACTTATGGGTTTGTAGGCTAATCCGCCATTCAGGATGGCTGAGAATGTACTCGAAGATTAGCGAGTAGCTATCAGGCGTGCCCCATTCTGGTTGGAGCAACTTAACCGCACGAGTTGGGATTCTGGCACCGTGCTCCTCCGCCCATATCAAATCAGAGCGGTTGGCAATTACAACCTTCAATTCGCTGACCTGAGAATAAATACTTGCATGAGGTGGTTTGGAGGGCTTAGGAGAGAACGTGACCCAGTCAAAACTGCCACTAAAGGGGTGTGCACCGGAGGTTTCTAGATGCACTCGCAACCCTGCGTTTCTCAAACCAGAACTGAGGCAGGAGAGGTCGTGCAACAAGGGTTCGCCACCTGTGATTACAACGATCGCCGGATTTGCTGCTTTAGCTTCTGCAATCAGGTCAATCGTATGGCGTTGGGGATGGCGCTGAGCATTCCACGAATGTTTGGTGTCACACCAGGGGCAACCCACGTCACAGCCTGCCAAGCGAATAAAGAAAGCATTTGTACCTACCCAAACTCCCTCACCTTGAACGGAGTGGAAGCTTTCCACCACTGGCAAGACTACTAAGGCTGTTTTAGAGGTTGATGTCGTGGGGATCAGGCTTGTCATAATGGGCTACTTCGTAGATGCCTCAAGGGTTGCTCCTAGTCGTCCTCGTACTCAGCCCAGGAATTGGGGGTTTCAGATACAGCGACCTTAAGCTTTACATCTGAGGGCAATTGTTTTTTCGTCTTTTCGTAGATATATTGAGCAATCATCTCGGCAGTCGTTTCATAGCCTTCAGGAAGAACTTCGTTCAGAACAGAGTGGTCAAGCCCCCCTTTGAGCAGGTCTTGCTTTGCCCAACGCAGCGTGCGGAAGTCAGCAACCATAACGGGATGAGGACAGTAATCCGAGGCATGAAGCTGGCTAGAGACTGCCTCAATCCGCACCCGGTATGTGTGCCCATGCATCCGCCCGCAGGGTCCATCGTAGTCCCGGATGTAATGAGCAGCATCGAAGGTAAATTCAGTGGTGAGCTTCCACTTGGGCATATTACTACTTGCTTGGCTTGAGCAGATTTGGAGCTAGACAGATTTGTTATTTTATACCCTCATTACGCTAGATATGGAATCAGTATTTAAAAAGACTACAGATGTAGCGTTTTGATTTGTTAGAGCTAAATTTTAGCCAAGTTGTCAATATAATAGTTCATTTGAACTGGAAAAGTCTTTGAGCATGTTTGAAATTGCTCAATCCAAAGAAGGAAATTAGCTCTACCGGTACCAAAAATTTCAAGAATTACTCGTAAGCGAAGAGATGAGGTGAAGTGAGACCTTCAATTCGTTGTTATTTACGGCTATGCTTCCACAGAGAATTTTAGACTCCATTTAGTCGAGCAATAATATCTTGGGTGTCTTACTGGATAGGGCGCAATTGCTCTTCAGCGCTAAAGCCATCCCTACAAAGCCTTGTGGCTTACTGTACTAGTCGCTCTAGACACCCTATAAGGGTTAGTTATGAAACAGCTATTTGGCTACTCTTAGCCGAAATTGGCTTGAGAAGTTCACGATGGACTAGCCTGTGTTATTGTAATGACAAGCTTTTCAGCCTTTGCCCTACAAATTTGGTACTTAATGTACGTTAATGCTTGTAAGTGGAACTTTTTGACACTAA
>Ga0224723_1000163_pt1 | contig 45630 bp, 40 predicted proteins | sample Balambano_FR2_Me_FD_161647 | JGI IMG/M metagenome (GOLD analysis project Ga0224723, IMG submission 161647) | Freshwater sediment microbial communities from Lake Towuti, South Sulawesi, Indonesia - Balambano_FR2_MetaG | ecosystem: Environmental > Aquatic > Freshwater > Lake > Sediment | place... | reverse complement strand
GGTCGCAGAAAACACTGAGAGGCCGAAGCCCCTCAGTGGAGATGCCCAATGGATGATGTTTGCTGCGGCCTGTGACGATCAGCCCCGGATCGGCACGTTGGCAAGATTGCCTTCGAGGACACGCAGAAATTCAGAATACACCCAGCCTACCGTGCCACGCCACACGATCTGATACCAGAAGCCATCGGCGGTGCGGCCCACCACCGGCACAAACGCCCCCCACGTCACCCGCCCGATCTGCGCGGAGGCCACTGTCGGCGCAGCCCTCAGCCGCATGGTGGCCTGTGTTTGAGCGCGCACCCCGGTATCCGCCTGACCCGCCAGCCCCAGCAGCGCGTTGCCGCTGACGACCGGCGCGATGAATTCGTTCAGGTTAAATGCCAGATAATAGCCATAGGCCCAGCCCTGATACCCGCCCAGCTGGAGCAGGAACCAGCGCGCGTTGGAATCGCGCCCGACGATGGCGTAAGTCTCGCCGCGCAGAATACGCCCAATGCGGTTGCCGCCGGTTGAGGGCGCGTCACGGATGTTCAGTACGGAGGCGCGGATCACGGTCGCGGTCAGTGCGCCGGGTGGAATGGCGGGCAGCGGTGTGCGTGTGGGCACCACGGTCGGCGCGGGGGTGACGGTGGGGCCGCCGGGTGTGACCGGCTGACCGGGCGCGGCACTTTCCAGCGTCCACGTCACGCGGATGCGGGCGGTCTGCGTAAATTCCTGGAAGCGGACCTGGATGTTGTGCGGCCCGGCGGTCAGGATGATGCCGACCGTGCGCTCCTGCTCGCTGGCGGTCGTCACGTTGAAAACTTCAAAGCCGTCGATCGTCACAATCGCCGCGTCGTCCACCAGGAAGTTAAAGCGATACGTCCCGGCGGAAAACTGCTGGATCGAAGTATAGATGGCCTGGAAGTTGTCGGCGGGCACGGCGGCCAGCACCGTCCCGGTGGCGTCTGTCGGCTGACCGGGAAAGGTCAGGTCGAGCGTCGGATAAACCGGAGACGCACCGGAAATCGGCGAGGTAAAGTTATTGATGTAATACTGCGAATTCCAGGCGGCCTGTGTCTGCGCCACCGCGACCCCCGAATTCCCGACGATGATGCCCAGTCCCAGCGTTAGCGCCAGCAATAAAGAACAGATCATGACCGTAAGACGATGGTTCATCGCACGGCTCCTCTTTAGAAATGGACAGAGATGGACGATAATCACCGCAAAGTATACTTCGTTCTTAAATCACGCACATAGCGCCTTACGACTATCGCCCCACACACAGCACGTAATCTGCCGTCATCGTGGGGCAATCGTAGGTAAGGTGTCAGGCAGATTTGATCTGTTAAATGGAAACGTTGCCGCCTGTGCTATAATGCCCGCCACTTCTGTTAGATATTGGCGACCACAGAAAGTCTCGGATCATGGATTTACAAGTGAATGCCGCGCCCCGCCCGCGCCCCGCTCACGCGCGTGAGGCCACAACCCCGCTGAAGGTGAGCGTGATCATCCCCTGCTTCAACGAGGAAGCGACGGTTGAGGAAGTCTTTTACCGGGTGCAGGATGTCGGGCTGGCCGATGAAATTATCATCGTGGACGATGGCTCGACCGATGGCTCACGCGACGTGCTGGCGGGCCTTGAGCGCGAGAATCCCGACGGCGTGCGCGTGATCTACCACACCCACAACCAGGGCAAAGGCGCGGCAGTTCGCACCGGCTTCCAGGCTGCCACCGGCGATATTTTCCTGATCCAGGACGCCGATCTGGAATATGATCCGCGTGAATATCCTGCGCTGCTGAAGCCAATCCAGGAAGGCATCGCGCGCGTGGTGTATGGATCGCGTTTTCTGGGCGGTCCCCGCAAGGCGATGAACTTCTGGAACATGGTCGCCAACAAGATTCTGACCCTGGTAACGAATATCCTGTTCAACGCCATCCTGAGCGATATGGAGACCTGCTATAAGGTGTTCCGCGCGGATGTGGTGCGCAACCTGACGCTGCGCGCGCGGGGTTTCGAGTTCGAGCCGGAGATCACCGCTAAAGTCCTGAAGCAGGGCATTCGCATCTACGAAGTCCCGATCTCTTACAACGGGCGTGAATGGGATGAAGGCAAGAAAATCCGCTGGACGGATGGCCCAAAAGCCCTGTGGACGCTCATTAAATATCGCTTTGCTGATTAACCTGGCGCTGATGACGTTGCGATGACGCTCAGGCATTACCTCAAACGCGCGCTGACCCTGCCGCCTCAGGAGACGGCGCGGCGCGCGCTGACGATCCTGCGGGCGAAGGCGCGCACGGCATTGACCCAATGGCGCGATCAGCGGTTTGCTACGTATTCCCGCTCTGCTGATCTGTCAGTAACCTGCTGCCTCACCCCCCATGATGCAGAACGCTGTCTGCCGCAGCTTGACCGCGATAGGGTGATTGCGCTGGCGGATAGCTTCTGCGATCACCGCTTCGATCTGCTCGGATCAGGCTGGGTGCAGGTGCGGCATGGGATAACCTGCGCCGGTGTTGAGGATTATCGCTACGATCCGGGCGAGCCGGTGACGCCTGGTCCCGACGGGCGCTGGCTGGAAGGCCGGGTCAACCCCCCGAATTTGCCGCACGCCCGGCGCATCTGGCGGTTGATCGCGCCCGGTTACGTCCCCATCGATTGGGCGCTTGACTTCAAATCTGGCTGGCGCTGGCGGGAGACCCAGCGGTCAGTCGAGGTGCGCTATGGCCTGAAGCCAGGCGTGGACGTCAAGGTCCCATGGGAACTGGCGCGGATGCAGCATCTCCCCATGCTGGCGTATGCCTATTTTTACACGCGCGACGATCGCTACTGGCATGAATTTCGCCATCAGGTGCTGGATTTTGTCGCCACCAATCCGCCGCGCTGGGGGGTAAACTGGTCATGCACGATGGATGTCGCCATCCGTGCCGCCAACTGGACGATGGCGCTGGATTTATTCCACGCTTTCGGCGCGCGCGTCGATCAGGCTTTTACGTCTGAACTGGCGCGTGCCCTGGTCGATCATGGCTTCCATGTCATGCGTCACCTGGAATGGACGTACTCGCTGCGCAGCAATCATTACCTGTCGAATGTGTGTGGTCTGGCGTTTGTGGCCGCGCATCTTCCTCACACGCCGCTGATCGATGCCTGGCTGGCGTTCGCCGCACAGGAGATCGTGGCGGAAATGGCGCTTCAGTTTCATGCTGACGGCTCCAATTTTGAAGGCTCGACCAGTTATCACCGGCTCTCGACCGAGATGGTCGTCTATGCGGTCGCGCTGCTGGAGGGCGTTCAGGGCAAATCGCCGGAGCGACTTCGTGAGTACGATCACCGCCGCTTTCGTGGCATCGTGCCGCTGAGTTCGGCGCCGCTGCAAATTCATGCTTCAGCCTCTGGCGACCGCGTTTTCCCGGCTTGGCTGTACCAGCGGCTGTGGCGCGCCAGGGATTTCACGCTTCAGATCACCCGGCCTGGGGGTCATATCCCCCAGTTTGGCGATAACGACAGCGGGCGCTTCTTCAAGCTCAATCCACGTTATTTCATCAGCGAGGGTGATCTGCGCGAAGACCTGCTCGATCATCATCATCTGATCGACGCCGTAAGCGGTCTGTTTGCGGGCGATGACCTCCCTCGCGGCCCGGAGAGCGCGATTATCCAGTCTTTATGCAAGGGGCGAGTTTCTTTACCGCAACCGGAGAGTCATTCTCAGGCTGTGCGGATTGGCGCTGCGATGCCCGATATGCCCGCAGACCTGCATCACGCGCGCGTGGAAATTCCGCTTCCAGAGCCAGGGGCGCTGGATGACCTGCACCTGCACGCTTTTCCGGATTTTGGCCTGTTCATTTTTCAGTCAGCGCGTGTGTATCTGGCCGTGCGCTGCGGGCCGGTCGGGCAAATGGGAAACGGCGGCCACGCGCACAACGATCAGCTTGGGCTGGAACTGACGATCGACGGCGAGACGTGGATCGCCGATCCGGGCACTTATCTTTACACGCCGCTGCCGGAAGTCCGCAACCGCTACCGGTCAGCCCGTGCGCATTTTGTCCCGCGTCCCGCTGGGCGTGATGCCGAGCCGGGGGCGCTCGATCTGGGCTTGTTCCGCCTGCCTGATCAGACAAAAGCGGAGTGTCTGTACTTCGGGCCGGATGGATTTGCAGGCAGGCATCATGGCTACGGTCAGCCGGTCTACCGCGTGATCCGCTTTGGACATGCTGCGCTGATCATCGATGATTACGGTATGGAGCCGCTTACGACTCTGCCGGAACCGATCGCCAATTCACCCGGTTACGGCCTGATCGACGATCAGCCGACGCTGCATCCACATCTGCGTGAGCAGTTAACCTTGACATCAGCCCAGCGAACCAAAGATGAACCCGTTGCCCAAAGTTAACCGGCTGTAGAATTTTCGGATCTCGCCAAAAAGCCCATTGCGCACGAGGTTGAAATGCGCATCATTAGGTTTGTGAGCAGCAGCATTCTCTTACGACGATCAGATATGCGGTAACTCATGCTGGCAACACAGCGCGACCGGGACGACTCCCAACCTAAAGCCCCAGAAGTGCGGGTGCTGCTGGCTGAAGACAGCGCAACGATCCGGCATTATCTCACCTCAATTCTGCACGAACTTCCGGGGATCCGGGTTATTGGCGAGGCGCGTGACGGTGAACAGGCGGTGACGCTCGTCGCCAGGCTGCGGCCAGATGTGGTGTCGATGGACATCAACATGCCAAATGTGGATGGGCTGGAAGCCACCCGCCGCATCATGGCCGAGTGCCCTACGCCCGTTGTTGTGGTGAGTGGTTTGGTCGAGCGCGATCTGGATCTGGCGTTTCAGGCACTGCAAGCCGGCGCGCTGGCTGTCGTTGAACGCCCGCCCGGACGTGATGATCCCTCCTTTGCGGAAAAACAGCGGCAGTTGGTCAAAACCCTGATCGCTATGGCGAATGTCAGCGTGGTGCGGCGCGGGCGCGGCACGTCACGGCTGGGGGGTGAAGAGGGGCCAGAGGCTTCGCCGCCGCGTCGGGCCACCAGCCGACTAACACGTCCGCAGATCATCGCCATTGGGGCCAGCGCGGGCGGGCCAAGCGCGTTGAGCCTGCTGCTGGGCCAGTTACCCGCCGCCCTTGATGTGCCCATTGTGGTTGTCCAGCACATCCCGCATGAATTTCTGGAAGGGCTGGCGCGCTGGTTGAGCAAGGTGGGCAAACTGCCGGTGCAGGTCTGCGCGGATCGCGCTATGCTGAGACCGGGTGTGGTACACTTGTCGCCAGGGACTGCCCATCTGACGATCGCGCGTGAACAGGGGCAGCTTGTTGCGAGGCTGAACCCTGAACAGGGATCTCATCGCTATATGCCTTCAGTCGATGTCCTGTTTGAGTCGATTGCGGATGTGTGCGGGGCGGCCGCTGTCGGCGTGGTGATGACCGGTATGGGCGAAGATGGCGCAAGCGGGCTGCTGAAGATGCGCCAGGCCGGGGCGAGAACGCTGGCCCAGGACAAAACCAGTTCCACCGTGTATGGAATGCCCGCTGCTGCTGCTGATCGCGGGGCGGCTGAACAGGTACTTCCCTTATCGGGCCTGGGATCAGCGATTCTGAAATTATTGTAAACTAGTGATAGATGTCTGATGAGGATCCTTATGGCATTAGAAGTGCTGCTCGTAGAAGACAGTAAAACCCAGGCCGCGCAGATCAAGGAAACGTTGGAAAGCGTCGGGCTGCGGGTTCGTGTGGCTTATGATGGGCCGGAGGGAATCCGCGAGGCGCTGGAAAACCCGCCTGCGCTGGTGGTGCTGGATGTCAAGCTGCCGACCATGGACGGGTTCCAGGTCTGCCGGCGGCTCAAGCGCAATCCTGCCACTCAGGACATCCCGATCATTATGCTGACCGAAAAGGCCGGCCCTCAGGCCACCATGTCGGGTCTGCGGGCCGGGGCAGATGATTACATTCCCAAAGATATCTTCGCGTCTGAACATCTGATCAGCACGCTGCAAGAACTGGGCATTCTGGAATCGTAACGGGCTGATCGACCGGCGGTGCGCCGGATCGGGATAACGCAGGATCGAATTAACCCTATGACCGTATCGCCAGGCCCTTATAAAGTTCGGCCCCCGATCATGTCGGTCAAGGTCGAGGACAGTATGGATATCATGATCGTGCGCGACACGGCGCGGCGGGCGGCGGGTTTACTCGGTTTTACGCCAGCCCACCGGGCGCAGCTTTCAACTGCCGCCGCGACCCTGGCCGAACTGGTGCTGAAGACGGGCGAGGCGCACACGATCCATCTGACCGGTGTGATCAATGGCACGAAGGTCGGCCTGCAAATTTCCTCCCAGACGCCCTGGTTAGCCGGCGTTTCCGCCAATAATGTGCTGGTGGCCCTGCGAACCAAACTCGGCGACCTGGTCGATGAGATCATGCTGCAAAGCGGCGAAGCGCCAATGATTATGGTTGTGATGTGGTTGAGCGAAAGCCGCACCTCCAAATCATCTGCGGAAGAGGATGATGAACCCTGAGCATTCTACGCCGCCGCCTACCGCACCCATTCTGACGTTCAGCCTCGGCCATCAGCCGTATGCGCTGCCGATCGATGAGGTGGTCGAAGTCGCCGCGATGGTGGAGCTGGTGGCGGTTCCGGGCGCGCCGCCGGAGGTGTTGGGTGTCGCCAACCGTCATGGCGCGGTGCTTCCTATCCTTGATCTCAGACGCGCGTTTGGGATGCCGCCTGCCACCATCACGCCGTCCACCCTTTTCATCGTCGCGGTGCACCACCGGCGCATGATCGGGCTGCTGGTGGATGAAGTGCATCAGGTCGAATACATCACGCAGCACCAGCTTCACTATTCCCCAACATCGGGAAATGCCATTCGTGGTATCATCAGTCATCATGATCGTTTGATCCAGGTCATTGCGATCGCGCCGTTGATCACGGCCTATCTCAACAGCCATATTGCCGATGTCACGATCCCATCTTGAAGGTTGAGCTTGATGGCTACCGCACAACGCAAAGAGCGCATTCTGATCGTCGCCAAAGATGAAGATCTGCGTTCCGCGCTGACGGATACCCTGGAAATGGCCGGTGGCTATCAGACCGATCAGGCCGGGACTTTTGAAGAAGCGTTGAGCGAGATTCTGCTGACGAATTTCGATCTGATCGTGACAGAGGCGGAACTGCCTGACCTCAGCGGAATGGACCTGCTGGCCGTGGTCGGCGGTCTGCGCCCTAACGCCAGCGTGATCGTGATCGATGATGATTTATCGGCCAAAAGCGCGGTCGCGGTGTTTCGGCTGGGTGCGGTCGATTATCTGTATAAGCCGCTGAACATGACCTTCGTGCTGATGCAGATCGAGCGCCAGCTTGAACTGAAGCGTCTGAACCGGCATCGGCCTGAACAGGAAGAAGCGCCGCGCCCGGAAGTCCCGCGTGATCGCGCCAGACGGCTTGATCCGCGCACACGCCCGGCAGCCCTGGTGCTGGGTCGCCAGCAGTTCAAGCGGATCAACAACGAACTGAACCGTCTGCTAGGTCATGTGCGAGCCAATTTTGTCGGCCTGGTAGACGCAGAAGGCAATATGGTCGGCGCGGCGGGGACGCTGGACGATTATGATCTGCAACTGCTCACCCAGGCGCTCAGCATCGATCACAAGGCGCAGCACTCGCTGGCCTCCATCCTGGATGAAAGTAAATTTCATTCCACTTATTTTGAAGGCAACCAGATCGGCGTTTACATCATTGAGTTTGGAGTGCCGTATACTGTTTCGCTGGCGGTGATCTGCCCCACGGATGTCAAGCCGGGTATGGTCTGGCTCTACAGCAAGCGAACCGCCGCCATTGTGGACGAGATTCTGCGCTCAATTCCCCAGCCGAAAACCCTGCCAAAACTACAGGACTGACTTCCTGCGAACCGCGATCGCCAGCTTGCTATGGACTGGGAGGTGTTGTCATCTCACGAAACAGCTTCAGCAGCTGTTCGCGTGGGGCCTCTTCCAGGCCCGCCGTCAGCGCCTGACGCGCAAACAGCATCAGCGCGTCCACATTTTCTTTGTAGATCAACCCCTGGCGCACTGGACGATCCAGGTAAATGGCCCCTCGCTGAGTCACGGGAAGCACCACGATCATGCGCAGGTCGGAGAAGTTGGTGTTGGTGGTCGGGGCCTGAGACGCATCAGGCACGACGTTATTGGTAATGATGGCCTCGTCGTCCTCGATGGCGCGGCGCAGGCAGCTGGATGCCATGTCGATGAACTGGGGTGATTCCAGCACGGCATCATCAAGATTGATCCGGTCGAGCAGGTTCAGGGCCTGATCAACCGCCATACCGCGCTCCGCTCTCGTGGCAGACCGGGCGATATACAACAGATTTTCCAGAAATGCGTCGGGCATCGCGTTCACCCTGATCAACTGGTCGGCGTGGCGGGCCGAAACCCATGTTACACATTTTAACGTATTCCGAGAATGCGCGCGATCCTTTGCAGTCCATCCTTGCCGGCCATTGCTTGGAACAGCGGCGTCAACTGGCCCAGACACAGCAGCACATCGGCCAGCGGCAGCAGCGGCAGGCGAGCGGCCACTTCACGCCACAGCGCGTCGCGGTGTGCGTCGTCCAGTTCCACCCACAGCCGGGCGCTTTCCCCCAACAACCGGGCGCGGGCTGCCTGATGCGGGACATCCAGCGCAGCCAGCACCGCCTCTCGGTAAGCCGCTTCATGACCTACCGCGTCCGGCGCCGAAAGAGAACCAACAGCCATCAGCGGCGCGAGGATCGTGATCGCGCTGGCCTGATCATAATCGTCCATGATCAACCCAACGACCAGATTGGCGGCGCGGGCCAGTTCGCCGCGAGCGCTCGGCGGCAGGTAGGGGCCAATGGCGGCCAGGGCGCTGGCGCGGTCGTATCCATCCTCAATCCGCTTGATCAGGTTCCAGGCTTTGGTGATCAGTTTGGGCCGCGCTTCAGGAGGCTGATTCTGCGCCAGCGCAATATAAGCTGTGGCCCGGTCGAACGGATCACTGAAACGAGCCACCAGCTCGATGGCCTGCTCGCGGGTATCCTCCGTCAGATGCGGCGCGATGCTGACCAGCGCGCGAGCTTTTTTATACTCAAAAGCCATATCGCCCGCCGCATCAAGCATATGCTCCAGCGCAGACTGCCTGATCTCACGCTGGGACTCGTCGGTCAGGCGCGGCACGATCCCCAACAGCGCGTTAAGCCGCTGCTGTGGGTCTTCGATGTGGTAGGCGGCGTCCAGCGCGCGTGTGATTAGGTGCGGCGGCAGATAATGACCGAGCAGACTCAGCGCGCGGGAACGGGCATTCTCGTTGTCGATCAATCGGGTCGCTTCGAGCGCATTGGTATAAGCCTGCTCCTGAAGCGCCGGCGGCAGCACATCGACCAGCGCAATCAAAGCCGTCACCCGCTCATAATGGTGCGGAAGATTGGCGGCGGCGGCCAGCGCGTCCAGTAAGGTCTGTGCGCGGGCATGATCCGGGACGTGGTGAGCAAGCACGGTCAGCGCGTGGACGCGCGCGTCCTGTTCACGCATGGTATGGGCCACCGCCAGACTGGCGACCAGCATATCCGGCGGCAGCGTGGGGGCCAGTTCTGCCAGCAGGGTGGCCCGATCGCGTTCGCTGCTGAGACTGTGAACGGCGGCCAGAGCCTCGCCCTGAAGATCGGAGGTGAGCCGTGGCGCCAGTGAGACCAGCGCCCGCGCGCGGAGCTGTCGCCGCACCATAGATACTGCAATGCCCAATGCGTGCTGAAGCAGCAGCGGAAATTCAGCTTCTTCGGTGGCATATTCCAGGTGTGGGGCAAAGGACACCAGCGCATTGGCGCGATCTTCCTCATTTTGGATCGCGGCGATTGCCCCCAGCGCCAGGGTGCGGAGGCGTGGAAGCAGTTCGGGCGAGAAGGTGGCGGCCAGCGCGGTCAGGGCACGGGCGCGTTCGATCGGAGATCGAATGCCTTCCGCGCTGCGCAGAACTCGGCCTTCGATCTCCGGGCGCACTTCCGCCGCGATGGCGCAGATCGTACCGGCGCGCAGCGCATCGCTGCTGGTTTCCTCGACATCATCCAGAATGCGGTTCATCAGCCGCAGGCTCATCCCTTTTGGCAGATGCGGCGACAGCGCCACCAGGCTGCGCACCCGCGCTTCGGTGTTGGTGATCGACTGTGCCAGCGCAACAAGGTCGAGCAGATCGCGCGAGGCCGATGGCTCATCACCGGTCAGCAGCACCAGCGGCGCGAGTTTGAGCATCATCTCAGCGCGAGCGGCCCGATCCGTAAGATGACGGGCCTCCTGCCAGGCATCCAGCATAATCGGCGCGTACTCCGCCGACGGCAGATGCAGCGCGAGTTCTGCCATCAGCGACAAGCGCAGCCGATCATCGTTAATCTGGCTCACACTGCGGAACAGAGATCGAAGCGGTTTAGCGTCCAGCGTCCCCGCCAGGCTCACGATCGCAGCCGTGCGCGCCTGGGATGGGGACATCAGCGCTTCCGGTTGCGATCCCGCGACACCTGACGCCCCGATCATCTGGCTCAACGCCAGGATATACCGAATCTGGCTGGGAAGCGCGGCCGTTCCACCGTCAAGCGCCTTGTTCAGCGCAGCTTCCAACTGCTCTCGTCCCAGCGGTGCGGTATCGGGTTTCTTTTTATTTTCGGAGGATAAATGCGGTTGGGTTCCTGGGCGGTTAGCCATGAGTTAAATTTTCGTTGTTGCCAGATCATGATGCAATTGTATGGCGGAACCTCAAAACATGGCAAGCACATCGGTAAAATTACAGTGCATTTCAAAATTGAGGCAAAGTAATAGAATAGCGGGTTAAGGAAGAAAAAAGAACAGCTTGTGCGCCGCCCACAGCAGACATGGGTTAACCTTAGCAACAGGGTGAAGGCAGGAATCCATTCGGGTGCATGATGAGGAGAAACGAACACCTCAAGCAACACCCGACCCTGTTTCAGAAATTCACTGTGTTAACCGTGACGCTGTTCAGGACGGCATCGACAGCATCAATTCCATCTGCACGCCGGCTTCACGCATTTTTCATTGAGACAAGTGCAAATGCCGTGTTATTGTGAGAAAATTGAGCAGGCGTATTTACGGAGACTGTTTATGAATGACGGCCAAAGGGGAAAAATTATCCTCTACGCTCATCCAACCTGCCCACAGGCTGGGCCGGTGCGCGCCGCCCTGAAACACGCGAAAGTGGAATTTGAGTACATCAATATCCATGAGGATCAGGCGGCTCGTGAGCGTGTGCGTGCGATCAATCAGGGATATGAAAGTGTGCCGACTCTGGTATTTCCCGATGGTTCGACCCTTACCGAGCCATCATCGCGCGAGTTAGCAGGGGCGCTGGCGACCTGGGGCTATTCTATGCCGCTCACGGCGCGCCTGTATGCCAATGCGTGGTGGCTGATCATCGCCGCCGGCGTGCTGCTGTCGATTCTGACTGCGCTGGACGTTATTTAGCCAGCGCACGCTGCGCTTTGAACTGCGCCCATCGATCGTCTACAAACTGCATCATCTGTGTGTTGAAATGGCGCGTATCGAACCGGTCGGCGTGCGCGCGGATACGAGCCGGATCATAACGCGCCGGGTCAAAGGCCGATATTGCCGCTGCCAGAGAGTCAACGGTCATTTCTGCGAAGTATTCACCCGTTACGCCAGGGATGACGGTATCAAGCGCCCCGCCGCCGCCATAAGCGATCACAGGGCGACCGGCGGCCTGCGCCTGCACCGGCGTGATGCCGAAATCTTCCAGGCCGGGGAAGATAAACGCCCGGCATCCTGCCATGAGATCGGGCAGCGCCTCATCGGGCACATAGCCGAGAAACTCCACCGTCGGCCCGGCCATCGCCTTCAGCCGATCCAGATCGCGCCCCTTGCCACCGACCTTGAGCCTCACCCCCAGCCGCGTCGCCACCTGCACGGCCAGATCAATGCGCTTATAGGGGATCAACCGCGACACCACCAGGAAATAATCGCCCGGTTCGGTCTGCGCGGCGGCGAAGCGAGTCGTGTCCACAGGCGGATAGATAATCGCAGCCTCGCGGTGGTAAAACGCGCGGATTCGCTCCTGAATCTCGGTCGAAATGGCGATGAAATGATCCACGCGCTGGGCAGCGGTATAATCCCACCGGCGCAGGGCGGCGATGATCGGACGCAGCGCCAGTTCCACTGCCCCGCCGATCCCCTCGCGCTGAATGTAACTTTCAAACTGCCACACGTAGCGCGTCGGGGCCAGGCAGTAGCAGATATGCAGCGAGTTTGGCCCGTGCTTCAGCCCGTGGCAGAAACCGCTCTTGTTGCTCAGGATCACGTCGTAGCCGGAAAGATCAAGCCGCGACCATGCCAGCGGATACAGGGGCAGATAGGGCTGATGGTGTGTATGAATGCCGGGCAGCCGGTCGATCCACAGCGTGCGAATATCCCATTTCCGGTAGTCAGCGGGCATCAGGTCTGGCGCGTAGATGCTGGTGTAGATTGGGCGCTGCGGATACAGGGCCACCATAGCCGAGAGCACATCCTCCGCGCCGCCGATCTGGTTCAGCCAGTCATGTACCAGCGCCAGTTTCATCAGCGGGGTTCCGAAAGCAGCGCGCGGATTGGCCCGTACCCATGCCGGTGGATCGCCGACGGGCCGAGGGCTTTCAGCGCGGCCTGATGCTGCGCCGTGCCGTAGCCTTTATGTAGGCTTAACCGATAACCCTGATACTGCGCTTCCAATTCCGTCATGTGCTGATCGCGCCAGACCTTCGCCAGGATGCTGGCCGCCGCGATCGACAGCGACAGCCGATCGCCGTGGACGATGCTCACCAGGCGGCACTGCAACGGCGCATCCGGCCAGGGCATTGAATCCAGCAGCAGGCAGTCCGGCGCAAAGTCCGGCTTCTGGAGCGCGAGGGCCTCTAAAGCGCGTTTCATCGCCAGGCGCGTCGCGGGGTTGATGCCAAGATCATCGATCTCATAGCTAGAGGCGCTGCCGACCCCCCAGGCGACCGCCGTCTCTTTGATGCGATCGACCAGGGCGGCGCGCTGCCCTGGGCTGAGCTGCTTGCTATCGCGTACCCCTGCCAGCAGATCGCTCAGCCGGCGATTCTCCAGCGGCAAACAGACCGCGCCTGCCGCGACAGGCCCGGCCCACGCGCCCCTCCCGGCTTCATCCAGGCCGACGATGTTGCGGCAGCCAAAGGCCAGATACTGCCGCTCATGCGTCAGGCTGGCGGTTTTAGGGGTGCGTGGTTTCCGTAATTCTTTGCTCGTGTCGCTCATACAGACCTCGCCAGCCGTTGCGGCGAATGCGCAGCGTTTCCACCACCATATTGATCGAGTCCCGCAGCGGCTTGATCTTGGAGTGGGCTTTGTAGTACCAGGTGATCGGCACTTCGACGACTCGATGCCCGCGCTGCTGCGCGATGAACAGCAGTTCGACATCAAAGGCCCAGCCGTCAATGGTCTGAAGCGGAAAAAGTTCCTCAGCGATCTCCCGCCGGAAGCATTTGAAACCGCACTGAGTATCGTTCAGATGCCGCACGGCGATCACCTTGACGATCCAGTTGAACACGCGGCCCATGATGTGGCGAATCTCCGGCTCACCGATGCGTCTGGCTCCCGGCGCTTCCCGTGAGGCGATTGCGATATCGTAATTGTCAGCCTGCGGTGGGAGAAATTTCAGCACTTCTTCCACCGGCATCGAGAGATCAGCATCACAGATAAACAGATACTCCCCGTGCGCATGGAGCATTCCCGTGCGCACCGCTGCGCCTTTGCCCTGGCGCGTTTCCGTGATTGCGCGGATGTAAGGATGCTGCCCCGCCGCCTGTTCTGCGATCGCCAGTGTGTCATCAGTGCTGTTATTGTTGACGATCAGCACTTCGATTGGAAAATCCTGGCTCGCCACAAACCGGGTAATATCGTGGAGGCTCTGCGGCAGACGATCGGGCGCGCCTTCGTTGTAGGCGGGAATTACCAGGGAGAGCAGGGGACGTTTTTCAGAAGCCAACGAGTCCTCTTTGCCGGATGCGGGACGAGGCGCAGTAAAAGTGTTGTCATGCGCTACTTGTGCGGCGGCCATAATACACTTTCCAGATAGTCGATGGATACCGTCCGCATTCGCTGAATAGTGCCGCGTTTGCGCCAGGCAGATCGGATCTGCCACAGCCCGGCCAGCATTCCACGCAGCCGGGCGCGTGCCGCCTTTCCACGCCATGATCCAAGCGCTTCGACCGCCAGCCGCATCTGCGCACGGACGATCTTGCCGCCGTGTTTGCGCCACAGACCCGCCGGGATGTTTTTGACCAGCACGAACAGCAGGTTGCGACCGTCGTAATAGCTGGCCGTTGCGCCGCCGCCGGTGGCCGACAAATGATGGTACACGATAGCAGCGGGTGTGTAAAGACAGCGCCAGCCTGCCAACTGTGCCCGCCACGCCAGATCGACATCTTCCAGCGAAAAGAAAAAATCGTCGTCCAGCAGCCCGATCTGATCCAGCATCGCGCGCCGGTAAGCGGACGATCCGCCGCACGCGCTGAAGACATATTCCTCCTGATCGTACTGGCCTGTGTCTGCCTGCCACACGCCGCGATTGCCTGGCCGCCCATCGATCGTAAAGTAATCTCCGGCAGTGTGCAGCCGGTCGCGCTGGTCAAACAGGCGCATCTTGCTGGCGATCAGCCCGGCTTCGGGATAGCGTGAAAATGCATCGATCACCGCCGCCGCCCAGCCAGGATCGACCTCGGTGTCGTTGTTCAGCAGCGCGATAAATTCGCCGTGTGCGGCCTGCATCCCGGCGTTGCACGCACCAGTAAAGCCCCGGTTTTCGGGGAGTTCGATCAGGCGCACCTGCGGCTGTTCCGCCTTAAGATAAACCTGTGACCCGTCCGTCGAAGCGTTATCGACCACGATCACCTCGATCGACGGATGGGTCTGTTTCGCCAGCGCGTCTAGACACGGGGGCAGAAAGCGCAGCCCGTTCCAGTTGGGGATAACCACGGATAACAGGCCGCTGGTCGCGTCGAATTCCATATCATTCATCATCGTGTTGAAGACGAAGTCTGCACCCAGTTTGTACAACTCAAGACCGCCGATTGCTCACTGCGCGTCAGCAGATGAGCGGGCTGATAAGCCTTCGCGCCGCAGAAATTCATCCACCGCCGCCTGCCAGGGACGCAGGGCGATCCCCAGGCTGCGCGCGGCCAGGTTTGCCAGCGCGGTATAACCCGGTGGCTGCGATGGGCGCGGCCACTGATAACTGACGATCGGCTCGATGGGCGTGGCGGCGAACCCGGTCTGATCCAGCACATAACGCGCCATAGTGTAACGCGAACACGCGCCTTCATTCGTCAGGTGATAGGTTCCGTATCGCCCGGTTTGGATCAACGCGGCGATCGCTTCGGCCAGGTCGTCGTTATAAGTGGGATTGGCGACTTCATCCGTGACCACCCGCAGAGCGCGTCCTTCCCTGGCTGCGTTCAGGATCGAGTGAATAAAATTTCTGCCGCCGTGGGCAAACAGCCAAGCTGTCCGAACAATCATATGACGCGGATTGGCCTGCATAACGGCGCGCTCGCCAACCCTCTTGCTGTAGCCATAGGGATTAGCCGGTTGGGTCGCATCATATTCGCTGTAGGGGAAGCTCTGCCGTCCGTCGAAGACTTCATTGCTGCTGACGTACAGGATCGCCGCGCCCGCTTCATAGGCGGCGACGGCCATGTTGCCCGCGCCCAGGCCGTTGACCAGCACGGCTTTGTCGGGGTCGCGCGCGCAGCCATCGACATCCGTCCACGCCGCTGGGTGCAGCACAAACGCAGGACGCAGATCGGTCACAAAGGCGCGCGCTGCCGAAAAATCGGTAATGTCCAGTTCGGCCAGATCGATGCCAGTCACATCGTGATCTGCTGCCAGAGTCTCCACCAGCCGACCGCCCAGCCGACCCGCCGCCCCTGTCACCAGGATACGCATCAAACAACCTCGCTGACGATTTCGATCACCGCGTTATCCGCCGAATCAATGACCACAAAGGACGGCATCCCCAGCCGCTGCCAGAGCGGAAACGGATCTGCGCCAGACATTAACTGAACGAACAGGCTGATCACCGTGCCGTGAGAGATCACGGCGATCGTCTCATCGACATGGCTGCGCGCCAGATGCGCTACCGCCTGCACAAATCGCCCCCTGGCCTGTGCAGCCGTTTCCTTCCCATATCGAAGCTCATTCGGGTTGGTAAAAAACTCCTTGATCTTATGCTCAAAGACTTCACGCGGGTAAAACGGCTCCTGGGCACGTTCGTGCTCGTGCAGGTTCTCCGTTTCCTCAAACGGGACGCTCAGGCGCTCGGCCACAAGCCGCCCAGTTTCGCTGGCCTTACGCTCACGACTGCCATAAATTTTGACTGGGGCATAGGATTGAATCCGATGGCTTAATGCAAGACAACGCGCCCGTCCCTCATCGGAAAGCGGCCACTCCCGGGCGGGAATCGCCTCCTGGATTTGCGGGAGCGCATGTCTGATCAGCAGGAGATACGCGGTCATCATCAAAGGCCGCCTAACGCGCTTCGCCCCAGTAATCCAGCACCGCCGCCAGTTCTGACTGCCAGTAGACCTCTGGATCGGAGACATCCGCACCGCGATCTGCTGCGAATTTGTAGAACCCTGATCCACAGCGGCCCGTGTCCTGGCGTACCACCAGCACCGCCAGGGATGGGCGTCCCTGTTCGAGGTCTTCAGCGCCCAGTTCACGCAGGATGGCGTGAAACACTGGCGCGCGGTGATGCATGACGGCGGCAGTCACCTGCGCGGCCAGTGATGCGTAGCTGATGGTCGTGCCGGTGCGCGCCAGGCTGATCAGGATGCCGCGAATCTCCTCTTTGACTTCTGCCCAGTCCGCTTCGGCCAGCCCATGCCTGATCGTCATTTCAGCCCAACCTCTTTACCATACACCACTCTCCGTTAAGGTCGGCGCGATCGCGGCTGGAGTCGTGGCTAAAGCCATGTTTGAAGAAAAACGCCTTTCCGATCTCATTTTCGGCGTGAACGTAACAATAATATTCGGTGATCTTGTCCCCGCGCAGTTGATCTTCCACCATTTCCAGCAGATGGCCGCCGATGCCGATCCGCTGGTAATCGGGATCAATATACAGGCGGTAGAGTTCAATGCTATCCTCTGTGAGGTCTGGCCCGAACTGGCAGTAACCCACTACCGCCACACCATCTTCCTTAGCCACCAGAAAGGTGCTGCGATCGCTTTCGATCGCCAGGCGCAGCGTTTCGGTCGAATAAGCCTGCGACAGGAAGCTGGTGATGAACGAGTCGGCGAATATACCGCGATAGGCGGCACGCCACGCTTCTTCGGCTGTGAACTGAATGCCAGGAATATCGGCCAGTGTAGCGGTGGCGTAAACAATATCGTCGTCCATTCGGCCTGCCTAGCGCATGACGATGGTCAGCGTGTTGTCGTCGATAATGATGTCTGAAAGCTGATAATTCTGGCCGCCGGTCTGCGCCGAAATTTGCTGCAAGATGTCGTTGCCCGTTGTTTCCACTTCATTGACAGCCTCGACGATCCGTGCGCGGGCATCGGCGGGGATTAGGCTCGGCAGCGACAGCGGATCATAGGTCGTCCCGGCAATGTCCACCCCATAAACATCGAAACTGGTGCGGTCGCTGTTCAGCCGCAGCACCACGCCGATCCGCTGCCAGAACACCTGGGCGTTAACTTCGACATAAACCACTCCGCCGCCAGGTCGCAGATCAAAGGTGGCGTTGCGAAAGCGATCATCACCGGTAGAGCATAAAGCGCTGCGTTCATTGCACAGGCGGAGCAGGTCAGCCTCAGTAAACGTCGCGGTGGCAATCTGCTGGCCGGAACTGGTGCTGCCGGTGACGACGTTATAGGAACCGGGGTTGACCACGATCGGATCGCGCCCGCCGCCCAGATCAATCTCGACGCGCTCAGGCACTTCGGCATTTTCCACCTCGACCGTGGGCGGCACGACCGCTTCCGCGAAAGCCTCATCCGTGTCCCCCAGGCTGCTCACGCCAAGTAGTCGGAGACCGATGCTGAGCGGGTTGAACAGGCCAAAGGCGTAAAGGCCGGTGCAGATCAACACCGCTGCAAACGGCGCGATCAGCGCGCAGCCGCAGCCCCACCAGGCACGTTTGCGTCTCGGATCAGGGCGCTGAACAGGCACAGGGGTGCTATTCGTCAATTCTCATGTTCCTTCTGTGACCACAGGACAATTCCCTATTTTACTCGACGTTTCAATCCGCTGGCGAGATTTAGAGTCACCCCAGCCAACCGGCCAGACCAATTTCTGTCGCAGATCGACCGCCCGCGTTACACTTCCCCCACCGCATTGAAAAACTTTTAAGAGGAGCTTCAGGACATGGAGATGACACAGACAGCCCCGCCTGCCCGCAGCGCAATCGCCAAAGAATTTACCTGGAACGCGGAGAGTGTGTTCCCCACGCCTGCGGATTGGGAGGCGGCCTGCGAGGCGACGCTGGCGCAGCTGCCCGCGATCACCCACTTCAAAGGGCGGCTGGCTGAGGGTGCGGGCGTGCTGGCCGATTTTATGGATACAGCGGACGCGCTTCAACGGCTTGTCGGTAAAGTGTTCGTTTATGCCAATATGTTCAGCGCTGTGGATACGACCGATCAGCACGCGACGGCGATGGAAGGACGTGCGCGCGGCATCTTTGGGCAGGTGATGGCGGCGGCGGCGTTCGCCCGTCCAGAGATGCTGGCGATCGGGCGCGAGACCCTCGATGCATGGGTTGGGCAGGAACCACGCCTGGCGCAGTATGGGCAGTATGTCGATAACCTGTTTCGCACAGCGCAGTATATTCGTTCAGCAGACGTGGAGGAAGTGTTGGGGATGGTGGCCGACCCGTTCGGCACAGTTGCCAGCACCTACACTCAGCTCACCAACGCCGATCTCACGTTCCCGCCAGCCGTAAGCAGCCAGGGCCAGCAAACACCGGTGACACAGGGCAATCTGGGCAAGCTGCTAACCGACCCCGATCGGGAGGTGCGCCGCACGGCCTGGCAGGGCTATATGGACGCGCATCTGGCTTTCAGGAATACGCTGGCGGGGACGCTCACAACGTCGATCAAGCAGGATGTCTTCCGCGCGCGGGTGCGCGGTTATAAGTCATGCCTCGACGCCTCGCTTTTCGAGAACAATATCCCGGTCGAGGTCTTCCACAATCTGATCGACACTTTCACGCGCAATATCCCCACCTGGCACAAATACTGGAGTGTGCGGCGGCGCATCCTGGGCTATGACGATCTGCATCCCTATGATGTCTGGGCGCCGCTGACGCAAAATGACCCGGTGATCGCATATACTCAGGCCGTGGACTGGATCGCGGAGGGCATGAAGCCGCTCGGCGACGAATACGTGTCGATCCTGCGGCGTGGCTGCCTTGAGGATCGCTGGGTGGATGTATACCCCAATATCGGCAAGCGTCAGGGCGCGTTTTCCAGCGGCTCGCACGATACATTTCCGTTCATTATGATGAGCTATAACGATAACCTGGGCGCGATGAGTACGCTGGCGCATGAACTGGGCCATTCGATGCACAGCTACCTGTCGCGTCGCAGCCAGCCCGCCGTGTACTCCGGCTACTCACTGTTTGTGGCGGAAGTGGCTTCCAACTTTAACCAGGCCCTGACTCGTGCGCATCTGATGCAGAGCAACCCCGATCCCACCTTCCAGATCGCGCTGATCCAGGAAGCGATGGGCAACTTCCACCGTTATTTCTTCATCATGCCGACGCTGGCGCGCTTTGAACTGGAAATGCACGATCGCGCCGAGAAGGGCAGGGGGATCACCGCCGCCGATATGATCGCGCTGATGGCGGATCTGTTTGCGGAAGGTTACGGCAGTGAGCTTCATCTTGACCGTGAGCGTACCGGCATCACCTGGGCGACCTTCGGCCACCTGTATCGGAACTTTTATGTGTATCAATACGCGACTGGCATTTCTGCCGCTCATGCGCTGGCAGAACATATTCTGATCGGTAAGGACGGCGCGGCTCAGCGTTATCTGGAATTCCTGAGCGCCGGCAGCTCGCTGTATCCGCTCGATGCGCTGCTGCACGCCGGTGTCGATATGCGCAGGCCGGACGCGGTAGAGACGACCTTCGGCGTGCTGGCCGATTATGTGGATCGCCTGGAAAAACTGACTGGCGTCTGAAGCGCGTAGGGCTGGGGGCGTAGAACGACTTCACGCCCCATCTACTCGTCCGCGCGCAGTTCTACCAACCGCTGCCCGCGTTCCACCACCTGACCAGCGGATACCAGCACCTGCGCCGCGATTCCGTCGGCTGGGGCGGTCACGCGCAGTTCCATTTTCATCGCTTCCAGGATCACCAGCGTTTGACCGCGCGAGATGCGATCGCCATCCTGTACCAGCACCGCTGTGACCTGGCCCGGCATCTGCGCGTCGAGCGAGCCGCTGCCCGATCGGGTCGCGCCGCGCCGCTTAACGGGCGATGGCGGGCTGACGCGATAAATCTGTCCGTTAAGCTGAGCGATCCAACCTTCGCCGCTGGCCGCCACATGCGCTAACACCCGCCGTCCATCGTCAAACGCCAGCGACCATGTGCCGCTGGCATCCCGTTGACCGTTCAGCACATAAACATGCCCACCGATCGCCGCCCTGAACCGACCATCGGGCAGGGGATCGATCTCGACCGCATATTCCTGTCCGTTGTAGATCAACACCTGTTTCATCACTGTGGCTCCTGCGCGCGCTGACGAAGCCGGAAGCCATCGTGCGTGCTCCACGGATCGGCCATCGAAGCGCCCTGATCCGAATCAACAGCCCGTCCGAAAGGTGCGGCAGCCTGTTCCAGCGCCAGGGCAATCAGCGCCGCATCCGGCAGATCCGGCGCAGCGGGCAGCAGCTCGCTCAGATGCGCGTCGATGTACGCGGTGTGGATGCGCCCCGCCGCAAAATCGGGATGATCGAGCAGCGCCAGCAGAAAAGCCCGATTGGTCTCCGGCCCCAGCAGCACCAGTTCACGCAGGGCGTTCTTTAGGCGGGCGATCGCATCGGCGCGGGTGCTGGCATGAGCGATCACTTTGGCGATCATCGGGTCATAGTGATGGCTGATCACGGAGCCGCTCTCGACCCCGGCATCGATGCGCACACCGGGCATGAAAGGGGGTGCGAATTTCAGAATTGTCCCCGTAGCAGGCAGAAAACCGCTGGCCGGGTCTTCCGCGTACAGACGGCACTCGATCGCGTGCCCGTGCTGGCGTAGATCGGTCTGTGCAAAGGGCAGCGGCTGTCGGGCGGCGATCATGAATTGCAGCCGAACCAGATCGAGGCCGGTGATCATCTCCGTTACCGGATGTTCCACCTGTAAGCGGGTATTCATCTCCAGAAAATAAAACTGACCGCTTCTGTCCGCGATGAATTCCACCGTCCCCGCGCTGACATAATCGACCGCCCGCGCCGCCGCGACGGCGGCCTGACCCACGGCGTAACGTGTCTCTGCGGTGAGCAGCGGAGAAGGAGACTCTTCGATGATTTTCTGGTGGCGGCGCTGGACGCTGCACTCGCGTTCAAACAGATGAACGATGTTTCCGTGCGTGTCACCCACAATCTGCGCCTCGATGTGATGCCCCGCCTCGACGTAGCGTTCGAGGAACAGGCGTGGATCGCCGAAAGCGTTGAGCGCCTCTCGCCGCGCCGACGTGATCGCATCGGCCACCGAATTCGCCGATCGGACGACCCGAATCCCCTTGCCGCCGCCCCCACCCGCCGCCTTGACCATCAGCGGATAGCCGATCTCATGCGCCGCCGCGATCAGGTCGTCTTCGCTGGCCGTGTCTGATTGGAACCCTGGGACGACCGGCACACCTGCGGACTGCATCAGGGCGCGCGCTTCGGTTTTAACCCCCATCGCGCGGATCGTGGACGGGCTGGGGCCGATCCATGTCAGCCCAGAGTCGAGCACCTGCTGGACGAAATCAGCATTTTCGGAAAGAAAGCCATAACCGGGATGCAGACAGTCACAGCCAGCGTGCAGCGCCGTGACGATCAGCGCGTGCGTGTTGAGGTAGCTGGCCGCCGGAGACGACTCGCCGATATGATGCGCTTCATCTGCCAGGCGCGTGTGAAGCGCATGGCTATCTGCATCCGAATACACCGCAGCAGACGCGATCCCCAGTTCGCGGCAGGCGCGGATGATGCGTACGGCGATCTCACCCCGGTTAGCGATCAGACATTTGTGCAAGGTTATCATGAATTATTCGTTTTCAAAGGAGGCGCGGCCGGCCAGAATTTCGTCTGAGGCGATGTACTCGCGGTCGTAATCCGGGTCAGCGTAAATGCCACCCGTCAGATACAAAATTGCCGTCCAGAGGCCGCGCGCGTAGGGGTAAAACAACAGGGTGAAGACAAAGATGAAGGGTAGCCAGAACGCAAGCTGGAGCATAATCGGCGGGCTGAACACCTCGTGAACGGCGAAGAAACCCGCGATGGCGATCAGTTCAGCCAGCGCCACGTTGATGTAAATGCCGGCGATGGCATCGCCGGATGATCGTTCAAAGCGCGACTGGCAGTAAGGACAGATTTCTCTCATGTGGAACCACCGGTCGAACAGGCGTCCGTGTTCACAGTGGGGGCAGCGCAGCCGAAATCCGGTCTTCAGTTTATGCGCCAGATAAGCAGGTTTGTGGCTGCGCATCCTGATCACAAGTCCATCTCGCCAAAAATCAGATTGTGCAGAAGTCAAATGGAGCTAGAGTGATTATAAAACGCTTTTGCCCGGCAAAACCATCATTGTGGACTATTTTGTGGGTTTCTGATTGAAGCGCCGCCACCGGACCGGATACCCTGGCAACCTTTCGGCTTGCTGCTGAATCCAGTACACTACAGAGCATATGTTCAGGAGCATGAGCAGCGTCATGGAAACGTTCACCGGAACCGTCGAACGCATTACCTATTATAACGAAGACAATGGGTATGGGGTGATTAAGATCACACCGGATACCCGGATGCCTACGGTAACGGCGCGCGACGGAACCGTAACCGTGGTCGGCGTGATGCCGGAACTGGGCGTGGGCGAGTCTGCGCAGTTTACCGGCACGTGGATCGATGATCCCCGCTACGGCAAGCAGATGCGCATCGAAACGGTGACGCCGATCGTCCCGACGAGTCTGGACGGCATCAAACGTTATCTCGCCAGCGGGATCGTCAAGGGCATCGGCGAACGCCGCGCAGAACAGATCGTCGATCACTTCGGGCTGAAGACGCTGGATATCCTCAACCGCGAGCCGCATCGGATCGCGGAAATTCCGGGCATTAAGCCATCGCTGGCGGAAAGCCTTGCCAGAGCGTGGGCAGAAAATTACGCCGTCCGCAGCACCATGATCTTCCTGCAAGGCTACGGCGTGACCAGCCGGATGGCAGCCCGCATCCACCAGCAGTTTGGTTCAGACACGATCGAGCGCGTGCAGAATGATCCCTACTCCCTGGCGGATGAGGTTTACGGCATCGGTTTCCTGAAGGCTGACCAGATCGCGCGCAACATGGGGATCGAGGCAGACTCGCCCAAACGTGTCCGCGCGGGTCTGCTGTTCACGCTCAATAAGCTGTCCACTGACGGCCACACTTACGCCCCACACCACCTGTTGATCGATACCGCCGTGGAACTGCTTCAGGTTGAGGATCGCGATCTGATCAATCACGTGCTGGGCGAAATGCTGCTCAAAAAACAGCTTGTGACGGAAGTGCTGCCGGGCTATGACGGCTCCAAAGCCAGCGCGATCTATCTCCCCGCTTATCATCAGGCTGAGGTTGAATCCGCCGAGATGCTCAGGCGCATGGCCGACACATCGTCCAAGATCGCCAAGCGCGCGGAGAAGATCATCTGGGCGGAATTTCTGGAAGAGATCGCGCGCAGCAATAGCGTTTCTCTCACGCCGCAGCAGCAGAGCGCGGTGCGGGCGGCCTTCAGCAGTAAAGTCAGCGTGCTGACCGGCGGCCCTGGCACTGGCAAGACCACCACGCTGCAAATGGTGATCGCCGCGCTGGAGGAACAGGACTTTGTGTACGCCCTGGCCTCACCAACCGGGCGCGCGGCCAAGCGCCTGTCGGAAGCGACTGATCGCGGCGCGATGACGATCCACCGGCTGCTGGGCTATACGCCATCCGAAGGCTTCATGCACAACGAAGATCAGCCGCTGAAGGTCGATATGCTGATCGTCGATGAGTCATCCATGATTGACTTGCAGTTGTTCTATAACCTGCTGCTGGCGCTCAAGCCGACTGCCCACCTGATGCTGGTCGGCGACGTGGATCAGCTCCCCAGCGTGGGCGCGGGCAATGTGCTGCGCGATGTGATCGACAGCGGGATCGCGCACGTCACCCGGCTCAAGACGATCTTCCGCCAGACAGAGGCCAGCCACATCGTTGTCAACGCGCACCGCGTTAATGAGGGCGATATGCCCTATACCGACAACAAGAGTGATGATTTTTACTTCTTTGCCGAGGAAGACCCGGCGCGCGCGGCGGAACTGGTGGTCGATCTGGTCGGGAACCGTCTGCCGGGCAAGTTCGACCATCGCCCGATCGAAGACATCCAGGTGATCGCGCCCATGTATCGCGGGCCGATCGGGGTGGATGCGCTCAATACTGCGCTTCAGGAGGCGCTTAACCCTGGCAGCTACGAGCGCGCTGAAAAGAAGCAGGCCGGGCGCGTGTTCCGCGTGGGCGACAAGGTAATGCAGACGCGCAACAATTATGACAAGGACGTGTTCAACGGCGACATCGGACGTGTCTATGGCATTGAACTGGACGAGAATACGGTCGCAGTGATGTTTGACGGTCGGCTGATCTATTATGGGGGCAACGAACTGGAGGAACTAGTCCACGCCTACTGTATCAGCACCCACCGCAGCCAGGGATCAGAATACCCGGTCATTGTGATGCCCGTCATGACCCAGCATTACATGATGCTTCAGCGCAACCTACTTTACACCGCGATCACGCGCGCCAAGAAAATGGTCGTGATCGTCGGCAGCCGCCGCGCCGTGGCGATGGCCGTAAAGAACAACAAGGTCGCGGAGCGGTACAGCGGCCTGCTGACGCGGCTGCAAGCCAAGTAGGCGCTACTCATCCGCCGGAATGCCCCACAGCCGGACAGTCCCAGCCCGCGAGGTGTAAAGAATGCGCATATCCAGACTAAAAATCAGTCTTGAGCCTGGGGAGAATGCAAATTGAATTTCGCCCGAGCGGGTATTCCATAGAAGGGGCACAGCAGGCGAGGCAATGCGTCCGATGTCAACCATAAGCAGGTGATTATCCTGTGTGAAGCGAATTCGACTTTCCCTTGTTTCTGTGAATGTTCTGAGCGATATGATCGCATTTGATTCGTCGAGCTCATAGCCTGTAACCGCTTGCTGGACACTCCAGATATGCCCAATATATGGCCCCGGTAGTACCGATAAGCCATCGCATGAACTCAGGCAGATGAAGCCGTAACCCGCCGCGAGCAGGGTGCTGTCGGCGCTGAAAGACAGGCTAATGACGTCACCTGCCCCGTACTCCTGATTAATATAAGCGATAGGTTGGGTGTTTTCGCCTGCCAACAACGCAGGCCAATCGTAAAGTCGGATGCCATATCTGCTGTTCGAAGTTGCCAGGAATCGCCCATCCGGGCTGAAGATTACGTTATAGAAGAGGGTGAAACGGGCTTCTGTGCTGAAAACTTCATCGACTGTAAGGACTTTCTCGCCTGTATCCACGCTGAAGATTTCGACTGCGGATGAGGTGTGGCACGGTTCAGTGCTGTCAGGGCAGCCCGGCTCTAAACCACTCGCCATAGCGATCCATTGGCTGTCCGGACTGAAAGCGACTTCGTGAGGCCTATTGGCAGGAGCCAAGTGAAAGTTTGTCCCGTTCTGTAGATTCCATACCGTAGCCCCGGTAACCAGTAGGCTTGCGTCTGGACTTAACCATGAATTCCACACCGATACTTGTTGGTCAAGAACTCTGGACATCTCGAAAGTATCGGTGTTTAGAAAATGCACAACGTCACTGCGGGTTACTAAGCGTCTGCCATCTTGGCTCATGCCCATGAGATCACCCGGCGTAAAGTAGAATCTCTCCACAGTTTCTGAAACGAGGTCAAACGTTTCTGCGTTCCAAATCTGAACTCGGCCGTCGAGGCATGTAACAAGGTATTGGCTGTCTGGACGGAAGCCAAATGCCTCAGCCTGGTCAAGGCGTGCGTCTGTCTGGCGGCGTTCACCCGTGCTGGTGTCATAGAGCGCAGTTTCGTCTTGAGTTTGCAGTACAATGGTCGAACCATCAGGGCTGAAAGTTACGATGCCCAACGGAAGCGTGTATCGCTGCTCTCCTGTCGTAATATCCCAGGCAGTGATTGTCGACTCCGTAGAAATGAACAACAGCAGATCGTCCGGAGAAAACTGCATGCTGTAAATTGGGTGCTGATGAGTTTCCAGGCTCGGCGCATCGTCATAGAGAAGTGTCCCCGTGTCTACATCCCAGAGCTGGACTAATCCGTTACTACCCTGAGTGTAAGTGACGACTGCCAGCACCTGCCCGTCGCTGCTTAACGCCGATGCTCCAAAACTCCCGATACTCCCTTCAAGAGCGTCGGTAACGGAGAAGATAGTTTCGCCGGTGCGTATCTCGATAACTTCGTTGTAACCGCCTGCGCTGCTGTATGCGTGAAGCCTGGAGCCATCGCGGCTGGTTGAAGTCTGTAAACGCCGAAGCTCTCGCGTTCCGATCAGTTCCGGGGTCTGCAAGTCCCAGAACTCGATTGTTGCGTGGCTTCGATAATCCCATGAGGGCATTGAGTAGTATCTGACCAGTGCCGCCCTGGAGAAATCGGGAGCAATTGCTGCGATCTCGTCGGCCGAAGTCGGCAGGTCAATTTGTTCACCGCTCTCGACGTTCCACATGGTAATTGTGGTATCTCGCGACCACATAAGCATTTTGGAACCATCTGCACTGAAGATCGGTGCACCACCCTGATATTCGGCGATCAAGCGAGGTGGCTGGTCCAGCATATTCGCATCATGAATCCAAACACCCAGAGCATTTGCCACCGCGATCCGATCCTCGCTGATCCAGTATGGCCTTCCAATGCCCCCAGTGCCGTATCTCCCGATCGCCTCCAGTTGATCCGCATTATCGGCTGTGATCGGGATGAGATCGGGCAGATTGATATGTGGAATTTCCTGGGCGTCGACAAACAAAGGCATTGAGAACAGGGCAAGGAGCAGTAATGACAAGATATTGGCACGCATTTCCGGCCCTCAATTCGATGTACATCGATATCGTTGCGCCTATCATAGGCGCACTTCGCTGAGCAGCGTCCAGTCAGAGGGAAATCGTCAGATAGCTACTCATCCGTCAGTAGTGACTGGACATCCGGGCCGACGGCGATCAGGATATCTTCGCTGGTGAGTGTCGTGTCCGTGCCGGGTCGAATCTGCGATTCCGGAATGCCAAGAAGTTCGGCCAGATAGCGCGCCGTGGCCGGGTTGCCGGTATAGTCCAGAATGTAAGTCTCGCTCGTCACCGGCTCGATATTGCCCGTGCCGATCACATCCACACCGCGCAGATTGAGCCAGGTCGCGGTCTGCCCGGCCAGACCAGGAATGCCCGCGTTATTAAACACGACGATCGTCGCGTCCTCTGCCTCGGCCTGCTGGCGCAGATCGGCGATCGTCACGGTTCCACGGTCCGCCGGGTTAAAGGTTTCCTGCACCACACGGCTGATCTCACTCTGGATCGGGAACAGCACCTGCTCGTTCTCCTGAGACACCCCAAACTCCACCTCGCCGGGCGTGATCGCCCCGAACGTGATGTTTCCGCCGGGGATTTCTGACCCCAGGCGCGCCAGGCTCAGGATGTCCTCAAGGGCAAGGCTGGTGACGAAGCTGCCCGTCAGCTCGCTGTAGAGCGTTGGAATTTCAGCGATAAAATTAAGGATGCCGCCTGCGTTCAGCACCGTTTCCTGCAAGCCGAGGATCACTTCCTGCTGGCGCTGGTTGCGGTCGAAGTCGCTGCCTTCGGTGGCGCGGGTGCGGGCATATTGCAGCAGACGCTCGCCGGCCAGCCGCTGACAGCCGGCTTCAAAACGCACTTCGATCGTGCCAAAACCCGCATCAGGATAATCCGGATCGTAGATTTCCTCTTCGGGGCATACCTCAACACCTTCCGGCGCGATCGTATCGACCACGGCGACGAACACGTCGAAATTGACGCGCACGTAATGATCAACGCGCACCCCGGTCAACTGGCGGACGGTTTCCATCGCCAGGGCCGGGCCGCCGCCGGGCAGTTCATTGATGTCCCCCAGATAATTGGCCGTGTTGATCCGGTTCGCGCCGAAACCGGGAATTTCCACCCATAGATCGCGCGGCAGTGATAGGATACCGACCCGCCGCCTCACCGGATCGACTGAGACCAGCAGCATAGTGTCGGTGCGGTAAGCGCGTTCCTCATCCGGCATGGCGCTGCGTTGATCGATGCCCATGACGAGGATCGTAATGCGGCGCGGATCGTTCCAGATCGGCGGCAGCGGATCAAGCGTGGCCGTCAGTTCGGCAGAAATGGGCGCGGGGGTGATGGTCTCGCCCGGACGGGGTGTGCTGGTCGGCGGGGCAGGCGTCGATGTGGCCGCTGCCGTGGGCGTGGCGGGGCGCGCGGCGAACTGCACCGCTGTGGGCTGATCAGGAAAATCGATCGCCACCTGGCGCGCAAATGAAAAGGACAGCCATGAGCAGAAGCCCGTCGCTGCGACAAAGATGATCACTCCGATGGCCGCAGCCCAGCCTGGAATCCGCATACCGATTTGCTCCCCGCTGCCAGTTTGGTGCGCTGTGACCCTTCGAAGCAGCGTGATGATGTCATAAATCGGCGGCATTATATCGGCAGGCGCGGCCTCTGTCAGCCCACGATTGTCCTACGGCGTCTCAGTCGCCTCGGCGCTGCTGGTGAGCCGATCGCCGATCCACCCGGCGACGATCCCGACTGCCGGGTCGTCCGCTTCTCCCAAACGGGTGACGAGGCCGAAGTGACTGCGATCAGGAATCATAGCGGACTCAACCGGCACATCAACCGCCTCCAGGGCAGCGATCATCGCGTCCATCTCCACCCGCAGTTCGGGATAATCGTCGTCAGCGGCCAGGATCAGGAACGGCGGCGAGTCTTCATGCGCGTGGTCGATGGGCGAAGCATCACGGCGCGCCTGTGCGTCATCAGGAAAAGCGCCGGTGGCGTAAGCGGCAATCCAATCGTCGATCCAGAACACGCCGCTGAACGCGATCACGCCCAGGATGTCCTCCTGGGTGTGCCCGACTTCGGCCAGATATTGATTGTCGAGCGCCAGCAGGCTGACCATGTGCCCGCCCGCGCTGTGGCCGGAAAGGATGATCCGTGTCGGGTCGCCGCCGTAACCGGCGATATTTTCCACGATCCACGCATAAGCCTGTGCGAGATCCTCAACATGCGCGGGATGGGTTACGCCGGGGGAGAGCCGGTAATTGGGGATGACGACGCCCCAGCCATGAGCACTCAGCACCGCGCCGATATTGGCATACGAATCCTTGCCCCCACTGACCCACGCGCCGCCGTGGACGAACACGACGATCGGATACCTTTCCACGTTCAGCGGCGCGTAAAGGTCAAGCCGGTGACGAACGGGATCGGCGTCCACGCCATCGACATAAGCCAGCTCAGCGACCAATTCGTAAGTCACATCGTCCTCCTGGGCGTCGATACGGCCAACAGCCAGGGCGAACAAAGTCAGCACGAAAATGTACAGCTTCATGATCGAGTATCCTCCTGCCCAGGCATCATCGTTCACCCATTTCAACGTCGCCATTCGCGCCGCCGGATGTGGGCGGCCATTGCTGCCCGCCCGACCGCCGCGTGTCTGCTATAATGCCGCCGCGTCGTGCGCTGCATCTTGCTGGCGAAAGGGATGAGTCATGCGTCTGCTTGTTCTGACCAAACACGGTCCTCTCGGCGCGGCCAGCCGCCTGCGTGTGTACCAGTATCTGCCCCATCTGCGCGCCAACGGGATTGAGGTAACGGTCTCTCAGTTGTTTAACGACCATTATCTGCTGCGCCTGTATTCCGGGCAGCGTGTCGATTGGCTGGGGGTCGGGCGGGATTACGCGCGCCGGCTCCGGCAGATCGTCCGCAGCCGCCAGTTTGACCTGGTGTGGCTGGAATATGAACTGCTGCCGTTCCTGCCCGCATGGGGTGAGCGTCTGCTCAGAGTACCCTATGTAGTGCATTACGATGATGCAATTTTCCACAATTATGATCAGTCCGGTAAAGCCATCATCCGGCGGCTGATGGGCGGTAAGATCGATGTGGTGATGCGCCGGGCCGCGCGGGTCATGGCGGGCAATGATTACCTGGCCGATCGCGCCCGCCGTGCTGGAGCGCGCCGTGTTGAGGTGATGCCTACCGTTATCGACATCGATCGCTATCCACCGCGATCAGGCTTTAGCGACGATCGATTCATCGTCGGGTGGATCGGTTCCAAAACCACCACCCGTTATGTGCGAATGGCGCAGCCTGCGCTGACTGAATTGGCGCGCGACGGATTATCGCGGCTGATGCTGGTGGGTGCGGACATGATCGACCTGCCGGGGATCGCAATCGAACGCCGCCGCTGGTCCGAAGACACCGAAACCGCCGACGTGATGAGTTTTGACGTGGGGATTATGCCCCTGACCGATGATCCCTGGTCACGCGGTAAATGCGGCTACAAGCTGATCCAATACATGGCCTGCGGCATCCCTGTGATCGCATCGCCGGTCGGTGTTAACAGCCAGATCGTCGAGCCAGGCGTGAACGGATTTCTCGCCAACACAGACGCGGAATGGCTGAACGCCTTCACCCAACTGCGCGACGATCCGGCGCTGCGGGCGAAGATGGGCGCTGCCGGTCGCGCCAGGGTCGAGGCGCACTATACGCTGCAAATCACCGCCCCGCGCGTGCTGGATTGGCTGCGTGAAGCCGCCAACAGACCGGCATGAGATGAGCAGGGTAGACTCATTTACCTTTCCAGGTGGGTGTCTGGCGGGTCAGCGCCGCATGCGCGCCGTGTTCAAAATCTTCCGACCGCATCAGCACACTTTGCGCCCACGCTTCAAGACTCAACCCACGCTGCACATCCTCCAGCTCATTGATCACGCGCTTGGCATAGCTTACCGAAAGCGGCGCGGCGGCGATCAATTCGTCGGCCAGCGACCGCCCGCGTTCAAGCAGTTGATCCGCTGCGACCACATGATTGACCAGCCCCCACTGTTGGGCGCACTGAAGGTCGAATTCGCGCCCGGTCATGATGTATTCTTTGGCGCGTGCCACACCGATCAGGCGGGTCAGCCGGGTTGTGCCGCCCACATCGGGAATCAGACCCAGTTTGGCCTCTGGCAGGCCCAGGCGTGTGTCCTCGGCAGCGATGCGGAAGTCACAGGCCAGCGCCAGTTCCATCCCCAGGCCCAGGCAGTGACCATGCAGCAGCGCGATCACCGGCAGCGAACAGCGCTCGACCTTGTTGGTCACTGCCTGATAGGCGGTGGTCAGCGGGAACAGATTGTCGCGCCACCGTTCGCCAAACTGGTCGATCACGTGCGGGAAACCCATCAAATCGATCCCGGCGGAAAAACTCGGCCCTTCCGCACGGATCACCACGACGCGGGCTGGTGACGCCTGTGACGATCGCTCCACCGCATCAAACGCGCTGCTGAGGGCTTCCATCATCGGCCAGTTGATCGCGTTGCGCTTGTCCGGTCGGTTCAACACAATTTCGATCATCGCGCCATGATCAAGAGTAAGTATCAGATCGCTCATCGGGTTCCTCAAAAACTGCCTTTTAGGATGATGCCCTCGATTGTAACAGGTCTTCTACGACCTGATCGAATGTGAGCTGCGCGCCGTGGGTGGCGGCGGACTGGAAAGACTCCGGGCCAAGTTTACTGTGCAGTTCGTCTTGCAGCGGCAGCAGCCGGGTTTCTCGTGTTTCCGCGTGAATTGAAGGATGCGCGGCGGCCACCGCAGCCAATTCAGCGGCGCGGCGCAGCTCGCCTTTCATCAGCGACCAGCGCGCCAGCCCGACCACTGCCTCCACCGCGATCGGTAGGATGCGTGCGGCCCAAGCCAGGCTGAGGGCCTCGTTCAGAGTTGCCCAGGCGTTGTCCAACTCGCCGGAGACAAGCTGAATGCTGGCGAGATTGGTCAGCGCAGAGGCCAGCCCCCGTCGATCGTTCATCTCACGGAAGATCGTCAGGCTTTGCTCATAATGATTCCTGGCAGCGATCATATCTCCCAGATTGTAAGCCACCACGCCCAGGTTGTTCATCAGGCTGGCAAACCCGTTGCGCTCTCCAATATCCCGCTTGATACGCAGGCTTTCTTCGTAATAATGGCGCGCCTCTTCGTACTGACCCTGGGAAACCGCCAGCACCCCCAGGTTATTCAGGCTGCCGGATGTGCCCCAGCGATCGCCGATCTGACGACGGATCGCCAGGCTTTCCTCATGATAGGCGCGCGATGCTGCAAAATCGCCGCGATGGACGGCCACCGCGCCCAGATTGTTGATGATTTTCGACATCGCAGCCGCGTCGTTCTGCGCCCGCGCAACGGCCAGACTTTCCTCGAAAAAAGTGCTGGCTGAGGCGAAATCTCCCTGACTGGTGGCCGCGAACCCCAGCCCATTGATCGCAGCGATCAGATTGCGGTGATCCTGGCTGCGCCGGGCGATCGTCAGGCTCGCCTCAAAATGCTCGCGCGCGGTGGCGTAATCGCCCTGGGCGGCGGCGGTCATGCCCAGGCCGTTCAGCGCGGTTGCCTCTCGCATCCTGTCGTGGATCTGCCTCGCCAGAGAAAGGCTTTGCTGATTCAACTCATTGGCGCGGCTGAAATTGCCCAGGCCGTGCTGCGCGCTGCCGCCGATCTGGAGCAGTTGAATCTGAACCGCCTGCGACGTGTACAGGGCCAGCCCGCGTTCGATGATCTCCAGAGCGTCTTTGAAGCGGCTGAACAGGAATAACTGCTGCGCCGCCCGCGCCGCGTAGTCCTGTTCCTTATCGATCGCACCGGCTGCCTTCCAGTGTTCGTAGAGGGCGATCACCCGCGCGTCGTTCGCATCCGGGTAGATGTGTTCGATCGTCTGTGCGATCCGGTGATGCAGTGTTTTCAATTCGTCTGCGGCCATGTTTTCCAGCAGTACATCGCGCAGCTTATCGTGGGCGAAACGGGGCCGGCCTTCGTTGATTTCGACCACCGCCGCGTTGACGCAGGTGGTCAGCCAGGCGTCGATCTGGCTTTGGCCCAGGTCGTGATGGATCGTCTGAAGGACGCGTGCGTCGATCTCACGACCCGCCACGGCTGCCGTTTTCAGCAGCGCCAGACCTTCAATAGGCACACGGTTCAGCCGCTGCTGGATCGCCTCACGCATTCCGCCCGGAAACACCCGCTGCGGAAGCGGCTGCGCGCCGATGCGGCTCAAGCGCCCGGCCTGTTCTGCCAGAGCACGAATCACCTCCACAACAAACAGCGTGTTGCCTTCCGTTTCTCGCTTCAGCAGGTGAATGAGGTCGCGGTTTCTCCCGCTTTCGCCGATGATCGAGACACTCAGGTCTTCGATGGCCTGCTCATCCAGTCGGGGCAGCGACAGCAGATGCGCGCCAGGCAGCCGGGCGGGCAAGTCGGGTTGGTCTGTGTCTCGAAAGCTGGCGACGATCATCAGCGGTTGCTGATCCAGCCGGTCGATGAGAATTTTGAGCGGTTCCAGGCTTTCGCCCGCCCAGTGAATGTCTTCAAGCAGCACGAGCGTCGGCTGTGTCTGCCGCTGGAACAATTCCACAATTGCCCCGACCAGGCGCTGCCGGTTTGGGGCTGCGTCCAGTTCGGGAAGGGTCGGGATCGGTCGCTCAAGGATCAGCTCGATGTCTGGCAGCAGCGTTTTCAGGATGCTCGCGTCCAGATCGCTGACCGGGGTATGCAGCAGCAGCCGTTTGATAGGCTGTTCCCATACCTGGAAGGGCGACGCGCCATTCGCCAGCGTCTGTCCCCACAGGACTATAAGCCCGTCCACCAGCGCACGGACGCGAATTTCCTCCATCAGACGCGATTTCCCGACACCGCTTTCCCCGCCAATCAGCCAGACACTGGGCTGGCGATCAAGCGCCTGCTTCAGACCGCCGCGCAGTTGCGAGAGTTCCTGTTTTCGTCCGATGAAGGCTGACGCCTGAAGAAAACTCTCGCGGATATCTGCCGTTTCTACAGGGATTTCCAGCCCGGTGGCAGCGCATAACGCGGCGATCGCCTCATCGGCGCTGGCGAAACGATCGGCTGGCGATTTTGCCAGCAGCCGGTGAAAGACGCGCTGAAGATCATCAGACGGTGGTAATGGGTCAGTCTTTGCCGCGTCGGAGTCGTCATGCCAGGGCGTGATCGCGGGATGGGTTGTGTCCGATGTGGCACCTGCCGCTGTTGATGCCTCAGAGGGCTGCGCGTCAAGGGTTAACCTGGAAAGGTCAGGGTAAGCGTGCAGGATATTGCGCACAAGCTGGCTGCGATCAGGCGTATAGTAAGGATGCACGCCGGTCAGCAGCTCGAACCCGATCAGGCCGACCGCGTACAGATCGGCAAGGTGTGTGATCGGCTGGCCGAGGATTACCTCTGGCGCGACATAGGCCAGCGTTCCAACCCCTTCATCATGACGGGTGCGCTCTTCAATCTCGCGCGCGAGGCCAAAATCGAGCACTTTAACCTGACCGTCACTGCCTATGAGAATGTTGCCTGGCTTGAGGTCTCGGTGAACAAATCCACGCTGGTGAATGTAAGTCAGCGCCGTGAGGATGTCCACCAGCAGGCGCAGTTTGACATTTACCGGCTGGCCCTTCGCATACTCTGTGACGGATTTGGCCTGCTCAACCAGCGTCATCGTGAAGAAGGGCTGCTGTTGGCCGTCGAACCCGTAATCGATGACGGAAATGATGTGCGGATGGCGCAGTAAGGCCAGTGTTCGGAACTCGACCGACAGCGCGAGGCGGAAACTGGCCTGTTCCTCAACATGGGCGGGCGAGGGGAGAACAACGCGCTTGAGCGCCACCGTATCACCGGTCATGCGATCCACCGCCCGATAGACGGTTCCCATCCCGCCTTCACTCAGGCGTTCGACGATCAGGTAGCGATCGTTCACTCGCTGCTGTAAATTGGTCAGTGAATCGGCCATGGCTCGTCTCCTACTAAACTGGCAGAAACAGAAGCGTCGCACGAGCGGCTAATAAGGCTGCATTCTAAGCCACCAGCCGAAAGAAAACCACGAAAGCGCTGGCTTGGCTTCAACCGGAGTGTGCTCAAAAACAACATATCCTGTTAAAGGACTTTTGCACTTCGGCTTCGTGCTTCGTCCGATCAGTCGTTGTAGTGCTTAAAATGCGTATCTGCCGGATGAAGCTTAGAGGTTTCGTCCGAGTGACGGCCAGGTTGGCTCACTGAAGTGCCGGACGGAACACTTAGCTTTTGCGAACCTGTCCCGGAATACGCTGAGATGGGGCTGCCGATGTCGGGCCATCCTGTTTTAAAAGCCGTTAACGTTCGCTATACTCCCACAGGTACTCCATATGTGCTGTTCGGCTTTTAAGGAATTGAGATGACTGAATCGTCGGTCGTGCTGGAAGCGCGGGGCCTGACCAAACGCTTTCCCGGCGTTCTGGCAAATGACCATATCGATCTCATCCTCCATAAGGGGCAGGTGCTGGGTCTGCTGGGCGAAAATGGCGCTGGCAAATCTACGCTGATGAACCTGATTTACGGCCTTTACACACCCGATGAGGGGCAGATTCTGGTGAACGGGCAGCCTGTGACTATCAGGAGTCCCAACGACGCGATCCGCCTGGGGATAGGCATGGTGCATCAGCATTTCCAGCTTGTCCCGGTGCTGACCGTCACCGAAAACATCATGCTCGGCAACGAGTCAGTCAGGGGCGCTTTTCTGGATCGCGGCGCTGCGCGCAAAAGAATCCTGGAGATTTCCCGGCAGTATGGGCTGCAAATAGACCCCGATGCGCTGGTGCGTGACCTGCCGGTTGGCGTCCAGCAGCGTGTGGAGATTATCAAAGCGCTGTACCGCAATTGTGACATCCTGATCCTCGATGAGCCGTCCGCCGTGCTGACGCCGCAGGAAACCGAGGGATTGTTCAGCATTATGGAAACCCTGTTAGCACGCGGCGTGAGCATGATCTTTATCTCTCATAAGCTCAAGGAAGTGCTGCGCATCTGCGATTCGATCGTCGTGCTGCGCCAGGGGCGGGTGGTGGGCACTGCCGATCCCGTCCACGCGACGCAGGAGTCGCTGGCATCGATGATGGTCGGGCGCGAGGTGCTGCTCCAGGTAGAGAAGTCGCCCGCGCAACCCGGCGCGCCGATTCTGGTGATCCGCGATCTGAAGGTTGTAGACGACCGCCGTTTGCCCGCTGTCAATCACTTGTCGCTGGAAGTCCGCGCCGGGGAGATTCTTGGCCTGGCGGGTGTTCAGGGTAACGGCCAGACTGAACTGGTCGAGGCGATCACCGGGCTGCGGACGCCGGTTGGCGGTTCTATTGTGCTGGATGGTCATGATGTGACGCGCAGTGGGGTGCGCCGCGTGACGCAAAGGGGTGTCGCCCATGTCCCTGAAGACCGGCAGAAACATGGCATGGTGGCTCCCTTCCCGATCAAGGACAATATCCGCTTGCAGAGCTACTATCGCGGGCCTTATGCCTCATTTGGCATTATCTCCAACGACGCGGCGATCAACGCCTCTGCCCAGCGCCTGGTGCGCGAGTACGATGTGCGCACGCCCAGCATCTTTACCAACATGGGCGCGCTTTCCGGCGGTAATCAGCAGAAAGCGGTAGTCGCGCGGGAATTTTCCCGCCCCGGCAAATTGTTGATCGCCGCCCAGCCTACGCGCGGGCTTGATGTGGGATCGATAGAGTTTATTCACCGGCAGATCATCCGCATGCGTGATGAAGGCATGGCGGTGCTGCTGGTTTCAACCGAACTGGACGAGATTATGTCATTGTCAGATCGCATTGCGGTGCTGTTTTCGGGCAGTGTGATCGATGTGCTGAACGCAGTGGACGCCGACCGGGAGATGATCGGGCTGCTGATGGCAGGCGTCCGTCCAGAGCGCACGGCTCAGGCCGTTGTGGAAGGGTCATAATGGCGGAGCGGACATTTACAAGAGGCCCTGTGGCGCTGGCCCCTGCGGTCAACACCTGGCGCCGACTCTCACCGACCCTGGTTCCCATTCTGGCTGTGATCACCGCGCTGATCGTCACCGTGCCCTTTATGGTGCTGACCGGCGGCGAAGGCAGCCTGCGTGACGGGTTGGGTATCGCTGGCAATGCCTACAGCGGCCTGCTGGAAGGATCGATCGGGATCGCGGTCAACCCGGTGCTGCGGACTGGTGACGTTGATCTGGCCCTGGCGCTTGCCGAAAGCCAGGACGCGACCGAACGCGAACTGCTGCTGCTTTCGAGCCGCGCGGAAATTCTGGTCGATGTCGGCCAGGAAGAGGTGGCTTATTACAGCGCGGTGCTGGATCGCTATCTGGGCACGGGACTGCTGCCCGATCTGGAAGCGATCAGCACGCTGGGCGAGCGCATCCCTGATATTCAGATCATCGGCGTGGATCGCCTGGGCACGATGGAACCGCTCCTGCTGGCGCTGGATACCCGCCTGGAGGCACTTTCGCGCGCTGAGCGGGCGGATGCCAACGACTTTCTGGAGTCGCTGGCCGCCTTTGATGTGCTGGATGACGAAAGCCGTGCCGAACTGGTGGCTTTCCTGCCGGAAGCGGACGCCTTTGAGAGTATCGAACTGCTGGAATATCTGCAATTTCTCCAGGAATACAGCCTCAATGGTCTGCTGCGGCTGCGCGAACAGGTCGCTGTCCTGGAAAGCCTCGGCATCGATCCTACCGGCGACGATGCCAACGCAATCGCCGATATTTTTGCGCTCAGTACCACCAACACGCCCGGCGCTGAACGAATTCAGCAGCTTGCCGAGGTGCAGCAGCGTTTTGCGGCTGCCGGAATCGCCGACTCGCTGAGGCTGGCGAATCAACTGCGCCTGGTGATCCGCCTGTATGACGCCGATGTGCTGACGAACCAGAGTGTAGCGGTTGCCATTCGTGAAGAATTGCCCCCGGCGCTGGAGTCGGGCCTGATCGTTCGGCGCCCGAATAACCGGGTGCTGGTGCATCCCGGCGTGGAGCGTGCGGCGGCAATTATTTATGACGATGGCGGCACTTCAGAGGATGAGTCGGACGATGTGCCGCAGGTGGCCTATCTGCGTATCGGGGGTCAGGTGCTGATGTTTTTCCCCAGCAGCCTGGAAGCGACCCTCACGCGATCGATCCCGTTTGTGATCGCCGGCCTGGCGGTGGCGCTGGGTTTTAAGGCCGGGCTGTTCAACATCGGCGCGGAAGGGCAGCTTTACATCGGCGCGGTGCTGGGAACGTGGGTCGGGTTTGCCGCCGCCTTTCAGAACGGGTCGGTGTGGACGCATCTGCCGCTGGCGCTGCTGGTCGCAATTCTGGGTGGAGCGTTATGGGGCTTTATCCCTGGCGCGCTGAAGGCGTTTACTGGCGCGCATGAGGTCATCAGTACCATCATGCTAAATTTTATCGCTATCCGATTGGTGGACTGGCTGATCAAATCTGAAGACCCGCTGATCTTCCTGGACGCATCTGCCAGCTTTCCACGTACACCCCTGATCGCGCCCTCGGCGGAACTGCCGGGTTTTGCCGGGATCGGCTTTTTCTGGTTCGTGCTGGCCGGACTGATGGTAGCAGGGGTCGGGTTATTTAACCGTCGCGCACTGCTTCTCCGTCAGCCCAGGTTGGCGCTGCGCCCTGTCATCTACGGCCTGCTGGTGACGGTCAGCGGCGTGTTTCTGGAATGGATTAGTGTCACCGATCAGCTTCACCTCGGCCTGGTACTCATGATCCTGACTGTGATGGGGGTGATCTGGTTCCTCGATCGCACCACGCTGGGCTTTGAGCTGAAAACGGTGGGCGCGAATCCTGATGCTGCCCGTTACGCCGGAATGAGCGTGCGCTGGAACATCATCTTCGCGCTGACTGTCAGCGGGGGTTTGGTTGGGCTGGCAGGCATGATCCAGATCTCTGGTGTGCGGCAGTATATGGAACCCGCCTTTTTCGCGGGTCTTGGCTTCGACAGTATCGCGGTCGCGCTGCTGGCGAGGAACAACCCGCGCAACATGATCAGTGCTGGATTGTTGTGGGGTGCGCTGCTGACCGGCGCGGCGCTGATGCAGGAGCGGGCGGGCATCTCGATCGACCTGGTGAGGATCATCCAGGCATTGATCATCATGTTTATCGCGGCGGACGCGATTATCCGTTATCTGTGGCGCGTGCCGGAACCGAGCGAAACGGAAAAAGCCACCACATTCTCGAAAGGCTGGGGAGGTTAGGGATGGCGGCGGTTTCACCCATCATGAACACGCCTGAACAGAGCGTGGAACGTGTGCCTCGCTTGCAAATCACGCGCACACTGATCTTTTCGATCGTTTTTGTGGTCGCCGGTCTGCTGATGCTTATGCTCTCGGCGCGTCAAATTGATGGATCGGCGGCCAGCACGCTTACCTTCGGCCAGGGCATTTCGCCGCTGGCCGTGCCCACGGTGGCCTACGCCACAGCGATCGGTCTGGTTTACGTCGCCAGTGGCGCGTTAGGCCTGATCCCGATATCACGGTTTGCGCCCTGGAAAGCGGCGGCGCTGCTGGTGAGCGGGGTGCTGATCATCCCCACTGTGCTGATCCTGGCCTCTGCGGGCAAAGAGACTAATCTGATCACGATGCTGGCGTCCAGCTTCCGCGCGGCAACCCCGATCGTGATCGGCGCGCTGGCGGGCATCTGGTGTGAACGCGCGGGCGTGGTCAACATCGGCATCGAGGGCATGATGCTGACTGGCGCGTGCTTCGGTTTTCTGGCGTTCAGCTATACAGCGGACGCAGTCCCAGGTCAGGGCGGGTTATATCTCGGCGTTATGGCGGCGGTGATCTCTGGCGGGGTGATGGCGCTGCTGCACGCCTGGCTGTGCATTACGTTCAAAACGGATCAAATTATCAGCGGCACGGTCATCAACATTCTCGCCGCCGGGCTGACCAGTTTTCTGCGGCTGGAACTGCTGGTCAATTCAGACGCGGCCCGTGAGACGCTGCGCCCGGCCTACATTCTGTTTGAAGAAGTCCCCCTGCTGGGCGATATAATGCGCTGGCTGGCCGATCTGCCGATTCTGGGCGATGTGCTGTTCCAGGGTAAACCGATTTTTCTGATGATGTTTGTGCTGATCGTTGTCACCCACGTGATGCTCTATTACACGCGCTGGGGCTTGCGGACGCGGGCAGTGGGAGAAAATCCACACGCGGCGGACACACTGGGCATCAATGTCAACCGCAACCGCTATATCAACGTCATCATCGGCGGTTTGATCGCCGGGCTGGCCGGGGCCTGGTTTTCATTGGAGACGACCGGCACGTTCAGCGAGAGCATGACCAGCGGCACGGGCTTTATCGCGCTGGCGGCCATGATTTTCGGCAAGTGGACACCGTTTGGCGCGGCGGCAGGGGGTGTGCTGTTCGGGTTTGCCAGCGCGCTCGATACGCGCTTTCAGATTCTCGAAGTGCCCATCCCGTCGCAGTTCGTCCAGATGACGCCCTATCTGGTCACGATCATCGTGCTGGCGGGCCTGGTCGGGCGCGCCACAGCCCCGAAAGCGGTCGGCACACCTTACGAGAAGGAGTGACGGGGGGTGGCAGCCATCATGATACGGATCGCTGCCGCTTAGGTGCGTTGTGCCGCCTCCAGCCGTTCAGCGTACTGGCGCTTGAAATAATCCAGGTACTCGCCGGTCTTGATCTGCCGCCACCACCAGGCGTTGTCCAGATACCAGCGCACGGTTTCGCGCAGGGCGTCTTCAAAAGAATACGCGCGCTGCCAGCCCAGCGAGCGCAGCTTGTCGCAGTTCATCGCGTAGCGGCGGTCGTGGCCGGGGCGGTCTGTGACGTAACGGATCAGGGACTCTGGCTTACCCACCAGCTTCAGCATTTCGCGGATCACATCAATGTTGTGCTGCTCATTTTCGCCAGCGACGTTGTATGCTTCCCCGGACTCGCCGTGGTGCAGCACATGATCAATCCCGGTGACATGATCTTCCACATACAGCCAGTCGCGCACCTGCCGGCCATCACCATAAAGGGGCAGCGGGCGGTCGTCGATCGCCTCGGTGATAAATAACGGCAGCAGTTTTTCCGGGTACTGATAGGGGCCGAAGGTGTTGCTGCCGCGCGTGATGACGGTGTTCATGCCGTGCGTGACGTGATAGGCGCGCACCATCAGTTCGCCGCTGGCCTTGCTGGCCGCATAGGGGCTGTTCGGCAGAAAATTATCGGTTTCGACTGAAAAGCCGGCCGGCACATCGCCGTACACCTCGTCGGTTGACACCTGCAAAAAGCGCTGGATGCCGTGCTTGTGACCTTCATCGAGCAGAATATACACGCCGACCGCATCGGTATGCATGAAAGCGTCAGGATTGAAAATGCTGCGATCGACATGGCTCTCCGCCGCAAAGTTCACGATGGTATCGATCGCGTATTGTTCCAGAACCGTTTTTACAACCTGGCGCGACGCGATGTCTCCGCGCTCGAAGCGGTAGTTGCCCTCGTCATCAACCGGCGTCAGGTTGTTCAGGTTGCCGGCATAGGTCAGCTTGTCCAGCACGATAATGTTGTAGTGCGGATATTTGGGGATCATATAGCGCACAAACGCGCTGCCGATAAAACCCGCGCCGCCGGTGACGAGAATGTTTTTCATTGGCCTGGCTCCGGTGTATTGCTGGCGGCAGGCGCGGTCGGCTGCGGTTTCAGCGCGGGGATAAAATGCTCGACAGCCTGTGCCACGCCGTCTTCGTCATGGCTTGCAGTGACGTAAACCGCCGCGTCCTTCAGCTTTTGCGTGGCGTTGCCCATTGCCACGCCGGTCCCTACAAGCTGGATCATCTCCAGATCGTTATCACCGTCGCCGATCGCCATGACGTTGGCGGGATTGATGCTCAGATCGCGCAGCAGCACCCGCAGCGCCGCCCCTTTTGACGCCCCTTTGGGCAAAAATTCCAGCATGTCCGGCAGCGCCTGAACCAGATTCGCGCGCCCGTCAAGCTGGATGTTCAACTGCCAGCGCAGGGCTGTGGTGCGGCGGGCATCTCCCAAACGGATCGCGATCAGCTTATTGATCGAAATCTCGCCGAGCCTATTTTGCAGCGGGCCGACGGCTTCTGGTACAGGTTCATGATACTTGTCGCTCAGGATGCGCGCGTCGTCGTTCAGCACGCGGGTGTAAATCGACCGGCCAGAGTAAGCGACGGTCGTAAAGCCACGATCTTCCGCAAAGGTGATCACCTGCCGGGCAATATTGGGATCGAGCGTCTGCTGGTGGATGATCGCGCCGTCAGCCCCGTAAATGCCCACGCCCTGAAGATAAATCCCTGGGGTTGTGATCCCGATCTGATCGATGATGTGCTGGGTGCTGACGCGCGTCTTGCCGGTCGCCAGGATGATCTGAACGCCCTGCGCCAGAGCGGCTTTCAGCACGTTGACGTTACGCTCGCTCAGATGGCTGCGGCTGTCCAGCAGTGTGCCGTCCACGTCGAGGACGATCGTCTGGATCGGTGGGGTTGTCGTGCTGCCTGTATCGCTGCTCATGTGGTGAACACCGTGCTGTAATCGCCCAGATTCATCTTGAGGGCTTTCGGTTTGCCGTGGTTGTCTCGCGTCACTTCCGCATAGCGCCCGATCAGGCTGTCCTGCATCCGCGCGCCGAGATCAAGGATCTGGCTGTGTTCCAGGACGATGCTGCGCTCGATCTCACAGTTACGGACGGTCACGTGATGATAAATACTGGTATACGGGCCGACATAGCTGTTTTCGATCACGCTGTCCTCGCCGATGATCGACGGCCCGCGCACCACACTGTTGATGATCTTCGCCCCCCGTTCGACTGTTACCCGCGTATCGACCTGCGAACCGGCATCGATCACCGCGTCCGGCGCGATGGTCGGCGTAAGTTCCGCCAGCACCTGGCTGTTGGCCTCCAGCAGATCAGGAGCCTTGCCTGTATCAAACCACCAGCCGCTGTGTTCATAAGGAACCACGCGATACCCCTGTTCGATCAGCCACTGAATTGCGTCGGTGATTTCATACTCGCCGCGCCACGAGGGCTGGATCGCGCTGACCGCCTCGAACACATGATGATCGAACATATAAACGCCCACCAGCGCCAGATCGCTGGGAGGATGGGCCGGTTTTTCCACCAGCCGTTCAATGCTGCCATCAGCCCGGAGCGCGGCCACCCCGTAAGCGGAGGGATTTTTAACCCGCTTCAGCACGATCTGGCTGTTCCAGTCACCGTGGTCGAAGTTACGGATCAGGTTGGTCACGCCGCCTTCCAGCGCGTTGTCGCCCAGGTACATCACGAAGCGATCATCGCCGAGAAACTCGCGCGAGATTTTGACCGCGTGCGCCAGTCCATCCGGGCTGTCCTGGGCGATGAACGTCAGGTTCACCCCAAGTTCGCGCTGCGCCAGTTCCGCCTTGATGTCCGGCGCGGTATCGCCCACGACGATACCGATCTCAGTAATCCCCGCGTCGCGCAGCGTTTCGATCACACGCACCAGCACCGGCCTGTTCGCCAGCGGGACTAACTGTTTGGCTAAAGTAAAGGTCAGCGGGCGCAGGCGTGTGCCCTTGCCGCCGCTGAGGATCAATCCCTTCATCGACACGTCCTTAATTGAGAAGCCCGCTCTCGAAGATCAGGCCCAGCAGCAGAAATACCACCAGCAGCACCAGTAGCCACCAAAAGAGGCGTGTGCCACCTGTAGCCGGGGGCAGCGCCCGGTTCGATGGCTGATTTTGCGCCAGTTGTTTCCATTTTTCGGTCGCGTCTGGATCGGGCGGCAGTTGATCGGGCATCACAGCGTACCTGTTAAGGCTCCGCAACCCAACGGGCCTTCTATTGATAACGACGACTGGCCGACTCGCGCGGGGCGTTAGTCAGAACTGAGCCGAGCAGCCGCACATGAACGCGCTCCAGCGTCTGTTTGGCCTGCATCACATGATCGCGCCGCGTAGAACCACTCTGTACCACCAGCAGCGCGCCGTCCACCTTCGCGCCCAGCAGCGCCGTATCGGTGGCGGCCAGCACGGGCGGCGCATCGAATAGAATGAACGTTGCGCGCGCCTTCAGCACGCCGATGATCTCTCCGATGCGCCGGTGGCTCAACACGTCGGCAGGTACAGCAGGCACGGCTCCGCTGGGGAGCAGCAGCAGATTCTCGACGCCGGACGCTACCAGCGGCGGCGACGACAGCGCAGTGTCTTCCGACATCATCGACATCAGGCCGCGCGTATTATCCACGCCCCAGATGTCGTGCTGAGATGGACGGCGCAGATCGGTATCGACCAGGATCGTGTTATGACCCGCCTGCGCGAAGGTAACGGCCAGGTTCGCCAGGGCGATGCTCTTGCCGTCAGCCGCCGAGGCGGATGTAACCAGCAGTGTGCTGATCGGCTTCTCCGGGTTGCTCAACAGCAGATTGGTGCGCAGCGTGCGGAAGGCTTCCGCCGCCGCCGAACGTGGACTGCTCAGGGTGATCAGGTCGTCTTTCGGCATTGAAGGGTCTCCCGTCAGGCGTCGTGGCCGGGGACAGCGGCCAGCACAGTGATATCCAGCCCGCGTTCCAGATCGTCGCGGCGACGTACAAAGCTGCTTTCCATAAATTCCAGCACAAAGATGATCGCTGCGCCCAGGATTAAACCAACGACGCCACCGGCCAGCGCGTTGATGCGCGGGCGCGGCGCGATCTGGCCGATCTGCGGCGCGTCGATGAGGATCGCATCCACCCGGTCTTCGCGTCGCGCTAACTGGTTGCGTTCATTGCGGTAATCGACCAGCACCTGCCCCCAGCCCTCGGCGGCCCGCGCAGCGAATGCCTGATCGGTACTTTCGACCGCGATTTTGATCGTCAGACGGAACTGATCAGCGGCGAATTCGGTGTTGGCGCGCAGTTGACCGGGCAGAATATCCAGCCCCAGATCGGTAATAATGCGCTGAGCGATCTGATCGCTGTCGAGATACGAGATCAGCGGCGCGAGCAGATCAAAGGTGGCCTGGGTCAGACCCAGGTCGGCGCGCGAGGGTTGGATCAGGACGGCTTGTGTCGCCTCATAAACCGGCGTCTGATCGCGGGTCAGCAGATAAGCGCCTGCCGCGATCAGGATCGCCAGCAGCAGCATGATCCAGCCGCGCCGCACCAGGATGCGCGTATATTCGGTCAGGCTCAACGGCAGCACTCCCTTGCGTTACCGAATGGTTAAAGCGGCGCTATTTTACCCTATCCTCAGCTTTCGAGTAGGGCGGATCAGTGTTAGCCACAGGGCTATCGCATCAAAATTTCCATTAAAAAAGCGTCATCAAGAGCAGCGCGAAAGCGTTTACGCTTCAGGCTCTGTTTGCCGGGATGCTGTTTGAGCAGATTGAGGGCAATATGTCGGATCAC